>JACCDQ011691561.1_pt1 | contig 12958 bp, 12 predicted proteins | sample 7446031 | NCBI WGS metagenome assembly JACCDQ01 (sample SAMN15323442, study PRJNA562643) | freshwater metagenome | isolation source: river surface water | place: USA:Blue River Watershed | collected 2017-08-17 | reverse complement strand
ATGAATTTAAAAGAAAGAACGCTGAAAAATTCTTAAAAGAAGGTGCTAAATTAAAAGCATTTGTATTCTTCAAAGGGCGCTCTATTATTTACAAAGATCAAGGTCAAATCTTATTATTAAGATTGGCTACAGATTTAGAAGAATTTGGTAAAGTAGAAGCTATGCCCGTTTTGGAAGGAAAGAGAATGATTATGTTCATTGCTCCAAAGAAAAAGAAATAGCCAAAGTTTAAAAATATTAAGCACAACAAACTTTATATTTTAAAACTCAGAACAAAATAAGTAAGTAAGAATAAATTAAAAAACTAGGAAAAATGCCTAAAATGAAAACAAAATCTAGCGCTAAGAAACGTTTTAAAGTTACTGGCTCTGGAAAAATTAAAAGAAAGCATGCTTTTAAAAGTCACATCTTGACTAAAAAATCTAAAAAACGTAAATTAGCCTTGACTCACTCAGCGCTAGTTCACTCAACAGATATGAAAAGTATCAAACAACAATTAAGAATTATCTAATCGACAATTATAAATTGTCAATTTAAAAATTCTTTAGGTTAAAACAATTTAATAACCTTGGAGTATGGCCAATAAGCACTCTTGATTAAATTCGGGTCGCCTGCTACAAAAATAAAAGTAAAAATTATGCCAAGATCGGTAAATTCAGTTGCTAAAAGAGCAAGAAGAAAAAAAATAATGAAACAAGCCAAAGGTTTCTTTGGTCGTCGTAAAAACGTTTGGACAGTTGCTAAAAACGCGGTAGAAAAAGCAATGCTTTATGCTTACCGTGACAGAAAGCAAAACAAAAGAAATTTCCGTTCATTATGGATTCAACGTATTAACGCTGGAGCTAGATTAGAAGGAATGTCTTACTCACAATTTATGGGCAAAGTAAAAGCTAACGGAATCGAATTGAACAGAAAAGTTCTTGCTGATTTAGCTATGAACCACCCAGAAGCTTTCAAAGCTGTACTTAACAAAGTAAAATAAACGTTTTATCAACTCAATTTAAGACTACTTACTTATTATAGAAAACCTCATTTGCATAACAAATGAGGTTTTTTTTATTCCATTCTTAAATAAAGAATAAATTTTTCATTTAAGTCACAAACTAATATTAGGAAAAATAGTATTTTAGTTCTATTATTTTCCCTAAGATGAATTTTCAAAAATTATTTCCCAAAATAGTAATTTCAACATTTCTATTTCTTACTTTCCTCATCAATTCATGTGAAAAGAAAAAAGAAACTACTATTACAAATCAGTCTTTTTTTAAAAAACAACAAGTTGACAAATACTACCAACTTGCGAATAGATATTATGATAATTCGAGATTTGATAGTGCTTTTTTTTATGCAAATAAAACGAAAAAACTCATTAGTCCTAAAAATGATTTTGACAGATACAGAATTATAATGCATATCCTGGCAATGTCACAACAAATTCAAGCAGATTATTCAAGTGCAGAAAACACTCTTGTTGAAACTATTACTACAATAGAGAATCTAGGAAAAAATAGTTATCAGTACAAATTCTATAACATGTTAGCATATAACTATTCACTACAAAATAATTATAATGAAGCTTTAAAATATTATTACTACACACTTAAACATAAAGTATCAATAAAAAGAAAACTATTATGCTACATTAACATAGGGTACATCTTTATCAAAAAGCAACAATATTTAAAAGCAAGTAAAATATTAGAACCGTTACTAAAACATCCTGAACTAAGAAAAAATAATTACTTTCACTCTGAAATTTTAAAAAATTTGGGATATTGTTATTTCAAATTAAATAAACCAGAAGCTATTAACTATTTAAATAAATCATTAGATCTAGAGAAAAACATAAACGGCTTCGCTGATAACGATTACGGACTTACAACAAGTTATTATTATCTATACGAATACTACATCAATAGCAATCCCAAAAAAGCATTAAATTATATCAACTTACTTTATCAAAAAGCTACCGAATACAACAATCCGGACGATAGACTAATAGCACTTGGTTTATTCATCAAACACAGCAAAGGAGATCAATTAAAAAAATATTCCCTTAACTACGTACATCTAAATGATAGCATTACTGAAGTAAGACAAAAAGCAAAAAATTATTTTGCAAAACTAAAGTACGACTCAAAAAAAGAAAAAGAAGAAAATCTTAAACTAAAAGAAGAAAAACAATTACAACAGGAATTAGAAAGAAATAAAAATATTTTTATCACTTTTATCATCATCATACTAATTCTTGTTACAACATTTATTTATTATTACCTGGTTGAAAAAAGTAAGAAGGAAAAGATTCAAACGGCATATAATACTGAAATTAGAATTGCAAAAAAACTACACGATGAATTAGCCAACGAAATTTATCAAACTATGAATTTTGCAGAAACACAGGATCTATCATCTCCTCATGTTTCAGAAAAATTATTAGAAAACTTAGACAGTATATATGCAACAACAAGAAATATTTCAAGAGAAAACAACCTCATTGAAACAGGATCTCTCTACAAGAATAACTTAAAAGAAATGATTTCCAGTTTTAATAGCAAAAGAGCTAATATCCTGATTAATGGTTTAGAAGAAATAGACTGGAAAAACATAGGTAAACTAAAAAAAATAACATTGTATCGAGTTATACAAGAACTAATGGTAAACATGAAAAAGCACAGTAAAAGCAACTTAGTACTGATTTCTTTCAAAAAACAAGAAAACAATCTGCTGTTAAATTATTATGACAATGGCATAGGAATCAATTTTGAATTAACAAATCGAAAAAGTGGTCTTCAAAACATAGAAAGCAGAATTGCAGCTATCAACGGAACAATAACTTTTGACAGCAATCAAAATAAAGGTGTTAAAATCAACATAAATATTCCTGTATAATTTACGACCTATGTTTAAAAAAGTATTAATAGTTGAAGATTTAGATTCTATAATAGAAACGGTTAGACATACGTTAGAAAAACTATCCATTAAAAATATTCAATATGCAAAATATTGCGATGAAGCACTTATCAAAATCAAAAAAGCCCAAATAGAAAAAGACCCTTTCGAATTATTAATAAGTGATTTATCTTTTAAAGAAGATCATCGAGAAAACAAACTTAAAAATGGCGAAGAACTTATCAGAACAGTAAAAAGTATCCAACCAGAAATAAAAACAATCGTATTTTCTATTGAAGACAAGTCTTTCAAAATAAATTCTCTTTTTGAAATTTTAGAAATCAATGCCTATGTTATTAAAGGAAGAAATAGCATTAAAGATTTAAAAAAAGCCGTCCAAGAAACATACAACAACAAAACAAAAATATTATTACCGGAAACATCAACAAACTCAGTAAACAAAAATTCGCTCATAGAAATAGAATCTTATGATATTGAATTATTGAAATTGTTATCTAATGGTTATATAATAAATGAAATTGCAATCAAATTTAAAAATTTAGAAATTCAACCAAACAGCAATAGCAGTATAGAAAAGCGAATCAACAAACTCAAAACCTACTTCAAAGCTAACAATAACGTACATCTTATAGCTATTACAAAAGATTTAGGCTTAATATAACTCAACTTAAAAACTACTATTCAGCGCATTATATGGTTTCGTAAAAAAACACTTCTTTACGGTTTCCCGTAAAAAAATCATCTTTATTATCTCTAAATTTGAATTCATTCTTTCAAAGAATCAATTAGGTCAAATAAAGAAATAAACTATGAGAACCATAAATAGTTGTTTTAAACTTGTATTTATGGGGTTATCAATCACCCTAACCTCATGCAAAAAAGAAAGAATTAATCTTGAAAAAGAAAGAATTTCTTCAGTAGATAATTTAAAAAAACATTCTTATAAAAAGATTGATTCAACAACAAAGGAACAATTTTATTATTATTCAGAGACAAACAATAAAAAATACAATCATCGTATTACAGGCAAAGATGATAGCGGTAAAAATGTCAAAGGGGTTATTAATCTTGAATCAGAAATAGGAATTGGTGTTATAAAGAAAGATGACGATGTTAAAGAAATTGAAATTGTAAGCGAATCCGTCAATTCTGATAAAATAATTGCAACCGACATAAATGGATTTCAATATAGATTAAAATTCGACGATGAATAATCTTCTTTAAGTCTTTTGTTTTTTCTTTCTGGCAGCCGGAAATAAGACATTATTCAAAATCAGGCGATAACCTGGCGAATTAGGATGCAGATCTAAAACTGTGGGAGCATCTCCTACTTTATGCTGATAATCTTCCGGATCATGACCTCCGTAGAAACTAAACATTCCTTTTCCTTTTTGACCATGAATATATCGCACTTCTCCATTTAGTTCACATATTCCCAAATTCAGCACACCGGATTTAATTAAATCAGCATCAAAAGCTGTAGTTTGTCCCATAAAACCTTTGATAAGCTGTGTATGATTTTGACACAACATACTTGGAATTGGATCCCACTTAGCCGAAAATTCCATTAAAGTAAAATAATCTTTTTCCATAGGAACAAATCTTTTCTCAGTCATATCAATATCTGAAAACTCATATCGCTCAGGTCTTCGTTCCAAAACAAAATTCTTGAATGCGAATGAATTATTATAATTGAGTTTGGATTGATAATTAGATTCACTTGGATCTCCGTCAAACATCGATTCGCAAATATCAACTCCATCAACAGCCAAAGCAATATCAAAACTATCCGTTGCTGAACACATTGCAAACATGAATCCGCCACCAATAACAAAATCTCTGATTTTTTTGGCTACAGCTCCTTTTTCCTGTGAAACTTTAGAAAAACCTAATTTGGCAGCAAGATTTTCAGCATCTTTTTTTTGTTCGATGTACCAAGGTACATTTCGATAGGAACCATAAAACTTGCCATACTGCCCTGTAAAATCTTCGTGATGCAAATGCAACCAATCGTAAAGAACCAATTGATCGCTTAAAACTTCTTCGTCATAAATGGCAGTAAAAGGGATTTCGGCATAAGTTAAAACCAAAGTAACTGCATCATCCCAAGGTTGTTTACCTTTTGGAGTATAAACGGCAATTTTAGGCGCTTTTTCTAAAATTACATTTTCCATATTTTGAGACGGACTTGCTATTTCGTTCAAAATAGACTGCTCTTCAGCATCAGAAAGAATCTCAAAACTTACACCTCTAATCTGACATTCTTTGCGAATTTCAGTAGCATCCGGCAATAAAAAAGAGCCTCCGCGATAATTCAACAACCAGCTCGCTTTATATTTTTTATCCAAACACCAGTAGGTAATTCCGTAGGCTTTTAAATGATTTTGTTGCGAAGTCTCATCCATTGGCAACAAAATAAAAGAAGCCTTAACCGAATAAGAAAATAAAACAACAACAAAAACAGCTATTTTTTTTAAAACCATTGGAATGTTTTATTTCAAATATAGCCTTTTTAAATTAAAAAGGCATATCATCATCGTCGTCATCATTCAAATTACTTCCAAAAGCTTCATGAGCTGATGGTAAATTTTTAGTAACAAAACCATGATCGTCCTGATTATTCATTGAAGAAGGTAAATCATCATCAAATCCACTACTGTAATCATCCAAATTATCAAACTTACCTAAATGACCTAAGAATTTCAAACGAACATTTTCGATTCCTCCATTACGGTGTTTAGCAATCATAATTTCGGCTTGACCAGTAGTTGGAGCTGCTTCATCATCATCCCACTCTTCAATTTTATAATATTCCGGACGATACAAAAAGGATACAATATCAGCATCTTGCTCAATTGCTCCCGATTCACGTAAGTCAGAAAGCAAAGGTCGTTTACTGGAACCACGGGTTTCAACGGCACGTGATAACTGAGAAAGTGCAATAACAGGAACATTCAATTCTTTAGCCAAGGCTTTTAAGTTTCGGGAAATAGTTGAAATTTCCTGTTCACGGTTCCCTCCTCCTTTAGCATTTCCTCCAGCAGTCATTAACTGCAAATAATCAATAATAATAATCTTTATGCCATGTTGTGAATGCAAACGTCTTGCTTTTGCTCTTAAATCAAAAATAGAAAGAGAAGGTGTATCATCAATAAATAAAGGTGCTTTTTCTAAGTCTTTAACTTTAGTACTTAACATCGTCCATTCGTGTGGTTCTAATTTACCAGTACGTAATTTCTCAGAAGACAAACCTGTTTCAGATGAAATTAAACGGGTAATAAGTTGTACTGATGCCATCTCAAGCGAAAAAACCGCTACTCCATGTCCGTAATCAATTGCCATATTTCTTGCCATTGACAATACAAAAGCTGTTTTTCCCATCGCAGGACGGGCGGCAATAATAATTAAATCACTTGGTTGCCAGCCGGAAGTCAATTTATCCAAATTAGTAAAACCGGTTTCAACACCACTTAGTCCTTCTTTCTTACTAATTTCTTCAATTTTCTTTTTGGCTTGTAATACTAAACTTTGTGCTGTTTCTGAACTTCGTTTAATATTTCCCTGGGTAACTTCATAAAGTTTGGATTCAGCTTTATCTAACAAATCAAAAACATCAGTAGTTTCATCATAAGAATCTTCAATAATTTCAGTTGAAATACGAATCAAACTACGTTGGATAAATTTCTGAAGAATAATTCTGGAGTGAAACTCTATATGAGCCGAAGACGATATTTTTTGGGTTAGCTGAATTAAATAAAAATCACCTCCTGCCAACTCTAATTTTCCGTTCTTTCTTAACTGCGCAGAAACTGTCAACAAATCTATCGGTTGTGTTTCGGTAAACAACTGAACAATCGCCTCAAAAATATGTCTGTGCGCTTCTTTATAAAATGCATCAGGTTGTAGAATATCAATAACATCATCTACCCCTTTTTTATCAATCATCATAGCTCCCAACACAGCCTCTTCTAAATCAACAGCTTGCGGAGGAAGTTTCCCTTTTTCCAGGTTTATAATTGTAGACTTATCGACCTTAACCGGTTTAACATTCTTGAAATTTTCCATACTACGAAAGTAAAACAAATTTTAAAAAAAACACATTTTAGTTATCACTAGAATATGTTTACAACTGTAACTTTTTTGTTTATAACCCAAAAAAAATCCGTCTCGTTTATAAACGAGACGGATTCTATATTCTTAAAATGAAATGCTATTCTTTGAACTCACCCATTTTAGTATATTTATCCATTCTCTGAGCAATTAAATCAGCTGTTGATAAATCTTTCAATTCATTGTATCCTTTTAAAATATATTCCTCAACTGTTTTAAAAGTAGTTTCTCTGTCATAATGTGCTCCTCCCAGGGGCTCAGGAATAACATCATCAACTAATTCCTGTTTTTTCATATCAGAAGAAGTCAATTTCAATGCTTCAGCTGCTTTCTCTTTGTATTCCCAGCTTTTCCATAAAATAGAAGAACAAGACTCAGGAGAAATAACCGAATACCAAGTATTTTCTAACATATAAACACGGTCTCCTACTCCAATTCCCAAAGCTCCTCCTGAAGCTCCTTCCCCTACAATAATAGAGATAATTGGCACTTTTAGTAAAACCATTTCGTAAATATTTCTGGCAATTGCTTCACCTTGTCCGCGCTCTTCAGCTTCTAAACCAGGATAAGCTCCCGGAGTATCGATTAAAGTAACAACCGGAATTCCAAATTTCTCAGCCATTTTCATCAATCGCAAAGCTTTACGATATCCTTCAGGATTTGCCATCCCGAAATTTCTATATTGACGTGTTTTAGTATTGTATCCTTTTTGCTGACCAATAATCATAAATGACTGACCTCCAATTTTTCCTAAACCACCTACCATGGCTTTATCATCCTTGAAACCTCTGTCTCCATGAAGCTCTAAAAAAGTATCTCCGCAAAGCCCTCTAATATGGTCTAAAGTATATGGACGGCTTGGATGTCTTGAAAGCTGTACTCGCTGCCATGCGGTAAGATTTCCATAAATATTCTTTTTGGTCTCAACCAATTTTTCATTGATTTGATCACATGTAGCCGTTACATCAACATCTGATTCCTGTCCAATAATTTGACATTTTTCTAATTGCTCTTCAAGTTCTTTTATTGGAAGCTCAAAATCTAAATATTCCATAGGATTTGTGCGTTATTATTTTATTTAGAAGTGCAAATATAAAACTTTAAATCATTTACACCTTCTTATTTTTTTATTTTAGTCTCAATTGATAAAGATACTTTCTATTATAACATTCTTAATAAACAGAATACAAACAATATCAACTTATTAAAAATCAACACCTAATTATTCAATTCTATTTTTGCCCTTTCATTCTATACTTTCTCTCTTTGTAAAGATAAGATGCCGTTGTTATATGAGCCAAAGCATCTTTAGCCATTTCAGGATTTAACTTTACAGGTATTAACACTGTATCATTTTTCATTTCAAATTGCAAAGGTTCTTTATTTGGCTGTAAAACAACCACTTGATTTTCTATACGAAAGGCATTATTATCATGAAATTGCATAATAGCTCTACCCGGTACATTAGAAGACAATTGCATTAAATTTCGTCCGGGCATTGGATTCATAATATCCATTCCTATAAAATTCAACAAAGTAGGAGCAACATCAATTTGGCTACATAATTTAGTATATTTTTCTCCTTTAGGAACATTGGGACCTATCAGCAAAGCAGGAATATGAAACTTATTAATAGGTACTAAATTCTTTCCATAAGTTCTTGTGTTATGATCGGCAATGACTAAGAAAATAGTATTCTTAAAATAAGCTTCTTTTTTAGCCAGTTCAAAAAACTTCCCAATAGAAAAATCGGCATATTTCATGGCATTATGTACTGTATTTTTCCTTTTGTCATACAATTGAATTCTTCCGTCAGGAAACTCAAAAGGTTCGTGATTGGATGTCGAAAACATTAAAGAAAAGAAGGGTTTATTTCCCATAGATTTAAAATAGGAATTGGCCTTTACAGCTAAATCTTCATCCGAATACCCCCAGGTTCCTTTAAAAGCCGCTTTACTCTTATCGTAATCTTTTTAGTCTATAATTTTACTAAAACCATTTCCATTAAAAAAAGCAGCCATATTATCAAAATTAGCCATACCTCCATAAATAAAACTGGTTTGATAGCCTTTCTCCCTTAAATTTTCGGCTAGTGTGTAAAAACCAGTTTGTGAATTACTCAATTTTACCACACTTTCTGACGGAGACGGAAGAAAACCGGTAACAACAGCCTCTATCCCTCTCACACTTCTTGTTCCTGTGCAATACATATTGGTAAACAACAAACCTTCTTTAGTTAGCTTATCCAATTCCGGAGTTAAAGGCAAACCACCTAAACTTCCCACGTATTCTGCTCCCAAACTTTCCTGTAAAAACACCACAACATTGTAAGGCTTAGCAAGTGAATTGGGTGTTTTTTGCAAATGCATTAAAGGCAATTCTGAATCGGTAAAATTAGCCTCTGGCACTTCCATATATTTTTTGACACGTTTAATAGCCTCCTGAGCATCCATTTTTCCGTACATCTTAGCTGCGTCTCCTTCATTTTTAAGTGAATACAAAGCAAAACTAACCGTGTACAACGAATTCAAACCTAAAGAATTAGTCAATTGATCGGTAGAAAAAATCGCATTACTTGCATTAATAGGTCTTTTAGAAACCAAACTGGAACGTGCCCCAAAAAACAACAAAAACGCTACCAAAGGAAACAAAATCATCTTTGTAGGATAAGCAACAAATTTAGGATAAAACCAAAACGGCGCTTTTTTAATTGAAAAATACAAAGCAATTCCTATTGCTATAAAAGAAAGCACCATAGAAGTCATGTAACTCTTTATTAAAGTTCCCACCACTTCTTTTGGGTAAATCAAATAATCAATAAACAACTTATTAGGTCTTGTGTCATATTCCTTGATAAAATCATAACTAGCCAACTCCATAAAGAACAACAAAAACAAAAACACCAGAAAATAGAAACTGAAAAATTTCTTTATTTTTTGCAAATAATTATCCGGCAAGACAGACAACAGTAAGACTGGCAAAAATGAAATATAGCTTAACAAAATAACATCCATTCGCAAACCTATTGGAAAAAGCATCCAATAATCCGGTGTTTGCATCACACGTTCTTTAAAAACAAAAAACAATGCCAGACGACTAATGGTAGTAATTAACAAACCAATAAAAAAGAAATTAAGTATTGGTTTTATAAAAATGATTTTCTTCATTATAATTCAAAATTATTAAGAGGGTATGTTACTTTTTGATATTCTTGAGTAAAATTTATTCTAAATGCCACTCCACTAGTTTTTAATTTTCATTTTCAAGCTGTGTTTGTGTTTTAAAATCCCGTTTAAAATTACTACTGCGATTATCAAAACAGCCCCTCCATAAAAAGAAGCACTCATTTTTTCTTTTTCACCAATAATAAAATAAGCCAAAACAATCCCGTAAACCGGCTCTAAATTTGTAGTCAGCATCACAGTGTACGGACTTAATTGTTTCATAACTTTTACCGAAGCTGTAAATGCATAAGCCGTACAAATTGAAGACAAAACAAATAACAAAAGCCAGTTGTTGACTGAAACCTGAAAGAAATCTAATGTGAATTTGTTTTGAAAAATAAAATAGCAACTAATAAACAGTAAACCGGCCAAAAACTCATAAAACGTAATCACAGCCGAATCGTGTTTTTGAATCAGTTTTCCATTTGACAAGGTGAATAAAACTCCTAAAACAATCGAAACAAAGGCAAACAGCATCCCTTTAAAATAAGACACCTCAACCTGCATGATAAATGACAATGCTGCAATAATTACCAAACCAAAAAAGACTTCGTACCAAAGTACTTTTCTCCCGTAAAATAAAGGTTCTAATAAAGATGCTAAAAAAGCGCCCAATGAAAATACCGCTAAAGTAATCGACACATTAGAAACATGGATTGCATGAAAGAAAAAAATCCAATGCAATGCAATAAGCAATCCCACAAAAGTCAGTTGTAATAAAGAAGTCCAGGGAATTATAAAAGATCTCCCGGAAAAGAAAATATACGAAGCTAAAAACAAAGCTGCCATAAGCATTCTGTACCATACAATCTCGTCAGCCGGAATACTTATTAAAGCGCCAAGTATGGCTGTAAATCCCCAAATAAAAACAATTAAATGAAGATTGAGATAACTTTTAAGTCTATCGTTTGGCATTGCGTAATAAATAAACAGCCAGAATTCCAAAAACAAAATTAGAAAACCAAACCGCTACAAAAGGTGAAAAAGTTGATTTTTCGGCTAATACTCCAAATATTTTATCGAAAAACACGAAACCAAAAGCAACAGCAATTCCGATACTAAGATTCATTCCCATCCCTCCTCTTCGCTTCATTGAAGAAACTGCAACTGCGATAATGGTCAGGATAAATGCCGAAACCGGAACACTAAACTTTTTATACAATACTACCAAGTACACATTGATATTCGAAGATCCTCGTTTTTTTTCCTTGTCAATAAAATCAATTAATTTATCCAAACGCAAAGTCTCTGCAATATAAACTACCGGGGTTAAATCTTCGAGTTCAAATTTGAATTTTACATTTTTTTCAGGCAAGGCTTCGAGCTTATCCCCTTGTTTACCTACCGTCCTCTTGGTATAATCATACAAAATATAAGTACTGTCTTTTTCATTCCATCTAATCCGGCTTGCGGTAATTTTGGAAACCATTTTCTCTTTGTCAAATTTCTCCAGAGCAAAATTAAAAGCCATTTTAGACGCCGGATTAAAATTGCTTACATACAAAAACTCCTTATCATTAAGCTGTCTGTAAACATCGGTATTATCACCTCTCATACGCTCCTTACCATCACGTCTTAAATACGTATATCTGAAATTATTAAAACCTTCACTCGATACAGGAACCACATAAAATCCCATCAACAAAACAAAAATCGAAATGATAGTTGCCCCAATAAAATAAGGTCTTAAGAAACGGGTAAAAGAAATCCCTGAACTCAATATGGCAATAATTTCGGTATTATTAGCTAATTTAGAAGTAAACCAAATGATCGATAAAAAGAGAAATATCGGAAATAAGGCATTGGCAAAATAAACCGTAAAATGATAATAATAAATAACAACTGCCAGAAAAGGAACCTTATTCTCAATCATGAAATTGATTTTCTCCGAAACATCAATGATAATCCCAATTGGAATAAACATCAGCAACATAGCCGCAAAAGTGGCTAAATATCTTTTTAAGATGTATTTATCTAGTATTGTTAACATAGTAAAGTTTAATTGATTTTTTGTTTAATCGTTTAACCGAATAAACGATTAAACAAATCAACATATTTTAAAGTCTTTGACTCATGTTTTTCACCATCATTTCTTTCCATGACCTGAAATCGCCTGCTAAAATATGCTTTCTGGCCTCACGAACCAGCCACATATAAAAACCTAAATTATGAATCGTAGCGATTTGTTTTCCTAAATACTCATTGGCAGCAAAAAGATGGCGCAAATAAGCTTTAGAATATTCTGTATCCACAAAGGTGATTCCCATTTCGTCAATTGGCGAAAAATCAGCTTCCCATTTTTTATTCTTGATATTGATGGTACCGTTAGCCGTAAACAACATTCCGTTTCTGGCATTACGGGTTGGCATCACACAGTCAAACATATCAATCCCTAAAGCAATATTTTCCAAAATATTAATCGGAGTCCCTACTCCCATCAAATATCTCGGTTTATCTTCCGGTAAAATTTCAGTAACCACCTCGGTCATCGCATACATTTCTTCCGCTGGTTCTCCAACAGAAAGTCCTCCGATAGCATTTCCTACCTGACCAGAATTAGCAATATATTCTGCAGACTGACGTCTTAAATCTTTATAAGTACTTCCCTGAACAATTGGGAAAAAAGCCTGATCATATCCATATTTTACAGGCACTTTATCCAAATGATTAATACAACGATCTAACCAACGGTGCGTCATGTGCATCGAACGCTT
>JACCDQ011493802.1_pt1 | contig 12961 bp, 22 predicted proteins | sample 7446031 | NCBI WGS metagenome assembly JACCDQ01 (sample SAMN15323442, study PRJNA562643) | freshwater metagenome | isolation source: river surface water | place: USA:Blue River Watershed | collected 2017-08-17 | reverse complement strand
TACAGGGTCGTATATGACCCACAGGGGAACGTTATCACCGCTGGTAGTGTGATAGTCGCTGGCGGTGTCAATCAAGGTAAAACGGCGATTGCTTGGCGTTTAGGTGTTTGGTTTGCTTATTATCGTGATGGTGGAAACTCACTTATTCAAATATCCAGCATCGATGATGGGGAAACGTGGAGTTAGAAGGAATGGGTGGTGGGCAGCTGAGATGCAGAAGACACTGCCCACCTGTCGGGAGATAAGGTTCGACAAAGGGAGTATACCGCTATGCATAGACCAATCGCACTTAGAGCAGCTAAGGAAGCCGTAGATAACATCGGAGTACAAGAGCGTGGTGATAATCGTGGTCCAGCGATTGAAATATACCAAGCATCGACTACTCCACCTGTGCCACCCGGTAGCCCTTGGTGTGCTGCTTTCGTGGTCTTTCGGCTCAGGAATGCGGCTCATGACCTAGCACTAACAATCCCGCTAGACTTCCCACGATCTGCTTATTGTCCAGACTTTGGACGCTGGGCACGTAAGACCAAGAACTGGCTATCGGTTGCTGATGCAGAAGCCGATCACACCAAAGTACGAATCGGTGACCTTGCCTGTTTTTGGTTTGCTCCTATGGGTAGGCTTGCTCATATCGGCATCGTTACAGGCGTATTCCCATGGGGTGTCTACACTGTTGAAGGGAACACGTCACCAGAGGCTGAAGACGAAGACACGGTTCAGCGTGATGGCGATGGAGTCTTCCGCAAGGCTAGGGCATGGCGTGAGCTTGGGCTATACGGTGGCTTTGTAGCGGTAGACTTTTAGGAACGAACCCGGCAAGCCTCTCTTAGATGCTCAAACCGCCGGGTCTCTTTTAACAGCAAAAGACCCGATTGTTTAGATCGGGTCTCCGCTTTCGTAGCACCGGCAGTTGTTGTTTTTTTGGTTTCCCTTGCGGGTGTTAGATTCTACCTTATGGCATCAACTGGCTTGCCATCTCGCCAATCCACTTACGGATTGCCCAGTCATCTGGAGCGCCATGCGTGAACTGCTCTGCATCAATAATGATGTCTACACCGCCACTGCTGTAGGTTACGCTTTGCAAGGAACCCTTGCAGGTTGTGAACCAGAGCGTACGGCGGAGGTTGTGGATGGCTACTGTAATCTTGCGAGTGTAGATCCAGCCACCTGCCTGCTCGCTCCACATAGCATCAAAGTCAAGCTCGATGCTCTCGAATGTCGTGTGGTCTTTGCGGAGGACTGCCTCGAGTCGCTCCATCGTGTAAACGTTCTCAATAACTTCCATTACGTATCTCCCTGCGGTATATATCCGCACTAGGAATATACATCCAGTGCGGATATCTGTCAAATAGTTTTTATGGTGACCGATTCCGTGGCTGGGATTAGATCAAGTCCCGGTGCATTGTCAAGTGCATGGTCGCTGAGTTTGCTAACTAGCACAGTGTGCTTTGTCTTCACCGCTTCCGGGTTATGCTCCATCAGCCATGCCACGGTTTCTTCTTCATCCACGACCTTGACACGCTCGGCTACAGTCCTGAAGGAAACAGAGCCAAATGGACAAGTCCACGTCTTGACCTTCAAGGAGCCGTCTGCTTTGCGTGGTAACTGGCTCAGTGCGTAGTCTTGCAGCTTATCGTTGTACTGACGCTCCAGCCATTCAAGCCTTGCCATGTGCTTACCGATGAGTTTGACCATGTTGTTGGTGATGGCATCTAATTTATCTTTCTCGGCTTGAATGCTAGCCTCGATGTCCATGCGCTTACGCATGACCAGCAGGGCGAGCTCTTCTGGTGATTCGTCACCTGTTATCCAGCCTGATGCAGGACCAGCATATTCGCCTGTTTCCTCGTCAAACAGCTCGCCATTGATTACATCAAACCCCATATCTTATTACCTCCCGACAATTAGGTTCCATAACCATTTGCCGAACAATAACCCAACGGAAAAGCCAAACACATTAATCATGAATCGAAATAAACGTGTGTTTATTTTCGTGTTCATCTAATAACCTCCCAATCCTCTCTCAACTCCTGCATATCTTTGTTGTACAGATCCTCTACCGCTGGAGTCCAGCAGTGTCTGTTACCGCTTGCACGATACATAACCAGGCACTTCTCCCCAATGTCGGAGAACCGGATATAAGTACCCGGTTCCCATGCTTTGCGCCTGATGCTGTAGCCTTCCAAGAGCCTGACGTATACTTCCCCGAATCTCAACGGTTCAAACCTTTAGGCTTGATCGGTGCATCTATCACGATGTTGCCGTGTGGTCCTCGTGGCAGTTGATTTGTAGCTGCATTGCCATCGTCATCCTCATCGGCTGAGATAGCCAGCAGGGATGACACCGAGTACCGCCTACCGTATGTAAGCGCACTACCGAACCCGTGTGCATCATGCTTAGTGATAGGCACTATAACGCTCTGTGCAATCCATTCACCGCTTGCATGGATGATGCTGGACTCTACTTCTATCGCTGTTACTTTGTCTTCTGTGACGCTCTGCGATGTGATTCCCTGCGACAGCATCAGTCCGTGTCTTGTTAGCACAGGTCGGATGGTGTCAAGGATGCTGTCAAGCGTAACGTACTTGGAACGGAAGGCTGGGTTGTTGCCTTCCTTTGTGATGCCTGACATCTCCCCTTGCGCTTTGATGAGCGCAGGGGCGATGCCTGTGATGCTTTCTGATGTTTTCAAATCTCTTCTCCCATTCTTTGATTGATGTAGTTGATGTGGCGTGTAAGTGCTTCACGGTTGGTGATGTCTTCGCCGTATTCTTCTTCGCAGTTCTTTGTAAGTTCAGATGTAGGGTTTGCCATGATGTAATCTACGGTTTGTTCTACCTTCAGTTCGCACACTGAGCCGCACTTGTAACCGTGTCCACGATCTGAGTAGTACTCTACTTCTTCCATAAGTTCTTCCGGAATATCAACTTCCAACCATTCGTCTGCTCTCATTGTTATTCTCCCGTTACGTGGTTGGATGCATCAGCGTTGTGATCATCTGGGTCTTCTACAGTGATGCAGACCGTGCCATCACCAAACTTGATGGTGCTACCGCTGACGCTGAGTCCCTTCATGTTGACTTCTTCAAACTCAATCCACTCGATGGCTTCATCCAGATCAATGTCGTGAGTTCCGGATGGACCGTGAACCTGAAGGAACTGCCCGTCTGCCACAGCTTGCTTGACCATCTCTACTGCTTGTTGAATCATTGTCTTATCTCCCGTACCGCTTGGTACACCACAAGTATACATCAATAATATATATTGTCAAACACTTGACAGGCTAATATATTCTTGTGGTATATAGATTGCATGATTAGAGGACTTACACAACAGGAGCTGGCACGGCGGACTGGTTTCACCCAGCCACGTATCAGTGACTATCTCACAGGTAAAAAGGCTCCGGGTGATACCAGCCTACTGAAGCTCGCTGAAGCGATGGATATGGATCCTGCGGAACTCAGCAAGCAGCTGATGCTACGAAGGACGCTCCGTAAAGGTAAAGCACCAGAGACACCGGAACAACCGGGCGAATAAGATAGGGACAGTTAGGAGATAAGAGACAATGCGACGATGCAACGATTGTGCGAATAACGTAGTGGATGCAGACCAAGTGTGTACGGCTTGCCGGTTGGCTGAGTGGAAGGATCAGCAACAACAGGCAGAGGCAGAGCGCCAGAGACAATATGCGCTGGAAGTTAACCGTGCTGCATACCTTGCAAAGAAGAAGTATATGAGGGATGCCATCAAGGCTGGTGTTATCACTGCGCTGGCTGTGATTATGTTCTTGGCTTTCGTGTCTGCTACTCGTGATGCAATGCGGTACGAGTGGGAGACCAAGCCAGCACTACTCAAGGCAAACGGTGTCAAGTAATGGAAACGAGACGCTGGCTCAACAAAGAGCAAAAGTTAGAAGTAGCCAAGAAGATTATGGATATGGTCGGTACTGGCGTTTCTAGATCAAGAGCAGCTGAGATTGTGCATGGATGTTCATTCCAACAGATTGAACGCTGGGCATATTCAGATGAAAAGATATGGAAAGTACTAAACGATAATCCATATCCATACGAACCAACAATCAAGCACAAGTCTGTTATTACGTGGTCTATAGCTGCACAGCATCTCAAAGAAGGCAAGGTTGTACGACACCACGAATCGATGCTGTACCGTTACCGCATGAATGGTGGCAGATTGATTGAGATTCGCCGATGTCTTGAAACTGGTAAGTGGTACGAGGCTGATGAGTTATCTTTGCCATTAGAGACATTCTTCCGCTGGGGATACGAGGTGGTCGAATGACTTGGATGAAGCCAGGAATAACAATCCAGTGCTGGGATAACTTCTATAATCACCGATCTGGACCGATTGGAATCATTATGAGTATTGATGGTCCATGTACTTGTACCCACATCGTGACGCAGATCAACCAGCGTGGGCATCGTACATTGCCTGAGCATTATCACCTTGAATGCCAGCCGCTGAATGGCAAGCGTAATGAAGATACAAAGTACTGGTATCACTACATCAATGCAAACGGTAAAGAGTTAGGCAATCGTTGGGAGTTGCAAAAAGTAGACACTGAAAAGCGTGATTTCATAGAACAACAGCTTGAAATGGTGTTTTGATTGCAGGTTACTCGCACAACCATCAGACAGACGCTCCGGGCTCTACAGAGGACACCGGAGCGTTTGCTGTCTCACGATGAGATGGTACTACTTCATTCTGGATGGAAGCACGGCATCATGCAGGACGAGTGCCTAGATGCAATGGTGCGCCACAACATGGGCATCATCAGAGACACTTGCAAGGTCATCAAGCACAAAGAACACTTCATTGATGCCTGCCAGTACTGCGTTGAAGGTGTCATTAGAGCGATAGAAAAGTGGGAGCCTGAACGTGGGCTACGTTTCTCGACATATGCCCATCCTTGGATCTACCAGAAGCTCAGACGCTACCAATCAAACCACCTGAGGACAATCCGGATTGCCGAACACGCAGTAGTCAAGTGGCACAAGCTGCGACGATTCTATGTGCTTTTAGAACTGGATCTAGGTAGACCACCTACAGATGCCGAACTATCCGAACGCTCAGGGATGACCATAGAGACCATCGAGATGTGCAGAACGGCTCATGGCTTGGAGCCTGTATCGATGCATCACGGCATCCAAGGCACTGACCTTGTGCTGTACGAGTCTGCCGTATTCGGGACAACCCAGAGCGCAGAAGAAGAGTACTTGGAAAGTGTGGAGCAAGGAAGCGCAATGGATCATCTTTCTCGGCTAGATGACGAGACTAGGCAAATGGTTGTGCTGCATCTTGGCTTAGATGGACGTGTACCGCAGACAATCCACATGATAGCCAGCCGTTACCGTTTACCGCCTGTAATCGTCAAACAGAGGCTCGCAGAGGCTATTGCAGAACTGAGGCAGAACCTTGAAACATCTTGAAGACCGAGAACAAATCGCCTTGATAACTTGGGTTAGGCTGATGGAGTCAAAGCATCCAGAACTGGCTACCTTGTACCACTGCCCTAACGGTGGGCACAGAGACATCCGGACAGCTGCTAAGTTCAAGGCTATGGGGGTAAAGCCTGGAGTGTGGGACATCTTCTTACCTTGCCCAGCACCGGGACTGTTTGTTGAGATGAAGGCAGGTAAAGGTAGGCTGACACCGGGGCAGGTGTCCTTTAGAGACTCCTTGCTACCGTACGGGTATTCTTTCGTGGTTGTCTATAGTTGGTCGGATGCAGCTAAGGCTATAGCCGACCATGTTGGGTTTGACGCTGGGATATAATCCATTGTCGATCTAATCGGCTGCTCATGTGATGGAGTACTCGCCCGCCTTGCATATCCTCTGCTTGGCGGGTTTCCTTTTGGTGTATAATGTCAGTGTTCCATACCTTTCGGAATAGGCTTTGCCAGCCCCCGGCTGATCCCCGGGGGTGTCCGAGGTAGGAACAGAAAGGTATGTAACATCATGGGTATCCCACCCACTGATGCTGTTCAGGCTATCGCCTTTTTACGGCATCTATTCAAACCGTACTCTGACGGTTTTATTGAAATCCGTCCGCTCTCCAAACACAAGCCCCACGCTAACCGGACAACCTATCGGCTCCCAGAATGCCTAAAGGGTGAAGCCGGGCAAGCACTTAGCCAGCACATCATTAGCCTTGCAATGCGTGGCTACGATGTTTATGTAGGCGTATGTCCAAGGGTTGCTCCTGAAGGTCCCGGACGCAAGTTAGGCAAAGATGCCATCGAGCAAGTTGGGGCAGTTTGGGTAGATCTAGATTCCAAAGTGCCGGGCAGTAGTAAAGAGATACTTGATAGCTGCGACATCGTGGTTTCCACTGGCAATGGTTGGCACGGATACAAGATTCTAACCAGCCCTAAACTCTGCAAGTCAGCACGGGAGCGCACCACGCTTGAATACCGCATTAGAGACTTTGCAGACAAACTTCTACTCGGTACTGATAATGTGTCCAACCTTGATCGCATCCTGCGAGTGCCTGGAACTTTAAACTGGAAGGATGCAGACAATCCTAAAGCCGTGACCATGCTCAAAGGCGGCGGCATCAAGCCAACCTACAAGCAATCCTTGTGTGTTGAGATGCTCGGCGATGAGCGGTTAGATGCTCTGCTGGCATCTGCCAAGGCTGGGGAACTTGGGCAGGTTGTTCCGATGATTCGCCATGCTTCCGGACGTTACACCGGATGCCTTGATACTTTCTTTTTGGAAGTCGAGCAGGCTTGCATAAAATCAAAAGCTGATGCACGATGGTCATTCCTACTAGACATTGTCCGAGCAGACCTGCCGGAGATTATGGAGCACTACTTTGGCAGATGAATGGTTCGATGAGTTAGACGCTACTCCAAAGCGTAGACCACGGGCAGAGCGTGGAGACGTTACAGGCTACAGTTCCGATGAAGGAACGCTCAAGAAGTTACTACAACGACATCCTGAGGGTGGTGGCCCATACGGTGGCAGGGATAACGCTCTAACCGCTTGTGTTGGTTATCTGCGATCTACACGGGTTCTTATAGACTTTGCCTTGTCTAGTGTTCACGACTGGAACCGTACCTATTGTGATCCACCACTTGAACGATGGGAAGTAGATGAGAAGGTGGCTAGAGCGTGGGCAGACTGGAAAGATTCCGACCTTCCACCACTCACACCTGCCATGCTACGGGCTGAACTAGAAAAGCCAATAGAAGATGATGACCCTATTGAATGGATGACATGGGAAGACATCAAAGCCAAGGTTGCGGAACTTGGACCGCTACGCTGGATTGTTCCAGACATGATTATGAAACGTGGTCTGCACTTCATCAGTGCAACATCTGGTGGTGGTAAGTCGTGGGCGGCACTTGACCTTCTACGAGCAACGATGGCTGGTGGTATATGGCTAGGCTCTATTGAATGCGAGAAAGCCAATGTCATGTACATCGATGAAGAAATGGGATGCCAAGTATTTCTAGATCGTGCTGACCAGTTAGGCATACCTCAGAAAAACATCATCTACGCAGACCACCAACGAATCAAGCTCGACAATCCGAAGTACTTGCATTCAATCCTGCGAAAGATAGAAGAGCTTCAGATCGACATCGTGATTGTTGACACGCTAGTGCGTGTTCACGGACTAGATGAAAACAGCAACACAGAGATGAGTCGGCTATATGGTTACTTCTGCGAGATGAAGAATTTAGGGGCAGCTGTCGTTGTACTTCATCACAATCGAAAGTCTGGCAGTGAATCTGGTATCGGACATGAGCAAATGCGTGGGGCTGGTGACATCGTGAGCCAAGCCGATACGGTGTTTAGCATTTCCCATAAATTGGAAACCGACACGTACACATTGGTTACGACCAAAAACCGACACTGGCGCAAGAAAGAAAAGCAACCTGCTGTCTCTTGGACTATTGGTGCGGAAGATGGCATCTTGAAGCTCATACACGCCGAACCTGAGGGATATGCAGCCAGAGTGGGTCAATCTATCACTGACGCCATTCTTGCGTGTGTAGAGGCAAATCCCGGTATTGGCAAGAACATCATTCACGCCAAGGTAGGCGGACGTAAAGAAACCATTTTGACGGTGATTGATGAACTCGTGGCAGAGAATTTGCTACACGCCGAACCATCATTGAGAGGAGGGTTTAGATACACCAAAAAGGGATAGTTGACCGGTTCCCAACGACCGGTTCCCCTATATATAGGAACTTAACTCTATTTTGGTTCCCCCAGTTTGGTTCCCCCAGACCCCCTCCGAACTGGGATGCCCCGAAGGTGGGCATTCCCAGATCATCACAGTGAGGAGGGAAGTAAAAGTTTATTGTTTGTATGACCGGTCCGGTTCCTCCGCTAAAGCGGGAACCGTCACCGGTCATGATGAAAGGTGATTGATATGGCTATCGAGATTTGGGATTGGGATACGTTCAAACGTAAGGCGCAGGAAGATGAGCTACTGAACGGCGATAAGTATCGCCATAGATTGGAAGTAACTAAAGCCTGGTTGAAGTCTGGTGGTCGTGTCACGATGCATAGATGGGCAATGCGTCGAGACTTTGAAACACACTTGATCCAAAAAGGTAAGAACATCTTGTTGGTTGAGTGTGATGGTGCAAAAGGACATTTTTGCACGGTTGATACTTTATGGGATTCAGACTTTATGTTGATTCCAAGCAACCATGTCATCGGTGAGTTCAATGAATACCCAGCATTCATGTATATTGCTGAGAAACTTGAACAACCACGAAGCCGAACAAAGGTAGTAGTGCAGCACTAAAAACAAGGTTTGACAATATCCACATAATGGGTATATAGTTTGTGTGTTGGTGATGGGCGTAAGAAATGCTCGCAAGGGCGGTCCCGGTGGCTCAGGTAAAGCCTGTCCATCACTGACATATCAAAGAGCCAGTGGCTCAAGGAGTAACAATGGGATTTTTTGCACAGCACGGAAAGTTTTCCGAAGGCTCAGGGAAAAAGTACAGCGTAGCCGAAGCAGGTATCTACGTTTGTGCGCTGATTGATGTGGAAGCGACACAAGGCAAAAGCTTTGACGATCCATCGATTCTCGAACCAAACTTCCGCTGGGTGTTCGAGACCACTGAAGTAGGTGACGATGACGGGCAACCATTCCGGTTTGTTCAGTTTACGAAAACGTTCTACGGAAATGAAAAAGCGAAACTGACTATCCTTTTGGATTCAATGGTCGGTCGCATGACAAGCCAACAGTTCGCCGAACTCGACATTGAAGCACTCAAAGCCAAGCAATGGCAGGTAGTGGTTGGAACACGGCAGAAGATGAACGGTGAACTAACCAACGTGATCGAAACCGTGAAGCCTGTAAAGGTTGCAGCTACAAAACCACTCCGCAAGGCTGTACCAACCGCAGACATCGAAGACCCGTTCAACGACTAATGAGACAACACTACACGGTTGGCACTCTTGATGCCTTGGCAGTAATCGAAGATTGGAACCTGGACTTTGTCTCCGGCTCCATTCTCAAGTACCTACAGCGCCAAGAGCATAAAGGGCAACAGGAACAAGACAGGCTAAAGGTACTCTGGTATGCAGCCTATCTGGTTACACGCTCCAGAGAATACGCCGACCGTGTAGTAAACGATGCCAAGGAGATAAGTAATGGCAAGACCTAAGTGCAGTATCGTTGAATCACACCGCAAGCGACAAGTGGTACTGCAACGATACGACGAACTGGTAGCCGAGGGTATGAGGTGCCACGATGCAGCTAAACTACTCGGCTATAACCACACATCGATCTACAAGTGGAAGCGAGACATCTTGGCACAGCAAAAGGTGGAAGCACAGGCAGAAGTACAGACGATGGCTAGTGGCAGTTTCGCAGTAGCACTTGAAAAGCTACGTGCTGGCTACATGGTACGCAGACATGGTGCTTCTTGGTTTCTCCAGCTGACAGATGGCAAGATATGCCTTTACCTGCTGGATGGTGCAGGTAACCGCAGATACAGCCGTGTTGCATCTTTCGGTAGTGCTGATGTCCTAGCAATGGACTGGGAAGTGTTCATCGGATGAGATTCGATCAAGCATACCGATGGCTCAGGCGTGGTAAGTGTATACGCCGAACTGGCTGGGCTTCCTGCTGCCACATAGAGCATTCACAAGGCGAGCAGGTGAGACACTACAACGGCAGGAGATGGATTGGTTATGTCCTTTTGATGCGAGACCTATTCGATGCTGAAGGACAACCAAGGGATGATTGGGAGGTAATAAGATGAGAATAGAGGAAGCCTTTGTGGCTTTGAAGTACGGCAAGCCTATTAGGCGAATAGCCTGGGATAAGTACCGATTGCTAAGGTTTAGTGAGCTGTGGATGGGCTTCAGCGGTGCAGACATTGAATGCATTAACGCAACCTGTCTGATTAGTGGGCAGGATCTACTAGCTGATGATTGGATTGTGGGCAAGTTTCACCCAGTACGTGACGAAGTCATCTGGGAGACAACGGAATGAGCGACATATCATTCCCGTTTATCCTAATGATTCATTACGTGGCAGACTTCCGAATGCAATCAAGACATATTGCCGAGACAAAGTCTAAATCTAACAAGTCTCTGTCTATACACGTCCTGCTATACGTGGCTACATTCCTCATTGCAGGTTTAGTACACTTCGTAACGGGGAACAATGTAGATGCCTGGAAGTTTGCAGAATATGTAATTATCAACGGTCTACTGCACTGGTTGACTGACTACATCACTAGCAGGGAAACAACCAAGGCATACCAGAACGGTGACATGGAAAAGTTCTGGAACATCATCGGGTTTGATCAACTCATACACGGCGTTACGCTGTACATGACATGGGAGATATTGAAATAATGCTTAACTACAACTGGGATGCAACCGACGAAGAACTGGCAACACTTGCCGGTAGCTTCAAAGACTTTGCACCTGCAAAGATAACCGCTGCCGGGCAAGAGCTGTACGTGTATCAAAACCTTACTGTTGTGCCTATGTCCGAAGCAAACAGGATGTTTCTTGCGCCTGTCTCGGATGATCAATATTTGGCTAGCCTTCAAACTTTTGTCTGGGCTCCTGATCGAAAGACTATGTTCATGGAACAGCCTATTGATTCAAGAGCAGACGATGAAAGAAAAGGCAACGCACTTCAGTTTGCAGTTGAGACTTGCTTACGGATGATAGGAAATGAAAGACCTGAAGTAGCCAAGGCAGAAAGGACAGATGCAGATAGGCTTGAGTTTATGACAACCAAGGCAAAACAATACGATGCATTGTTACGGAGCGTAGATTTTGCAAAGTCTAATCAATCTAATGATTATGATGATGACCGGGGACTGGGCAGCATCGTATGGGGGTTAGACGATTGATAATCTTCATCCTTGGTATCCTGCTGGGCGCTGGGTGCTTGGCTGTCTACAACGAGATGTATACAAGGTGGCTATATGCTGATGTCAAGAGACGAGCGAAACAGCAAGGCATCAGCGAACGTCAAATGAAAGATGCCCTCGTATGGGCAACTGAAAAGGAAATAGAGGCTAACCTAAATGCCAGCACAACCCGGAGCAGGTAGACCAACAAAGTACAGCATACAGGTTGTACAACGATTAACAGACGCTCTGCGAGGTGGTAACACCCGCAGGGCTTCCTGTGCCGCTGCTGGTATCTCACAAGAAACATTGGCTAGATGGTTAGCGGAAAATGTTGATTTTAGGGATGCAGTAGAAAAAGCAGAGGGTGAAGCTGAACTCCGAAACCTTGCAGTTATCCAAGATGCCACTAAAACGACATGGCAGGCTGCTGCGTGGTGGCTTGAAAGGAAGCACAAAGCCGAGTGGTCTAGCAGGGTAGAACAGACAGGCGCAGACGGTAGCCCTGTAAAGGTAATCGTGGAGTACGCTGATGGTAAAGATTAGTTTTCATGGTGTCATTCCTACCCGTGCCACCAAGTTCTCGGCAGGTTACGATCTACGCTCACCCGGTGACATTACAATCCCTGCTGGGGCTACTGTAGGCGTTGATACAGGCACCTATGTTGTTATGCCTTGGGATTTATGCGCTCTGGTCTGTAGCCGGTCAGGTCTAGCCTTGCGTGGTCTTGCTGTTGCTAATGCTCCCGGCATCATTGATGCTGACTACAGCGACACTATCAAGGTGCTACTGCATAACCGTACGCAAGGTGACTGGGTGATTGAGGCAGGAGACCGCATAGCGCAGTTAGTCTTTACGCCTTTCGTGATTGGTGACGATGTCCCAGCAGATGAGCGTACAGGCGGGTTAGGTTCCACAGGTGCCTGACATTCGATTGGTTCTCCCTCGACCTCATGAAGGACAAAAGGTAATACTGGCACAGGCAAGGCGATACAACGTCCTTGCCTGTGGCTGAGTAGGTAGACGCTTTGGTAAAACAACACTCGGCGGTAATTTACTTTCCGACCCTGTCCTAAAAGATGCGCTCCCCTGTGCTTGGTTTGCACCTACCTACAGGCTCCTAGAAGAGGCATACAACGATCATAAGCGCATCTACCAGCCTGTTATCCGGCGAGCTGTGCAGACTCCTGCACCACGCATCGAACTGATAACCGGGGCGGCTATTGATTACTGGACGCTTGATGACCCTTCTACCGTTGCTCGTGGTCGTAAGTACAAGCGAGTCATCATCGATGAAGCCGCCATGGCTAGGCATCTGGAACAAGCATGGACGGAAGCCATACGTCCGACACTAACAGACTACAAGGGCGATGCTTTCTTTCTCAGCACTCCCAAGGGCTCTAACTACTTCAAAACGCTCTATGGCATGGCTGGTCAAGATGATGACTGGATGGCATGGCAGATGCCTACCACCGCTAACCCTTGGATAGATGCAACCGAAGTAGACAAGGCTGGGGAGTCACTGCCATCGATTGCTTTCCGTCAGGAATATTTAGCCGAGTTTGTGGATGCTGCGGGTGCTCGTATCAAGCGGG
>JACCDQ011495273.1_pt1 | contig 12963 bp, 14 predicted proteins | sample 7446031 | NCBI WGS metagenome assembly JACCDQ01 (sample SAMN15323442, study PRJNA562643) | freshwater metagenome | isolation source: river surface water | place: USA:Blue River Watershed | collected 2017-08-17 | reverse complement strand
TTATACTTGTACTTATTGAAAATTGAACACCACGTGTAAGATTTGAACCGGTACCCAAAGATAAAAGAAATGAAGGCCACGCACTATTACTAACATATTGACTGACCAAGTTTATATTTTGAAATTTGGGGGTATCAATTGTATTTAATGATTGATCAAATGGATTATTAGCACCTGTCGCACCAATTGGCCCAGTTGGCCCAGTTGGACCAATTACATTAGATGCCGCACCGGTTGCCCCAGTTGGCCCCGTATTACCTATAACCCCTTGAATGCCTTGTGCGCCTGTTGGCCCCGTATTACCTATAACCCCTTGAATGCCTTGACTTCCAGTGGGTCCAGTTGGCCCCGTATTACCTATGACCCCTTGAATGCCTTGTGCACCTGTTGGCCCAGTATTACCTATAACCCCTTGAATGCCTTGACTTCCAGTGGGTCCAGTTGGCCCAGTATTTCCCTGGATCCCTTGAATGCCTTGTGCCCCAGTTGGCCCTGTGTTACCTATAACCCCTTGAATGCCTTGTGCCCCAGTTGGCCCAGTATTTCCCTGGATCCCCTGAATACCTTGTGCCCCAGTTGGCCCTGTATTACCCAAAATCCCTTGAATGCCTTGTGCGCCAGTAGGGCCAGTAGGGCCTGTAACCCCTTGAATTCCTTGAGAACCAGTGGGACCTATAACCCCTTGAGGGCCAGTAGGGCCAAAAATCCCTTGAATCCCTTGAGGGCCTGTTGGGCCTGTAACCCCTTGGATGCCTTGAATCCCTTGAGAGCCAGTAGGGCCTATAACTCCTTGAGGTCCAGTGGCCCCTGTTACCCCTTGAATCCCTTGAGAACCAGTGGGCCCTACAATTCCTTGAAATCCTGTAGGGCCTGTCGGTCCTGTGGCTCCTAATACTTCATTATTAAATATGTTCTTTTGAGTTGCCATATAATTATATAATATAATGATATATTTTTTTTCTTAATAATAATATATACAATAACATAATATGTCCTTTTTTAATAACATCAGTAATTTTTTTCAAAATGATATGAAAGGCTTTTTTGATAGCGGAATTAATAAAATAACCCACCCTATTGATACTGTAAAAAGTGTGATATCTGATATATATGAAGTGGGGTCTACAATTACTAATCCTATAGAAAATAGAGTATCATCGGTTGTAAATACTTTACATACAGATGCTCGCCAATTTGTTGGAGGTTATAACCAAACAATAAATAAGGTAATAGATAGAGGTGGTGATTTTGCTAATGAAGTTGTTAGAACAACTGGATCAACTGTATCAAATGTGGGCCAATCTTTTAGTTGGCCCTTAGTTTTAGTGGGTGGTGCAGTTGCTGTAATGTTAATAATGAAAAAATAATTATTAACAAAAAATATATAATTATAAAAATAAATAAATGATAGGTATTTTTTATTTTTATTATAATAATTTTCTAGTATATAATATATACTAGATAATGACAAGTTTTTATAAAAAGGCCTTACAACATCACCCAGCGTATGCACAACATATTGTCCCTACTAATGTAAGTCACTCATTAATTCAAACAACCCATGCCCAATCTGGAAATATTACACATAAAAAGGCAGATAGTGCAAGTGTTATAGCACAACACAAAGCAATTGTGAATGTACAGCCATCTACAACAGTGGATCCTAATTTATTAAATGGAGGTTTAATTGACTTTAGATTAGAAAAAGGATATATTGATATTCTTGATCATATTTATGTTAAAATAAATGTGAGTAATAATACTGGAGCTGGTGTAACTTTAGCACCTTCTCAGCTAATGTTAGATCGTTTTGAAATATACGGGTCAAATGGGAATAAATTACTATTTCAAAAATATGGACAAGAAATGTTTATTGATAACATTTATTTTAGCAAAAATGAATGGGAAGTTATGTCACCTTATGTGAATAGTACGGCTGCTTATTCTACAGCTGGTGTTGTTGTTGCAAATGGTGCCACTAGAACTTTTTATATCCCACTTGTTGCCTTTTTTACCCCAACTAAACTTCATTTGGCTGGCTTAAATGGTCAACTACTTATTAGACTTAGATTTAATACATCCGCATTGTCTATTGTGGCTGGTGCTGTTCCCACATGCACTGATTGTGCATTGCAATTAAGAGGAAGAATGGAACCAGATGAAATAAAATCAGAAAGACATAATGCATATATGAATTTGCATCATTCGCTTAGTTTTCTTGGTGTTCAAAGAATGTCTCAACAACTGACATTGGCTGCAAGCACTCAATATAGCATTGTTTTATCTGGTATTCAAGGTATTGCATCTACTTTTTATTTTACTCTTAGATCATTGCCATTAACTGCAGCAAATCAAGCTGTATACATTCCAGTGTATGACTTTGATTGCCAGGAACAGGATGGCCGATCTATGGTAGGTTATTATAGGCGTACATTTGATGATATGAAATTAGATGTTTCAGAATGTTTTGATAATTTATTTATTAATTATGTAAATTTACATATTATCCCTTTTTCTAATTCCCCAGTTCAAGATTACACAAAGGGTTCGAATCATGGATATCATGTTTTTACATCTTTTGAAAAATTGTCTTTTACAACTGGTTCTACTTTAGTACCTGGAAGTTATCAAATTGACATTTATTGTAGTGCTCATGAATCGGCTTTTATTGATAAAGGAGAATTAATAACTAGCCGGAACTGATAACTTTATTATAAAAAATTATTAACTAAAAAATTATATGATACTATATTATATATCATATAATGGCTCAAAGTACTTTCAAGTATATTATTATAGATACAAGAGATAGAATAAAAGGCAATACAAATGAATTTACAGTAAATCTAAATCCTGCCTTTTATGGTGTTAAAAAAGTTGAATTGCTTAGTTTATCATTGCCCCAAACTATGTACAATATCACCACTGCTAATAATATAATTTATTTTTCAGAGGGAGGGGGGCCACTTATCGCATCCCTTAGTCCTGGAAATTATAATGCTTCAAGTTTAGCAAATGCCATTTCAATATTATTATCAACTATATCCCCCAATGCATTTATTTATAATGTATCAGTATCAAATATTACATATAAAATGACAATATCTGCATCTGGTAATTTTAGTTTATTGTTTGGCTCAAATTCAACACAATCAATTGGCGATTTTATAGGATATACCATTGATACAATCCCAGCATTAACACATACTGGAGATAGTATCATACAATTATATCAATCAGTATATTATATTATAGATATAGCAGAATTACCAGTTGCAGTTAAAAGCAGCAATATAAAAGACTATGGAACTTTCGTTATTAATACAAGAACAAATGGCGGAGATATTGAAGTGTTTGAAATAGCAAATAGATATCATATTATTGAAAATTATGACAATGCACAAAATATTTTTAATCTCAATATAAAATTAAAAACATATGATAATAAATTAGTTGATATTAATAATGCAGAGTGGTTTATGATGCTTAAATTTATTTATTAATCTGATGATAAACTAGATGAATCGGATGATAGACTAGATGAACTTGTTTCAGATATTTTTAATTGTGTAAATGATCGTTTTTTTGGAATTTTAATAGGTTGTGTTTTTATTGGCTTGATTTCTTCAATTATTTTTTCTGGTTCCACTTTTTCTGGTTCCACTTTTTCTAGTTTAACTTTTTCTGGTTCCACTTTTTCAATTACTTTTTCTGGGAAATAAAACTGAGATGTTGTTAAGTTTTGTCTTTTTGATGGTGATGGTGATTGCTTTTCTTTATTATGTGCAAAACATTTTGTTTTACCACTCCTACAAAATCGGGCACAAGGAGTACCCTTTTTACTGCCAGCAACAAAAACATAAGTACAAAGATTTTGTGACATTATATATATATATATTTATACATATATAATTTTTATAGATCATTATATTTATCATTGATATGATTAACACAATCAATTAATTTTATTTTATTTGAAAACAAGAAACTATATATTTTTATTTTATAACTGGATATTGTATATCCTATAATAATTCCCACTAATAATATAAATATTTGGCTCATTTATTATATATATATATATTATATATAATAGAATGGATGTTATTTTGAATAAATACATTAATTTTAAAAAATTTGTTAGTGATAATGCCCCACCTAATAATACATTTGTATTACAATTACAAGATTTACCATTTGAAATTTTCATTAAATTAATAAAACAAAAAAGTAAAGATATAACAGATAAAGAGCAATGTTTAAAAGAAATTTTGATATATGCTAATATAAATATCAGTGATATAAGCACTTCTAATTTAGAAAAATTTTTGTTATATATAGAATATTTTATTGAGATTTCTAAATATTTAGTATAAGATAATTATATGATATATTATATATATTATATGAATTTGATAATAGATCTTATATATAAAATAATTAACAATCTAAAATCTTTGATATGGGTTATGTTTTTATTGCCCATAATTCCTCCATGATTTTATAAATTAATATGTTATATATATAATATATGAATATTGAAATCCCATCGCTTATAGTTATTGCAGGTAAGCCAAAATCTGGCAAATCACATCTTATAAAATATTTTATACATACAAACAGACATAAATTTGCTTATGGTATAGTTATGAATAAGACTTCTTTTAATGATGGATATGATTATATACCAAATGGTTTTGTCCATTCAAAATATGATGAAACTAAATTAAAAAACTTAATGAAATTACAAAGTGGCTTGATTGAAAAGGGTATTATAAATGAATGCTTTTTAATACTTGATGACTGTTTAACAAGTGATTATAATAAGGAATTATTTACAGATTTAACAACACAATATAGACATTATCATATAACAGTTATAATATCAACTCAATATATTTACAAGATAAATCCAACCATAAGAGAATGTGCAAATTATGCTATGATATTTAGACAATCAACAAAAAGAAGTATTGAGGCATTATATGAAAGTTTCGGGGCACATTTTGATAATTTTGATCAATTTAAACAATATATAACAAACAGTACAGATGACCATAAATTTATTTTTGTTGATATTAACAGTTCTGAAGATGATATAGAAGATATTTATAAGGTTATGAAAGCACCTCAGAAAATCCCTAAATTTAATTTGAAGTTTAATAAAAAATAATCTAACTCTATATTATAAACAATAAATTATGTCAGCATTTGGACCTTTAGTATCACTAAATAGAGGGGGATCATTTATAGGGATTGATGCAACAAAACCAGGAGACCATATACCATATGTTACGGGATCTATTATTACAACTGGGTTTATGGATCGCAAAAATCAGGCTTTAACAAAACCTGATGATTATTTTAAAGATAAAAAAGCATTGTGGGACCATATAACAGATGGGGAAGAAAAAGAGTTAAAATTAAAACTACCCGGGGGAGGAGATAATAAAAAAACAGGTGTACAAACGCCTTTGTCTGATTTATGGTCACAGAATTATAATATGTTAATATCATGTGGTACCCTACCAGATGTAGCAGCCCAAGAAGCAGATAGAATTGTATTAGAGGAATACCAAAGAAGAGTGCAATATTTTAGCACTGTGTTTCCTGGTTTTGTGGAAGAAGGCTATGATTTTGGTGTTTTAAGTAAAAGAAATGATGACAAATTAAATCCTGAAATTAATGCAATGAAAGCACAAGCTATTGAAGGGCCTAATATTGATGAAGCAACCTTGAGAAAATTAAAAAAATATAAAAAGCTCAAAGCTAAATATAAGGCTACTAAAAAACAATAAATGAATTTATTTTATGATATAATATTATTATATGAATAATATTATATATGGCAACACCTGGATATTACAGATGGTTGAAACAAATTGGATATTATAATTATGCAACAAAAGGTAAATATAATGATAAAATAAGTACCATTGATAGTATGTTAGGTACTGGTATTAGAATACAAGATAAGGTGAATGCTTTTAATTCTGGATGGAGTGAAGGACAAGAACAATTAGAAAAGCCACATATGCAAGAAATAATAGATGAAAAGAATAAAGCATTTATTGAAGGAACTTTAAAGGGTTATACAATGAAACCACAAGCTATTATGACAAAAAATAAGGATATATTAAGTTTTAGTAATCTAAAAAATGTTACTCTGGATGTTGAAAATGTAACACCATTATTTGGAGAACCAAGAATATTAACAGATATTGAAAAAAGGGAAATTAGAAAAGGATTAAAACCATTCATTAAAAGGGATATTGAAAAAACATCACCATCATTAGCACCAAATGAAATAATACAAGAATATGAAAAAAGAATAAATTTATTGAAAAATGGACCAAGAAAATATTTATATGAGGAATTAAATAAAGCAAGGGCAGGCAATACAGCTTTAATAACTCCAACATTTAGCCTATATAACAAAAAACTAATTAATTTGAATACTGGTGATATTAATAAAGCAATATATTATAACCCCAAATCAAAAGATATTGAAGAGATTACAAATAAACAATTTGAAGATATTGTTAGCTTTCCTGGTGAAACTCCTTTATTATCTTCTGCAAAATCAAAACTTGAAAAAAGAAAATCAATAGCAATTAGAGGCCAACAAAAAGAAAAATTCACTTCTTTTGAAGAAGATTTGCCAAAACAACCAATTAGGCGTTCAACCTCGGGTGGAACATTAAAAATTATCACTCCTTATGGTAAACAGAAAATAAAAATATCTCCTTTATCTTCAAATATTAATACTAAAATATCACACAGTGTTACAAGTCCAATTAATCAGGTTAAAAATCAAAAAGATACTACTAAACCAATAGAAATTTCAGCATTAAACATACAAACAAATCAACCACAAGAACCAGTACAGAAAGGGGATTTAATCTCTTTATCAGATATTGGACCCCCTCCATTACCTCCACCATCAATTGAAAAAAATAAAAAGGGATATGAATATATTATGGATGAATTTAAAAACCCACAATTTACAGACTTAATTAAAAATAAATATTCATCATTTATTAATGACATTGATAAAAAATATAAAATGACTTTAGATGATGCATATATTAAATATATTGATCTTAGTAAAAGAAGCAATATAATTAAAAAATATATTGAACCTCATTTATTTGATAATGTCAATTTAGGTATTAATAATTATTTTGAAAATGAAAATATTAACTATGATACATTTTATAAATCATTAAATAAAACTGAACAAAAAGAATTAGATAAATATACTAATGAAGAGGCAAAAAGAATATATAATGCATCAAATACAGAAATTAAAAAAATGTTAATAAATGATCAACCAAACAAAGATATGCCTATATCTGATAAAGACATTAAAGCTACTAAAATTGCAGCTAGTGAACATTTAACAAGTTCTATTCAAGAGTATTTAACAAGTATATTAAAACAGAATAATATAAATTTAGAACCAAGAATAAAACAAAAAAGATTAAAAGCTAATAAAAAAGCAAAAAAAATGATTACAAGAACTATATCACAACAAAGAGCATTTAATATAGATCAAAGTGATAAATTAATAAAGCATAATAAATCAGGGATTGTTGGTGATGATTTATATATTAGAGGGATAAAACAAAATGAAGAAAATTATGATAAATTTAACAATTATTTGAATGATGGTAATATTGATATAAAACAGTTAACATCAGATGAAATAGATAAAAATTGGACTGACTATGAGGCATCTTTAAAAAATATAAATATTGATATTGACGCTGAAATAAATAAAACAATAAAAAATAAAAGTACAAAGATCATAAATGGAGAATTTTATTATAAAGGGGTATTACAAGATAATGCAGCTTATAAACAATTTATTGACTATATTACTAATAAAAGAAACCCTCCGATATCATTAAAAACATGGTATACAACTAGTATGAAACAAAAAAATAACTATTGGGCGAAATTTTGTTTGGATAATAATATTACTGTTAAAAAATAATCAATAGTAATATATATATATAGATAATGGATGAAATCGATTTTAAAAGTATTATGATAAATTCAAAAGATGATGATATAACAGAGCAAAAAAAAAGTTCACAGCAACCAGTAAAAATGCCAATAGATTTACATAATGCTATTTATAAAACATCAAAAAAAAAACCAAAAGAAAACAAAATACAAAGTGATACACAAGAAGATAAATCTTCTAATACATCACAAATTGATAAAAGAAGACTTATATTAATATTACAGATGTATATAAATGAATTTGGAGATAATAAATTAAAGGCATTCAAAAAAGTTAATTTAGAAAAAATGAAACTAGATGCACTACAAAAACTAAAAGAAGAATTTGATTTTATTGTTTCTAGTAAATGTAATATAAAAAGTGCTGAATATTGTTTTTTGCAAGGTGTTAATATATTAGAAACTGTTTGTGTTAATTTTACACCTATACAATGTCAAGGATTAACAGAAACAACAAATGATCCAGAGTTTAGGGATGATATAAAACATTTGTGTTTAAAATATATGACACTATTTAAGACAGAACCAGAACACAGGCTTGTGTATAAGGTGCTATCTAATATGTTAGTATTACATCAAGTAAATTCAATAAAAAATAATCATAATGAAATAATAAATCCCATTATAAATGAGGAAATAAATAAAATAAATAATAAATATGATACTTTGTAAAATTATTTTGTGTTATTAATATATAATACAACATAATGAATTTGTCAGAAAACACTATTAAAAATCTTTTGACTGTAGCTGTTGGATCTGTTGGGGCAATTCTTGCTTTTGGTGAGACAGGATCTAGTAATATAGGAATGGTTACTTTACCAACATATTTAGTGATTGGGGCAAGTGCTGGTATTGGTGGTTTTGCAGCTGATATGCTATCTGATGGAGTTATTAAAAGACTCCCAACTAATCCCAGATTACAAAATGTTGAATCTTTAGTTGTTAGATTGGGTTTGGCTGGTGGAGGGACTGCATTAGCTTTGAAGCTAACTACTGGCCTGCCTGGACAAAATGTTTTAAAGGCTGCAGGTCTTGGGGCTGTTTCAAAAGCTGGGGGGGAATGGCTTAATTCCAATGTTATTTCAGTAAAAAGAAGTGGCTTTATTTTGAAATAAATATACTTATATATTTATAGTACCGATTTTTTATAATATCCTCTAATGAGGATATTATGAGGAGAATTAGACCAAAAAATTTTGAAAAAATTTTTTAGGTCTAATCCCAGCCAAAAAGAAATAATTTTTTTCAAAAATTATTTCTTTTCTGGCGATGTCCTTTTTTAAAAAGGAAAATACTTTTTTGGCCTAATCACAGGCCATTTTTTAAGGGTGGCCGGTTCACAGGGCCGAAAGGGTGGACTCTTACAGGGAGAGTCTGACCCTGATTGCCCGCCTGGCGGCCAATTCGGCGGCCAGAGCCACCCAGTCGGCCTCCCCGCCGCCGACCATCCACCGCCCAGTAAAAACCCAGTCGGGCGCCCAAGGAGTCCGCCTGGGCATTTGTGCACACTGGGCGCCCATTTCATCCCCAGTTAACCATAAATATACCATATATGGGCCAAAATAATAATATACAATTTAAATTTATATATATATACATCCTCATAATATCCTCATGGAGATTGAGCAGCTGTATAGCTGCTCAACCCAGCCAGGCTTGCCTGGCGAAGATATATTCTTGTTAATTACATAATGTTATTTCAGTGAAAAGAAGTGGTTTTATTTTGAAATAAATTAATATATATATAATATATATATAATATATATTAAATGGATTATGCAAAATTATTTAATATTGATGATATTCAAAAAAAATATAATATAAAATCAGTGATGCCCCCTCATATTGTTGAAATAAAAACATCACCTAAAAAAACAAAAAAATATTTAATTAAACTTATAGATCAAAATAATAATACACATACTATTCATTTTGGAGATATAAGATATCAACAATATCATGATAAACTTGAAAACTATTTATATCTTAATCATTATAACCCTGATAGACGTAAAATGTATTTAGCCAGAGCATCAAAAATAAAAGATAGAAATGGAAATTATACAGTTAATGACCCACTTAGTGCTAATTATTATAGCGTGAGGGTTCTTTTTTAAGAATAAAATTTTTATGATATATTGATTTTTTATGATTTGATACATTACTTTTTTGTATTTCTTTTCCACATTCACATTTTATTTTTTCGGCAGTTTTAATTAATATTTTTTCTCTATTTTTTATATAATATTCTTTGACTCTGTTATTTTCTTTTTCCCTATTATTCTCTAAATATTTTTTTCGTCTTATATCTATTGTTTCTTTATTTTGTTGTCGAAATATTTTACTTTTTTGGGCTATTATTTCTTTATTTTTTTTATAATATTCTTTATCACTATCTTTTTTCCCAATACCTTTAGCACGTTGTATATTAACACATATATCTTGAAATTGTTCAAGATAAAATTGTTCATGTGAAATTAATTCATCTTTATCTTGACATATAACTTTTTCAATTAAAATTATTGATACATCTTCATACTTTAATATTTTAGAAACTGAACAATGATATTTAGGATTTTTATCATTTTCAATCCATTTTTTATGTAATGCTTTATGTTTGCCTAATCTATTAGAAAGATATTTTTCACAAGTAGAACCAATATAAATTTTATCTGTAAATGGTGATATAATTTTATAAATTTTTCCTCTGTGATATTTATTATCTGTCATTTTATTATTATATACTATAATGTATCCTTTAAGTTTTTTCATCTTTTTTCATCTTTTAAGCAATATTTAAAATGTTATCATATAGCTTATTAAGCTATATGATATATTATAATTTTACAGTTACAGTTTTTAAAATCATTTACAAGCCACTTTTAATCTAATTAATCAAATAAACTTAATACTAAAGAAGTGGCATTATTTGAAGCATTTATTATGTTTTGTTCAGATAAAAAAGGAACATTATAACTTTCATTTTGGTTGATATCTGAAATATTTATATTAAACTTTTGTTCTTTTATAAAATGTTCCATCATATTTTTTATTTCATCATATTGTGATTGTGTTTGTTGAAATTTTTTATTTGATTCTATTAATAAATTTTCAATGTTTTCAATTAATTGAATTGGTTTATTTTCTATTGATTTTTCTTCGATAGGTTTTTTATCTAATGTATCAAAGCTAAGTTGATCAATCTTGTTAGATTTTTCTTCAATTACCTTTTCTTTATTAATAGTCAGTTTTTCTTTTAATTCATTGTTTTCTTTTTGTAAAGTATCAATATATTTTTTTAAGTTTTCAATTTCTTTATTTTGAGCTTCTATGATAATATTTGACTGTGTTTCAATTCCTTCATCAAGAAAATTATTATAATTATTATCATTATCATTTTCATCACTTTCAAAATCTAATTCATGATACCATGACATTTTTTCAGCAATTGAATTAAGCTTTTCATAATTTGTAGTATATACATGATACCCTCCAACTGGATGATCTGATAATGTGCACCCGATCTCTCTTAAGCTTGCATTGAATTGATGAAGTGCTAAAGGTTTTTTATATTCTACTGATGTTTTATGATGATCAACATATTCTTGATATAAAGTTTTTATTTTTTTATTTTCGATTCCTTTCTTTTTTAATAAATATATTTCTTTGAGAAATTTATATTCTTGTTTTAAAAAAGTAGCCCCTGCATCTTGCTTGTTTTTTGTTTCTGGAATATCACTTTCTTCATTAAAGTCATCTAAATTTATTGTTAAAAGATAATTATAATAAGCTTCACCTATTATATCATTACAACATTCATCATTTAATTTTTGAAAATAATCATAATCTTTTAGTCTTGCGGCTGATAAATCAGGAATCATTATTCTACGCCCAGTTGATTGACAAAGTGCATCAACATTTGTATTAATCCAAAAAGAATTTAAATTTGGTAAATTTGGAATTCTATTTTCATTTTTATTTTCATATGTTTCAACAGTTTCAGATGCCATAGTTTTTAATTTTCCAGATACTTGAGACCATTGACCAGTTGAAATAGTTGGCATTTCTTCAAAAACAACGAAAACAATACCTCTTAATTCACCATTAAAATTACTTGTGATAGGTCTTAGATCACTTTTAATAGCTATTTTTGTACCTAATACATTTTCTCTCATAAAAGTAGTCAATGTGCTTTTTCCTATTCCTTCTATTCCTTTACAATAAATTATACTTTTATTTTTTCCTTTTTGTGCCATTTTTGCTAACCATTTAATAATGTAAGTATATTGAAGATCATTGTTACTACATATAACTTCTTTGATATAACTATTAAAAAAATTAACTTTACTTTTAATATCATCAGAGTAATTATCATATGGTTTTTTAGCATGTTTATAACCTCCAAAAAAGTTAAGAAATCGCCCGGTTGTATCATCATGGCCTATTTTTGGTTTATTAATATCATTAACTAGCTCATAAATATCTCTGTTTTGTTTATGAAACCAATTTTGTAAATGTTCTAATCTTCCAAATGTTGATTCATCAGCTTCTCTATTTTTCATCATTTGAAAAAGTTCATGATCTATTTTTTTTGCAACTTCACCATTAGATAAAGCAAACCAATATTCCTGAATATATTTTTTTGCCTTTTCATCATCAAAAACAATAGACTCTTTCTTATTTCCTTTTTCAACATCCCTTTTTTCAATTAAATTATATGCCTTCTTAAGATTAAAAGGGACAAAAGGTTGTTGATTATTTTGTTGGGCCATTTTATTTATTAATGTTATTTATATTCTAACATATCTTTAAGTTAGTTTTTTTAAACATTGAAATTATTAAACAAAAAATAAAAATTATAAATATAATAATTATCTCATCTCTTTTATGATATTAAATATATATCTACATAGATATATATTTGATTTT
>JACCDQ011302481.1_pt1 | contig 12964 bp, 10 predicted proteins | sample 7446031 | NCBI WGS metagenome assembly JACCDQ01 (sample SAMN15323442, study PRJNA562643) | freshwater metagenome | isolation source: river surface water | place: USA:Blue River Watershed | collected 2017-08-17 | reverse complement strand
GTCCACGTTGGCGTGTCTTGCGCGCGCAGGTAGTGCAGACAGTTGTGCCCCTGCAAATCCGTCGGTGTTTGGGGCGTGCCTGCACGACGCAAATAAGTTTTGCTGGCCACCAGCACCGACTGCGTGTTGCACAGCGTCCATGCCACATGTGTGTCTGGCGGGCGCGCGGTGTGACGAATGGCGATGTCAAAGCCTTCAGTCGTCAAACTGCTGAGACGGTCCGACATGTCCAACTCCAAGCGCACATCCGGATACGCACGCAAGAAGTCCGTCAAGCGCGGCGCCAACTGTTGGCGCGCAAAAGCAACGGGCGCAGTCACCCTTAACAAGCCACTGGGCACATCCGCCAAATCCCGCACCTGCGCAAAGCTTTGCTCAATCTGCACAAACGAGGCACGGGTGTCGTCCACCAAACGCTGCCCCGCTTCTGTCAGGCGCACGCTGCGTGTCGTGCGCTGCACCAAAGGCACGCGCGCTGCACGCTCCAACTCGGCAATGCGCTGGCTCATCGCGGCCTTGCTCACCCCCAAACGAAGGGCCGCAGCGGTGTAACTGCCTTGTTGCGCCAACACACTCAACCAATACAGGTGATGCCAGAGTTCACTGATTTTTTGATCATTCATGGTTTGATTGTTCACTATTTTGAACAATTAATTCAAGCTTTCGCACTTGTTAGATGACGACCCCCTCCCTACACTGCGTCATCTTTGATCCACCACGAGACACACCATGACCCAAGTTGCACACATCGCGCATTACATCAACGGCGCAGTCGCCAATGGCACCAGCACCCGCCACCAACCCGTTTACAACCCCGCCACAGGCGCCATCACAGGCCAGGTGAATTTGGCCAATGGGGCTGATGTCAACACCGCCGTGGCTGCGGCCCAAACAGCGTTCCCCGCTTGGGCCGACACGCCCCCTCTGCGTCGTGCCCGCGTGATGTTCAAGTTTTTAGAGTTGCTCAACTTGCACAAAGACAAGCTGGCGCACATGATCACTGCCGAACACGGCAAAGTGTTCACCGACGCACAGGGCGAGGTCAGTCGCGGTATCGACATCGTCGAATTTGCCACAGGCATTCCTCAGCTGCTCAAGGGTGACTTCACCGAACAAGTGTCGACCGGTATCGACAACTGGACCATGCGCCAACCCTTGGGCGTAGTGGCGGGCATCACCCCGTTCAACTTCCCCGTCATGGTGCCGGCTTGGATGTTCCCTGTGGCCATTGCCGCTGGCAACACCTTTGTGCTAAAGCCCAGCCCCATCGACCCTTCGCCATCTTTGTTCATCGCGGAGTTACTCCAGCAAGCGGGCTTGCCCGATGGCGTGTTCAACGTGGTGCAGGGCGACAAAGAAGCCGTCGATGCACTGCTGGTGCATCCCGATGTGAAGGCTGTGAGCTTTGTTGGCTCCACCCCGATCGCCAACTACATCTACGAAACCGGCGCACACCACGGCAAACGCGTGCAAGCCTTGGGCGGTGCGAAGAACCACATGGTGGTCATGCCCGATGCCGACATCGACCAAGCCGTCGACGCTTTGATTGGTGCTGCTTATGGCTCTGCAGGTGAGCGCTGCATGGCGATCAGCGTGGCCGTGCTGGTGGGCGATGTGGCCGAGCGTCTGATGCCCAAACTGATTGAACGCACCAAAGCTTTGAAGGTGCTCAACGGCGAGAACTTGGCCGCCGAAATGGGCCCCATCGTCACTGACATCGCCCACAAGCGCATCACGGGCTACATCGAACAAGGTGTCAAAGAAGGCGCGCAACTGTTGGTCGACGGTCGCAATTTTGAGGGTGCATCGGCTGGCGAGGGTTGCAACAACGGCTTCTGGATGGGCGGCACACTGTTCGACCACGTCACGCCCGACATGCGCATCTACAAAGAAGAAATTTTTGGCCCCGTCCTGAGCTGCTTGCGTGTGGCCGATTTGGCACAAGCCGTCGAACTGATCAACGCCCACGAGTTCGGCAATGGCGTGAGCTGCTTCACGCGCGATGGCAATGTGGCCCGCGAGTTTGCGCGCCATATTCAAGTGGGCATGGTCGGCATCAACGTGCCCATCCCCGTCCCCATGGCTTGGCATGGTTTTGGCGGTTGGAAAAAAAGCTTGTTCGGCGATATGCACGCTTACGGCGAAGAAGGCGTTCGTTTTTACACAAAGCAAAAGAGTGTCATGCAGCGCTGGCCTGAGAGCATTGGCAAAGGCGCAGAGTTCGTCATGCCCACATCAAAATAAGCCACTGCAGCGCGCGTCAAGCACGCGCTACCATGCATGCACGCAACAACAAAGACGTGAGACATGGGCATGAGCGATTCGCAGTTTGACTTCATCATCGTAGGCGCCGGCACAGCCGGCTGCCTGCTGGCCAATCGCTTGAGCGCGGATGCGCGCAAGCGCGTGTTGCTCATTGAAGCGGGTCGCAAAGACGATTACCACTGGGTGCATATTCCTGTCGGTTACTTGTATTGCATTGGCAACCCACGCACCGATTGGCTCTACAACACAGCACCTGATGTCGGCTTGAATGGACGTAGCCTGCGCTACCCACGTGGCAAGGTCTTAGGCGGCTGCTCGAGCATCAACGGCATGATCTACATGCGTGGTCAGGCCCGCGATTACGACCAGTGGGCAGAGATCACGGGGGACGCGCGTTGGCGCTGGGACAACGCGTTGCCTTACTTCAAACTGCACGAAGACCACCACGGTGGCGCCAACGCCCTGCACGGCGCCAAAAGCGAGCGCAGCGAGGTGCTGCTGGCAGACAACACGGTGTACGGCCAAACCTTGCGACACCACATCGCAGGCGGTGAGTGGCGGGTAGAGAAACAACGCCTGCGCTGGGACGTGTTGGACGCCTTTGCGCAAGCCGCTGTGCAAGCCGGCATTCCCGCAACAGACGACTTCAACCGTGGCGACAACGAAGGCGTGGGCTACTTTGAAGTCAACCAAAAAAGCGGTTGGCGCTGGAACACCGCCAAAGCCTTCATCCGTCCCACCTGCTATGCGCGCCCGAACTTCGAACTGTGGTCCTCCGCGCAAGTCGCCAAATTGGTGATGGGCACCGACGCCGATGGTGCACAACGCTGCACCGGCGTTGAGGTCTGGACCGGCCATGGGTATGTGACCGTCACCGCCAAACACGCGGTGGTGCTGAGCGCGGGCGCCATTGGCACACCGCAAATTTTGCAGATCTCTGGACTTGGCCCAGCCGACTTGCTCAAGCAACACGGCATTGAACCTGTGATTGATCTGCCCGGCGTTGGCGCCAACCTGCAAGACCATTTGCAAATCCGCTCGGTGTTCAAAGTGCAAGGTGTAGACACACTCAACACCTTGACCAACAGTTGGTGGGGCAAAGCCAAAATTGGCTTGGAATACGCCTTCAAGCGTAGCGGCCCCATGAGCATGGCCCCTTCACAACTCGGCGCTTTTACCCGCAGCAGCCCCGACCGACCCTACCCCAACATCGAGTACCACGTGCAGCCGCTGAGCTTGGATGCCTTTGGCGAACCGCTGCACAACTTTCCCGCCTTCACCGCCAGTGTGTGCAACTTGAATCCCACCAGTCGCGGCTCGGTCCAGATCACCAGCGCCAACTTTGCAGACGCACCTCGCATTGCACCCAACTACCTGAGTACCGAGGAAGACCGAAAGGTTGCAGCAGATTCGCTGCGTGTGACGCGCCGCATTGCGGCACAACCCGCATTGGCCAAGTACAACCCGGTGGAATACAAACCCGGCACCCAGTACCAAAGTGACGAAGACTTGGCCCGACTGGCAGGTGACATTGCCACCACCATCTTCCACCCCGTCGGCACCGCCCGCATGGGCCATGTTGATGACCCCCTCGCGGTGGTGGACCCCGAGCTGCGCGTGCGTGATGGCCGCGGTGGTGTGGTGCGCGGCCTGCGTGTGGTCGACGCCAGCGTGATGCCCACCATCACCAGTGGCAATACCAACAGCCCCACGTTGATGCTGGCCGAAAAAGCAGCGCAATGGCTCGCGCACGCGGCAGAACACAATTAAAAAGCGCCGCTTTTCGGGGTTTATGCCCAAGGGAATATCCTAGGAAAAAGGCTGTGCTACCGCACGTAAAGTACCAGCACTCAAAGCGATGCATGCATCGCTGATACGAGGGTCTGAGGAGACATATAAAAAAAGAAAAGGCACCGGGTCACCCTGGTGCCTTTTACTTTTTGTCAGGGGCTTATTTCAGCCCACAATCCCGCCATGGAAATTTTCTTCACCACGATTGCCTCTGCCTTTGCAGGCTTTGTCGATTCCATCGTGGGAGGGGGTGGGTTGATCTTTCTGCCCGCGCTGTTCGCGGCCTATCCTGCGGCAGCCCCAGCCACCTTGTTTGGCACCAACAAAAGTGCGTCGGTATGGGGAACGGCATTCGCTACCTGGCAATACAGCCGGCGCGTTCAAATGAACTGGTCAATCATGTGGCCGGCCGCCGCGCTGGCCATGCTCGGTTCGTTCAGTGGCGCATGGTTGGTGACGTTGATCTCACCCGAGTTTTTACGTCGGCTTTTGCCTTTGGTGCTTTTTGCCGTCTTGGTCTACACCCTGATTCGCAAAGACATGGGGCGGCATCACGCACCGCGGTTTGAGGGACGCCTCGAGCTATTTGCGGTCTGCACAGTTGGTTTGAGCATTGGTTTTTATGATGGCTTTTTTGGCCCAGGCACGGGCAGCTTCTTTGTATTTTTGCTGGTGCGCTGGCTCGGCTACGACTTCTTGAATGCGTCTGTGGCCGCCAAGCTGCTCAACCTGTCCAGCAATGCCGCCGCCTTGGTGCTGTTCACCCTGAAAGGACATGTGTGGTGGCACTTGGCCCTGCCCTTGGCCATGGCCAATGTGGCTGGCAGCTTGCTCGGCACGCGCATGGCCTTGCAACACGGGGCTGGTTTTGTACGCGGTATGTTTATCGTCGTGGTGGGTGCACTGATTTGCAAAACCAGCTACGACGCGTTCTTGCGCTGAACGACGCGGCGTATCAATTCATCGTGCGCTGCTCGCGGCAGATTTTTGAGGGGCAGGGCTGACGACGGGGACTGACTTTGCCGCAGCAGGGGCAGCCAACAAGGGATCTTCGGCGGCTACCTCTGCGGCCTTCGGTGGCCATGGCACGCTGGCCACAGCACGGGGCTTACCAATGGGGCGCGTGGCCTGACCTTTTTGTACGGCCTCAATGTCTTCTTGTGACGGATACTGACCCATGATCACAAAGTCAAACACACGACGCGCAATGGGTGCCGCATTTTGCGCGCCAAACCCTGCGTTTTCCACCACCATGGCCAAAGCAACTTTGGGATCATCGGCGGGGGCAAAGGCCACAAACAACGCGTGATCGCGCATGCGCTCGTCAATTGCGGCTGCGTTGTACTTTTCGTTTTGCTTCACGGTGTAGACCTGCGCCGTTCCAGTTTTACCTGCACTCACATACGGGGCGCCAATAAAACTGGTGGCTGACGTGCCCTCAATGTTGACCCCAATCATGGCCTTCTTGATGATCTCTAAATTCTCTGGCGCAAGGGGCAATTGACCAATGGGTTCTTTGGCCACCAGCGTCGATGCTTTGGTTTCGATATCGAGGACCTCGCGCACCAAATGCGGCTTCATCTTCAGACCGTTGTTGGCCACCGTGCCCATGGCGTGGGCAATTTGCAGCATGGTGAAGTTGTTGTAGCCCTGCCCAATGCCCAGGGAAATTGTTTCGCCCGAGTACCAGCGTTGCTGCTCGGGTTTTTTATAGGTCGTGCGCTTCCACTCGGTCGAAGGCAGCACACCCCGCGACTCGCCCAAAATGTCGATGCCCGTGATTTGTCCAAAACCCAAAGGCTTCATTTGGTCGTGCATTAGGTCCACGCCCATGTCACGCGCCAACGTGTAGTAATAGGTGTCACACGACTCCACAATGGACTTGTACATGTCCACCACACCGTGACCGCCCTCTTTGTCGTCGCGAAACCGGTGGTTACCAAACATGAAAAAACCAGGGTCCGAAATAAGCGCTTTTTCTGAACGCTTGCCTGTTTGCAAGGCTGCCAACGCCATGAACGGTTTGTAAGTCGAACCGGGCGGATAAGTACCGCGCAGGGCGCGGTTCAGCAACGGTTTGTCGATCGACTCATTCAGGGCCTGCCAGTTTTCAGTGTCGATGCCGTCCACAAACAAGTTCGGATCAAACGTGGGCTTGCTCACAAACGCCAACACTTCACCCGTCTTGGGATCCAGTGCTACCAGGGCGCCGCGACGTTTGCCGTACAAGTCTTCCACCAGTTTTTGCAGCTTGATGTCGATCGACAAGATCACGCTGTTGCCGGGCACCGATTGGCTGCTGTTGAGTCGGCGCACAGCACGTCCGCCCGCAGAGGTTTCCATTTCTTGCACGCCGGTGATGCCATGCAACTGCTTCTCGTAACTTTGCTCCACGCCCAGCTTGCCGATGTAATCTGTGCCTCGGTAATTGCCGGCATCTTCAGACTCTTCGATCTTGCCTTTTTCCGTTGGGTTGATACGACCGATGTAGCCGATCACATGACTGGCCAATTGGTTATAGGGATAGTTACGAAACAATCGGGCGCGAATTTCGACGCCCGGAAAACGAAAGCGTTGCGCCGCAAATCGCGCCACCTCTTCGTCGGTCAATCGGTTGCGAATCGGCACCGATTCAAAACTCTTGGATTCACTCAGTTGTTTTTTGAAACGTCGTTTGTCACGCGCCTGAATGTCAATCACGCCGGAGAGTTGATCAATGACTTCTTCGAGCGGCGCCACCACTTTGGACGCCGTAATTTCTAACGTGTAGGCCGAGTAATTGGTGGCCAACACAATGCCGTTGCGGTCCATGATGACGCCGCGGTTGGGCACGATCGGCACAATGGCCGTGCGGTTACTTTCTGCTTGCGCGTTGAGTTCGTCATAGCGCACCACTTGCAAATAAAACAGACGCATGGCCAAGAGGCCAAACAACATCAAAATTGCGCCCGTCACCACCACCGTGCGCGACCTGAACCGTCGCAGGTCGGACTCGATGTCGCGAATCACACTCATAGGGGTCGATTCGCGTCAGGGTTAGGTGCGCGACGTTGTGGTGCCAACAAAAAGACACTCACCACCGGCCACAACAACGCCTCCAGCAGCGGCGCCAAAAATATGGTCCAACCGGGAAACAAAGCACCCGAAATCATGCGCACCATCAGCTCAAGTGCATGAGCTGCCACAAACATGGGCAACACCTGCATTGCTTGTGAGGGCACGGTGAACCACAACAAACGGCGATGCATCAAGATGGCCATAAAACTCAAAGCGGTGTAGGTCAAAGCATGTTGGCCCAACAGCGCCGATTGATGAACATCCGTGGCCACGCCAAAGAAAAATGCCACACCAACGCCCACCAAACGCGGTTGATGGATGCACCAAAAAACCAAAACCAGCGCCAAGAAATCGGGCATCCAAGCTGCGTTGCCCACCATGCTGATATTGGCCACCATGTTGGCAAACAAAGCGGCAATCAAGGTCATCAACACAAACAAAGGATTGGCTGGCAAGAGCAGCTGCTGGCCACGCGGCATGATCATCGACGGCCCCCTTTTTGCACAGCCATTGGCACGGGTTTTTCAATTTGAGGGCGGGGTGGCAATTGGTCACTCAAAGGCTCCAACACCATCACATGTCGCGCACCTTGCACGCGACCCACAGGCTCACACAAGATGCGCGCAAACGCGGTTTCAGCGCGGCGCTCAACCTTGGTGACTTTGCCCACCAGCACGCCGGGTGGATAAATGCCATCAACACCGCTGGTAGACAACAAATCACCCACCTCGATGTCCGCGTTGGTCGCCATGAAGCGCAACTCCAACAAAGGCGCGCCGCCTGATTCGCCATACGCCACGCCACGTGCACCCGTACGGGTGTTCAACACAGGAATGGAGTGTTCACGATCCGTCACCAAGGTCACTTCACTGACCAAGGGCAAAACATGCGTCACTTGTCCCAAGATGCCGTGTTCATCCATCACCGGCGAACTCGGCTTGATGCCGTTGATCAAGCCTTTGTCGATGATGAGTTTGCGGGTGAACGGATCGGCCGCGTCGTACAACACCTCGGCCGCCACACCTTTGGTTTCTAAGCGTTTGCTCAAGTTGAGCAGTTCGCGCAGTTGTTTGTTCTCGAGCACCAATTGCTCGACTTGGCCAGAACGGCGCGCTTGCACCAGCAACTGCTGACGCGCATCTCGCTCAGAAGCTTGTGCGATTTCACGCGCCTGCATGTAATCACTCGAATACTCAGCCAAAACTTGCGGGCGCATAGCCAGCCATTGGACCGGATAAAGCACCACTGACAAACTGGCGCGCAAAGGCTGGGTCACCCCAAAACGCACGTCAGCCACCATCAACAGCACCGAAACGGCACTGAAGAAAAGTAATTTGGAAACGGCGGACGGGCCTTGCTTGAAGAAGGCCGGTGGGGAACTGTCGAGGGTGCCCAGTGGCACTTAATTATTCGCTCGTGAAGATGGAGCCCAAACGCTCCATGCGCTCGAGGGCCAAGCCGCAACCACGCACCACGCAGGTCAGCGGATCTTCGGCCACCAAGACGGGCAGGCCCGTTTCTTCAGCCAACAAGCGGTCGAGGTCACGCAACAAGGCGCCACCACCGGTGAGCATCATGCCGCGCTCGGCAATGTCGGCGCCCAGTTCGGGCGGTGTTTGCTCCAGCGCGTTTTTCACGGCGGAGACGATGTTGTTCAGCGGATCGGTCAAGGCTTCCAAAATTTCATTCGACGAAATCGTGAACGAGCGTGGCACGCCTTCCGAGAGATTGCGACCTTTGACTTCCATTTCCTTGACTTCTGAGCCAGGGAAGGCTGAACCGATTTCTTTCTTGATGGCTTCAGCCGTTGGCTCACCAATCAACATGCCGTAGTTGCGACGGATGTAGTTGATGATGGCTTCGTCGAACTTGTCGCCGCCGACGCGCACGCTGCCTTTGTAGACCATGCCGCCCAAGCTGATGACGCCGACTTCGGTGGTACCGCCACCAATGTCCACCACCATCGAACCCGACGCCTCCGATACCGGCAAGCCTGCACCAATGGCCGCGGCCATCGGTTCTTCAATCAAATACACCTCCGAGGCGCCAGCGCCCAAAGCGGACTCGCGAATCGCGCGACGTTCCACCTGGGTCGAGCCACAAGGCACGCAAATGATGATGCGGGGGCTGGGCTTCAACACCGAGCGAGGGTGCACCATCTTGATGAACTGCTTGAGCATTTGCTCAGTCACCGTGAAGTCGGCGATCACGCCGTCTTTCATCGGGCGAATGGCTTCAATGTTGCCGGGCACTTTGCCCAACATGGCCTTGGCTTCATGGCCCACCGCTTGAATGGTTTTCTTGCCTTGAGGGCCGCCTTCGTGGCGAATAGAAACAACTGAAGGCTCGTCCAACACGATGCCTTTGTCGCGTACATAAATCAGGGTGTTGGCGGTACCTAAGTCAATCGCCAAATCGGTGGAGAAATACCGACGAAAAGATCCAAACATGTCTGTCCTCAAAGCTTGCCCGCGGGCGCGGACACAAAGGCGAGATAATACCGCATCGCCCGCAAATCGCGGGTTTTCCCCCTCATAAAAGTATGTCCCTCAACGACCAAGACATCCGCCGCATTGCCAACCTGGCTCGGCTTGAACTGCAGCCTGACGAACAGGCCCGCATGTTGCACAAAATCAATGACTTTTTCGACATCGTCGAACAAATCCGCGCCGTGGACACCACGGGCGTGGTACCGATGGCTCACCCCGTAGACGCCATGCCAGGCACCCATATCGAATTGCGCCTGCGCCCCGATGTGGCCAGCGAGCCCAACCAACGCGAGGCCAACCAACAAAGCGCCCCTGCGGTGGAGCGTGGCTTGTTTTTGGTTCCCAAAGTGATTGAGTAAGGCCACCCCCATGACCCAATTGCACAACATGACCGTGGCCCAACTGGCCCACACCCTCCAAACCAAGCAAGCAAGCGCTGTTGAAGTGGCCACCGCCTTTTTGGCGCGCACCGGCGGCAACCCGCACAACGCGTTTTTGGACATCAACAGCGAGGTGACGCTGGCCCAAGCCCAAGCCAGCGATGCCCGCATTGCCGCAGGCACAGCCGGCGCGCTCGAAGGCGTGCCGATTGCGCACAAAGACGTGTTCGTCACCCGCGACTTCGCCACCACCGCGGGCTCCAAAATTTTGAGCGGCTACCGTTCCCCGTTTGATGCCACCGTGGTGCGTAACCTCGCCGCCCAAGGCATGGTGACCTTGGGCAAGGTCAATTGCGACGAGTTCGCGATGGGCTCAGCCAATGAAAACTCTGCCTACGGCGCCGTAACCAACCCTTGGGACACCTCCCGCGTGCCCGGCGGCTCATCGGGCGGCAGCGCTGCGGCTGTCGCCGCACACTTAGCACCCGCTGCCACGGGCACCGACACCGGCGGCTCGATTCGCCAACCCGCCAGCTTTTGTGGCATCACCGGCATCAAGCCCACGTATGGCCGCGCCTCTCGCTACGGCATGATTGCCTACGCGTCTAGCCTCGACCAAGCGGGTCCGATGGCTCGTACGGCCGAAGACTGCGCGTTGTTGCTGTCGGCCATGTGCAGCGCAGACCTCGACCGCGACGCCACGTCGCTCGATGTGCCCACCGAAAACTTTTCGACCCAATTGGGCGACAGCCTGCAAGGTCTGCGCGTTGGCATTCCCAAAGAATTTTTTGGCGAAGGCCTTACATCTGATGTGCGCACGGCGATTGACGCGGCGCTCAAAACACTCGAGGCCCAAGGCGCCAAGCTCGTCCCCATCACGTTGCCCCGCACCGAATTGGCCATTCCTGTTTACTACATCATTGCCCCCGCCGAAGCCAGCTCGAACCTGAGCCGCTTTGATGGCGTGAAATTTGGCCACCGTGCCAAGGACTACACCGACCTCGTCGATATGTACAAAAAGACCCGCGCCGAAGGTTTTGGCGAAGAAGTCAAACGCCGCATCATGACGGGCGCCTATGTGCTCAGCCACGGCTACTACGACGCGTATTACCTGCAAGCGCAAAAAATTCGCCGCATGATCGCCGATGATTTCCAGCGCGCTTTCGCAGACTGCGATGTGATTGCAGGTCCAGTCGCGCCCTCCGTCGCATGGAAACTGGGCAACAACGCCAGCGATCCTCTGGCCGATTATTTGGCCGACATCTTCACCCTGCCCGCCTCACTGGCTGGCTTGCCCGGCATGAGCATGCCCGTGGGCTTTGGGGCTGACAACATGCCTGTGGGCATGCAACTCATTGGCAACTACTTGCAAGAAGCCAAGTTACTCAACGTCGCGCACCAGTACCAACTGAACACCGATTTCCACCTCCAAAAACCGGAGGGCATCTGACATGACTGCCAAACTCGTTCAAGGCTACGAAGTCGTCATCGGCTTCGAAACACACGCCCAGCTCTCCACCCAGAGCAAAATTTTCAGCCGCGCCTCGGTGGCTTTTGGCGCCGAGCCCAACACCCAAGCTTGCGCAGTGGACATGGCCCTGCCCGGCACGCTACCCGTGATGAACATCGGCGCGGTCGAACGCGCGATTGAGTTTGGTTTGGGTGTCAACGCACACATCGCCGAGCGCAGCATCTTTGCGCGCAAAAACTACTTCTATCCCGACCTACCCAAGGGCTACCAAATCAGCCAGTTTGAAATTCCAGTGGTGCAAGGGGGTGAGGTGTCTTTCTTTGTGGAGGAAGGCAAAGAGACCGTGCAAAAAACCGTGCGTCTAGAGCGTGCCCATCTCGAAGAAGATGCGGGTAAATCACTGCATGAAGATTTCATTGGTCAGTCCGGCATTGACTTGAACCGCGCTGGCACACCGCTGTTAGAAATCGTGACCCAGCCCGACATTCGTAGCAGCGAAGAAGCCGTGGCTTACGCCAAAGAGTTGCACAAAATCGTCACCTGGATCGGCATTTGCGACGGCAACATGCAAGAGGGCTCGTTCCGCTGCGACGCCAACGTGTCGGTGCGCAAACCCGGCCAACCCTTGGGCACACGCCGCGAAATCAAAAACTTGAACAGCTTCAAGTTCATGCAACAGGCCATCGATTTTGAGGTGCGTTGGCAAATCGACCAAATCGAAGACGGCCACGCCATCGAACAAGCCACCGTGCTGTTCGACCCTGACACTGGCGAAACCCGCGCCATGCGCACCAAAGAAGATGCCGCCGATTACCGCTACTTCCCCGACCCCGATCTGCCCCCGCTGGTGATTGGCCGTGACTGGGTTGAGCGCGTGAAAAACGAGATGGCCGAGTTGCCTCGCGTGATGGCGGAACGCTTCGTCAAAGACTATGCACTGCCCGACTACGACGCCAACTTGCTGACACAAAGCAAAGCCACTGCCGCTTACTTTGAAGCTGCAGCCAAGGCTTGCGGTCAGCCCAAGCTGGTGAGCAACTGGATCATGGGTGAAGTGTCACGCCGCCTCAACAGCGGCGAAGTGACGTTTGACAACATCCCCGTCAGCGCCGCGCAACTCGGCGCGTTGATTGGCCGCATCAGTGACAAAACCATCAGCAACAATGCCGCCAAACAAGTGTTCGAAGCCCTGTGGACAGAAGGCGGCGAGGTGGACGCCATCATTGACGCCAAGGGTCTGAAACAAATCAACGACACCGGCGCACTCGAAGCCATCATCGATGAGGTGCTGGCCGCCAACCCCAAGAACGTGGAAGAGTTCAAAGCCGGCAATGCGAAAGCGTTGAACGGCTTGGTCGGCCCCATCATGAAAGCCAGCAAAGGCAAGGCCAACCCCGCACAGGGGAACGAGCTGTTGCTGAAAAAGCTGAGCTGACGCACATGCGACGTATGTGACAAGGGCCGCGTCAGCGGCCCTTGTTATTTCATTCTTATTTCACACCGTAACGATC
>JACCDQ011831426.1_pt1 | contig 12967 bp, 12 predicted proteins | sample 7446031 | NCBI WGS metagenome assembly JACCDQ01 (sample SAMN15323442, study PRJNA562643) | freshwater metagenome | isolation source: river surface water | place: USA:Blue River Watershed | collected 2017-08-17 | reverse complement strand
TGGTCAACCCCAGTTTTTCCAGCACCCGCGCCCGGTAAACACTCACGGTTTTGGGGCTGATCATCAACTCCTCAGCGATTTGCGACAATTTCTTGCCAGAAGCAATTTTGCGCAAGGTCTGCAATTCGCGTTCAGACAAACTGGAATGGAGTTCACCCCCGGCGGGCGCATTCAAGTGGTTGGCCAGCAGCTCCGCTATTTCCGGGGTGATGTATTTTCGGCCCTGGGCCACGGTGCGCACGGCGGTCAGGAGCGCGGCGGGGTCCCCACCCTTGTTCAGGTAACCCACTGCTCCGGCCTTGAGGCAGCGCAACGCGTATTGGTCCTCGGGGTACATGGACACCATCACGGTTTTGACCGGTGATTGTTCCTCCTGCATCACACTCAAAATTTCCAGCCCGCTGCGCCCGGGCATGTCCACGTCCAGCAACAGAACGTCGGGCTTTTGTTGTCGCAACACCTCGCGCAAAGAAGCATAACCGTCGGCCTCACCCACCACCTGTATATCGGTTGCTTCCAGCAAAGTGTCTTTGATGCCGCGTCGCACCACGGCATGGTCATCACACAGCACAACCTTGATCATTCGTCTTGCTCCAGCCTGTAGTTGCCATTGTCATGCACGGGTGAACCCTCCAGCGGTATCGACAAAATGAGGGTCAAGCCCCGCTGCTCGCCCGTGACCACGTCCAGCCAACCGCCCACGGTGTGGGCGCGCTCTTTCAAACCCAAAAGCCCGAAAGAACGCAATTTGGCCAAGTCGGCCTGCGAAGCGCCGCGCCCGTCGTCGCTGATTTCCAGCGTCAAATAGCACTCCAAATCGCTCACATCGATTTGCACCTGGCGGGCATGGGCGTGCTTGAGCACGTTGGTCAACGCTTCTTGAACCGTCCGGTAGGCCACCAGCTCGATCGCTTTGGAGATATCGGGCCTTTGCACACGGCCCTGCAAATTCACCTGCACACCGGTTCTGTCGGCAAAGGTTTGCACCAACCACTGCAAGGCGGGCATCAACCCTTGGTCCAGCACGGCGGGCCGCAAATTGCGCATGATGCGTTGACTCGCCCCCAGCGCATGCTCTGCCATTTGCAAAGCAGCGTCCACATGGCTGCGGGTTTCAGGTTCGATCGCGCGCCGCCCTATCCAGGCCAAATCCAGCTTCACGGCGGCCAAAGAGCCGCCAATGTCGTCATGGATTTCGCGGGCAATTTCAGCACGTTCCCGTTCAATCGTGGCTTGAAGGTGCTCGGTCAAGTCCGCCAAACGGCGCCGCGACTCTGCCAACTCACGTGCAGATTCCGCTTGTGCACGTTTGGCCTCAAAAAAGCTCAAAGAACGCTCCAACACCCTGGGCAGGCGGTTGAGCTTGTTTTTGTCCACGTAGTCACTCACGCCGCGCACCATGGCGTCGGCCACGGTGGCCTCCCCTATCGCCCCCGACACCAACACAAAGGGCACCAACAACCCCTTGGCCTGCACCAAGTCCCAAGCGTCCATGCCCGAAAAACCCGCCAAGTGGTAATCAACCAATATCGCATTGGGGGCTGCGGTAAGCAGCGCGGCCTCAAAATCCTCCAAGGTGTCAACCCAAGTCAGCCGGCAATCCAAGTCGCTTTTTGACAACACGTGCTCGACCAGTTCGTGGTCGGCCAGGTTGTCTTCCAAATGCAAAATATGGAGCTGCATCAAGTGCGTTCTCTCGGGAGCGTGGTGTTACACGATTATGGTTATTTTCTGTCCCATTTTTCGTGTTACCGGGACTCAACTCTGGTCTACACTCGCTTTGGCGCTTATATTTGGAGATATTGATAGCCAACTCGCATGGGAAGGTTCCTCGAAGCCATGGAAGCCAACGCTCAATCCAACGACAACCGACGCCGCTGGCCACGTGAACCCATCACGGTGGTGGAACCGTTGCACGACCACTCGCATGAGCCTTCGGTGGACATGAGCGTGGGCGTGGTGGCCGATTTGCAGGACTCCTTGCTGGTGGCCATGAACGACCTCAAGCGCTTGGAAGGCCTGCTGGACCATGCAACCGCGAATTTGCTCGATCGGTTCAACACCGCCATGGAATCCATAGACCGCCTGCCAGGCACTGCCAAATCTGACCCGGTTCGCCAAGCGCTGCACGCTGCGGTCACCGAGCTGCAATTTCACGACATGGCCAACCAGTTGCTGGTGCACACCGGCAAAGTGCTCCAAGGTTGTGCCTACAAATTGGCCGAACAGGCCATGGAACCCGACGAGTATGAATCGGGTGTGCTGGTTCAGTACATGCCCGAGCGTCCCAACCCCGTCACCCAAAGCGAGATGGACGCCGGCTCCGTTGATCTCTTCTGAACCGACCCTCACACCTCATTAACGTTTCTCAACAAGGTAACCCCATGCATTCGATCCTCGCCGTTGACGACTCGGCCTCCATGCGCAAGATGGTGTCCTTCACCCTGGTCGGTGCAGGCTTTCAAGTGGTTGAAGCCGTGGATGGCGTCGACGCATTCGAAAAGGCCCAGAAGCAACAATTCGACCTGGTGCTGACAGACCAAAACATGCCCCGCCTCGACGGCATTGGCCTGACACGCAAACTGCGCGAGCATCCCAACTTCAAGGGCACGCCCATCCTGATTCTGACCACCGAGTCCAGCGATCAAATGAAACAGGCCGGCCGCAGTGCCGGTGCCACTGGGTGGCTGGTCAAACCTTTCGATCCGCATCGTCTGATAGAAGTCATCAACAAGGTGATTCGTTAAACCTGCTTACAAGCTCCAGCTGAGCACCAGGCTTCAGAACTTTTTTCATGAGCGGCCCTATGGCAGACGACAAAAAAGACGACTCATTTGATTTGACCCAGTTCTACCAAATCTTCTTTGAAGAGGCGGGCGAGAACTTGGAGCAAATGGAACAGTTGCTGCTCAACCTCGATCTGGAAACAGTGGATGACGAAGAGCTCAACGCCATTTTTCGTTGTGCACACTCGATCAAGGGGGGTGCAGCCACCTTTGGCTTTGAAGATGTGGCCGAACTGACCCATCAAATGGAGTCGTTGCTGGACAAACTGCGCCGCCACGAGCTCACGCCCACCATGCCCATGGTGGATGTGCTGCTGGAGGCGTCCGATGCGCTCAAGGGTTTGCTGGGGCGGCACCAGGGTTTGGCGGTGGATGTGCCAGAAACATCTGGCTTGGTGGCCCGGATACGGGCTTTGGCCAGTGGCAATGCGCCCGTGGCCGCTGCCCCGGCACCCACGCCTGCGCCTCCCCCTCCCCCGGCACCGGCGCCAGCTTCGGTGGGGGGTATGCCAGCCGCGTCGGCCCCTGGCGCGCTGCGCCAAATCAAAGCGGTCATTGGCCCTCTGGACCGGCCCGATCAGGCAGACCCGATCAAAGAGTTGTTCCGGGACATTGAAGGCCTGGGCACGGTCCAAGCCGAACGCTCCGAAGGCGATTGCAAAATATACGAGATCGAAACAACCAGTTCGAACGACGACTTGCTCGATCTGTTTGCCTTCCATGTGGCGAAAGAAAAGATTTCGCTGCAAGATCTGCACGCTCAAACACCTGCGCCCACCGCGGCCCCTATAGCCGCGGCTTCAGACCACACCGATTTCATTGAGCAAGGCTACGGTTTGTTTGCCGGCGCACCTGGCAGCCCAATACAGTCCAGCAGTCCATCGGGTTCCGGGGCTTCCGTGCCCAACCAAGACTTGGTCCAAGGGTATGGCTTGTTCCCAGGCGCGCCAGGAAACCCGGTCACGGCACGCCAACACGCGCAAAGCATGCTCGCTTCGGACGAAAGCAGTGCCATGCACACCAGCGCTGGCGGCGAACCGGCTGCCCGCTCGGTAGCCAGCGCCAAAGCCGCCCCTGCAAAAGCCGCCTCGGCCACACAACTCGAAACGTCAACCCTGCGGGTATCGGTCAGCAAAATCGACCAATTGATCAACCAAGTGGGCGAGCTCGTCATCACCCAGGCCATGCTGGCGCAAAACAGCCAGTCGCTGGACACGGCGCTCAACCAGCAGTTGCTCTCGGGCCTGGCCGATTTGGAACGCAACACCAGGGATTTGCAGGAATCGGTCATGTCGATCCGCATGATCCCCATGTCGGTGGTGTTCAGCCGCTTCCCCCGCATGTTGCGCGATTTGGCCAGCAAGTTGGGCAAAAAGGTGGATTTGGTCACTCACGGTGAAGCCACCGAACTGGACAAAGGGCTGATCGAAAAAATCACCGATCCGCTCACCCACTTGATACGCAACAGCTGCGACCACGGTGTGGAGTTGCCCGAGCAACGCCTGCTGGCAGGCAAGAGCGAACACGGCACCATCACCCTGTCGGCAGCCCACCAGGGCGGCTCCATCTTGATCGAGGTGCGTGACGACGGGCGCGGCTTGTCTCGCCGCAAACTGATTGACAAAGCCATCTCCAAAGGCATTGATGCATCGGACGACATGCCCGATCAGGACGTCTGGCAGCTGATTTTTGCACCGGGCTTTTCAACCGCCGAGGTGGTCACAGACGTGTCGGGCCGTGGCGTGGGCATGGACGTGGTCAAGAAAAACATCGCCTCGCTGGGCGGCACGGTTGAAATTGACTCCGCCGAAGGCTATGGCATGAGCGTGAAGGTGCGTTTGCCACTCACCTTGGCCATCATGGATGGGATGTCGGTGCGCGTGGCCGATGAGGTCTACATCCTCCCCCTGTCTTCGGTGGTGGAGTCCTTCCAGGTCAAGGCAAGCGACATCAACACCGTGGCACAAGACTCTCAACTGGTCAAAGTGCGTGATGAGTACATGCCCGTGATTGAGGTGGACCGCATTTTCCAGGTCCCACGCAAACCCGACGCCAACGATGCTGGCAACAACATCATGGTGGTGATCGAATCAGACGGGCTGCGTATTGCTTTGATGGTCGACGAGCTGCTGGGTCAACAGCAAGTGGTGATCAAGAACTTGGAGGCCAATTACAAAAAAGTCCCCAATGTGTCCGGAGCCACCATTTTGGGCGACGGTCGAGTGGCCTTGATCATGGACACCTCATCGCTGGTGCGTCGCACTCGGCAATGACTTTACCCCCAGGGATAAAGAAAGCCATGCCATGAGCCCGGACGACGGCCCGATTGAACAAGGACGTGAGTTTGTCTGGTCCAACGCCGACTTCACCCGAATCAAGGCGTTGATCTACCGTCAAGCGGGCATCAGCCTGCACGACGGAAAACACGCCATGGTTTACAGCCGCATTTCGCGGCGTCTGCGAGAAACCGGGCACGCCAGTTTCAAAACCTATTTGGACTGGCTGGAGGGCTCGGGGGGCGCAGAGTGGCAGGAGTTCGTCAACGCTCTGACCACCAACCTGACCTCTTTTTACCGCGAAAACCACCACTTCCACGAGTTGGAAAAATTGGTGCAGCAGCAGCCCAACGCCGATTGGAAAATTTGGTGCAGCGCCGCCTCGACCGGCGAGGAGCCCTATTCCATCGCCATGACCATGGCTGACTTGCTGGGCATCAATGGCAAATTTCGCATTTGGGCCAGCGACATCGACACCAAGGTTTTGGCCACAGGTCAACGCGGGGTTTACAAGGAGGAAAACCTCAAAAACCTGAGCACCCAGCAATTGCAGAAATACTTCATGCGGGGCAAGGGTGCGAACGCAGGCATGGCACGGGTCAAGCCCGAGTTGCAAAAACACATCGACTTCTTCACCCTCAATCTGATTGAGGACGGCTGGACGCTCAAAGAGCAATTCGATGTGGTTTTTTGCCGCAATGTGATGATCTATTTTGACAACGCCACGCAGCGCCAAGTGTTGGCACGCATACACCGCGTCATGAAACCGGCAGGCACCCTGTTCGTCGGCCATGCCGAAAATTTCAGCGACGCCCGCACACTTTTCGTGTTGCGCGGCAAGACCGTCTACCAAAAAGTATGACCTTATGCAAAACAGCGTCGCACAACTGCAAACCCTGAAAACGACCCCGCGCAAGCCAGGCGAGGCATCGTTTTTCTTTCACGATCACCATTTCAAATTCAACGCAGCCAAGGTTCTGCCGGGTGAGTATTTCGTCTCCAAAGACGACATGGTCATCATGACGGTGCTCGGGTCTTGCATTGCGGCGTGCATTTGGGACTCCAAACTCAGAATTGGGGGCATGAATCACTTTATGTTGCCCGAAGGCGCTGGCGACACATCGGGGCGCTACGGCTCGTATGCCATGGAACTGCTGATCAACGAATTGGTCAAGCAGGGCTCATCCCGCGAAAACATGCAGGCTAAGGTGTTTGGCGGCGGCGCGGTGGTTTCTGGCTTCACCACCATGAACGTGGGCGAGCGCAACACCAAATTTGTTTTGGACTACCTGACCACAGAACGCATCCCCATTGTTTCAAAAGACGTGATGGATATTTTTCCTCGCAAAGTCGTGTTTTTCCCGTTCACGGGCAAGGCCATGGTCAAACGCCTGGCCCATGCCCATCCCGAAACCCTGGAAAGCCAGGAACGCCAAGAAGTGGTCACCAAAGTGGCCCAGTCACGTGCCGGCGGTTCCGTCGATTTGTTCTGACAGTATTGATAAATGCGAAAAATCACAGTGGTGGTGGTTGACGATTCGGCATTGGTGCGCAGTTTGTTGGCTGAGATCATCAACCGTCAACCCGACATGGAATGCATTGGCGCCGCCAACGACCCGCTGGCCGCCCGGGAAATGATTCGTGAATTGAACCCCGATGTCATCACCTTGGACGTTGAAATGCCCAAGATGGATGGCCTGGAGTTTTTGTCCCGCCTGATGCGGTTGCGCCCGATGCCCGTGGTCATGGTGTCCACGCTGACTGAAAAAGGCGCAGAGATCACCATGCGGGCCTTGGAAATGGGCGCGGTGGACTTTGTGGCCAAACCACGCATAGGCGTTTCTTCGGGGCTGCGTGAATTGGGCGACGACATTGTCGAACGCATTCGAATTGCCAGCAAGGCCAAGGTGGCTCGCCGCGCCGCGCCCCCGCCCGTTGCGGCGACCGCAGACTCAAATCCAACCCAAACTGCCCCGCCGCGCGTTTTAACGCGGCTGACATCGACAGAAAAAGTGATTTGCATTGGCGCTTCCACAGGCGGTACAGAGGCCATACGCGAGGTGTTGGTCAAAATGCCGGCCGACTCGCCCGCCATTGTGATCACGCAACACATGCCCGCTGGGTTCACCTCCAGCTTTGCGGCGCGCCTTGATTCGCTTTGCAAAATCAACGTTGCAGAAGCAAAAAACGGCGACCGCATCCTGCCCGGGCACGCCTACATTGCGCCGGGCGGCAAACAGTTTCGAATTGACCGCAGCGGCGCGAATTACGTGGCCGTGGTGGAGGATGGTGAACCGGTCAATCGGCACAAGCCGTCTGTTGAAGTGCTGTTTCGCTCTGCCGCCAAAGTGTTGGGGCCCAACGCTTTTGGGATCATGCTCACGGGCATGGGCGGCGATGGCGCGCAGGCCATGCGCGAAATGCGGGATGCAGGCGCTTACAACTACGTTCAGGACGAGGCGAGTTGCGTGGTGTTTGGCATGCCCAAGGTCGCGATTCAATGCGGCGCGGCCGACGAGGTGTTGCCTTTGTCAAAAATAGCCGATGCCTTGCTCGACCGCTTGGCCAGCACGGGTGGTGTCAGGCACCGTATTTGAAGGTCTGGGCCTGGTCTGGCGGCGCAGCGTTCCGCCCAGACCGGGCGCTTGAATCACTTGGCAGCGTTGGGGAAGAACAGCTGCTCGCCTCCAATTTTGTAGGACGCAATGGCGGTTTGGCCGGCCGCACCGGTCACCCACTCCACAAACTTTTGCCCTTCGGCTGTTTTCACATGGGGGTGTTTGGCAGCGCTGACCAACATCACGCCATACTGGTTGAACAGGCGTTTGTCGCCCTCCACCAATACCGCCAAATCGGCCCGGTTTTTGAAATTGAGCCAAGTTCCGCGGTCGGCCAACACGTAGGCGCCGCTGGAGGCGGCTATGTTGAGTGCTGGCCCCATGCCACAGCCGCATTCTTTGTAGCCCGCACTTTTGCTGCCATCTGTCTCGGCCAGCTTCCAAAAGCGCAGTTCTGCCGCGTGGGTGCCGCTTTTGTCGCCCCTGGATACAAAAGCAGCTTGGGCTGCAGCCACTTTTTTAAGGGCCACCGCAATGTCGCGGCCTTTGGTTTGCACCGGGTCGTTTTTGGGGCCAATCAGCACAAAGTCGTTGTACATCACCTCCTGGCGTTTGGCTGAGTAGCCTTCGGCCACAAATTGTTCCTCGGCCACCTTGTCGTGCACAAACAGCACATCGGCATCGCCGCGGCGCGCCATGTCTATGGCCTGCCCCGTGCCCAATGCCACCACCTTCACATCAATGCCTGTGGCTTTTTTGAACTCCGGGAGCAATTGCCCGAACAGGCCCGATTGCTCGGTGGACGTGGTAGAGGCCACCACAATTGACTGGGCTTGCACGCCGAAAGCCACCACCCCAACACACCCAACCACGCAAGCGCGTACCACCCATTGGAAGTTCATCAAAGTTCTCCTTTGCAAAATGCCAACGCCTGCGGGCACACCCTGTGCAGCATGACGTCGTCAAAAAAATGGCCCACGGGCAAGTCGGCCAACAACCGCCCCGAGTTCAGGTACAAAACCCGGCTCGCCAAGCGTTTGACTTGGCCAAGGTTGTGGCTGCTGAAAACCAAGGTGCTGCCAGCTTCGCTGGCAAATTCGGCTATCAGCGCTTCCACCTCTTTTTTGGCCTGGGGGTCCAGACTGGCCGTGGGTTCATCCAGCAACCACAACTGCGGGCGCTGCGCCCAGGCCCTGGCCAACGCCAAACGCTGCTGCTCGCCCCCCGACAAGGCGCGACCATTGCGTCGTGCCACGGCGCTCAATCCCACCCGGTGCAAAGCCTCTGCGGCGGGGGCAGCCGTGTCGGGCCAGGGCTGCCCGGTGAGCCACAAGCCCAAGCGAATGTTGTTGACCGCGCTCAAACGCAGGTGAAATGGGCGTTGAAACAGCATGCTCTGGCGCACCGCTGGCTGGGTTTGAACGGTCCCGTGAACCAGAGGCAACAAACCATTGAGCGCACGCAACAAGGTGCTTTTGCCACTGCCGTTGGGACCCACAATGGCCACTTTTTCACCGGCGTGTATTTGCAAGTTGATGCCTCGCAAAGCCTGCACCTGCTGCGCAGGCCCCAAACTGACGCTGACTTCTTGCCAGTCGTACAGCACTGCGTTGCTCTGACTCATGTGGACACCTGGCTGGGCCCCAACGCCATCGGGCGCAGTTCGTGCGCCACATCTTTCAGGTCGCGCCAGCGTTTGATGGCAGCCACCAACCCGTTCAAGCACAGCACCACCCCCAACAGCACCAACCCCAAGGCCAAGGCCAGGGGCAAATCCCCTTTGCTGGTCTCCAGGGCAATGGCTGTTGTCATCACGCGGGTGAAGCCGTCAATATTGCCGCCCACCATCATCACCGCGCCCACCTCGGCAATCGCGCGCCCAAACACCGACAAAGCGACCATCAGCAAGGCGTAGCGTTCATCCCAAACCAGCAACAAACCGCGCAGGGTGGTGCTGGCCCCCAAAGAAGTGAGCTGCTCGCCATGGGCACGGTCGGTGTCTTCTATGACTTGGCGGGTCAAGGCCATGGCTATGGGCAACACCAACAAGGCTTGGGCCAGTACCATGGCTTTGAAACTGAACAACCACCCCAAAAAACCCAGAGGCCCCGATCGCGAGAGCAACAGGTACACCAAAAGCCCCACCACCACGGAGGGCACCGCCAGAGCGGTGTTCAGCAGCGTGACGATTGCGCTGCGCCCCACAAAACGGCCCACTGCCAGCCAGGCACCTGCCAAAACACCCAGCCCGCAGGCCAGCAGCGTGGCCGTTGCGCTCACCCCCAAAGACCGCCCCACCACAGCCCAAAGGGCGGGGTCGGGCCCGACCATCATGGCCACGGCCAAGGCAAAACTTTCAGAAAACGCACTCATTACATCGCCCAAACACTCGAACTCAGCAGCACACGAAAGGCACATCCTAATGGTGGGCTGCTGTTTGTGCACTGAGGAATGCGATATATGAATGGTTCAACATAAGTCAGCCCGAGCGATTTTGCAGATGGTGCACACTTCCAACATGCGCAAAGTGCAACTCAGCTACCAACTCAGCGCCCTGCGTGAGTCGCAAGCCCTTATTCAAAACCCACTGATCGATTTGTTGCACGCAGTGCGTACACAGGGCTCGATTTCGGGCGCAGCGCGGGTCATGGGGTGGTCTTACCGGCATGTTTGGGGGCAGCTCAAAGAATGGGAGCAAACCCTGGGGCAACCCTTGATCGTGTGGGAGCGCGGGCAAGCGGCCCGGTTGACCCCCTTTGGCGACAAACTGCTCTGGACAGAACGCTTGGCCCAGGCCCGCCTGGCACCACAAATTGAGGGGCTGCGGGCCGAACTGGAACGCACCTTGGCATTGGCCTTTGATCCGTCGGCCCATGTGCTCAGCCTTTATGCCAGCCATGACGACGCCCTGCCCCGACTGCAAGACCATGCCAGCACCAGCGGCTTGCACCTGGACATTCATTTTCACGGGAGCGTGGATGCGCTTCGGGCGCTCAATGAAGGGCGCTGCGCTTTGGCGGGTTTTCACGTTCGGCAAAACCCCTCGCCACAAAGCTTGAGTTGCCGCACTTACAGCCCCCTGCTGCAACCCGGTTTGCACAAACTCATTGGTTTTGCAGAACGCACCCAAGGTTTGATGGTGGCACCAGGCAACCCGCTGCGCATCGACAGCCTTGCCAGAATCGTTAAATGGAAATTGCGTTTTGTAAACCGTTCGCCGGGGGCAGGCACCCGCGTTGTGCTGGACGAGCTGCTGGAAGAATCAGGTCTGAATCCGGCGGAGCTCAATGGATACGACCGCTGTGAACCGTCACACAGTGCGGTGGCGCTGGCCGTTGCTTCGGGCACAGCCGATGCGGGCCTGGGCACCGAGGCCGCCGCCCGAACACGTGGTCTGGACTTTGTGCCCTTGCTGACTGAAAACTACCACCTTGTTTGCCTGAAAGCCGCATTGGAGCAACCCGCGGTACTGGCCTTGCGCGAGGTGCTTGGCAGCAGGCTGTGGTTGCAGCAATTTGCACACCTGCCGGGTTACCGCGCACAGCAAAGCGGCACGGTCCGGTCGCTGCGGGCAGAACTGCCCTGGTGGCAGTTCAAAACACCCCAGAAAGCCATTTAAGGGGTCTTTTTTTAGCCTACTCAAACCCAACTACACCAAGGGTTTGCACTGATTCACGTGAAAATTGAAACGATTCAAAATTCGGCTCGTCTGGAATTTGAATCGTTTCAATTTCAAAACCAACGCCCAGGTTTCAGCCAATTTGTTCGTGCACTGCAACCCACTACAAAAGCGGTTGCTGTGCCCGAGTGTCAACTTTCAACTGGAGATATCGGTGAAAAAACTCTCAAAAACAGCATTGGCGCCGGTGGCACTTGCAGCCGGCGTGCTTTGCTCAAACGCAGCTTGGGCCGAGGTCGAATACCACGGCTATTTCCGCACTGGCGTAGGCAGCACCACCGCAGGAGGCAACCAAGCCTGCTTCAAACCCAGCTGGCCCTCGGGTGCTGGTGGCAGCGATGATGGCGGGGCAGTTGGCCGCCTCGGCAACGAATGCACCAACTACGGCGAGGCCACCGTTAGTCTGGACTTTGGCGACCTGAATGGGGTCTGGGGCAAATATTACGTGGGTTTCTCCTACAAACCGCTTCAAGCCGAAAGTTACGAAAAAGCCGGTGACAAAATGGAGTTTGCCAACCGCCAAAATTACTTCAAGGCAGGTGGCTTCTTTCCGGATGGCAGCTTTGAAGACGCGAACATTTGGGTCGGCAAGCGCTACTACAACAACCGCGACATTCACATCCTAGACTACGACGTCTATGCAAACACGGGTGCAGGTGCTGGTGTAGAAGGTTTCAAGTTCGGCTCAGCCAAGGGAGCTGTGGCCTACCTACAAAACGGTAAAAACGACAACTCGCCCGCAGATTCAGTCACCAAACGATATGCATTCAAGGTGTATGACATACCCGTGAATGAAGGCGGCAAATTGGAATCCGAGTTGACGCTGATCAGCGGAAGCACCTCGGGCACCGCAGCCACTGGCTCGGGCATGACGTTGATGGCCGAGCACAGCCAAGATGGCGTCCTGGGCGGTTTCAACAAACTTACCTTGGTGTACGGCAAGGATTCTGGTGCCGGTTTTGGTTGGACGCCAACATACGCTGGGTCGGGCAACGGCGACAAGGGCAACAAATCTTGGCGCCTCCACGACCAAATGCATTTCAACTTCAAGGGCACCAACTGGTCGGGCATGGTTGCCGGTGGTATTGGTCAAATCGACGCATCTTGGGGCAAGCCCAGCTTCACAAACGTGGTCATTCGGCCGCAATACAACTTCTCCAAAAACACCAGCGTGGCTTTTGAACTCGGCCATGCCAGGGGGAAAAATGGCACGTCCAGCCCCAGCATGACCAAGTTCACCATCGCGCCGCAATTGACCCTGACCGAAGGGTTCTGGGCACGCCCTGTTATCCGTGCGTTCGTGACCCACGCCAAGTGGAACAAAGACGCTGGCACCGTGGCCAACGGCGTGTTTGGCACCGCCACCAGCGGCACCTCCTACGGCTTCCAAGCTGAAGCCTGGTGGTGATTCACGTTTTTCAATTGCTTTATCAGTGATGTTTACCGGGGGCTCATCACCCCCGGCTTTTTAATTACTCCATATTTCTATGACTTCGAATTGGTGGCGAGGCGCGGTTATTTACCAGGTGTACCCCCGCAGTTTCATGGACGCCAACGGTGACGGTGTGGGCGATTTGCCTGGCATCACCCAGCGGCTGGACTACATAGCCAGCCTGGGGGTGGATGCGGTGTGGATCTCCCCGATCCAAAAGTCCCCCATGAAAGACT
>JACCDQ011576482.1_pt1 | contig 12967 bp, 17 predicted proteins | sample 7446031 | NCBI WGS metagenome assembly JACCDQ01 (sample SAMN15323442, study PRJNA562643) | freshwater metagenome | isolation source: river surface water | place: USA:Blue River Watershed | collected 2017-08-17 | reverse complement strand
CAGAGGTGCCGCCACCAATGTCAGCCACCAACACCGTGGTTTCGCGTGTGAGGCGTTGCTCGTAATCGAGCGCCGCAGCGATGGGTTCGAATTGAAATGTGATGTCTGTAAAACCAACTGTTTCAGCTGCTTGGCGCAGCGAGTGTTCCGCTTGCGTATCACGCGCCGCATCGTCATCTACAAAATGCACGGGGCGGCCCATCACCACCCGTGTGGGTGCAGTGCCAAGATGTCGCGTAGCGCGGTCGCGCAACGCAGCCAGATACGTGGTGATGATGTCAGAAAAGTTCACCAGCTGGTTGTTGATGACGGTGGTCTCTAACAGCAGCGGGCTACCTAGCAAGCTTTTGAGCGAGCGCATCAAGCGGCCCTCGGTGCCCTCTAGGTAATGTGTGATGGCTTCGCGGCCAAAGTGCGTGCTGCCTTCTTCGGCGTTGTAAAACACAGCCGTGGGCATGGCCAGTGCATCGCCTTCGAGGGGTAAGAGTTGGGCGATGCCTTGAGGCGTTGCCCAAGCCATGGCCGAGTTGGACGTGCCGAAGTCAATGCCCAAAATGCCATCGGCACCTTGGGTGCGTTTAAGAGAAGCGCTCATGCAGGGCGTTAGCTCACCAGCCCCACATAAACGTTTTGCACGTCATCGTTGTCATCAATTGCCGAGAGGAAGGCTTCGACTTCTTCCAAGGCCTCAGGGCTCAGATTGGCTGGGTCCACTGGATTTTTAGGTTTGTAGCCGAGCTTGGCTGACAACACATTGAAGCCATGCGCGGGTAGGGCGCGGCTGACCAAGTCCAAATCTGTTGGTTCGGTGATGAACACAGATGTACCTTCTTCGCCTGCTTCAAAGTCTTGCGCACCTGCTTCGATGGCAGCCAATTCAGCGTCTGCATCAGAGGCGGTGGGTTCGGCTTCGATCAAGCCGATGTGGTCAAAGTCCCACGACACTGACCCCGAGGTGCCGAGTTGGCCTTTGCGAAACAGCACGCGCATTTCGGGTGCGGTGCGGTTGACGTTGTCGGTCAAGCACTCGACCATCACCGCCACTTGATGCGGCGCGTAGCCTTCGTAAATCACGCGTTCAAATTGCACCGATTCGCCAGTGAGGCCCGCCCCTTTTTTGATGGCGCGGTCCAGCGTGTCTTTGGGCATGGAAACTTTGCGGGCTTGTTCCATCACCATGCGCAGGCGTGCGTTGGCCGCAGGGTCTGCGCCGTTGCGTGCGGCCACCATGATGTCTTTGGCGAGCTTGCCAAACATGCGGCCTTTGGCGTTGGCGGCTAAGTCTTTGCCTTTGGCTTTCCATTGAGCGCCCATGTGCGTTTTCCTTTGTTGGTGTGTGTTTAATTGTCGGTACTCGCGCTCCAGCGCTCGTTCCATGCGTGTTCGATTTGACGGCGGTCCCGTTTGGTGGGGCGGCCATGTTCAATGCTGTGCGCGGGCTCAAACGCCAAGCGGTTTTGCTCGGCAAGCTTTGTGCGCAACGCGATGCTCTCAGGCGTTTCTTCGTACAGCTGCTGCGCCACGGGCGCAGGGCCACGTGCGGCGCTGATGCCTTTGACTTGAACAGTTTTGGTGATGTTGCCTTGGCGTACGGTGAGCATGTCACCCACTTTCACTTCGCGTGCAGGCTTGACGTCTTGGCCGTTGATTTGCACGCGGTGTTTGGTGACTTCATCGCACGCGAGGCTGCGTGTTTTATAAAAGCGTGCAGCCCACAGCCACTTGTCGATGCGCAGACTGTCCATCAGTGGTTGAACACGTCCAACACGCGCGTCAGGTCGTGGCCGGTGTAAGTGGGTTGGGGGCCGATGGTTTCAAAGGGTAAGTGTTGGCGGTTGACCCATAGCGTGGTGAAACCAAACCATGTGGCACCCAATGCGTCCCAGCCGTTGCTGGATACAAACAAAATGTCTTGCTTTTCAGCAGCGATGGTTTGTTGTACCAAACCATAGGCTTCGGGCGAAGTTTTGAACAGTCGAATGGGGTCGACAGAGATGACGTGGTCAATCAAATCAGCCATGCCAGCACTGGTTACTGCCGTGCTGAGCATGTCCATGCTGCCGTTCGACAAAATGGCGGTGGTGATGCCACGCGCTTTCAAGCTTTGCAACACGCCTAAGTTTTCAGCAAAAGGTGTGAGCTTGGCGTATTGACCCATCAAGGCCTCAACATGTTCGGGCTTGGCATCTAGCTTGAAGCGTTCCAGCGTGTAGAGCAAAGCGCTGCGTGTGATGTCCCAAAACGACTGGTAGTAGCGGCTGCCTTCTGCGCGGTGGGGGTCAGACATGGTGATGAGCCGCGTGTAGTCGATCTGCTTGTCACGCCACAGCACCGAAATGGCTGCACCTTGCCCTGGGTACAACTGTTCCGCCAATGCGCCGATGGCATACACATCGAACAAAGTGCCATAGGCATCGAACACAACGGCTTGGATGGTCATGTTCAGTCTTCGTTGGGCAGCAAGCAGCAGGTGTCGCCACTGGCGGGACGCTCAATCTTGATGCGGTGGATGTTGGGCAACGCGCTTTTGAGGTTGTTGTAGATGAAGGTGCACAAATTCTCTAGTGTTGCAGGGCCAATGCCTGGCACTTCATCGAGGAAATGGTGGTCGAGTTTGTCGCGCACTTTGTCGACTTCTTGGCGAAGAAAAGCGAGGTCCATCATCATGCCCGACTCAGGGTCTGGCTTGCCTGCAATGGTCACTTCGGCGTGGTAGGTGTGGCCGTGGATGCGCAAGCTGCCTTCTGCATCAATCTTGCGGCGCAGGGTGTGAGCGGCTTCAAAGTAGAAACGCTGGCTGAGTTCGTATTTCATCGGATGCCAATCAACTTATGGGTTTGCAGGCTCAAACGCCAGCGCGGGTTCGCTTGGCAGTAGGCCACAGCCGCAGCGGTATTGGCTGCGGCGTTGGGCCCATCCATGGGCTGCAAATAGAAATTTTCAAAATTCAAAGACTCATACAGCGCGGGCTCTGCCCCCACTTGTGGAAACACCAGTTTGAGTTCTTGACCCGTCTCCACCACGCGTTGGCTGCCAGCCTTGGGACTCATGCACAGCCAGTCAATGCCTTTGGGCGGTTGTACTGTGCCGTTGGTTTCCACCGCAATGCTGAAGCCATGCGCGTGCAGGGCGTCGACCAACGCCTCGTCCACTTGCAATAAGGGTTCCCCTCCCGTCAGCACCACAAAACGGTGCTGGGTGTCGCTCGCAGGCCAAAAGCTGGCAATGGCGGCGGCCAAGGCTTGGGCGCTGTCAAACTTGCCGCCGTGCGTGCCATCGGTGCCCACAAAGTCGGTGTCGCAGAACTGGCAAATGGCCGTGCTGCGGTCTTCTTCGCGGCCGCTCCACAGGTTGCAGCCAGCGAAACGACAAAACACGGCGGGTTGCCCTGCATTGGCGCCTTCACCTTGCAAGGTGTAGAACATTTCTTTCACGCTGTATGTCATGCCCGTATTTTCGCAGCAAGTTACGTGTCACCTTTTTGTGGGCAAATTGAGGCATGACAAACGCTATTCAACCCCTTGCTAACACCTTCGCTCCCACTGGTGAACTGCGCGTCGCCATCAATGTGGGCAATCCCATCTTGGCCCGTCGCCATCCTGAAACGGGTGAGCCTGAGGGTGTGTCCATTGACCTTGCCACTCAGTTGGCCCAACGTCTAGGCGTGCCTTTGAAGCTGGTGGTCTTTGAAGCTGCCAGCAAATCGGTCGAAGCGGTGTCGGGCGAAGAGGCCGATGTGGGCTTTTTTGCCATCGACCCGTTGCGCGGTGCTGCCATTGCCTTTACAGCGCCCTATGTGCTGATCGAAGGTGCCTACATGGTCAAGCAAGATTCGCCCTTGCACAGCAATGACGAGGTGGACCAAGCTCAACACACCGTGGTGGTGGGCAAGGGCAGTGCCTACGATTTGTACCTAAGCCGCGAAATCAAACATGCGCAGCTGGTGCGCAGTCCCACATCCCCCGAAGTGGTGAGCTACTTTTTAGAGCACGGCCACGACGTGGCCGCAGGGGTGAAACCACAGCTGGAAGCGGAGTTGCCACGCATTCCAGGCTTGCGTATGTTGCCCGGCCACTTCATGGTCATCTCGCAAGCGATGGGATTGCCCAAGAGCCGTGGCGATGAAGCGGCGGCTTACTTGCATCAATTTGTTGAGGATATGAAAGCCTCTGGTGCGGTGGCGCAGTCGATGACGCGACACCGCATTGAAGGTGCGACACTGGCCCCTTTGGCGAGCTAAAGAGGGTTCACGGGATGGACGTCTTGACGACCCAAACCCTTTCAGGGGTGCAAACGAGCATTGAGATTGCAGGCACAGTGGCCTTCGCCTTGTCTGGTGTGATGGAGGCCGCTCGTAAAAAACTCGATGCCGTGGGTGTGTGCGCCGTGGCAAGCGTGGCTGCTTTTGGTGGTGGCACCTTGCGCGATGTGCTGTTGGACCGTCGCCCACTGTTTTGGATTGAGCAGTCTTGGTATTTGTGGTCGGTGTTGGGCTTGTGCATGGCTGCTATGTTTTTGATGCGCGCCAAACACTTCAAGCCCACTGAGAAATCCATGCAATGGCCAGATGCTTTGGGCTTGGGGCTGTTTGCTGCCAGTGGCACACAAATCGCTTTAGTCATGCAAATGCCTGCGTTGATCTCGGTGCTCATGGGCGTCATCACAGCCACCTTTGGTGGTGTGTTGCGTGACATCGTGTGCAATGAAATTCCCACCGCATTCCATGATCACCATCCCTACGCAGTGTGCGCGTTTGCGGGCAGTTGGGTCGTGGTGCTGCTGAACTACTTAGCGTTTGATCCCAATGCGGTGGTGACCATTGGTGCTGCTACGGTGACTTTGCTGCGTTTGACCGCTTTGCGTTTTGAATGGCGCTTGCCCACTTGGAAAATTGAAGATTCGGATTAAACAATCTTCACACTGAGATTGGGCAAGCCATCGATGTGCATTTCAATCACATCGCCGCGCACCACAGGACCGACATTTTCAGGGGTGCCTGAGTAGATGATGTCACCTGGAAACAGCTCAAACGCTTCGGAGAGCTTGCTGATTTGCTCAGCCACCGACCAGATCATTTGGTTCAAATTAGCTTTTTGTTTGATTTGGCCATTCACTTTGAGCCAGATGTCACCTTTGGTGAAATGACCCGTTTTTCCTACGAGATGGACAGCGCCGATAGGAGCTGATTGGTCAAAGCTTTTACCGATTTCCCAAGGCTTTTTTTGGTCACCCATGCCACGCTGTAAATCGCGACGCGTCATGTCCAAGCCCAGTGTGTAGCCATAGACCAATTCGAGGGCTTTGTCGACGGAGATGTTGCGGCCCCCCTTGCCCAGCACTGCTACCAACTCGGCTTCGTAGTGGTAGTTTTTGGTGAGCGTGGGGTAGGGGTGGTCAGCCACCGTGCCAGCGGCAACGTATTGAATGGCATCGGTTGGTTTTTGAAAAAAGAAGGGGGGTTCACGCGTCGGATCAGACCCCATTTCGCGGGCATGGGCGGCGTAGTTGCGGCCAATGCAGTAAATGCGGCGAATGGGGAACATCTCGTCGGAGCCGACGATGGGAATGTAGGTGGCGGGTACCGTGAACGGGGTCTTGGGTGTATGGGCTGCCATGCCAGGGGTGGCGCAACCCACGAGGGTGCCAGAGGTGACGAGGGCAGAATTTTGAAAGAATTGACGGCGTTTCATGCGTTGTCTTCTTGTGCTTTTGAAGCGCATTCTTGCCCAAACTGTTAGGCTACGCCAGTGGTGGTTGACGCGTTAGTTACTTGGTTTTTTCTCGTTTTATGCATGTTCTATATTCATTTCGTCGGTGCCCGTATGCGATGCGCGCTCGCTTGGCTTTGCAAGCCAGCGGTGTTGCCTATGAACATCGAGAAGTGGCGTTGAAAGCCAAGCCCGCCGAGATGTTGGCAGCGTCACCCAAAGGCACGGTGCCTGTGCTTTGCTTGTCCACGGGCGAGGTGTTGGAGCAGAGCCTCGACATCATGCGCTGGGCTTTGGCGCAGCATGACCCGCACGCATGGTTGCCAAGCACGCCAGAGGCAAAGACACGCGCGACAGCGCTGATCGAGGCCAACGACGGTGAATTTAAAGCCCACTTAGATCGCTACAAATACCCACAGCGCTTTGGTTTGAGCGATGGTTTGAAGCACCGTGCATGGGGTGCTGTGTGGTTGCAGACACTCGATGTGCATTTGCAGCAAGAAGCTTATTTATCGGGGGTGCACTGGGGTTTGGTCGATGCGTGTGTGGCGCCATTCGTGCGGCAATTTGCGCGCACCGATCGAACATGGTTTGATGCGCAGCTTTGGGCGCATTTGTCGCAATGGTTGGTGGCGTTTGAAAACTCAGAGGCGTTCGCCGCTGTGATGCACAAGCATCCGTTGTGGATGCCGGCTTAGCTCGCGGCCTGCAAGAAGTCCATCACCAATTGCCATTGCGCTGGTACGTTCAAGGCGGGGGCATGGCCACAACCGGCAATCTCCTCGGTGCGCAGCAAGCCCTTAGCCCCAGGGCCGCGTGTGCGCATGGTTTGGATGGTGTCGGGTGAAATCAAATCTGAATTTGCACCGCGCATCACCATGACAGGGATGTGAAGTGCGTCGTACTCGGTCCACATGGGGTACTCGGGCACTTCGCGAAAAAACTGCTGGGTGATGTTGGGGTCGTAGTGAGGCGTGACGCGGCCATCGGGTAGGCGACGCGTTGAGGTTTCGGTCAAGTGTCGCCACTGCGCATCTGTCTGATAGCCAAAGGGTGCGTAGGCCGCACGGAAGAAGGTTTCAAGTTCTGGCACGGTGTCAAAGGCAGGTGGTTGGCCTGCATAGGTTTTGATGCGCTCTACAGCAGCGACTGAAATTTCTGGGGCGATGTCGTTGAGTACCAAGCTACGAATGCGGCCTTTGAATGCGGGTAGCTCTAATGCCGCCGCGCACACCAAGCCCAACGCGCCGCCCATGGAGGTGCCTATCCAGTGGGCCGTTTCAAGGTGCAGCGTATCCATCAAATCCAAGGTGATGCGTGCGTAGGTGGCAAAGCTGTAGTCGTCTTTGGGGGCGTGGCTCCACTGGCTCAGACCTCGGCCAATGGTGTCGGGGCAAATCACGTGATAGTGCGCACTCAGTTGCTCGGCCAAAGCATCAAAGTCGCGGCCCGTTCGGGCCAAGCCGTGCCAAGCGATCACCGCAGGAAGCGACGCATCGCCCCACGCGGTGTAGTGGATGTTGAAGCCGTGGCATTGCAAATAGTGTGAGCTGGGTTTCATGTGAGGCGCCTTTGTCAGATGGCATTTTGCTTGAGCGTTTACGATTAGCCCATGCAGTTGCAAGATATTTTGTATTCCCAAGGTTTTGGCACGCGCCGTATTTGCGCAGGGCTTATTCAACAAGGGTATGTGCAGGTCGATTTAGGCGAGGGCTTGGTGACCTGTGACGATGCACTCGAAGACGTGGATGTGCACGAGGGCCTACAGTACTCGGTGCAAGGCGTGTTGTGGCCTTATCACGCCAAAGCGTATGTGCTGCTGCACAAGCCTGCTGGCTACGAGTGTTCGCACAAACCCTCGGCGTGGCCCAGCATGTACACCTTGCTGCCGCCGCCGTTGCGCTACCGTCCGCAAAAAAGTGCAGTGCAAGGCGTGCAAGCGGTAGGGCGTTTAGACCAAGACACCACAGGCATGTTGGTGCTGACCGACGATGGGCCGTTGATTCACCGCATGAGTTCGCCCCGTCACCATGTGCCCAAGGTCTATGAGGTGACCACCGACGACCCGCTGGACGACAAACAAGTGCAGCGCTTGCTGGATGGTGTGGTGTTGGACGATTCACCCAAGCCCGTCAAAGCCGCAGCCTGCGTGGCAGTGGCTGCGCATCATTTGCGCCTGACCTTGACGGAAGGCAAATATCACCAGGTCAAGCGCATGTTGGCGGCAGTAGGCAACAAGGTGGTGGGTTTGCACCGTTCGCAAATCGGTGCCATGCCTTTGCCAGCAGACTTGGCACCTGGTCAATGGCGGTGGATCAACGAAGATGAGCTCAAGCTGTTAGCTACAAACGCTTAACTTGCTTGGTGATTGCTACTTTTTTGCTCTGCATCAATCATTTTTAGCGTGATTTGAATCCTTGCTCACCTTCTGGTAAGCCCTTGCTCGTTACACTGAGCGCAGATTTTTCAAGGTATTTTTGTGTTTTTGATTCAACGTTTAACGCTGGCTTTGACTGGCGTGCTGCTTTTGGCAGCGCCTGCTGCACAAGCTGCAAATCCTATTTTTGTGCTCAATTCTTTGGATGCGAACGTCAGCGTCATTGATCCTGTCACTTGGCAAGAAACTCGTCGCATTCCTACGGGCAAAGAGCCGCACCACATTTACCTCACGCCAGACGAAAAGTCGGTCATCGTGGCCAATGCGGGAGGCGATTCGCTGACCTTCATTGACCCACGCACAGCCGACGTGCAACGCGTGGTGCGTGGCACGATTGATCCTTACCAGCTTCGCTTCTCCCCCGACATGAAGTGGTTTGTCACTGTGGCCAACCGCTTGAACCACATTGATATTTATCGCTGGGATGGCAAAGAACTCACACTGGCCAAGCGCATCCCATCGAGCAAAACACCCAGCCACATTTGGATTGACACCAAGAGCACCACGGCTTACGCCACCATGCAAGACAGCAACGAGCTGGTAGCTGTCGACTTGGCCTCGCAAACCATCAAGTGGCGCGTCAAAACGGGTGAAATGCCTGCCGACGTGTTTGGCACACCCAATGACAAATACTTGCTGGTGGGCCTCACGGGTGACGATCATGTTCAAGTGTTTGATGTCTCAGGCGCACAGCCCAAGGTTTTTAAAACCATCCCAACGGGCGCTGGTGCGCACGCCTTCAGGGCGGCTGGTGATGGCCGCCACGTGTATGTAGGCAACCGTGTGGCCAACACGATCAATAAAATCGATTACCTCAGCTTAGAGTCCGTCATGCAGTTTGCAGCGCCTGGCGGGCCAGACTGCATGGAAGTCAGTGCAGATGGCAAATGGTTGTATGTGTCGTCACGCTGGATTAAAAAAATGAGCGTGATTGACACCACCTCAGGTCAACTTGTGCGCCAAGTCAAAGTCGGCAAATCGCCCCATGGCATTTGGACTTTGGACCACGCCAAACGGTATTGATGTGTATGCGTTGCTTGCGTTGGGTTGTTTTAGCCTTTCTGAGCATCGCAGGACATATGGCGCATGCAGCGGCGCCGTGTGGTAAACCGTTGTACCTCACGTTTGATACGGGCCACATGGGGGTGGCGCAGCTGATTGCAGAGGTGTTGAATCGCCAAAACGTGAAAGTGACTTTTTTCGCTGCCAACGAACCTACCAAAGAGGGTGATGGCTCGCTGGGTGACCATTGGGCACCTTGGTGGAAAGCCCGTGGCGCAGAGGGGCATGCCTTTGCCTCGCACACCTTTGATCATGTCTATTGGCGCTCAGATTTGCCGCGTGGTAGCTGGCAAATGCGTCCCACTGCAGGCCCTAGCAAAGGGCAAACCGAGGTATGGACCAGCCAACGTTATTGCGACCAATTGCAACTGGCCAACACGCGCTTAGAGCAAATCACGGGTGTCAAGCCTCTGCCTTTGTTTCGCGCACCTGGTGGCAAGACCTCGCCCTCGCTAATTACGGCAGCTAAGCAATGCGGCTTTGCCCATGTAGGTTGGGCAGATGCGGGTTTCTTGGGTGATGAGCTACCCAGCGATAAATTCTCCAATGCCATGCTGCTGAACCGTGCGTTGAGCAACGTTCGCTCGGGCGATATTTTGATGGCGCATTTGGGCATTTGGTCGCGCCAAGACCCGTGGGCACCCGCCGTACTTGAGCCATTGATTGAAGGCCTCAAAGCCAAAGGGTTTTGCTTTGCCACGTTGAAAGAACATCCACAATTCAAATCATGGATACGCTGATTGATTTGTTCGCCAACACGCAAGCGGCTTTGTATGAGAACGTCATGCAGCCGATCGCGTTTGCCGTGGGCTTGGGCAATCGCCTAGAAGAGGTGTTCAACGGCACGGGTTGGCTGTTGGTGGGCTTGATTCAAATAGCGGTGATGCTTGTCGTGATTGGCCCGTTGCAGCGTTGGCGTCCTGTCGAGCCGTTGGCGGACACGCGTGCAGTTCGCACAGATGTCATTTACACATTGATTCATCGTTTGGGTTTGTTCCGCGTGGTGTTATTTTTGTTGGTGGAGCCTGTGCTTGACATGGTGATGGGTGAGTTGCGTGTGCAAGGCATTGGGACTTTTCATCTAGAAGACCTCTGGCCTGGCGTGACAGATGGCCCGTTGATCAGTTTTGTGATGTATCTCGTGGTGTTTGACTTCGTCAACTACTGGCTGCATCGTGCTCAGCACCAGTGGAACTGGTGGTGGGCCCTACATGCGTTACACCACTCGCAGCGCCAAATGACACAGTGGACGGACAACCGAAATCACTTGCTAGACGATTTGATTGGTGCTGTGATTTGGGTGTTTGTGGCCCAACTCATTGGCATTGCGCCCACTCAGTTTGTGGCGGTGGTGGCGATCACGCAGTTGTTTGAAAACTTCCAACATGCCAATTTGCGCATGAGTTACGGTAAATGGGGTGAACGCTTATGGGTCAGTCCACGCTTTCATCGTTTGCACCATGCCATTGGTTTGGGGCATGAAACTTCTCAGGGCGCGAACATAGTTCTGGGTGGGCACAACTTTGGTGTGTTGCTGCCTTGGTGGGACATGATGTTTGGAACCGCTAACTTCGAGATGCGGTTTGAGCCCACAGGCATACGCGATCAAGTCGAGCAAGGTGTCGATTACGGCGAAGGTTTTTGGTCGCAGCAGCGATTGGGTATGAAACGCCTCATGCAAGCTTTAGGTTTTTCACCCGCACGTTAAATAGCTGCGGTATGCTTTTGGCATGCGTTTGTTTTTAGATTCTTTTTGGCGTGCTTTTGCTTATTGCTTGATGCCTCGGGTCATGCTCCTGTCTTTGCTGCCGCTGGCCATGTTGCTGGTGCTGTCGGTGAGTTGGGGGTATTTCTATTGGGAACCCACGCAGGATTGGGTTCGCAACATGCTGGCCTCGTGGCAAGTCTTGCAAGGTATGTTGGACTGGCTGCAGGACAAGGGTGCAGGTGAGTTACAGGCGGTGGTGATCCCATTGGTGGTGATCTTTGCCATCACTCCAATTTTGGTGGTCATCTCATTGTTGGCCGTGTCTTTGATGATGACGCCCGCTTTGGTGGACTTGGTCGTGCAACGTCGTTTTGCCCACTTGGCACTCAAGCACGGCGGCACAACGTTGACCAGTTTGGCGTGGACGGTGGTCTCAACGGTGATGGCCATGGTCGCCATGCTCATCACTTTGCCGCTTTGGGCTGTTCCGCCTTTGATGTTCATCGTGCCTCCCTTAATTTGGGGTTGGCTTAGTTACCGGGTCATGGTGTTTGATGCTTTGGTGACGCATGCTAGCCGTGAAGAACGCATCACGATTGGGCGTCGGCATCGCATTTGGCTGCTGTTGATTGGCATGTTGACGGGATATCTGGGCGCATTACCCAGCATTGTTTGGGCCTCGGGTGCGGTGTTTGCTGCGGCGTTTTTGGTGCTCATCCCCTTGGCCATTTGGATTTATACCTTGGTGTTTGCATTCACATCGCTTTGGTTCACGCATTACAGCTTGGGAGCCCTAGAAGCCCTGCGTGCAGAGTCGGACACTGTGGTGATGGGCGCCTCGGTGCCGTTACCCACGGTAGCATCGGAAGATGACCCAAGCACACCCACATCCCCAAGTCTTTAAAGCTCGTCCAGAGTTTGGTCTCATCATCGTTGGCGATGAAATTCTTTCGGGTAAACGTGCCGACAAGCACATGCCCAAACTCATCGAGCTACTCAGCGCGCGCGGTTTGTCTCTCGACTGGGCTGACTATGTGGGTGATTCTCCTGAGCGCATCACGCGTACCCTGGCGCGAGCCTTTGAGAGCAACAGCATTGTGTTTTCTTGCGGTGGTATCGGTGCTACGCCTGACGACCACACCCGTCAATGTGCAGGTCAAGCCCTAGGCGTAGACATTGTGTTGCACCCACAAGCGGAAGCTTTAATCCGTGAACGCATGCAAGACACAGCCAAAGAGCAAGGGGTGCCCTATGAGCCTGACCGTCATGACAACATCCATCGCCTCAACATGGGCGTGTTCCCCGTAGGCGCGAACATCATCCCGAATCCGTACAACAAGATTCCGGGTTTTACTTGTCACGGTGCTGGTGGTGGCGCGGTGCACTTTGTGCCGGGCTTTCCTGTGATGGCTTGGCCGATGATGGAGTGGGTGCTCGACACGCACTACGCCCACCTGTTCCAGCACGATGCTTGGCTTGAGCAGTCCATCGTCATCTATGGTTCGATGGAGGCCACCATCACGCCACTGATGGAAGCCTTGGAGCGCGACTTTGAAGGTGTGAAGGTGTTCAGTTTGCCAAGTGTTGATCACCCTGTGCACGGGCGCCATATTGAGTTGGGTGTCAAAGGGGCGCCCGAAAAAGTAGCAACAGCCTATGCCGCGATGTTGAAAGGGCTCCAGCCATTCGGATTCAAGACTGGCCCTGAATTGGTGCGAAAATAAGCAAGAACCAAATTGGTGCAAAATAGCACCAAAAAAGTGCCTTCTGATTTTTTGCATTTGCACGCCAGAATGCGTTTTTGCGGCTAATTTGCTTCAATCTCGGTGCAAAATAGATGACTAGATGGTGAAGCAAGCGGTGTTTGCCGTGAAGCAAACGCTGGCACAAAAACTGCATTCTTCAACCTCGAAACACTTTTTAAACCAACCTACCCTAGCAGGAGAACTTGATGGCCAAGACCGTCGCAGACGTAATGAAAATGGTGAAAGAGAACGAAGTTAAATTCGTTGACTTCCGTTTCACCGATACCCGTGGCAAATGGCAGCACAT
>JACCDQ011248877.1_pt1 | contig 12970 bp, 11 predicted proteins | sample 7446031 | NCBI WGS metagenome assembly JACCDQ01 (sample SAMN15323442, study PRJNA562643) | freshwater metagenome | isolation source: river surface water | place: USA:Blue River Watershed | collected 2017-08-17 | reverse complement strand
CATAACATCTTTAATTAAATACTTTTGTTCATTTAGTGCGAATACTCTAGCTTCTTCCATAGTTAAAAATCCGTAGGTTGCTATTAAATGAATATCTGTATCCCATATACTATTTTTATTATATTGACTACTCGATAATTTATAATCGGTTGGAGGATATAAAAATCGATAAGGTAAATGTAAATCATTTATAAAATTTGGTTTTATAGGTTTGTCTGTTGTAAAATATGCATTTTTATTTTTAGTTACATCATTAATTGTATATAAATCTTTAATAGGTCTCAAAGTTAAGTTTATAGTGACTTCACTATTTTGAAGGGCAACTAAAGGTAATGCGTTTTTTGATGAAAACGAAAACCAAAAATGTAAAGGGACATATATTGTTCTTCCTCTAATTGAAGGCTCTGGTGTAATATTCTGTCTAAAAAATACATTTGGATATCTATTTTTAACTGACCGGTTAAATGCTTTTTCCGGAGAATATAATTCTTCTTCGTGTCCAATCATTTTATAAAATTTTTCTCTTTTAGCACTTGGAAAATCTCTGGATACAATTGTTTTAAGATAATCTCCCGTAAAACTTTGAATTGTTTGACCATTGATAATTAGAGATGCTTTTTTTATAATATTCGCACCAATATGTTTAATCCATCTAAAATGATATGGTTTCCAACAATCTTGATAATCTTCTGGTGGTAATATTGGGCTCCAAATATCTGGCAAATTAAAAACTAAATATGTATCTAATAATAAATCTGAATATCTTTTTATTTTAAATGACAATTCTAAATCATTATCTAAATTTAAATTTTTTTGACCATCGTAATCTAATCTTAATTTTTGTAATCCAAAATTCGTATATTTTAAGAATACAGACTTAAACATAGTTGTATTTGGATTTCCACTTAAAATTATGTTTTGATTTCCAAAGGAAATTATATTTAATAATCCTCCTGTCATATTTATAAGTATCTTATATAATAAATAAATTATATATACTTATTATAATTTAATAATGACGGAAGACCAACAAAAAGCAATTGAAAAACAAATGAATAATATGAAAGATAAAGTTGAAAAAATAATATCTAATCCAACAATATTAGTTATAGGAATAATAATTATATTTATATTTTTTTTCTTTACTTATATATTTATAAATTTACGTAAGCGTTCATATAATTGTAATGTTATAAATAATAATATATCACAAACCAAAATAAAACCTATAACTGAATTAACGGATTATAACACAATACTCAAAAATAAAACTATAAAAGAGTTATTTATTAAAACCGCTTATAATTGTTGTTGTACTGGTAATTTAAAAAATGATTATGTTGATAAATGCGCATTATATAATTGTGCAAAATATGGTGTAAGAGCATTAGATTTTCAAATTTATTCATTAAATGATAAACCAATTATATCTGCTAGTTCATTGCCTATGGGTTCAGATAGTTTTAAATACAAAGAATTATATAATTCATTATCTTTTGGTGAAACTATGACAGATGTAAAAAGAATATTCTTGAATGACCAAAATCAGTGTAATAATACAAATGATCCATTATTTCTTATTTTTAGATTATACACAAATAAACGTTCTGCTATGGATGAAATGTATGATATATTAATACAGATATTTGATAATTCTAATTATTTATATTATAGACCAAACAGTGCTTTGGATGATATTTCATTAAATAAAATTATGGGTAAAGTTGTTATAATAGTGGATGGTGGTTCATCTTCTAATTATTCTTCATCTAAATTGAATAAAATATCTGCATTAAACTTGGGAACACAAATAAATAAAATTTATAGAGAAACTGACATAATCGATGAAATCGCAAACACAAATTTAAATGATACATCAAGCGGAACAAATATATTTAAAACAAATTTAAATTTACTTTATCCAGATTTAAATGGAAATGTAAATAACTATGATAGCATAACAAGTGGAATTAATTTAGGTGTTCAGTTTATAGCAATGAATTATCAATTAAATGATGAATATTTAATTCAATTTGAGAATGTATTTACAGATAGAAAAACAACTGATAAAACATCAACATCAATGATTTTAAAAGAGAATGCCGTTTTTTAATTTTAAAGTATTAATATAATATGCTATTAAACGCAATTAAAATAAATGAAAAATACCAGAAAAAAAATAAATTAAAAAAATATACTAAACCCGAATTATTTTATAATATTGAAAAATTTATGTTATCTAAAAAACTTATAGGTTATGGGGGTATGGCTATAAATATTCTTTTACCAAAAGAAAAACAATTTTACGAATATATTGATGTTCCTGATTATGACTTTTTTTCTCCAAATGCAAAAAAAGATGCGGTTGAATTATCAATCATATTGTCAAAAACCTATAATGAAATTGAGGTTGAAGTAAAAAGTGCTATGAATGAAGGAACTTTTAAAATTTTTGTAAATTTTATTCCAATCGTAGATATTACACAAATAGATTATGAATTATATAGAAATTTATTAAATAATTCAATATACAATAAAGGTATTTATTATGCTCCTTACAATTATCTTCGTATGAGTATGTATTTAGAATTATCAAGACCTTTAGGTGATATTACAAGATGGGAAAAAGTTTATAAAAGATTACAATTATTAAATCAATCTCATCCACTTCTTTTAAGAAATCGTTCCATAATTAATAATCCAGTTTCTCTCGAATTCAGAGAAAAATTTAATTCTTTATTAGAAAATATAAAAGACTGTGTTTTATTAGGTAATTATGCAATGTATTATTATCAACATTTATTTCCAAAAAAATATCAAACAGAACAACAATGTGTTGCCTATATTTTGACTGAACAACCAAATAAAATAATATCAAAATTAAATAAACTAAATCAATTAAATCAAGAAAATAAAGTAAAAAAATATCAAAATAAATTTATTGAATTTTATGAAATTTATTTAGATAATATCCCTACGTTTTATGTAATTCAAACAGAATCTTGTCAATCATATAATCTATTGAATGGTATTAAAATCGCAACAATTGATACTATGCTAAGCATTTATTATGCTATGTCTTTTTTTGATAATATAGAAGGTATTTCAAGAATTCAATTATTGACATATTGTTATTTATTACATCAAATTGAAAATAAAGGAGATACAGAGAAAAATGAAATAATATTAAAAAGGTTTAATATGCCTTGTGTTGGAAATCAACTTACAATTGAAGACATAAAACACGAAAAAAACATAAAATATAAAATATATAAAAAAACAGGTAAATTTCGTGATTTGTTCTTTCGTTTTGACCCAAAAAAAAAAGGGACAAAAAAAATTGAAGCTAAAAGAATGCCTTATAAATAAGACATCAAAACCAACAATTATGTTTTCTGTCACTAAGAATATCGAAGATATGATCAATAATCTCGTGGAAAATGAGATTATCAATAAAAGATGTGGTCGTGTAATTAATAAAAATATTAAAAATTGTCTTAAGGATTATTATGAAACTAATGCTACACGAAAATATTCTAATCATTTGGAGAAATCAAATAAAAAATTAAAGACCAAGAATTACTTTCTTAGTCTTCAAAATAAAAAGTTAAAATCTATTGAGAAAAAATATTTAAAAATGATTGCTGAAGAAAATGATGAATCTTCAATTGATTCTACAAGTGATGAAACTTATAATACTGATACAACTGATTCAACCTTATCTTCATTGTCTTCATTGTATTCAAGTGAAGAAGAAACACCAAAAGTTAATGAATTGAGTCAAGATGAAAAAATAAAGATTTATTATGAAATTAAACAGTTATATGATGAAACAAATAATAATACAAAAAAAAATACAGAACCATCATTTGTATATATCGTGTTTAGATTGTTTAGCTTGTTATTTAATATTATTAAAAGTGTTTTATACGCTTATGTTATTATCTTGTCTTATGATTACATTGTTTATAATATTAAATGTAACAATTATGAGCATATGGAAACATTTCAACATTATACAAATAATACATATGAATTAGTAAATCCTTATTATGAAACTATGATTGAAAAAATCACAAGTTTCAATTATACTTTAAATTACAGCGAATTTATGAATTTGTTTGAATTCGAAAAAACATCAAACAATTACAATGAGGTTTTATTTCCATTTTATGAAAATAACAGCAAATATATTGGTAATATCAGTTATTATAGTTGTTAATAAATTTTGTAAAATTGTAAATTTGTAAAATTAATATTTTTATTTAGTATTATTTAGTGAATTATTAAATTTATTTTTTTTGTATTTTTTCTAATCATTTTAGAATATATAATGAAAACTTACCGTAAATATAAAAACTACAAAAAATGTAGAAGCACTCAACGTAAGCGCAATAATACAACTCGCCGTCGTAATTATTATAGAGAAATGTATTAAACAGTAAAGTTTATTACATTTAAAAATGAATCTATTAAAAAAACCTATTTCCATTAAAGATTTAATAAATGATATTTATGACAAGAAATTAAGAACATACAAAGAAACTTTTCCTTATGTTAAATTTACTTCATTATTATTGGAAAGTCAATATAATGGTATTCAATATTATAGAAATATATCAAATCGTAAATTGTATGGTTATGATTATTATAATGAAGTATGGATAAATTAAAAGGCAAATTTTAAAGCGGATATATCAATAAAACTTGTTATTATAAATAATGTAATACCATATAATATTGCATAAAATACTAGACCAACTTTGGTTGTTCCTCCACCACTTGTTCTTAAAAAATCACCAAAAATAACTACTAAAATATTAATTAAATAAGATTTTACTTTTGTATCACTAAATAATAAAAAAAATACAGTAGATAAAATAATTACTTTATGAATATCTTTTAAACCATCTACTGGTGGGTTTGAAATAATATCTTTTGTAGTTGGTGAAAATCTAACTTGTTTTTCTCTAGATGTTTCTATAGGTATTTTTATAGAATCATCTATACCTCGATGTGTGTAATTTATATTTTTCTCTGGTAAATCAAAATTGTCCGGTATATTATTGTCAATTGGTAAATCCATAATATTAGTTGCCTGTTCCATTGCTTGATTCATTCTAGGATCTTCCATTAAAAATAATAAAGAAATCACTTAGATGTAATTAAACTCATTAACTCTATTAACTCTCTATAATTCTTTTAGTATTATCACAAGTTTCTATTTTTTCTTTTGCTTCATAACATTTATTATTGTATTTAATAATATTTTTATCATCCAAATCAGCAGCTTGATATACTAAGCAACTTCTACTATCGCAACTCATTTTAAATATACTTGCTAAACCTAGACCAAGTATAATAGATAATATAATACTACTAGATTTACTATTTAATATTTTTTTTAATTTAGACATTATATATTATATTAATTTATTTTTGTTATTATTTTGTTAATTTTGTTAATTTTGTTAATTTTGTTATTATTTTTGTATTTTTACATCAATGTATTTTTCTTTATCATTCGGGCATTTTACTTCATTTAAATCATAAGAAAAACAATTATCCGATTTATCTTTATACTGTGTTGTTTTTATATTATCAGGTGTCGGATAAATAATAATTACTTTTTTGTATTCATCTGTTATATAAATGTAAAATAAACCTAGTGCTAAACTAATTAAAAATATTCGAACATCAATAATTTTAAATAACATATAATATATTATAATATTTTTCTAATTTAATCATTTTTACTCTTTTACTCTTCATCTAATATATCATCCACTTGTGTTTCGATTTCTTCTCCATCTAGATTTTCCTCTGGTGTTTCAACCTGAGATTGAATATAACTTGGTTTTTTAATATTTTTTATATTATATTCTTTATACGGTCTATAGTCTATATCGAATCTTAAATTACTTTCATTATCAAATAAATTAAAATATATTCTTTTCTCTTCTAATAATTTGTTATTTAATTCATTATATTTTGAATAAATATCTTTTCTTGTCTCAATGTCATCTAGAGAAGTATATTTATATTCATCTATTTTTTTTTGGATATCATACATAATGTCATGAATTTTTTTATGGTTTAATGATTCATTCTCTTTTATTGACTTTAACATTTCAATATATAAATTGTTTAAATAATTCAAATGTTCCTCTGCTTTTGTATATCTCTCTTTTGTTTCCTCACTATTCACGAATAAGTCGTATAAAATTTCATATTTTATGTTGATTAACTTTTCTTTTGATAATTTTATTTTTTCTTTTAATAAATCTAAATATTCATAATCTTTCATAATCATCATTCTGTTATTTTTTAGTTCAAGATATAAATTATCATATTTTTTTATAGCAACCTCTAATTTTTGTTTTCCTAATATAATAGTATCTGTACTAGACTTTTCTGATTTTATTTTTTTCAAATATTTTTTAATTTTATTTTCATTAATATCTCCTAATTTTTCATAAATTTCTGTAATATTCATTTATATATTACATAGGAATATTTGTATATTCTCTTGTCTTTATTTTTTGGTATAATTGTATTTTAGATAATATATAATCTCTCTTTTTATTTTCTCGTGTAATTACTTGGTATATATCTTGTTTATCTTTATATTGAAGCCATAATACAAATCCAATTGTGCTAAATAACCCTACAAAACATACTATGTTGTAAATTAAACTATTTTTGTGAAATTTCAGCTCATTGCTTGTTTTCAATTCTGATTGTAAAATATATTTTATAGTGGGTTCCACCAATGAAGGATACATTATAAAAAATAATTATAATAAAAAATATAAATCTATAATACAATAATAAATGGCTTCACCTAATGATTTAGCGACGACTAATTTGTGGAGTTTTATAGCACTTTTTATGGCATTTTTTGTATATATTTGTTTTCAAATCTTATCAGGACAACAAATGCATATGAGAGATATTTATTATACCATTTTTATCTTTTATGTAATTACATTTATTGTTCAAGTATCTTCTAATGCTTATTTAACCAGCCGTAAAGAAATATGTGGTAAAACTGATATGGGTGTTTCATTTTCTTCAACCATATATCCTTGGTTATTTATTTATGGGTTAACTATTATATTAATTATCGCAATACCTGGTTGGTTAAGAGTTTTCTCAAATACATTTGGGTTGTATTGTGCAAAAGCATATGGTTTAAATGAATTATTAACGCAGAAAATATTTATAAAACCTACATCTACAACTTCAACTAATATAGATTTACTAAAAACAATCGATTCTGTATATAATGATCCTTCATTATTGATTAATGAATTAGACCCGAGAGATTGCGAAATAATATATAATACAGAAACTAATACTATTGCTAGTATAAATTGGAAATCTTTTGATAAAATTATTAGTTCAGGAGTAACTACATTTTCAGTTAATGGACAAGATGGACAAGAAACAGAAAAAATAATGTCATTAAAAAAATTATATGATCATATAATGTTAAAAGAAACAGTTGGATTTTCAGTATGGGTATTTTTAAGTGGTATTATATCTGTAATTATTAGCACAAATATATTATTAAATGAAGGATGTAAAAAAAGTTTGTCAAGTAATTATGATATTATATTTAAAAATTAATAAATTTAACAAATTTAACAATTTTAACAATTTATGAATATACAATTATATTTTAAATGTAAAAAATACAATACTATAAAATAAGAAATAATTGCTAATAATATACTAGTTAACCATAAAGGTAATATTGTTGTCTTTTTATAACCTACACCAAATTCTCTTAAACTATCTGTTCTATTTTCATAGATTATTTCTGGTTTTACATACACTATTAGAGAATATAATACTATATACACTAAAATAATCGCTATTAATCGATTAAACATTTAATATAGCATTATAATAATTTTTTTATTTTTTACCACTCATCACCATCTAAACCTTCTTGATATTCTCCATCATCCATAAAATTTAAATCGTATTCTCCGGTATCTTCTGGTGCATAAGCATCTTTAATATCTTCTGCTTCCTTTAATACCTTGTCATATTCATTTGCTACATATTTATAAACACTTTTATTTAATCCAGATGCCCAGTCTCCTAATTTTAAATTTTTCATCAAATTCTCTGATCTTCGAAGTTCCTTTCCCATTTGTTTTAAATGTGTTGTTTTAATTTCGGATTCACTCTTTTTTGCTAAATTGACTGATAATGAAACTGTCTTTGAATCATAATCTAATCGTTTATGTTCAACCCAAAAATAAGACATTAAAGATTTAACAAAATTTATCATTATATTATTATTGTCTGTCTCTATGTATTTATATAAAATACTGACAAATAGGTAAGAATATAACATATTTTTTACTTCTTGATTTTTAATTTTAATTTTTTCAAATATATACATAAATTCTTCTAATGATATTTTTTCATAATTATTTCTAAATACATCTGAATAATTTTCTATATAATCTACAATTGGTTTATAAAAATCAGATATATATTTCGATATATTCTGATAATGTTTTTCATTTAATTTCCAGTGGGTTGGTAAATTACCTGATTGAGGAATTTTACTATTTAATACCATTGTAGGTATTACATACAATAATAAATGTAATCGATTTGATAGAATTTGATTCATAAAATTATAGTGTTCTAAATTATCAGGTAATAGTGGATTTTTCTTTTCTTTATGGAAAGTTTCATTAAATCTTAATACTTTTTCAACAGAAGCATTGGATGATTTTAATTTTTTTATCATTTTACCTATAAGCTCTTCTTTTTCTTTATAACAATAATTCATTATTTCATTGTTTTTTTCACTATTTATCAAATTAATTAAGTTAGATTCTATCTTGTTATCACTATCATTATTTTTATTATTTTCATTATTTTCTTTTGATTTATTTTGTTTTTCTAATTGTAAATTATTTTTTGCTACATCTTGTGCTATTTCTAAAAATAGCTCACTGGATATATTTATTTGTTCATCCTTTAATTTTACTATTTTTTCTTTTAAGGTATCTATTTTTCTGTAGTTTTTAGGTTTTATAATATTATACTTTTGTAAATAAATTGGAGCCGGTAAATTTTCATCTAATAAAAACCATTTTATAATACCGGTATAAATCGTATTTTCATCCATAATTGGACTTAATTCTAAGACTTTTCGTTTTGTATTTTTGTAAGAATAAAGAAGTTCTAAATTTGTTTTTTGTTTTGTATCTTTTAATAATTTCTTTAATTCATATATCTCTTTTATTTCACCACCAATGCCAGCGTTTTCAATAAAATAATTAAATATATTATTATTTTTATCACAACAAGAATTTACTTGAAATGGATTTCCAAAATGATTTGTTCTTAATGGTTTTTGTTTAGAAATATGGTCGTTTATTTTTTGTTGAATCATAAATGAGTATACGCTTATTTTATCCATTACAGATAATCTATCAATATTATCAATATTAATTTGAATTGGTTCTAATCTTGGAGAAAATAATTCCCATTTGCTATAATTACTTTGAACAACAATCTTAATGTTTTCTAGTTTTTCCTTTGCTTCAAACACCTTATGTTGTATAGAGGTTAATTTGATTATATATGATTTTATAAAACTTGCGATTGTATTCATCATTTTTGTTTTGGAATCTTTAATTGAATCTTTATCTACAAATATATTCCAAGGTTGATTTGATTTTTTTATTTGTTCTACAATGCATACAACATATTCAACCCCATTTGTATTTTCTTTTGTTAGTGGATATCCTTCAAATGATTTTTTACATCCTGGATATGGAACAATAAATTTTATTTCATCTTCATTTGCGGTTTGAACATAAACTAAACAATGACCCATAACTGAATATAAAAATAATTTTAATTTTTGTGTTTCTGATACATCTTTTTTCTGTTCCATTTTTTTGATATGATCATCAAGAGCCATTTCATATGATGTTTTAATTAGGTCATATAATTCATCCATAATTTCATTCTTCTTTACTAACATAATTCCCATTAAATTCAACAAATATAGTGCTGCGTTTCTTATAGTAATCTCTGTTCTTGATTTTACCTTTGGTTCATTATATATTTCTATTACATCAAATTTATTTTCCTCTCCATTTTCATCATTTAAATCTAAAGAACCTTCTTCATCTTCATCTTTTTCAATTACCTTATGATATACATTTTTAAAACCTTTATCATTATATCCGGTGTCTTCATTTAGAGAAATTTCTTTTATATTATAACCACTATTTTTATCGACAAAATATGCTCCATCATCACTAAGAACGCCAATATCTTGACATAATTTCTCTATAACTTCTGTATAATTATTTGTTAATAAATAAGCATCTGCCATTTTTAATAAAAATTTTGGAACTAATTTTACATTAGTTTCTATACACATAAACCAATTTTCTTCAATATTATTTGTTTTTGTATAGTTACTTATAAATAATTGAAGAGCCTTATAGCGATTTGTAAGATCAGGTTCTTTCATTATACGCTCAAATAATGGCTTATATGGTGAAGTTTTAATTATGTTGCTTTCTTTTCGTAATTCTAATTCTAAATAATATACTTGTTGAGTATTATATTTTGTATCCATTAATATTTTTTCATTAATGTAATAGATTTGTCTTTTTTTATTTAATGGATTATCTAAAGATAATTTTGTTAATTCTTCTTTTCTCTTTATCTCTGATTGAATATCTAAAATAATTTCTTTTATTTTTTTATTATATTCTTCTGAACGATTCTTATTTTCACATCCTTCTGTTTTATCACCTTTCAATGATATTATTTTTTTACGAATACATTGTAATGCTTCATCGGCATCTACCCATTTTTCTCCATCCCATCTATATTTTTTACTTGATTCTTCAACAAACGCAACATTGTTTGTAATAATCATATATTTTGTTATATTTTCAGCAATATAATGGGATATATTCGGTTCTTTGAATTGTGAAGATATACTATCTAAACCATTCTTTAAAATATAATTTATTTTATCAACAAACTCTTCCAAACTAATTTCACCTAATATATTCATTTTCAAAAGTTCTCTGTAAAAAAATTCAATAGCATTTATTTTTTTATTTGTTCCTTCTTGAATAATATCTTGTAATATTAGTTTCTTGTAATTGTCATTCTCTCTTTCTTGTTCTAACTTATATGTCTTTTGTATTTTTTCTTCCTCATTCATAACTGTTTCAAAATCAGTATTAATTTCATTTATAAATTCTTCTATATTTTCATCATTAATTATTTGTAAATCAAAATTATTTTTAATATATTCTAGAGAATAATATCTATAAGTATCAATTAAACCTAATTTATAAATTTCTGAAGGTGAATAAAACTGTTCTTTATTTATCAATGGATATTCTTCCATTAAAGTTGTTAATGTTTTTGTAGTTGGTGTTTTATAATCAATTCTATTCTTTCCAAATAAATTATTTTGTCTTGCTATTTTTTCATCTCCAATAAATTTATTTATATTATTACGAATATGCTCTGTTACAATTTTAAATATTTTTTCATTATATTCATCCACATTTATAGACTGTAAGATTTTAATTGCGTCCGAATAATTTATATAAGATGTATCCAAATAATCATTTAAAAATTTCTCAAAGGATGGTATCAACTCATCGTAATAATCATTTATTTTTTCTTCATAATTTTTAAATATTTGTATATTTTTACCTAATAGTTTATGATTTTCTTTTTTATATTTTGAATCTACACGTATTATTTTTGGTTCATATAAAAAGTCAAAATATGGTAATCTTGCATATAAACATTTATCTAATATATACGAATTTCTTATACCAGCTATATAATGAGGCAAAAAACTTTTTGGACGAGTCATATAAGAATTCATTACAAATGAATGATTTAATCTTATTGGGTATAATGATTTATTACCACCTGCCATTAAATATAATAATTTAGTCTTATCACTTGACTCTATAAGAGTTTCCTTGTCTTTATTATAGCGTAATTCAAAATCCAAATTATTTGTGTATTGTGAATATAAATCATTTAATTCTTTTGCTGATAATCCTTTAATTTTATCTTTTTTTAATGTAATTAATTTATGTGTGCTTTCAATGCTTCTTACATTTTTTGATATGAATATACCATTTTTTACATTATCTCCAAATGAATGAACATCAGGATAATTATTTTCAATTGTTTCTATTGAGACGCCATATATTAAATTGAGTAATATATTTACAATACCACCACCCTCATTACGAACATTAAATATCCCGGCATAATTATGAACAAATATTTTATCACTAATAGGTATGAATAATTCATTGTTATTTTCTTTTATATTTTTTAAGAAAGGATCCGTTGGATATTCTAAGCGTTTTATTCCATTTTCAAATAAAGTATATTTGTCTCTTAATTCAATATATCGTTGAATTACGTGAAATAATTTTTTCATAACTGTAACTGTACGATGATTTTCTTGAATTGGTATTAACAAATTCTCTAATAAATCATTTGTTTGTTGTTCTAATGAATAAAATAAACTAATTGTATTATCTTCTTTTTCTACTTCTATTTCACCTAATATTTCATCTTCTTTTGCTCCTTCATATATTTTTTTCATTTCATCTGTAACTTGTTCTACTGTGCTTGTTTTCTCTACACCTAAAAATGTTTTTGGAGCAATTGTTTTTGTTATACTTAATACTTGTTTTGGTAATCCATTTTGAACAGGAATATAGATATCAGCTTCGTTAGGTATTTGTATATGAATAATGTTATTATCTGCTTCCAAAACTCTTCCTTTGTATTTGGTATTATCTATGAATTCTATTGTTACCCAAGAATTTACAAGAATTTGATTTTGTTTAATATATCCTTTTATCTCAGGAACATATACCACTGTAATTGCCATAATATTATCTAATGGAAACGATAAAGT
>JACCDQ011925537.1_pt1 | contig 12973 bp, 8 predicted proteins | sample 7446031 | NCBI WGS metagenome assembly JACCDQ01 (sample SAMN15323442, study PRJNA562643) | freshwater metagenome | isolation source: river surface water | place: USA:Blue River Watershed | collected 2017-08-17 | reverse complement strand
TAATTAGGGAAGAGTTAGGGAAGAGTTTTTGGCAATTAGGGAAGAGTCTTGAAAAACTCTTCCCCAACTCTTCCCTAATTAGGGAAGGATTTAGGGAAGAGTTCAACTCTTCCCTAATTAGGGAAGAGTTTCCGAAACTCTTCTCTAATTTAGGGAAGAGTTTTTAACTCTTCCCTAATTATACCACACTGCGATCGAATTCCCCTCGATTTGCACTTGCGAATCGGGGTGACGTGCAAATCGGGGGGATTGCAAATTAGGGTGCACTCAAATCGGGGGATTCGGTTTGCAAATCGGGGGTATTTCTCTGCATATCAGGGGAAATCCAGTCCCACCGGGAACCGTGTGGAAATCGAGGGAACATATTGGGGAAAACCCTCGCGCAGCTGCACTAAAAAGCTTAAAGGACTTCCTTGTTAAGCAATATTCGGCTTGTCTTTCTGGCAAATTGGGGGAAATGTCCCACTTTGCGAATTTAGCTGAATGACACCAATGACGATTGAGTTGCACGCGTGATAGGGATTACACGTGGAAGCAATTGGGGAAAAGTGAATAGAAATGGCATTGCACGCGCTGCCACTTCTTTCGCATCAAAGACTGAGTACTAAAAAGCGGATACTAGAGCAAACTGGCCTCACATTTTGATCCAATGCATCATTTCGCAATTAAAATATTAAGAGCACCATGCTCGCAATCTACTTTCAAAACCATAGACGATTACCCAACAACTCCTGCCTGCTGCCCTGCGCTCCGGTCGGCATTTAATTCAGTCCATCATTTGCCGCCAACTCTTCTTTCAAAATGAGCTGCCGCCAACATTCAAAAAGTTGAATGCGTTATTCTTGCCTCGGGAGAGCAAGACGTGCTACATGCGAGAAGAGATGGATCCAAACAAGCGCGAGCGTTCTTTAGGTGAGGATACGAAAAGCTCTTGACGTTATTGAATTGGTCGCAACTCCATTCCACAATTTAAACTGATGTTGCTAACAATCGTTTGACCATCGATTGTCAAACGCCGACCATGGCGACAGAGGACACAATGGAGAATGAGTGGGGCGTCCGCTTTGTTACTCACACCGCAAAGCGTTTCGGCCGTCGAACTTTCACTACCTTTCAAACTGATATTGAAAGGGCCATCCCCGGCTACACCCTCTATTCCGTTCAAATGTGTGGAACAGATGCCAATGGCATTGCTATTCGGCTAGCCACAAATAACAACTACGACACCTGTCTATTTGCAATTGGAAGCTACATCGGCGGAGACGAAACCCATCAGCTCCTGTCGTCCTCTGGGTCAGAGAGATATGGATTGGCGCTTCCCAAAGCCTTTGATGAAGCCAATACAAGAACCCAAAGACAGACCATCCCCCTTCCATACCACGTTCCCAATGCATCATTAGACAAAGAAGAACTTCGCGCGTATGAGACTAGATGCCTACTTCACTTACATCGACGGCTCCTCCATGGTGTTCTAACTGGCTTTCCTATCAGAGCTTTGCTCATGGAATACATTTTGGGGGGCAATGGTGGAGAGTTGTCCCTGCATTTTCTTGAACGTCTTGGTCGATTGCTATTGCATTTCGATGTGTCGGTGATTGTGGATGAGATTCTTACGGGTGGTCGCGCAGCTGGTGATTCGGTTGTCCTTACTACAGGTATGCCCCTCGCCTTTGATGAATGTATTTGTTGCATAACGATGGGCAAGATGGTAAGCTGTGGCTTGGTGCTTGTCCGAAAGGCTAGCAAAGTGACGGCGGTCGCGGAGGAGCTTCGGGGTTTTTCTACCCAAGCTGAATACGGCCAACCGAGCAAATTGTTTGATGAGGTAGTACAGCGGATCCAGGCAGGTATGGTAGAAGTGCGAAGGAAGGAAGTGTTGAAGTTGATGAACTGCGCAGACCCTAGCAAGTGGGAAGATCACTGGGGCCGTGGACTGCAAATCTACACTTCCTACAGCCGTGCTAGAATCATGAAAGGTCTGAGAAATCGACTTCTTCCCCGGCTAGAGCAGTCCAAGCTGAAGAAGAACCAGTGTACCAGAAGCATTTGGAACCGAAAAACAGTTTGCCACGCTCTCGTTGCTAGTTCCGATGAGTGGATCACCCGACAGTTTCTGGCCATGAAGGAAGGCCAGTACAATTTTCTTTGCTCTTTGATTACTTTCCTTTTCCACACAAGCTTCCGTTTCAATCCAGACGACCGTCTAGAAGGGACACTTGGAGTTGCTGTAGTGCCCTTTAGGCCCGAGGAAGTGGTTGCATTCATTGGACAAGATGGTGAGACAATGGCCGCACAACATAATGAATGGACACGGAAAGAGAAGGGAAGGAGAAGCAATGCCAAAGTTGACACTCTCGTGAAGCGTGCCATAGGGGATTGCATCGCGAATTCTAGAGATTCCCGCATTCTTTGGAAGAAGAGAGTTGGATACGACCGCTCCGAATATGTCATGTTTGACCGATCAAGTTTGGAGATTTATTTGGAATGATCAAGTACTTTATTGGATCATGTTCGTTTGGAATGAAAAGTAATAGTAGTAAGAAATCGTTGGAATCCAGCTTTAAGGTATAGGCTCGCGAGAAGATTAGTCTCAGCTCTACAGAAGCTCGGAGATGCTTACAGAGGGTGAGAGATCCAACCAATTGGATGAAATAAGGGCAAAGCGATTCTCAGTGTCGGCCACGTTCAATAGGGGAAGTAGCAAGGCAAAGCCTAGCCTCCTTGCATTTGGTGCCACTCTCTCCCACGCAATGTCAGCACCATCGTCGGAAGATACAGCAAAGCTGTAGTAGTGCAAGCCAAAGTGCCGCATAGGCTCCAAGTCGTTCAATTTTAGCTGCAGTAGGTGACTGTAGTCTCTGACAACCGAAAATACTTTGACGCCAGTAGTTTCCTCAACCAAGACAACAGACACAGGGACCCTTTCAACAAGAGGGCGTTCAGCCAAAAAGCGTTGCTCTACGTCAAATGCTGACTTGTACAAGTGGAAAGACCCCTTCCTGTCCCGTAGGGCGTTTTTGTCGTTGATCCCAACAACAGAAGGATTTGCGTGTACATCCAGTATTGTGCCAAATGTCAATGCTCTGAGCATCTTCGTCATGAGTTGGTAATGCCAGTTAATACGAAAACCGTAATTCATAAGTGGTTTTGCAAATCTGACAAAACCTTCTCCTCTTGGACCACCTTCCCACAAACAACGCAAGGGACCGAATCTCTCCATGATGTCAGGAAGGTTCAGAAGGCAAATGAAATTGTAGGAAGACAAAACTGCAGGTGTTTTCTGCCTCAATGGTCGACAAAGCGAATCATACTTGGACAAGAAAACGCGAACGGCATATCTCGTTCTATTCACTAAGGCTGGAGTCACAGTCGTGCTCATGATGCATTGCAATATTTCCTTCAAGGCAAGTAGAACGGCCTCGACATTCGCTGGTGGAATTTCTGGTGCTTTCATTGGTTCGGGTACCTCGCCCGAATCAATCATTTGAGCAACTCTCTCCTTCACCTCTGCCGCACTCCCTTTTGAGTCAAGCCCTCTGACTTGAAGCCAGTACTGGTTGTGGCGGTGCAACCATTTGTTTTGTGGCAAATTAACCGGTGGAACGTAATCATTTGTCCCGGCAACTGCAGCGTCGATGTTTTGGTAGAACCATGTCATAATCCGACTGAAACCCAAGTGGTTCTCGCTGACCCAGCCTCCCATCTTACCGCCTTGGTAGGGTTGGATTGGGATCCATTCAATTGTCATGTTCTGAAATTCTTTCAGGTATGTCTCTGTCGATCTTTTAAAAGATTTCCACTTCATCTGTGCCGAAAGACAATTTTGAATTGCTACGTTAACAGTTTTCACTATTCCAAGAAAGATGAGGTGCATAATGACGTCTGGATGGAGTACTAATGGTATTGTCGGTCGCGTCCATGGACTGGGGGCAGGTATTTTTTTGTATTCGGCAGGATCTGCCGCAGCTGCATTCAAAATAGCTTGGTACTTATCGGGTTCCTGCTTAGCGATTTGCAAGCTAAGACTTCTTGCAGAATGCTCAAGTACCATGTTGATGAATTTCGATGACATTCCTTCCACCTCCAAGTAGGTCACACAGTTTTGGTTCGACCAACCCTTGTTGACATAGCCATCGTGCGCTGTATCGATAGCTTCCTTCAGAGATTCATAAGTTATTCGGAACGGGCGCAAGCAGCGACGATGCACCTCCTTATTTCCTTCCAAAACTGTTTTCTCCACGGCCTTCTCTGTTGCTGGGTAATCCTTTGGAGCGACCCAGAATGCCAATTCGTTGGGGTCTTCAAGAACATCCCACCGAACACATTCATTGCAAGGGTCCATTGGCGATGGGCAGTTGTTTTCACTTAGCCCTTTCTCCATCTTTTCCAGACACGCCCTACAGGAAGGTAGAACATTTCTTTTGTACAAAGCATAATGGTCAGCGGACACACCAAACCGCCCTGTAGTAGCCCCATTTCCTGCACGCATCCAGTTGAAGTCACGTCGCTCTGGCTGATCTTGTAAGAAACAAAATTGTTCAAATGCCATCTTCACCTTCTTCTTCTTCTTCCCGATGTAGAATGGCGGGCAACTACCGCTTCGTAGGACTTTCATCTCCTCCTCTACTTTCGCAATGACAGCATCATGGTTGTCTCCCTTTCGTCCCACGGCTATTGGAAAAGTATTTGCCAGGCTATGGCCATTATCGAGGTGTGTAGCTATAGTGGCGGTTAGAAGCCAGACAGACCCACGATTTGCCTTGGTTCTATTTGGCTCAACATCATCACTCCAGAAAAGAAGGTAACTGGTCAACATGTGAGCAGTGGGTTGTAAAATTTCTCTAGCACGCTCGGAACATGATGAATGAACAACTTCTTCTAGAGGCATTTCATTGAGGTTCGAAGGAATGGTTGCCATATCAGAGAGGTCTCTGTGTGCTAGAAAGTGACGGACGCAGTCAGCAACCGAGACGTAGGAATGCCCTGGGACGTCTTTGTGCACTGTTGGAATGGGAAGGTTAACAACAATAGAACGGGCGCCTTCTAGGTACATATTTCGGACGTCGTTCCATTCGGAGGGGATCCTTGTGCTCCAAGCATGTGCAGGTCGATCAACTAGGTCATGGCAATATTTGACCTTCAGCTTCTCTTTTAGCAACTTTAATTCATCAGTTGCCCAGCGTCCTTCTTCAATCAACTTGTCAATCTGTACGTCGATTAGGCGGGACGCAGATGCAAATCCATTTTCACACCCTACTTTGTATGAGCCGTCCAACACCTTGACAAGAGATTGACATTGCCCACGGGTTAGCACAAAAGCTAGATTGGCAATTCTCACTTGTAATTCTGCGTGGCCATCTGGTAGCTGTTCACTGCAATATTCGGTAGCCTCTAGCTCACTTCGGCGAGTACTCCTCATGACCAAATATTTAATGCCGGCATCATCTGATTCACCTAAGTAGCATTGTTCAAAATAGGCAGCATTTTTCTTTTCTGCGAAACCCAAATTGTTGGAATTGACAACTTCAAGCCAATTAGCGCTGGCATTTTCCTCCCCATCACTGTCGGCATTGTCACCGATGATGACATTATTGTCTTCGGTGTCGGAAATCATTTCCGTGTCACAAATAAAAGGTCCGGTATTTTCGCTTTCTGTACTTTGGAGGGCTCCTGTTGCGGCGGGACTTGCGAGTACTGTTGTTGGGGGATCTGTTTGGGTTGCTTCCCGTCGTCGTTTTTTGGATGCGTCAGAGTGCATGTTTGTTCTGTGATCCTTTAGCTGCTTGGCAGACTGTATTCGCACCCGCTGTTTTGGTCCACATTCTGTGCACAGACACCATTCTTCATTACAATCGACGCATTCAATCATCAAGTATCGAGATTCGAAGAGACCCAGAATTCTGATCTCGTTAGCTTTTTCTCCCAATTTATTTACCCTCGTGCATTGTGGGCAATGCAGAAGAGTGTCTCTGACATTTTGGAGACAACATTCAGGTGCAACATCTAGATTTGAGAGCCCAATTGATGCAGTAATTTTTTTTGTTGATGGCTTTTCATCTCGGGCTTTTCTCGTTTTTGGGAAAAAGTGACAAATCTTCTAAAAAAATGAGGTGGGGATACTGCACGCTGGGCGGCAATTTTCCGGCGAGAATTCAGGTCGTTAAAGCCGAATGTATATATACAATGCTGTATAAACATTTGAATGTCCCGGAAGACAAAAAAGCCAGCCCGACAGAAGAATCGACGCAGTTCGGATTTGTGCGCCTGCTTACATTTCGTTGTCTATGCTTTTTTGGTACACAGTCAACACTGCGACACACATCAGACATCCGCAAGTTGTTGTCTATGCAATTTGACTACTTTCGAAGCAAAAGAGCATGGAGTCCAGCGAAAGAACTTTTCAGTCATGCAAAACGAGCAAGACGAACATAAATTTGCATCACTCCGATTACTTTAACGAATATCGTGGCAATTCCTCTTCATCAAACGGCGAAACGAACTAGAGTCTCCACGTTTTATGTAAGGTGTCGACTAAAGCAAATCGACAATCTTTTCTCACAGTATTGATCGAGACTAACTTCGATTACGCTTTCTTGCTTTATCTGCTGCTTTTGCACTTTGTTACCTTTGCTATTCCACCATGACTACCAACAACTTTGATGTTACCAACAACGCTGCTGCTGCCGCCAACCATGGCACCCAAGCAAACCCCACCTCTGGCCCAACCGAAAACGCTGCTGCATTGATCCCCGCTCCAGCCCCCAACGCGATCCTCGCTCGAGTGATTGCTGCGGGTCTCCTTTCTGCTCAGGCTGCAGCAAACCCCCATCCAAACCAGGCAACCGGTGGTGATGCTGGGACTCCACCACCCAATCCATCCACTGGAAAGGTGACTCCTCCAACGGAAGAAGCCTCTTCGAAGAAGACTGCTGCGACGGCTTCCAGCGAGTCTTCAACCGACGGCAGCCACGACCAGGAAAATGGTGGGGTCACTCGTCCACCAAAAATCGTCCGTTCGGAAAAGCAGCTCTCCAAGGATGACTCTTCGGACGACGATGGAGACAAGAAGCCTAGGGCTTTGCCTGGGGGAAAGAAGCCTCCGACAAAGCAGCCCTCCGAGGACGACTCTTCGGACGACGATGGAGACAAGAAGCCTAGGGCTTTGCCTGGGGGAAAGAAGCCTCCGACAAAGCGAGCAAGCTACTACGATGACTCCGACGACGACATGGACGACGACGACGACGACCTCGACCAGGAAAAGATTGCAGCAGCTCTCAAGGGCTACGGGGACAAGACAGGCATTCCTTCTCCTTCAGGTGCTGCTGGAGTAGCAGACGATAATGCATCGGTCACCGATGCCATCATTCAACTTTCCATCGCAGATGGTACCATTCCGGGACCACCTGTTGCTAGTGTCGTTGCCCCATCCAGTGCCGTGGCCCCATCCAACCAGACTCCTCAGCCAGCTATGAACCGTGCTCAACGTCGTCACCTGGCTCGTGCCACCCGCAGTCGATCATCAAGCCGTCGACAGAGTTCAAGCAAGCGACCATCTCATGCTCGCTCAACATCTGCAGGTCCAACACCAAAGAAGCTGAAGCTTGACGGCGGCTCTGGAAAAAAACTCATCATTCCCAAGTCCGAAGAGGCCGTAGAGCAGATGGTCCGGGACAAGACCAAAGCCATGAAGGCTCGACAGACGCAGATCAGCAACCTGATGCGTCACTTGACTCTTTCGGATCGACTTAACTTCCATGCAGCTGCACTTGCCAAGGAAAACTTGATGTTGTCTCCTTGGGATGTCCAATATCCATGGGGCTACCGCCTCTACGAACGTATCAGAGACGAGATCAAGTATGAGGGCTCTGATCAGGTCTCCTGGGATGACCTCTTCTCCATTGGTGGTCTCCTGGAGGAATTGGCCGATGGAATGTCAGTTTATGAGATGGAGCAGATGTTTCGTCGCCTCCACGGGCTCCCCGACCTCTAAGTGGCTTCAAATTTGGCCAAGTACTATTAAATTTTAATACAATTTTTTAGTCAAATCGCCCGTCGATCACTTCAAATAGTGTACTTAGAGCTAAATTTCTTGAATTGGTCTTTCACAATGAGTTAAATCTTGTTAAAAAGTTTGATAGTTAGACGCGATCAGCATTACTTAGATGCAACAGAAAGCAGGCCGGAAGTATCCTTAATGCCACTTCTTTTGTGCTAGCTACCCGTACCTTTTGTAGGTGCACCGATAGCCTTGGTGGAGCATTTTCGCATCTAGCATCGATCAATGCCGGCCGATCGAGCATATGCATGCATGCATGCAGGCATCGATCGATCGAATCCTTCAATTTGCACGCAGCTCATTGCGTGGAAGTGCCATGCTATTTTGTTGATCCTGTACACTTTGTACCAGGCTCCACAGCTGGGATCAAATTGGCACAACGCCACGTTCGCCATAAACGCAGCAAATCATAAACGCAGCAAATCAGGAACCTGTCGGCCATGAGCAGTCAGGCACTGAACGCCGAATCCGGGGCAGCAGCCCGTTCTGGAAATGGCGCCAACGCAGTAGATACTCGTGAGCAAGCTCGTGCTGCAGAAGAGCCCGTCGATCCCGAATTGCCCAATCCATGGTTGCTGAAATCTAAATCCGCATATAGAGCCTTCGAGCTGATCCTTAGGTATTCTGAAGGCAAAGGCAAACTTCTCGACAAAGCTGGTCGAGAAGTTAACCAGAAAGCCCCCAAAGAATGCCATTTTTACAATCCAGAGCAACACTACGACAAGCCTGAGGGGTTTGCCCTCATTAGTAGGAACTTCCCCTGCACTTCCAATGATGCGAACTATATCTCCTTAGTTTGTTCAAGAGAGATGGGTGCATTGGGGCTGACTGAGAAGGAACAGACGGCACACCTCCAAGACTTTATCAAGTTGAATGCAGAGCTCAAGGCTACCTTTTCATTGAAGCTCCGAAGCAAGCTAAAGTGTGATGTCAATGCATTTATACTGGAGCAAGGAATCAAAGGTTCTGCACAAGGATCACGCGTTTGCGGCGAACTCACTGATCTCTACAAGTTGTTTTGTTCAGAGATCCCAACAGAAGGGTTGTTCCGTGATGTCTACAATGCGGTTATTTTGGAATTTGAGGACGGTGAACTTATTGATGTGAGAAGCTACGAATCCATGATGGAAATGAAGGTATGGTTTGGAACTGGAGGCGAATATGACAAGTTGAATATAACCGGCATGAAAGGGAAGTTGAAGCAGTCATCGGTTCGGAGCATCGGAAGAAGTAAGATGCGGGACTTTCGGAAGCCCTTTACCGAAAGGTCCACGACACTCCACAAAGTGACCATGACTATCACTGACAAGAAGGATGTGCACGGAGAGGGTGGACGTGGGAAGGACCGAAGGCAAACAAAGCGTTTCAGCATGGAGTTGGTAAGAGGATGGTTGAACCCGGAACATGTGAAGATGATTAAGGATGCGACCGGCATGTCACCTGAACAGTATTATGGCGAGAGTGAGGTCCCTCGGAACAAGCCTAGCAACATTAAGCCTGGTAATGCGATGGTAAAATTGGCATCGGATGCAGCTGTTTCAAAGAAGAGTGCGCCCCCAGTGAGTTCATACCTTGTGTCTCAATTGTGCACGGCTAATTCGCTGCAGGTACTAACCAATTATGTCCACGTGTCCAGGTCAACAAGAGGATTTCTACAGGTACTTCCCATACCAAAACGCGTATTGAAAGAATGCCAGCTATAGGTAGGCGAACGTTTCAGGTTCAGTGGTTGACCCAACCAGACAGAGGCTCTAACAAGTTGCCTCCCATTGCGGAAGATCTAGGACGAGTTGTGACTGGTCCAAAAACAGCAAACACCATACGTAAACAGGTTAAAGCGCACGCCGCGAAGAACGCCGCCATGGAGAAACAACAGGCCAATACTCCTATTCGAAAGGAGAGCCCAGGCAGTGCTAATCCCGCAGAGTCCGCCGAAGTGAAGAAGATCCGAAACACCCCAGAATGGGAACGGGCAAATGGAACAGACTCTGTGGCAGCCCAACCAACTCCTTCATCTGTGTTGAGGCAACTCGGAAACTCTCCAGGATGGGATAATGCTGCAAAGAATTCGCAGCATGAATCACCAAGAAAGGAAGCCAAGGTCAACTCCCCAAGAGCCAATGCACAATTGGTAATGTTGGTAGAAAAAGTGAAAATTCTCCAGACTGAGAAACAAGCAACGGCAAAGAAGTACGCGATGGAACGGAAGGCAATGGAGAAAGTGCTTTTGGAAAGAACAGCTGCTGCGAATGCAGCCGTCACGCAATCTTCGTCAAAGGCAGCGATTGATCTTGCAAAAGAAGCGAAGAGAGTTGAGAAGGTAAAGCTGTTCTATTTCTCTTAGAAATGTTTGTGAGGCCCATGTTTTCCTAACACATGCTACTTCTCTAGAAATCAAAACAGTCCGCCAAGAAAAAAAAGTCCGCCAAGGAAAAGAAGTCCGCCAAGGAAAAGAAGGCCGACAATGGAAACACGAAGGTGCGAAAACAAATACTTTGGGCGTTCCCATCTTGTTGGACACTAACTGCGATGCTTTGTTTCGTTTCATAGGGCAACACCAAAAAGAAATTTGACATTATTCAATTCCATTATTCCAAAATATATCCAGAGGAAGAAGAGAAACACTGGGTCCTGGGCGTACAGAAGACAGGCAACAAGTTTGAGAATGTATGGTATCGATCCAGCGAGGCCTATGAGTTCTGTGAAGATTGTGTGAAGACGGGAAAGGAAAGCGAGAACTTCCTTGTTGCCTTTTGCCGCGACAGTCCAGAGCGGGTGACTATTGAGTTCGCCAAGACAATTGCTGGGTATACAGGTGTTCCCTATGAAGTAATTTTCAAGGACAGTCGTGACGAATTCCGACTGGTTTGCTATGATCCTAAAAAGGATGAACCTATAGAAGAGGAAGAAGAAGAGGAAGACGAGCCCAGCGATACTCCAAGCCCAATGAGTTCTCCAAGTCCAGTAAAGAAGCCAAAAGCTTGTACTTGTGATCATGAAGTTGCTGCCAACTACATGCGTATTGAAGGAATTCAAATGCACTATTTCCAGAAGGACCGGCGATTCAGCAACGGTCACTGCAGGTCTTGCAATAAATATTTTGCAACAGACCGCAACAAGAAGGAAGGCGACTATGCCGAGCGAGGCAGCATCCCATGCGCTTTAGCGTGGGGTTGTAGTGCTTTTGTGCAAGGAACGAATGAGACTTGCGGCACCATGAAATGCGATGGTTGCTACATCAAGATGCTTGGACAACAGCCAAGGGCCAGTAGGAAACGGGCGGCCAATGGAGGCAATAAGAATGTCGCCATCTCAAAGAAAGGTCGCAAGTAGGTAGTAGCATTTGACTCCCCTCATTAGCACATGCTGGGGAGGTAGTCCGGGGGTAACCTCGGTTGTTTGTTGTTGTGGTTGTGGTTGATTTTAGTAGGTTGGGAACCCGATCAATTCCTGCGAAAAAAGTGACAGCCTGATCCGTTTGATTGTCCTCACCCTACTAGTGCCGTATTTGTGTACTGTCCTGGTGACTGTCCTTTTTCACTCCAAGAATAACGGTTTATCCATTAAGTAATTAATTAGTCAAATTGTTGGCAAAACATCGCACTGGTATTAGAATTCTTAGCCACGGAAGCTGATCCCGCTGGTACTCAAATTCTGGTTGCTGGCTGGCGCTCCTTTGACCGCGTAAAAGAGTCACAACTGGCTGGCGCTCTATTGACCGCGTAAAAGAGTCATTTACTTCCGCGTGAACGCAGGCATGCCACCTCCCAAAGAATGACGCATTGGACGCGTCACCCCATTACCTATTAAATCCCATAACCTATTCACCCTGATTTGCGTTGCATATTGGGGCTGTAAATCAGGGATGATGTCAAAACCACATTTTGATCATTCGTGAATCGATTCATGGTAAGGACTCAATCCCTCAATTTGTTCTCCCTTTGTCCCTGATTTGCGGGTGATTCCTCCCATTTTCCCCGATTTGTGACGTTTTGGTCCGCATATTGAGGGAATAACGACGGACAGACACCTGATGACGCACGATACACCGTGCTGGCAAATTAGGGAAAGTGGTCACAAATCGGGCAACAAATCGGGGACGACGGTCCCCTGATTTACGTACGTAAATCGGGGTAATTTTACCGCAAATTGGGAACAAAGCGATTGCAGTGTATGACGTGAGACACGCCAATCCCAAGTTCGGTCCCGTCTGACTAGCCAAACACGACCTCAAAGACGGCTTCTACCGGATGTTCTTCGAACCCCAAGGATGCCTCCGTCTGGCCGTCGTCCTGCCCAAGTACGAAAACGAAGAACAACTAATAGCCATCCCACTGGCCTGCACCATGGGTTGGACCCAGTCTCCTCCCACCTTCAGCACCATGTCCGAAACCACCTGTGACCTGGCTAACCAAGCCATCCGCTCAGGTCTACAACCCGAGTCTCCACACAGACTGGAGGACATGGCCTCGAAATTGGATGACCTGTCCACATCCATGCTACCCAGGGACATCCCAGAAGAAGAACTGCAAGCGAACAAAGTACTCCAGGATATTCCTGGAGTCCCTACACTTCCCCAGCAACCTCCTAGTCCTGTGCCGCCTTCCAACATGCCCTTCTTGAGACCAGTTGGCTCAACAGACGTCTTCGTCGACGACTTCATCCAAATCGGCCAAGGAGGCAAGAAGCGAATGCAGAGACTACGATACTGCCTATTAGACGCGATCGACCAAGTGCTAGCCCAACCCGGCTCCGAAGCCCACAGAAACGAAGCAGTCTCTCTCAAAAAGCTCATGAAGGGAGATGGAAGCTGGGCCACACGAAAGATCATCCTAGGTTGGATCATCGACACCATCCGACAGACTCTCGAACTCCCTGCTCACCGGAAGGAAACCATAGCTGCCATCTTCACAGACT
>JACCDQ010539692.1_pt1 | contig 12974 bp, 8 predicted proteins | sample 7446031 | NCBI WGS metagenome assembly JACCDQ01 (sample SAMN15323442, study PRJNA562643) | freshwater metagenome | isolation source: river surface water | place: USA:Blue River Watershed | collected 2017-08-17 | reverse complement strand
ACAGACAACGAAAACCGTGACAAGCATTTAAAGAGCGATGATTTCTTTAATGCAGAGAAATTTCCAAAAGCAACATTTGTTGGTAAAACGTTCAAACCCCTCGGTAACAATAAATACGAACTGGTAGGCGATCTTACCATTCGTGATGTAACAAAGAGTATTAAGTTCGATGTTAAGTTTGGTGGTATTTCTGCCAGCACACGTGGCGATAAAGCCGGTTTTAAAGCAACAACTACCATCAACCGTTTCGATTACAACCTGAAATGGGATCGTGCAACAGAAGCCGGTGGCCTGGTTGTAGGTAAAGATGTTGAGTTAACAGTTTTACTCGAGCTGAACAAAGCAAAATAAGCAGGTTAGTTTTGGTTAATAAAAAAGTGCCTCACAATTGTGGGGCATTTTTTATTTCATCTGTTTCACCCAATAAAAAACGCCATCTTGTATAAGATGGCGTTTTAGTTTAGAAGGTTCTGCTATTATAATACCAGCACGCCCGAAGCAACAAACTGTACTTCCTTCTTTGCTTCTTTAATTTGCTTTATTTCTTCTTTGGTTTTACCTGCATCGCCAGCGTAATGTTTTTGTTGTTTTACGCTCACTTCTTTCACTTTTGCTTCACCTTGCAACACCACTGTTTGTCCAACAATATTCTTTGGCATAAAGAATCCATAGTCTTTAAACTTTACCATTACAGTTTCGCCATTCGCCTTTTCTACTTTCATCCAGCAACCTTTTTCCTGGCACACCTCTGTAACCTTGCCTGTTATTTTTCCATTAAAGCTGCCGCTTTTTTGTACCTGCTCATCCATTGCAGCTACTGTAATTGCATCTTTATTTTCGGTACCTGCACCATATGTAACACCTTTTCCGGCAGGTTTAGGATCGTTTTGTGCAATAGCAGCAACGCTAACAACAGCTGCAATTAAAACAAGGGATAGTTTTTTCATATTTAAAAATTTAAAGCACAAAGGTAGTGTTATGGATGAATGAAGCAAATGAACCTTGTTAAAATCAGCAATCTGTCCATGCTGTTGTTAGCGCAATAAATGAACAAGTCCCGATTTGCGCTTTACAACACTGCCCGGTGTTTTAAATTGATAGATACAAACCCAGCTGAAGGTGCCCGGATCGTATGGCTTTCCTTTATAGGTTCCATCCCATCCGTAAAACGGATCGGCTGTTTCAAATACCAAGGTTCCCCATCTATCGTAAATACGTAAACGATAGGTTTCAAGAATACCCCATACTGTTGGCTGAAATAAATCGTTTAGTTGATCTTTATTTGGAGTAAACCCGTTGGGAAAATTAAGATCAATTACGCAATCCTTATACTTTACATCAATCGTATCTCGGTTTTTACAACCATCATCATTTGTAGCTTCTAACCAATAATTGCCCGGCTGTGTAACAGTAATGTTGTTGCTTCTGCTTCCATTACTCCAAAGGTAACCTCCAAAGGTTTGAAGCGGCTGCAATTGAACAGATGATCCCGGACAAAAGCTAATTGTATCTGCAAGAAATTTTTGCGGCAATTGTTTTAGTGGCAGTACAGTAATACTATCTTCTGCATGGCATCCATTACTGTCTTTTACTTTCACCCAATATAAACCGGGCAATGTAATGCTGATAGTACTTGCAGTTGAACCATTTTGCCAAGTATAAACCGAATAAGCACCGGGAGATAAAACAATACTGCTGCCTGCACAAAACGAGGTATCGCTACCAAGTTGAATTACCGGGTTTGGAAATACATTCGTAATTCGAACAGTATCGTACGAGCTGCAACCATTAGCCGCAGTAGCCTTTACAAAATAACTGTCGGCTGTGTTTACAGTAATTTGTTTTGTATTCATTCCATTACTCCAGGTATACGAAACAAAACCATCACCTGCATCAAACACGGCAGATCCGCCTGCACAGAATGCCGTATCATTCCCAAGTTTTATATCGGGCGAATTGTTTACTGTAATTAAAACCGAATCAAAAACCGGGCATGCACCGGGCGTAAATGCCTTTACGGTATACATGCTGGTTGTTTTAGGATACACTTGCACCAATGCATCGCTTATTTGTTTTAAATCTACTTGCGGGTACCAGCTATACCGTTCAAAACCTGTACTTGCAGAAATAAACAAGCTGTCGTTATTACATTTTACAAAGGTGCCGGACTCTATTTTAAATATGGATGCAGCATCGGCTGTAACCACTACGGTATCTCTGAATATATTATTGCAGTAGTCTGTTACTGCAACAAAATAAGTACCGGGGCTATTTACTGTTATGGTAGAATCTGTACTTCCATTCTGCCACAAATAGGATTGAAAATCTGCCGATGCATTTAAAACTGCTGAAGAATCTTTGCAAAGCACTTTATCCGCACCAAGATGCAGCACTGCAGGCGAAACAACTACCTGCACCATCATACTGTCTTTATAAACAGAACAGCCATTATACAACTCAACTTTTAATTTAAAGTTTCCGGGCTTTGTAAACCGTACCAGAATGGTTGAATCTGTTTGTTCTATTAAACGATAATGACTGCTGTCAAAGTTCCACATGGGTGTTAAAGTACATCCTGCCGATTTGGTAAATTTAAACTGATGATTTTGTGTTGTATCACAAATTTGCGCCAATCCACTCACTGCAATTGACTGGCATCTTGGTTCAGACACACAGTAAATACCATTTTGATTAATTTGAAGCGGCTGTAGTGGTATCGGCTGTGATGCGGGTGTTAGCGAAAACAAATTAATATCTGCTAAAGTGATGTTCGTAACTGTTACAGCTTCATCAATTAGATTGAGAGAAAGTGGTTCGGAAAAGCAGGTGCCTGAAGATCCATCGGGCAATTTCTTTTCAAGATAAAAATCACCTTCGTAAGCTGCTTGCGAATAGTTGACTCCTACTTCATAAATGGAACCATCAGCTGCTTCTACTGACTGGTAAGTATATCCAGACCCTGCAAATCGTTGCGTTTTTTTACTCAGCTTAACATTCAGATTTGGATCTAATCGCCAAAAGCCTTTAAACACTTTATCGGGGTAATTAATATAATCTCTGTAATAGGCATTATAAACCAAATCGCCATTCTTAGCTACAAAAGCACCACCTGTTATTTGTTCCGAACTATTTAAAGCAAACTTTTTTGAGGTTAATACAGTTCCGTTTATGTCTGATGTAAGAACAAAGGGATACGACACTCCGTTACGCACATTTGCATTTCCGTTTAAATATAATTTTCCGTTATTGAAGCCTGCAATATTTAAGTTTAGATCTTTATTGGCTTGTGCATATTCCTTTGCCCAGGTAATTGAACCATTCGCCGTATTAAACTTAGCAAGCATAAACTTCCAGTTATTATCGGAGTTATAATTTATGCCTACAAACAAATCGTCTCCAACGGTAAAGGGTGTACCATTCCAGAAAATATAATATGGCTTATTCGATGGAATAAATGATTTAATCCAGACCACAGTACCCGTATTATCCAGCTTAACTACTGAAGCATCTGTACTAAACCCTAAGGAACGATAAAACAGCAGATAAATATTTGCCGATGCATCTTCACTCATTCCCGCATAATTATAACCGGGCACCATTGTATAACTTTTACTGCTTAATTGATTAAACTGTGGATCATATTTCGTTAATGCAAACAACACCGTACTAAGAGGGCCGGTATTCGACGTTACTACTGCTATATTTCCATCTTTTGTAGTTATATGTTCCAGTACAGTTGAGCCATATATTGTTGCACCATCTGGTGTAAAGCCAAATTTTCTGCGCAGCTGCAGCCGGCCATTTTTATCGAGCCGTAATAGCATTCCATTATTATCGGTAACCCCACTTAAAACAACAACACTATCCTGTACGGTACTAATGCTAATGGCAACATCATTGTGTGTTGTACTTCTGTATTGTTTTACAAAGGTTGGCAAACAGGTATCTTCCGGTATTTGTGGCGGGCAGTAAATTTGTTTGCAATTAAAACTAACAACTGCCGCATAATCAGCCACTGCTAATGAAATGGTTGAACCCCCCACTGTAGTATTTGTTTGTACTGCCGTTAAAAGTGGCAAAGTGTACAACGAGTCTTTTTTGGCAATCGAAGTTTTTGAGGGCGGACACAAAGGCATCATTCCTGCACTATCGGTTTTTAGCACAAATACTTTTGAGCCATTTACTCCATCGTTTATTGTACCTGCTGCTAAAAAACCACCATCAAAGGTTTTTTCGCCTGTACTAATATGCGTAGTTGCAGATGGAAAGCCAATAGAAAAACTCAGGTGCGATCTTACAGGCAATTCAGGGCCGTTTTTTATCCAATTCCACTGCTGCGAAGAACCGGAAGCTGAATAAAAAATAAAATCATTCCACATGGCAGTAGCTAATGAAGTACTTGTAGATAAAGAATTATTACTATCGTATACTTCAAACACATTGGGCGACCACCCCGTTACAACCGACCGGAATAACGAATAATCAACAGCGTTGTCTGATACAAGTCCAACAACAAGAGGATATGAATTAAAAGAAGCTGCTTGTTTTAAAATAACATGCTTTCCCTGCGCCGGACCACCTAATTTTTTCTGCCACTCAACAACACCCGAAGAAGGGTTGATGCATACAACATTTCCAACTTTGTAGCCCGAGTCTGTACCGGTACTTACAATATAATATTTGTAATTATTCTGATTTTGTACAGCAATACATTTTACCGTTGCTGATGTTTGCAGCTTACGGGCCCAGTTAACAGCACCTGCAGCAGTTACCGAGCAGTAAGTAACAAGCAACCCGTTATCAGCTGCAATTAAAAAACTACCATTGGCAGCTTCATCTACATCTGCAGCAAAAAGATTATCACCATCAGATAAATCATTTAAAACCCGGCTCCATTGCAATGTTCCTGCCGCATTAAAAAGTAGCAGTAACACATTTGTTTTATTTGAAGACAGGTTTCGACTGTTACCGATTGCTATAAAATTACCATCGGATGTTTTCTTCACTTTTACAATAGTTTCATCTGCATCAGTTGCTCCTGCAGTTTTAGCCCACTTAATATCTCCGCCTGCATTTAAACAAAAGATATATGCATCGGTTTGTGCTGTACCGTTTCGTTGTACACTTCCACCAAAAACAATCTCACCATTCCCAACAGCAGCAGAACAATTCACAGCTTCGCTATTACCATTAATTCCAATTGTTTCTTTGTAAGTATATGTTTGGCATGTGTCGGTATCTTTAAAAGAAATCCGTTGAGCGCCTTGCACCGTTTTTGATTGCGCCTTGCCAATATTTTTATAGTCATCAAAAAAACGATTCTGCGCTTTGTTTCTTTCTGAAATAAAGGAAGATGGTAAACGGCTTTGATTGGTTTGTGCAAAACCGATAAAACACGAAATAAAAAAAACTGTAAAACAAAAAAGACGTGCAGGCATTAATACATAGTTCAATATGATGGCTAAAAGTAAAAAAAGACGCCCAAACCACAACCTGCGGTTTATTCTTATTTTCTCAACTAAGTTTCCTAAAAAAGAAGTCGCCATAAATTCGAACAAAGTCACGGCTCACAACAAGCTTCTACATAGCTAATGAGTATATATTTAATGATTGTATAGTTATTTATTGCGATTTATACCTCACCTTCCCCCCACCATACTCCGTAGCCCCTCCGTACTCTCCCCGTACATAGTTGCTCAAACCGAGCCCGTTTGATCCCATTTGTGCCCAATTGAACCCTTTGCCTGCTTTGACGCTGTAAAACAGGCCGTAGCCTTGTTGCGCAAAACAATTTTGCTAAAACATTTGGTTTCCAAAAATATTAGTTTTAGTATTGCTAAATAAATTAGTGTGTACAAACAAAACAAACCCGTTATGGAAGAGACTTTAATTTTGGAGAAACCAAAAAAAGAAAAAATGAGTAAAGAGAGCAACATCAACAATGAAAAGCTCAAGGCGTTAAAGCTCACCATCGACAAAATTGATAAAGATTTCGGCAAGGGCAGTGTAATGATGATGAACGAGAAGGGCGTGCATGAAATCGAGGCTATTTCTACCGGCTCTATCGGTTTGGATACAGCATTAGGCATTGGCGGTATTCCGAAAGGAAGGGTGATTGAAATTTATGGCCCGGAGAGTAGTGGTAAAACAACCATTGCTACACATATTATTGCTGAAGCACAGAAGAAAGGCGGTATTTGCGCCATTATTGATGCGGAACATGCGTTTGACAGTGTATATGCACAAAAATTGGGTGTAGATGTAGATAATTTATTGATCTCTCAACCCGATTATGGCGAACAGGCGCTGGAAATTGCCGATCGTTTAATTCTTTCAGGCGCATTAGATGTAGTAGTTATTGATTCTGTGGCAGCACTTGTACCAAAAGGCGAATTAGAAGGCGAAATGGGCGATAGTAAAATGGGTTTACAAGCCCGTTTAATGAGCCAGGCCTTACGTAAGCTTACTGCTACCATTTCAAAAACCAATACTATTTGCATTTTCATTAACCAGCTCCGTGAAAAAATTGGCGTTATGTTCGGTAATCCCGAAACAACAACGGGCGGTAATGCATTAAAATTCTATGCATCGGTTCGTTTAGATATTCGTCGTATGAGCCAGATCAAAGATGGTGATGAAGCAATTGGTAACCGTGTAAAAGTAAAAGTGGTAAAAAACAAAGTTGCGCCTCCGTTTAAAGCTGCAGAGTTCGATATCATTTTTGGAGAAGGCATCAGCAAAACAGGTGAAATAATTGATATGGGTGTTGAGCTGGCGATTATTCAAAAAAGCGGAAGCTGGTACAGCTACAACGGCGACAAACTGGGACAAGGCCGTGATGCAGTAAAACAACTCATCATGGACAACCCCGAAATGTCGGCAGAAATTGAAGCAAAAATTCGTGAAAAGATAAAAGAAATTCAAAGCGGTGCAGCCGCTTCGTAAACTTCGGGTTTGTTTGTAAGTACAGGTCTTTCGTTAGCAGCAATGCAAAGCGAAGGACCTTTTTCTTTTAACGCAAACGGCAGCAATTAAGCTGCCTTATTATTTACATCCGTAGCTGGCAGGCCGCATCTGCGGTTGTTAGATCATCTAACAACTGTTCAACCATTTATTCAACAGTGTGCAAAAGCTCTATCAACAACACATCGTACCGAATAATCTTTTAGTAGCTTTCCTTTTTAAACAAATGTGTATGCACAAAGTAGTACGTATTCTGCTGTTGGCAGTTCTTCCGTTATTTACAATTGCTCAACAGCCCGATTCCATTTCAAAAGAAGATATTAAAACTGCCGCCAGAGTTATTGCCCTCGACTTTACAGAACCGGAACAAGACAGTATGCTGCGTGATGTAAGAGATAACCGGAAAGAGTACAGTAAAATGCGCAGCCTCACGCTTAACAACAGTGTGCCGATGAGTCTTTGGCAAAGCCCGGTTTTACCCGGCGTGAAGTTTAATACAAAACAACTACCTGTTTTGTGGACCATTCCTGCTAATGTAAACCTGCCTAAGAATAAATCCGATCTGGCTTTTTACAGCATACTGCAACTGGCATCGCTCATCAAAAACAAAAAAATTACTTCAGTAGAACTCACAAGCTTTTTTATTGAACGCATCCGTAGGTATGGCGATACGCTGCAGTGTGTAATTACTGTAACCGAAGAAATTGCGATGCAACAAGCCAAAGCTGCTGATGCAGAAATTGCAAAGGGAAAATACAGGGGACCATTGCACGGTATTCCTTATGGATTGAAAGATTTGTTTGCAGTTAAAGGCACAAAAACAACCTGGGGTGCAGCACCATATAAAGAACAAATGATTGACGAAGACAGCTATGTGTACACAAAGCTAAAAGAAGCGGGCGCTGTATTGGCTGCTAAGTTTACTTTAGGAGCTCTTGCCATGGGCGATTGGTGGTATGGTGGCCGAACGAAAAATCCATGGAATCTCAACTTCGGTTCGTCTGGTTCTTCTGCAGGTTCAGCATCTGCAACTGTGGCCGGCCTTGTACCATTTGCTATTGGAACGGAAACGCTTGGTTCGATCGTATCGCCATCAACAGCTTGTGGAGCTACCGGTCTTCGCCCCACCTTTGGCAGTATAAGCCGCAGTGGAGGAATGACGCTTTCCTGGAGCCTCGATAAAGTTGGACCTATTTGCCGCAGTGCAGAAGATGCTGCTGTTGTGTTTAACTACATTCATGGTACAGACGGAAAAGATGCCAGTGCGGTAAACATGCCGTTTAATTACAGCGCAAAAAAAGACATCAAAAAATTACGTATCGGCTATGCTAAAAATTATTTCGATCGTATACGGGACACCAGTGCAAACGAATGGAAAGTACTCAAAGCCTTTGAAAAAATGGGTGTACAGCTTATACCGGTTGTGTTTCCCGACAGCGCTGTTTATACCTTCGATATGGTGGGCATTATCATTGGCGCCGAAAGTGCTGCGGCGTTTGACCAACTTACCATCAGCGGACTCGACGACGAATTAACCCGTCAAAATAAAAACGATTGGCCTAACTCATTCCGCACATCAAGATTGATTCCTGCAGTTGAATACATCAATGCAAACCGCCATCGCTATTTGCTGATGCAGAAAATGAACAGCTTTTTCGAAACGGTAGATGTTGTTATTACACCAACATTTGCAGGAAGCCAGTTGTCCATTACCAATCTCACCGGTCATCCTGCCCTTTGCATGCCTTCCGGATATAACCAACGCAAACTGCCCACTAGCATCAGCTTTATTGGCAAACTGTACGATGAAGCTACCTTGCTACAGGTTGGAAAATTATTTCAAGATTTTACCAACTGGGATGATGTACATCCTGCCTTATTTCAATAACAACAAAACGATCAACAAAAAAGCGGCTGCTGTAAATACAGCAGCCGCTTTACTATTAAAACAGTCCGATTAAGTACACTTATCTCAGCTCTTCGTTAGCAGTTGTTCTTCTTTCTTCAACTGTTTATCGTACACAAATGTTCCAAGAGGTAACCATGCAGCAACAAAGGCATACAGGAATTTTTTAAATGGCCAGTTGTATACTTCCTTAACGTAATAAGCAAGTGCTACATATACAACAAACAATAAACCATGGGCCCAGCCAACGTATTTAACTGCAAGAGGCCAATCGAACATATACTTCAATGGCATGGCAATAAGCAGCAACACTAAAAACGAAATGCCTTCTGCAATACCTGTTTTACGTAATAATTGAAGCGGCTTAGGGTTCATGCAATAATTAGTGATTACAATCTGTTGTGTGACAATGATTGGCTTTACGGCAAAAGCGATGATTAAGCATATGTGCTGTAATAATTAACGCAACTGCCGGTACCACAAATACAAACGAGGAGTAAGGAAATTTTACAAACTGATTGGCAGTAAATAAAGCCATAGCAACAGAAAACGGAACAAGCGTTCCCCAATGATGATGGTGTTTTTTGTACCCGTGCCAAAGTGTACTGAAGCCAATAACAAAAGCTGCACCTAACAGCAATATTTCCACAAATACATTATGGATGATGTTGACCCCGAATAAAGGAAGGCTGGTAATGAACAGCGGCACCACTGCACAGTGGATGGCACAGGCTACAGATGCGGCGATTCCTAAGGCTTCCCAGTTAATGCGAAAATTCATAGAAGACTGCAAAAGTACATATTTGCAATTATGTTGCAAATATTATTTTCAAATACCAAACAGCTTCATCCGCTTCGTACCTTTGCATCTCATTTTAAGTGTATGTCGAAAAAACTGTTCGTATATCTTGGCTTTTTCCTTTTGTTGTTAGGTGTATTTTATCTGGCTATTTTCTGGGGTACCGATCTGTGGCGTAAAAAATTACCGACCATGAATGAGGTTAAAGATTTTGCGTTTGTAAACCAATTGGGCGATACTGTTACCAATCAACAGGTAACTGGTAAAGTTCAGGTGGTAGAATTCTTCTTTACTACCTGTACCGGTATCTGCCCGAAGATGAATACCAATATGGCGGTTATTGCCAAAAAGTTTGCCGATGAAGAAGACTTTATGATCCTGAGCCACACGGTTGATCCGGAAAAAGATTCGGTAGCAAGATTAAAACATTATGCCGATTCGATGAAAATAGATCCAACAAAATGGATGCTGCTGACCGGCACAAAAGAAAAATTATATGAAGCTGCCCGTAAAAGTTATTTGTTAGATGATCAAAAGAACGGGCTCGATCCGATAGCTGATCAGTTTATACATACCCAGCTTTTTGCATTGGTTGATAAAAGCGGAAAGCTGCGTGGCATTTATGACGGTCTCGATAAAAAAGAACTGGTAAAACTTAACGAAGACATTGAGTTGATACTTAAAGAACGGTACGATGGACCACGTTTTGTGAACGGAATTTTTCAAAACAATCCGAATTAATTAATTTTCCGTCATGAGTGATGCAGTTAAAGAGTTGCTGAAAAAAAACCACATGAGTGTAACCGATAGCCGGTTACAGATACTCGACATGTTTTATCATGCACCGGGCGCACTGGCACATGCAGATATTGAAAAACGGGCCAGCGATAAAATTGACCGTGTAACCATTTATCGTACGCTGCAGACATTTGAAGAAAAAGGAATTATTCATACTATCCCTACTGCCGACAACTCTGTAAAGTATGCGTTGTGCAAGGATCGTTGCGAAGAAGGCCATCACCACGATAACCATGTGCATTTTGTTTGTGAAAAATGCAGTAAAACAATTTGTTTGGATGATGTGCATGTACCCGAAGTAAAATTGCCGAAGGGTTTTCAGCCACACCAAAGTAACATGGTGGTAAATGGTTTTTGCAGCGATTGCAGAAGTTAACGCTAAGAGTTAAAAAAGAAAAAGAGTTGAAAGAGAAGCGTTGATGTGCTTCTCTTTTTTTATTTATAGCACTAGATCTTAGTCGTATTTCCAAGCAACTTTCTCTTTTCCTCTTTTCCTCCTTCCACTCTTTCATCCTCCTAGCAAATTGTGGCTTTCTCTTTTACTTCTTCTCTCTTTTAAACTCTTAGCTAAAATAAAAATGCCCTGCCGTAGAAACGGCAGGGCATGATTAATGTTCTGATTTAGCAGTGCAAATATCGGTATTAATTGAGATTATCCATTTCTGTTTTTACAAAATCCATCAGCTTTTGAATATGGCCGGGCGAAAAATCGAACTTAAGCCCTGCTGCTTCATACAACTGCGGTAATGTTTTTGTACCACCGAGGCTTAACGCATTGATATAATTCTGCAGCGCCTGTTGCTGATTTTGTTTGAACTGCATCCACAAACCGATAGCACCTAACTGTGCAATACCGTATTCGATATAATAAAACGGTACTTCAAATAAATGCAGCTGACGTTGCCATTCGTACGGACGGAATTGTTCTAATCCTGTATAATCGATGAGGCCGGTGCTGTATTCGTTTGCCAAGGCCATCCACTTTGCACCACGCTCTTCGGCTGTGTGCGCAGGGTTTTCGTACAGCCAGTGCTGGAATGCATCAATACGGGCAATCCATGGCAAAATCGTTAACACACGTTCCAGTTGTTTGAACTTTGCACGGCGCAGTTCTTCTTTATCTTTAAAGAAAATGGTCCAGTGCTCCATACTAAAGAGCTCCATGGCCATACTTGCTACCTCGGCAATTTCTGCTCCGTATTCTTTAAAGCCGGTTAATTCAAGATCATGTGTTAGGAACGAATGAATGGCATGTCCACCTTCGTGTACCATTGTTGTAACATCATCCAACGTACCAGCCGCATTCATAAAAATAAACGGCGCACCTGTTTCTGCTAACGGCATATTATAACCGCCGGGAGCTTTGCCTTTGCGGCTGTCGAGATCGAAACGTTTCAACTCATCCATCTTCCGCAAACAATCAGCAAAGAAAGGATTGAGTTGTTCGAAGCATTCAATTGTTTTTTCGGTTAACTCTGTTCCGGTACTAAAGGGTTGCAGCGGTTGAATGCCTTCCGGTTCTGCATCCATATCCCACGGACGTAGCTGATCTACACCAATAGCTTTGCGTTGTTCTTCGTAAATAATTTTTACCAACGGAACCACGTGCTGTTTTACTGCTTCATGAAAGTTGAAACAATCCTGCGGCGTATAATCAAACCGGCCAAGTTCTTTAAACTTATAATCACGGTAGTTCTTAAAATCGGCATTCAACGCCAATTGATGACGCTTGGCAACCAGTTGATCAAACAATGCATTCAATGCTTCACGGTCCTGATAGCGGCGGTTCTGTATTTTCATGTACACTTCTTCACGCAACTTACGGTCGGAGCTTTCTAAAAATTTAGCAGCCTGTTGCAGGGTATATTCTTTTCCTTCTACTTCAACCGTCATCTTTCCTGCAATTTGCCCGAACTGTTGTTGCATAACGCTCAACTCACTCATAATGGGAATGTTTGCTTCCCGAAACAGATCGATACTTTTTTGAATTGAACGCAGATAGGTGAAGTACTTATCCGCATCCAGTTCTTTTGTAAATGCACATGCAACCAGCTTTCGGTTAAGCTTATCGGCATAAGGTTGCATTTTAGGTGCAATCTCAACATAGAAATAGTTGAAGGCTTCTTCGAGCGCTTTGTTTTCTGTATCGCAGGTCATGCGTACCTGACGCCAGCACGCATCTTCGCTGATGACAGCTTCCAGTTCGCTGCTGTCTTTTAACCATTGTTCCAGATCGGCTTTGCTGTTAATTGCTCTGTCGAGCAACTGTGTAAAGTAAGGCTCCAGCGTTTCCCAGGTTGTAATGGTAAAATCGGCAGGTAAAAAATTCCGTTCAATCGGTTTTATATCGGCACTATACATAACATGTATTTAATCGTGATAAAAAGAAAACGTCATTTCGCACAAAAGAAAACTCATTGCATTCAACAGAACAGATGAGCGTTTCCGCAGCCCGACATGACGTTCTAAATTAAGACAGGATTTATGAGAAGAATTAATCTTCTTTTT
>JACCDQ010306358.1_pt1 | contig 12976 bp, 7 predicted proteins | sample 7446031 | NCBI WGS metagenome assembly JACCDQ01 (sample SAMN15323442, study PRJNA562643) | freshwater metagenome | isolation source: river surface water | place: USA:Blue River Watershed | collected 2017-08-17 | reverse complement strand
GATGATAGTTTTTGCTAATCAATGGGTAATTACTTTTGATATATAACGAATGAAATTCAGATAAAGTTTGAAAAGTACAAATTTACCTTTTCTGAATGGACTGCTGACTCATTTTATGATAAACGGTCATGTCCTGCAACATACGTATATTTTGAGACAATTGATTATTGATATTACCCCTATGCGTAAAGCTCAAATTCATGTTAAGTTTATTCAATATTTGTTTTGTTCTATTTTCTAAATTCCTCGGGAGAAATCTTCTTTTTGCATTTTTAGGATGTCTTTATTACCTAATGATAGTTTTTTCTATCGGAAATATATTACATATGTATAGGTAATATATTTCCGATTTTAATTTTTAATTTTTTTAGAAAAAGCCTATTTGTTGAGATGTTTTAAGGTGTATTGAATCTTTTGGGGTCTTCTTGGTGATGATTTACGTCAATAACTAGCTGTTAATCAAATAAATAAGTAATATATTGCCGAATATAAAAATATTTTGTATTTATTTTTTAAATTCGGAAATATGTTACCGAATGAATTTTTTTATTCAAAAAAAACCTTACACCTTTGTTTCGAAAATGAGATAAATCATGGAATTAATACAGTTAGGACATATCATTCGTGACAAACGAAATGAGTTGGGACTTACCCAAGAAGTGCTGAGTCTTCAAAGTGACGTAGCAATCAAAACAATCCATTCGATTGAGTTGGGTAAAGCCAATCCGTCGATTAAAACACTTACTAAGTTGCTTGAAAGTTTACAGCTTTCACTCATTGTAATCAATAAGAAGATTAACTAATCAAACATAACATCATCAATTATCAATATCATGGAACAAGCTATTAGTTACGAACGAATTCCCACCATCATTTATAGTAATTCAGACGATGCTTCTCGTGCAGTAGCACAGGAAATTGCTGCTATTATTCGTAAGAAAGCCCTTGACGGACAACCTGCCATATTGGGTTTAGCAACAGGGTCAACTCCTAAAAAAGTATATGCTGAATTGATTAGAATGCACAAAGAGGAGGGACTTAGTTTCCAAAATGTAGTGACCTACAATTTGGATGAGTACTATCCAATGGAACCTGATGCCGTTCAGAGTTATGTACGTTTTATGCGTGAGCAGTTATTTGATCATATCGATATTCCCAAAGGAAATTGGCATGTGCCAGATGGTACACTTCCTTTAGAAAAAGTGGCTGATTTTTGTCGTGACTACGAAGCTCAAATTGAACGCTATGGTGGTTTAGATTTTCAATTATTAGGAATTGGACGTAACGGACATATTGGCTTTAACGAACCGGGGTCGTTGATTAATTCAAAAACCCGTCTGATGACCCTTGATTTAACTACTCGTGTAGATGCAGCAGGAGATTTTGGTGGACTAGCCAATGTTTCTAAAAAGGCAATCACGATGGGGATTCAAAAAATTATGCAAGCAAAACGTGTTGTATTACTTGCTTGGGGTGAACATAAAGCTCAAAACGTAGCCAAAGCCGTAGAAGGTGCGGTAACGGCTGATGTTCCTGCTTCTTGCTTACAGTTGCACGAAAATGCTTCGTTTATGATTGATACGGCAGCAGCAGCTCAGTTGACACGTATGAAAACACCTTGGTTGGTGGATAGCGTGAACTGGGACAAAGCGATGATTAAAAAAGCGGTCATCAACTTAGCTTTAGAAGTGAAAAAACCAGTGTTGAAATTAACCAATAGCGATTATAACGAAAATGGTTTGTCTGATTTGTTAGCGTTATACGGACAAGCGTATGACATTAACATCGAGGTGTTCAATAACTTACAACATACGATTACAGGATGGCCAGGTGGAAAACCTAATGCAGACGATTCTAACCGTCCAGAAAGAGCGTACCCAAATAAGAAAAAAGTCTTGATTTTTAGCCCGCACCCTGACGATGATATCATCTCAATGGGAGGTACATTCCAACGTTTACACGATCAAGGGCACGAAGTACACGTGGCCTATCAAACCTCTGGTAACATTGCTGTAGCAGATGATGAAGCCCTTCGTTTTGCAGAATTCGTAATTGATTTCAATAGTTCTTTTGAAGCCAATAATCCAGTAGCGAACCGAGTGTACAAAGAGGCGGTTCGTTTCTTGAAAAACAAAAAAGATTCAGAAGTAGATATTGCGGAAGTAAGAGAAATCAAAGGTTTGATTCGTCGTGGGGAAGCAAAAAATACATGCCGTTACGTAGGTATTCCGAAAGAACAAATACACTTCTTAGATTTACCGTTCTACGAAACAGGGATGGTACAGAAAAAACCATTGAGCGAAGAAGATATTCAGATTGTTGCTAATTTAATTGATGAAGTTCAACCACATCAGATTTATGCAGCAGGTGATTTGGCCGATCCACACGGAACCCACAAGGTTTGTTTAGATGCCATTATGGAGGCTGTACACCGCTTGAAACACCGTGAATTTATGAGTAATTGCTGGGTTTGGTTATACAAAGGAGCTTGGCAAGAATGGGACATTGACCAAATTGAAATGGCAGTGCCTATGTCACCAGACCAAGTATTGAAAAAACGTTACGGTATTTTCAAACACCAATCTCAAAAAGATGGTGTGCCTTTCCAAGGAACAGACGCTCGTGAATTCTGGCAACGTGCAGAAGACAGAAATCAAAACACGGCTGCCATTTATAACCAATTAGGTTTAGCTGAGTACGAGGCAATGGAAGCATTTGTTCGCTGGAGGTTCTAATCCAATAACCTAAGGCAATGATAAGTCATAACAATTATCCCACTTTATACAACAAACGAAAGGTTACTTAAACCATAAGCCTTTTGCAATTAGGTAAGGAATAAGAAGCCACAATAATCCTTTAATTAGGAAAAACAAGAACCCTGCTAGGCCCATTTTCTTGAGCCATGAGTAGGGTTCTTTGTTTGAAGAAGGGTTGGTTGACATATTTCGTTGGGTTTTCTTGAAAACGATAACTCGCTTTGAAATGTTTCATCAGAGGGCTTATTTATCCATAAAGTCGTCATTATTCCTTTTATTCTTGTGTGAGTAAACCAAACAGCAAGCTAATTCGTTAGTTCGACAGATGTGTATCAATCTTGGTATCCTGCTAATTACAACTTCAACTTGTTAAGATGAGAAAATCTTTCCTTATAATCAATCTCTTTATTGGGCTTTGGTTGCTCTTTGCTCAAAGCTGTATGCGAATGCGTAAAAGCGATGTAGTTGCCCAACAAGAGTTTAGTCAATCGGGAGTAACTCTTAAAACAGCAACGGTTGATCTAGAAGGATTTCCCTTACACTATGCCCAAACAGGAAGTGACACGGCTCAGACGCTTCTGTTTGTGCACGGTTCTCCTGGGAGTTGGTCTGCTTTTGAAAATTACTTGAAAAACAAAGCCTTGCAAGCTCGTTATCGCATCATTTCGGTTGACCGCCCAGGTTTTGGCTATAGCGATTTTGGAGATGCTAAAAACCTAAGCGAACAAGCGAATATGATAGCGTTGTTTATGGATAAAATCAATAACCATCGTCCAATAACCATCGTAGGGCATAGCTTAGGAGGGCCTTTAGTCGTAAAGCTGACGGCTCTTCGTCCGCAGTATATAAAAGCAACGGTGGTTTTAGCAGGAGCGTTAGACCCCGCAGCAGAAGCTCCCGAAAAGTGGCGACCTTGGCTGTTTAAAACCCCTTTGAATTGGTTGATTCCTGGGGCATTACGACCAAGTAACCAAGAATTGTGGTTTTTGAAACAGGACTTACGAGAAATGACAGGCGATTACGCCAAAATCATTACGCCTGTTTATATTTTTCATGGGAAAAAAGATATGCTCGTGCCTTACAGTAACGTGGCTTATGCCCAGCAAAAGTTGACGAACGCTCGTTTGGTGAGAGTAACTTCTTTTGAAAACGAAAATCATTTTATCGTCTGGACACAAGAAGCGACCATTACCCAATTTTTGTTAGTTTTATAGGGCTGCTCGGTAAAGATGCCCCTTGAAATATAGGTAATGGATGAAAGAGTGGACTCAAAATCCCAATTATTTTACGTAAATTGCAAACTATTTCAGTATCAATACAGCACTAAGAAGGACTTTTCGCTTGCTTAGTACAAAACGAATTCCTTTTCATTAAAGACCGATGACTAAGAACTTGTAAATTTAATTCGGTCTTTATGTTGCAAATTTTACTTTTTATGAATGAATAAAAGGTAACTCATGCACAAATTAGCTAGCTAATGTTATTTGAAAATTTGAATTTAATAGAGCCAATCCTCAAGGCTTTAAAAGAGGAGGGATACACCAAGCCAACACCCATTCAAGCACAGGCAATACCGCATATTTTAAACAAAAAAGACATCTTAGGATGTGCCCAAACGGGAACAGGAAAGACGGCAGCCTTTGCCATTCCAATGATTCAATTATTGAGTCAAGATAAAAGCACTTCGTTCCGTAATCGTCCTATCCGTGGTTTAATATTGACTCCTACTCGTGAGTTAGCCATCCAAATTGGCGAAAGCTTTGAGAGTTATGGCCGTTTTACCAATTTAAGACATCGTGTGATTTTTGGGGGAGTAAGTCAGCATCATCAAGTAGAAGCCCTTCGTAATGGGGTTGATATTTTGATTGCTACGCCAGGTCGTCTGTTAGACTTAATGAATCAAGGTTTTATCTCCTTGAGCCAGTTGACGTTTTTTGTGTTGGATGAAGCCGACCGTATGTTAGATATGGGGTTTGTACATGACGTAAAAAAGGTAATTACCAAATTGCCAGCCAAACGCCAGTCTTTGTTCTTCTCAGCAACCATGCCTCCTGCTATTGTAAAGTTGGCAGATAGTATTTTGGTAAACCCTGCCAAAGTAGAAGTAGCACCCGTTTCGAGTACCGCAGATACGATTAATCAAGTTGTTTATTTCATTGATAAAGTGAATAAATTAGCCTTGTTAATTGATTTGTTGAAGGACAAAAAAATCGAACGTGTCTTAGTTTTTACCCGTACCAAACACGGAGCGGATAAGGTGGTAAAAGACTTAGTAAAAGTGAATATTAATGCACAAGCAATTCACGGAAATAAGTCGCAAAATGCCCGTCAGAATGCACTGAATAATTTTAAAGCAAAAATCACTCGTGTGTTAGTAGCGACTGATATTGCTGCAAGAGGGATTGACATAAGCGAGTTGACGCACGTAATCAATTACGAATTACCCAATATTCCAGAATCGTATGTTCACCGTATTGGTCGTACAGGTAGAGCAGAAGCAAGCGGAATCGCCATCGCTTTCTGTGATGCAGAAGAGAAAGAATATTTAAGAGATATTCAGAAAGTTATTGGGAAGCAAATTCCTGTAATTGAGAATCACCCCTATCCCTTAACGAATCATACCGTAACGAAAGAAGCACCTAAGAAGCAACAAGCTCGTCGCCCATCAGGTAACGGAAATGCTGGAAATGCCAACCGCAATAGCGGAGGAAGTAGTGCAGGAAAAAGCGGTAATAATTTCAGTAAAAGAGAAAATACAAGGCGTTAATCGGTAATGTTTAATGCGTAATGATGAATGAATAATGAGGGCTGTACTCGTATTCGATTTGACAACTTTCTAAAAGTTGTCAAATCGAATACGAGTACTTGTTTTTACCGTAATTTCATCCGTAACTGCCCCAGTTTTTTCTTCATGACAAAGACCATTTTTTCTAGTTGAATGGCTAAACTAAGCGAACCCAATTCATAGTTCTCGATGATATACGCTTTGGATTGAGCCTCAATATCATCATAAATATCCCTACGGGAATCTGCCCCCATACCGCTTTTAGAGCTACTAAAAGGAGCATGGATTGCCCCTTTACTCCAATCGAAATTCTCAAATTGGTAACCTTTATTAACCACATCATAAAACCATTCGGTGCAGGTATCTGTGCCATCCCAAATCCCACCAAAATAAGGAGCTGTTCCATTAGGGTAGCAGGCTTCACGATACAAGTCCACATTGATTAAACACAAATGCTCATTGAGACGGCACTCAGGCATAGGAAATGCTTTTTCTTTTGCCAAACGTTTCATTGCCAATTCTTTGCGAGGAGTCTGGTGACTTTCGTATAAGTGAATAGCCTCTTCGGTACTAGGTCGATAGGCAGGAAAAATAGTGCTACTGCATTTATTATCAAAAAAAGCAGGACAATTCCAGCATTGTCCAAGGAGGCCAACCCCCATTAAGGTATCCATCCGATTCTCGAATCGTTTAATCATGTCTCCCACAACATCTCGCTCAAAAAGCATATCATTATGTAAGACTAGGAGTAGCTTTTTATTACTCTTTCTAAAAGCATATTCGTACCGAAAATTCAATGCTTGTTCAGGGCTATAATTCGCAGGGTCTTTGTCTATTTCATGTGGCATAAATGCCGTAGAGAAATACAGCTTTAAGCCCTTATGTTGAAACAACTGCTTAATTCTGAAGACCTCCTTCCAAGCATCCTGATAAGGCTGTTGGCGTTCGATACTCACATAAATATGATCTATATGTTGCTGAGAATGGGCTAAAATGCTGTGAATTGTGGCAATTGTTTGGAAAGGCTTTCCGAAATAACTGATAGCAATGTCTATTTTATTACTCATTTTAAAGGCTTATTTTTTTACGAAGGTCTTAATTTCGGGGAAGGTTTCAAAGCAGATACACAAAAACTACTATAATCTCCTTAATTGCCCGTTTAAGCAAGCCTACCGTTCATCGCATTTTGTTTATATTTGTGTTTTAGAATAGACCTTTAAGGCTGAATTTAATACTGCTAAGAAGCCCCTAATCCCCAGAGGGGGAATAGAAATAAGGGCTAAAATAAATTATTTAAACTTACTACGTATTCTACTGAGTCTATGTGGAATCCCCCTAGCCCCCAAGGGGGAACTGAAATAGGAGCTAATATAATTACTTAAACTTACTATGTATTCTACTGAGTCTATGTGGTTACAAATATGAAAAACAAACAACAAAACATGATTTTAGGTATTACCTTAGTCGTACTAGGTATAAGTTCGACCATTGCAGGAGTAGTCATTATCTCTAAAAACCAAGATACACCCGTAGTTACGCAAATCATACAGGTGCAAGAACCTAGTAGAGTAGATACCGTAGTGCTTGTACCAGAAGAAGTACAAAAGAGTGTCAGTGCCCCGAGTCAATCCTTGCAAAATACGGTCGAAACCGTCAAAGAAGAAGTTGAAAAAACGGCTGTGAGTGATAAAGAGAAAGGCGATAATTTTGAGAAATACATCGTGCAGAAATTTTCCAAAAAATACTTTACGCTTTTAGAATGGGCAAGTGATAAATACGTAAATGGGCATTATGCAGAGAGCAACAAACATCCAGATTTGAGTTATAAATTTGCTTACAAAGACCTAGACATAAATTTTGCCGTAGAGTGTAAATTCCGTAGTGATTATTACAAAAATGGTATCGAATGGTGTACCAATCAACAATTATCAAATTACAGAAATTATGCCAATGATACCGATAAAAGCGTCTTTGTCGTGATCGGAGTAGGAGGTGATGCCAGTGAGCCAGAAGAATTATACATTATTCCATTGACCGAAATAAGCAGTAATTTTGTCTCAAAATCCTTTTTACAAAGTTATAAAAAGAGCAATTTTAAAGACAGCAATCTGTTTTATGATTATAAGAGTAATCTATTGAAGTAGATTTACCAAAGTCTCGTAGAGACGACCGATTGTGTAAACAGGGATTTCAATCCCTGATAAATTAGAAGCATCATGGAAATAACGGAACTCAATCAATTAGATTTATCCAAAGCTTATACTGTAAAGGAATATCTTTCTTGGAAATTTCAAGAAAAGGTAGAACTCTTGAAAGGGTATATTACCAAGAGGTCTCCAGCTCCAAGTAGCGGGCATCAGCGAATAAGTGGAAACATCCATGGACAATTATGGTCAATATTGAGAAACCGTAAATGTCAACTGTTTTCAGCCCCTTTTGATGTTTATTTACCAAGTCTAAATGGGGTAGGAGAAACGGTTGTTCAACCCGATTTATGCGTGATTTGTGATGTTACTAAAATCAAAAAACAAGGTTGTGTTGGAACTCCCGATTTGATTATCGAAATACTTTCTCCAGGAAATGCTCGTCGAGAGATGAAGGATAAATACGAAATTTACGAACTAGCAGGCGTAAAGGAATATTGGGTAGTGTTTCCTTCTGAACAGGTTTTACAGGTCTATTTATTGAAAGATGAAGTCTTTGTTCCACAAAAACCATATACCAGTGGCGACATCTATACCAGTGCTGTGTTAGAGGGATTCGCCTTAGAGGTAGAAAGTATCTTTGAAAATATGATTGAGTTTGAGTAGCTTAGATTACCATCTATTTTTTTAAGAGTCATCCCCAATGTTAGGGATGACTCATTTTTTCTTAATACTTAACAATTTTGCGAGTTATGATTTTGTCACCCGCTTGAATCTTCAGTAAGTATGTTCCTGAGCTTAGCTGCTCCATATCGATAATGCCTTCGTGACTGATTTCTCGTTTACCTATCGAATCTTCTTTTATTAAAACGCCTATAGCATCAAAGAGGCTTACTGTTAGTTCGCTAGCTTTCTCTAAATTAATTTTCCAAGTACATTTTTCAGTAGTCGGAATTGGGAAAACACTGACGTGATTCACTTGTTCCTCTTCGGTTGATAGAATGATTACTTCAATCTTAGCCGCTCCCGATACTGTACCTATTCCACACATATTTTTTACTTCTGCCAATGTATAAGTCGTAGAAGTAAGGGGTTTTACATTAAAAGTAAATGGGGACTTATTGGTAGTATATTCATTGCCATTTGACAGTTTTAATGTCCAGGGAGCCGCAGCCGTTAGCGTGACACTTACTTTAGAAGAGTCAAGATAGTTTACGCTCGCCTCACCGCTTATGGCGGCTGTTGGGAGCGAAGTCTTTTGAGCGTAAACACTTTTAGTATAATTCCAACAATTATTTCTTTGTAAGAATACCCTATAATTACCCGTCTCACTAACGTTATAGGTGGCTTGAGTTGCGTTGGAAATGGTGGTGGAGTTTTGCTCCCACTGATATGTCAGTCCTGTCTCATTGCTAGTACTAAGTGCTATCGTTTTGCCTTCGCAGAATTTAATCGAATCAGAAGGTATGATACTTGCTCGAATCGCTTCTTCTTTTAGGATAAATGGCTTAGACGTGATCTCGCAAGAACTATTTTTGGCCGTCAATGTATAAACTCCAAATTCTGTTGCTCTGTATGAATTGTTTCTTTCATTGTTGATAACCTTATCATCCTTTTTCCATTGATAAGTGGTGACAGAGTCAGGATGAACACCCACTACCGTTCCCAAGAATGTAGTGCTAGGGTTGTATCCTTCACAGATAACACTAGGCGTGTGGTTAGTAAGAATGTCCAATTGCTCTAACGTCACTTTATATGGTTGAGAACTAATACTACAGCCTCCTTTGTAGAGGGTTTCTAGTTGATAGGTTCCTGATTGACTAATCAAAATAGACGCAGTTGAGTCTTTGGTAATAACACCATCTTTTTTCCAAGTATATTTTGTCGCTTTATTACCTATCTCAAAATACTTGCCATAATAGGAGTCGCCAAGAATATTGATTGTCTTTGCACAAGAAGTAATTGGAATAGCACCAACAACAGGATCAAACTTATCATTCGGAAGAATGATTTTTTTCAAAATAGAAACATCAATGGTATCATAAACAAGTTGGCATTGGCTACCATTGTCCAGTTTTAGATTTACTTGAGCAACATATTTTCCTGCATTGAACGTACTTAGACGAGTACTTATTTGTTGATTATTATCATCATAGAACGTACTTATTCTGTCATCTGGATTCAGAATAAGTGGAAGTCCATTTTTAAACCATTCTGAACCTATAAACTGGGTTACATTTAGATATTGCTGCGTTTCATAATCCATATATTGTTGCTTTAATGAGGTTTCATATCGGAAGTCAAAATACAATGGGTAGAGATTTTCACAGAGCTCTTTTTTCTTTTCGGCTGGAGGAAAAAGAGCGAACTTTTGAGCAATAACCTGAATTGTATTGGAGATACCTATACAGGTACCATTCGTGATTTTTAGTTGATACGTACCTGCATCAGTTAAAATTAACTGATTCCATAATTTATATCGTTTCGTGGGTATTAGAGCCCCATTTTTGTATAAAGCGACTTTCCATACATTACTCGAAATACTATCGACCGATTTTGAAGACCATGTTGCCAATACATTAGGATGTAAACAGTCTAAGGTATTAGTTCCGTTCAGGATAAACTTAATACTGATGTTATTATTAGGGCTATTGATGATTTTAATCGAATCGGATATAGCAGAGTTACAACTGCCCTTTGTTGCTTCGACAGTATAAATCCCTTCTTGTTTTACGGTTAAAACGGGATTGGTAGTTTCTGTAATTACTTGTCCATTTCGTTTCCAACGATAGTTAATAGCATTGTCTAATATACCTGACGCATTTAAGGATGTTTGAGATTGACCACAAGTAATAATTGGATTTCCGATAATAGAGGGCTTATTCATTTTCCCAACAATTACCCGATGTACTTTCCCTTCCAGAAAACAACCTTCCTCTGTGTAAATGTTTAATTGGTAATTTCCTGTTTGAGATACGTTGAAAGACAATGGAGTAGGGGTGGTGTTATAACTTAGTTTTCCTGAACTTACCACCTTGTTATCATTCCAAAATTGATAGGTAGATATAGTTGTTCTTGAGGGGTAAATACCACTGGAACCATGGACATAAGTCGTTTCAATAGGGTCTGAAACTTGATAGTCGAGTTTGGTAGTAGCACAAATACTTAATTGCTCATTTGAATTATCAAGGAACGTATAGGTTGCTTCTCTGCGATGGTATATTTTTTTTGCAGACTGCATATTCGTCGAACTAATGATATATACGCTTCCACTATCTGCCTCAATTAAGTCAGAATTAATAGTAATTGGGCTTGTACTACCTCGTCCCAATTCAATACCTGACTGACTATCGATGACTCTGAATATTGTTTCTTTAGGAAAGTTTTTGCTTTCGAAGGCTAATCTAAACTTTTCCCTATTACAAAAGCTTATATCGTTGATAATATTAATAGAACTACAACTGCCATTCTTAACAACAGTCAATTGAACTGTTGTATCAATTGCACAACCTGCATCAGACAAAATACGAACTTTGTAAAGACCACCATGTTGCATCGTAATCTTAGGGATGATAACAGGGCTATTATAATACTCCGAATAGCTGTTTGTAGTTGATTGCCAATCCACTCTGAAGGGATTGCTAGTGGTATCAGTTAATAATTTAGGTGTAATTGCATTTAACTGAAAATCAGATGATTCGCATGCTATTATACTGGTGTTAATATTAAAGCTCGGGTTGTCATTTATTTTTACAGAGGATTGAGCTGTGTAGGTACAACCGTTGTTTGTAGTTGCAACAACTTTATAATTTCCAGAAAACTTGGCTTTTGCTATTTTTAAATTTTGTTGTAAGTACGTTTTCCCATCTGGGCTAGTCCATACATACTTTGTTAGATTACTACCATTAGCGTTGATTTTTAAAGAGTCTCCTCTGCAAATATTCACATACGTTGGGCTAATAGAAAATGGAGTCACCTGTATTGTTTGACTATTTCTGAAACACCCATTTTTTTCTGTAATGACGTAGTATGCTCCCTTTTCTGTGGGAATAAACGTGTTGTTTGTGGCATTGCTGATAGGGAAATCATCTTTATACCATTGATATGCATTTCCTGTTCCCTTCGCATATATCTTGCTCGTATTACCTTCCATACAAGAATCGATTACAGTTACTTGTGGTAAATCTATTACGTCAATTGTTAGGGTATCTGAGGTATAAATACAGTTATCAATTTTGTATTCAATCCAATATTTGCCAGGCTGCTCTGTTTCTAAATAATTGGTAGGTAGATAGGGGGGTAATACAAAAGTTTGTCCATCTTTTTTCCATGTTGCACCACTTACAAATGGTTCTACTAATTTTTGGTAATAAGTACCTTTACAAAGAGTTATTTTTTTTGATTTTGCCGTAGCGTCGATAGAAAGATAAGGAGGTTTAACGGTAGGAGAATATGTTACTATTTTTGAAGTACCTGTACATTCACTTGCGTTGTTATATACAAGCTGATAGTCTCCAGCTTCAGTAGCAATCATAAAGTTTGAATTGGCAACTAGCTTATTATCTTTATACCATTTGCAATAAAGAGGGTTGGCTGATTGGGCATATAACATACTGTTGTTCGCTTTACAATCTTTCGAGAATAAAGAAATAGCTTGAACATTGATATCTTTCTTATCTTCGTAGGTAATGTTAATACTGTCTTCAGCGACACAATTACCTTGTGTCACTCGAAGTTTGTATAAGCCAGATTCTTTAATGGCATTATAACCACTGTTAGCAAACTCAATAAAAAAGAAAGGGGTGGGTAATCCGCCATAGCCAAGTTTGGTTGGTGGCACAAGTTGTCCGTTTTTAAATAATTCTTTTGTTCCATCTCCTGCGAGTAGCATATCAACCGAATTGAATTCCTTACGGCATAAACTAATCTTATTATCCGTATTTTGTGGGATTCTAGTATATCTTGGTGCCCCTGTTAGAATTAAGTTGGCAGGGATTTTGCTTTTCTTCTGAACTTTGATGGTTTGAGAGCTTCCCATACACATATCTTCTTTCACCTGTAAGCGATATTCTCCTTCCTCTGAAGCTATCAGGTTATTCTTAGTTGCATTATCTATCGGTTTATTATTTTTAAACCATTGGTACTTTCCTTTCTGCCAGTTTTCTTCAGGGTCATTTGCACCTATGGGAATTAAGGTTGTAAAGCCACCAGTGTCGCATATATCAACTATATTGTTGGGGTGGACAGTGCTATTGATGCTCGTAATGGTAAAGGATAGAGCCTCTTTTAGT
>JACCDQ011977929.1_pt1 | contig 12978 bp, 10 predicted proteins | sample 7446031 | NCBI WGS metagenome assembly JACCDQ01 (sample SAMN15323442, study PRJNA562643) | freshwater metagenome | isolation source: river surface water | place: USA:Blue River Watershed | collected 2017-08-17 | reverse complement strand
TCATCCCGACCTTCCAGCGCCTCTACCATATCCGCGATGGCCGCACGGTCGAGGAGGCGGGCCAGGGGCGCTCGCTGGAAGCCGGCACGGTCCTGTCGTGATCCTGGTGTTTCTGGCGCCGCGGTTTTTCGGCTCACAATAGCCGCCATGCGCCAGAACCGCCCCCATATCCTGCTGATAGATGACTCGCTGGTTGACCTGCGGCAGCTCATCGCATCGATGACGGCACGGGACTTCCGGGTCAGCGTGGCCTTCGACGGCCGCGACGGACTCCACAAGGCAGAACTCCTCAAGCCCGATCTGATACTGCTTGACCTCAACATGCCGGTCATGAACGGCTTTGCCACTTGCCGCTTGCTCAAGACCAGCGAGCACACGCGCGAGATCCCGGTGATCTTCCTGTCGGCGGCCAACGATGCCGACCGGCGCATCGAGGGGCTTGAGCTCGGGGCGGTCGATTTTGTCGCCAAGCCTTTCAACGATGTCGAGGTCCTGGCGCGTGTCCGCATCCATCTCGAGCTCGCCTCGTCCCATCGCGGTCGCATGCAGGACAGCTCACCAGGCGGGACCCGTGATCTGCCGGCCGAGTCTTGCGGCTTGCCCAGCAAGGACAGCCTGCTGGTCCGGGCTGCAGTGACATACCTGCGCCAGCATGTCGCCAGGCCTCCTTCGACGCGTGAGCTGGCCGCCTTGCTCTGCACCAACGAACGCCGGCTCAACCAGGCGTTCCAGGCCCATTTCGATCAGCCGATGACGACCTGGCTGCGCGAGGAACGCCTGCAGCAGGCGGCTCATATCCTCAGGACGACCCGCACGCCGGTTGCCGATCTCAGCGAATACCTGGGCTACTCCACCGCATCGAATTCCGCCAAGGCGTTCAAGGAGCGCTACCAATGTTCGCCGCGTGAATTCCGCCAGTCCAGCTTGGCTGGACCACATGATGAAACGCCGTCCTCGGCGGGCTGAGTCAGCCCTGCGCAGCGCCCGCTGCTGGCTGATCCAGTCCTGTCTGCTGTTCTGGGTCGGACTGGCGAGCAGCCTGGCAGCCGAGTCGGCGCTGGACATTTCAGGCTCGCATCGGCTGGACCTGTCGCGCCATGTCCAGGTCTGCCCGACGACGGCGCAGGCCCGCATCGAGCAGATCCTGGCTGCCGGCTGCGCGTGGGACCCGGACCGTCCGCCATCCGTATCGCGGGGGTTTGACCAGCGGGCCTTCTGGCTTCGGTTCGACCTGGTCAACCTGGGCTCCGTTGCCACGGACAGGTTGCTGTCGGTCGGTCATGCGCGCTTGCAGGAAGTCAGCCTGTTCCAGCTGCCCGAGGCAGGTCCCCCGGTTGCGCTCGGATACAGTGGCAGCACGGTGGCGCTCAACGCCAAGCCCGTACCCTTGCCCAGGCCCAGGCCCAGGCCCAGGCCCAGCTTCCGGCTCGCGTTTGCTGCTGGCGAGCGCAAGACGCTGTGGTTGCGCATCGCATCCGAAACCATCATCGAGTTCGCCCCGGAACTGCAGCCGCTCGAAGCAGGCTACTACCAGGCGCAGCGGCTGCAGCTGTTCCAGGCCCTGGCCATCGGCTGCATGCTGCTGTGCTTTTGCTACAGCGCCGCAACCTACCTGATGTTGCGCGAGTCAACGCTGCTGTTCTTTGGCCTCTTCATGCTGGGCGAGATCGTGGTCGAGCTGACCCGCTCGGGCCTGCTGGCGACCTACTTGTGGCCCGCCAGCCTGCCATTCGACTCCAGGGTGCTCACGCTTGGGACGGCGGCCAGCATTGGCGCGTTCTCGCTTTTCCTGTCCGGCTTCATCGCTGGCCTGCGCCATCATCCGCTTATCTTCGGCCTGTACCGATCCACGCTGGCGGTTTTCTATGGCGGCGTGTTCTGGTCCTTGTTCGTCGATTACCGCACCGGCGCCTTGCTGTGGTCGTACGCCACGATCGCCTGGATGCTGTCGGTGCTGGTGCTCGCCTTGCTGTCCTGGCGCAGGGGCTCTCCGACGGCCAAGCTGCTGCTGCAGGGCTTCATGCTGCTGGCGGCCATCGAGCTGCTCAGGATCCTGTCCGTGATCGGCATGGTGGATTTCAGTGAGATCGAGGCGCTCGGCAACCCGGTCGCGATCGCACTGACTTCAGCGGTGATCCTGGTTGGCATGATCCGGCGCGTGCGTGAAATGCAAAGCACCCTGTCCCGGACCCAGGCCGAGCGCGCCGCCAGCCTGAGTTTCATGTCACAGATGAGTCATGAGCTGCGCTCGCCATTGGCCACCATCATCGGACAGCTCAAGCTGCTGGTCCAGACCGGATTGCCCGAGCGTGCCAGGCAGATGGCCGATACGATGCGACTCGACGCCGCCCAGCTGCTGTCGATGATCGACGACATTCTCGAATATGCACAGGGCACGGCGGGCAAGCAACGCCTGCACTGCACCGCACAGCGCTGGTCAGGCCTGGCGGCACGCATCGAACAGCGTGCCAGCGTGCTGACCCAGGGCCATGGCAACCGCTTCGTTTTTCGTGCGGCGGGACCCGAGCCGGCCGTGTTCCTGGTCGACGAGCGGCGACTGCTGCAGGTGCTGAGCAACCTGTTGACCAATGCGGCCCATTATTGCCAGGACGGCGTCATCGAGCTGGACTGCCGTATCGAGCAAGACCCCATGGGCCGTGACTGGAACCTGCGGTTCTCCGTCTGCGACACCGGGCCCGGCATTGCACCAGAGGACCAGCAGCGCATCTTCCAGCCCTTCGAGCGTGGCAACGAAGCCCATTTGTCCGACCATAAGGGCATGGGAATGGGGTTGGCCATCTCGCGTCAGCTCGTCGAGTCGATGGGCGGCCAGCTGACCCTGCACAGCGAGCCTGCCCAGGGTTGCCGCTTCAGCTTTGACATTACCTGCCGGGCCGCACAGCCCGACGAGGTGGAGTGGGGCGCCGACGAGGCCGCGTCCTGGTCGGTCGTTGCCACCTCCGGACTTGATGCCAGCCCGCCAGCGCCGGCCCGGGTTGAGCGCCCGTTTCCCGTTCCGGACCCGCATCATCTGGTCCGGCTGTTGCACCTGGTCGACAATGGCCAGATCTCTGATCTGCTGGAGATGACGGACCTGCTCGAGCAGCAGGACCCTGGACTGGGTCCGTTTTGCGCTACCGTGCGCGACCTGGCATTGCAGCTGGACTTGGCGCAGTTGCGCCGTTTGTGTACCTGAATCCCTCTTTCCGTACCTCGCCGAGCCAGAGTGCCAGTTCCTCCGGCGCCATCACCATGGCACCCGTATGCTCGGCCGCGCGGGCTTGGTCCTGGTCAGCTGTCACCAAGGCCCTGGTGTGATCGGTATTGGCTACCTCGAGGTGGTGGAGGAAGGCCAGTATCTGCCGGTCGGCCCGGTTGCTGCCGCTGCCCCCCGAGAAGCTGACCCGGAAGTTGTCGCTCACGGTGCGCTCGCTGGCTGCAGCGCCATCGAACCAGAGCTGCAGGTTGAGGCGGGGATGGCGCCCGGCCAGCACGGCCAGGCGCTGCTCGAGCGCCTGGCGTGCCCGGCTGCCGGGTATGCCGTCATCGAAGTAGGGTCGGAACAGTGCAGCCAGGGTGAACAGCACGTTGTGACCGTCCACCAGCAGCGTGGCCCGGTGTCCGAGGGCAAGCGTGGACTGCAGGCCATAGAGCGGCAGGTTCCTGAGTCCCTCTCGGTCCTGGGTGGCGCTGCGGCAGATGCCCTGGCGGGCGTAGAAGCGCGAGGCCAGATCGGCCAGCAGCGCGTAGGCCTGGGGGCGCTCGTCTTCTGCCAGCAGGCCCAGCGGCTCGGCCGCGCCCAGCGCCTGGCGGATCGCGCTGAGCTTCTCCAGGCTGTTGGCCTGCGCCATCGCCTCCTGGAGCCGGGCCAGGTTGGATGATGTGGCTGGATCCTGAACGAGCGGATCGCCGAGCTGTTGCTGCAGGGTTCCGATGCGCTGGCGGATCTCGTGCTGCAGCTTGGCTAGCTCAGGCAGCGGGCGCAGCGATTCGGCGCGGGCCTCGGACAGGCGCTCCACCATCTGGCGGCAGACCTCCAGTTCTGCTTGCAGGTGGCTGCGCAGGCCGTAGCGGCGATCGATGGCCGCCTGGTCCTGCAGCAAGCGCTCGGCCTGCTCGAGCAGGTGCTGGCCCTGCGGGTCCTCGGCCGCCTGGGCCAGCGCTTGGGCGGGAGCGAGCCAGGGCAGCAGGCGATCGTCCAGCAGGGCTTGCACGCGCTCGAGCACTTGCGCATCGAATTGTGCGCGCAACTCGGACCGCTCGCCCTCGGCGCGCTCGGCACGCTGCCTTTCCCGTTCCAGGGCGGGCCGCAGCCGATCGAGTTCGGCATGCCCACGCTCGACCTCCTGACGGGAGGCTGCGAGTTCGTGTGCCAGCCGGCCGGCTTCACGCCGCCGCTCGCGCAGGGTAATCACCAGCTGGCGTTCAGATTGCGGCCGTGGGGCGCGTGTCGTGAGCGCGCCGCTATCCGGGGTGTCAGCCAATCCGTTGGGAGGCGCCAGTTGGTCTGACGGCTGCCAGCCCTGCAAGGTCTGGAACAGGCTCTGCAAGCTACTGGCCAGTTCCTCGCCCGCAAGGCGCCGATCCTCCTCGCCCGGTTCGGAGCCGTCCCAAGCGGCGAGTTTCTCGAATGCATGTTGACGCAGTGAGGTCCGCCCATCGAGCAGCAGGCCTGCAATCGTCTCGGCGATGCCCAAACAGCGGGCCAATCGCTCGCCCTGCTCGATCAGGAATTCATCGGACAGCGGAACCATCAGCACGCTGGCCGGGCTGACTTCGCGCAAGGCCAGGCGGACCTTCTCGGGCAACTCCTGGCAGGTCTCCAGCGCGGACCGCAGCCGGGTACGAGCGACCTCCGGAGGCATCTTGTTGGCCCGGAAACCCGCGCCCAGTCCCAGCTCGAATGCGAGGCCGCGCACCTTCGCATCGGGGAGCCGGGCCAGCGTCGCACACCAGGCCAGCAAGACGGACTTGGGGATTTCATGGTCATCGATCTTCATGGCGGCATCGGGAGGAATTGGGAAAGTAAGGCGTCGCGGCATCGGCCGCAGGGCCTGGGGATGGTATGGCGTCAGGCCCTCCTGACATGCCTCGGACCGTGAACGGACACACTGAATTTTATTTCATTTGTAAATGACAGTAATTGTGTATGATAAATGCCATGACTATACCGTCCGAGTCTCCATCCGAGTCGTTCAGCGTCAACGAGCTCTGCCTGCTGGCCGAGCTGCCGCTGCGCACGGTGCGCTACTACATCCAGCAAGGCCTGCTGGACCGTCCGCACGGCGAGAAGCGCGGCGCCTGGTACGACCGCCACCACCTTGACCAGCTGCTGCAGATCCGCAAGTGGTCGGCGGCCGGCCTGTCGCTCGAGCGCATCCGAGAACTGCTGCACGGCGAGCCTCCGGCCGTGCCCGAGCGCCCCAGGCAGGTCGGTGCCATCCAGGTCAGGAGCCATATCTGGCTCGGCCCTGGGCTGGAACTGCAGGTCTGCGCCGAGGACGCCGGCCTGAGCCCGGAGCAACTGCGTCAACTCATCACCGCTGTCACGCAAGCCATCACCACCATCCAGGGAGCAGCCCCGTGAAGATTGACCATCCATCCGCCGTCCTGGGTATCCGGGGCGATGAGTCCGGCGCCGGCCTGGCGCTGCAGGGCGTGCAAGTCCGGGCACGCCTCGAGGGTCTGCTGCTGCGCACGACCTTGCGCCAGCGCTACCGCAACACCAGCGGGCGCCTGATCGAGACCGTCTATACCTTCCCTCTGGCGCATGGCGCGAGCCTGCTCGGGCTGTCGGTCATGCTGGGCGAACGCCGCCTGAGGGGTGCCGTGATCGAGAAGCAGCAAGCCAGCCAGCGCTACGAACAGGCGATCGACGACGGTGACCTGCCGGTGCTGGTCGAGCGGAGTGCGCGCGGTCTCTACACGGCCAACCTGGGCAATCTGCAGGAAGACGAGAGTGCCGAGATCGAGCTTGAGTACGCCCAGCTGCTGCGTTTCGAGCAGGGCAGCTTGCGGCTGAGCATCCCGACCGTGGTGGCGCCGCGCTACGGCAATGCCCAGACGCAAGGCGGCTTGGCGCCGCACGAAAGCACGCAAGCCGACTGGCAGGTCCGCTATCCCTTCGCCCTGACACTGGACCTGGCCGGTCCGGCTGCGAAGGCCCACTTGAGCAGCCCGAGCCATCGCATCAAGGTACAGCCATTGCCCGATGGCCAGCAAGCCAGCGACCTGGTGCGAGTGACTCTCGAGGAGGGCGCCTGGCTCGATCGCGACTTCGTGTTGCGGCTCGACGGGCTGGAAGGCCATTCCTTTTGCGTCACCGCGCCCGATGGGAACGAGGCGCATCTGCAGGCGCAGGCCGTGCTGGCGAGTTTCTGTCCCCGCCTCCCGGAGCAGGAGGCCAGCCCCCTGAGCCTGAAGATCCTGGTCGACTGCTCGGCCTCCATGGCCGGAGACAGCATCACGCAGGCGCGCCGCGCCTTGCACCAGATCGGACAGTGGCTGGACCCGGCCGACCAGCTGGCCTATTTTCGCTTCGGTAACGCTTGCGTACCGGTGATCCCGACCCTGGAGCCCTGCACGCCGCTGCTCGTGACCCGCTTGGCCCAGGCCATCGACAGGACTGAGGCCGATCTGGGTAGCACCGAGCTGCATGCTGCACTGCTCGAGGTCTTCGGTCCGCAACCGCAGGCCTGCTCCGCCTCGGCCGACGTGCTGCTGATCACCGACGGCGAGATCTGGGACATCGAGCCCACGCTGCGGGCCGCGCGTGACTCGGGTCATCGGCTGTTCGTGGTCGGGGTCAGCAGCAGCCCGGCCGAGAGCCTGCTGCGCGAGCTGGCCGAGCACAGCGGTGGCGCCTGCGAGCTGGTGACGCCGAACGAGGACATCGCCGGTGCGATCACCCGCATGGTGCGCCGGCTGCGCGCTGGACGCGACATCGCGCTGCGGCTGGACTGGGGTCAGAAGGAGCTGTGGCAGAGCCCGCTGCCGAAACAGGTTTTCGATGGCGAGACGCTGCAGGTCTGGGCTCGGCTGGAGCAGCCGCTGCAGATGACCCCTGCCTTGCATTGGAGCATGGCAGACGCCACGGGTCGTGAGCAGGCCGACAGCCTGCTGGCAGACACCCGCGGCACCACTGCGCGACTGGCCGGTGCCCATCAGCTCGCCACCCTGAGCGACTCGGAGGCCAGACTCGCGCTCGCGCTGCGCCACCAGTTGGTGACGCGCCAGACCAGCTTGTTCCTGCTGCATCCGCGCGCTGAGGGCGAGAAAGCCGATGGCCTGCCCGCGCTGCAGCAGATCCGGCAGATGATGGCGGCCGGCCATGGCGGCTTTGGCAGTGGGACTGGTGCTGTCCTTGGCATCCTGGGGGGGGCAATGGCGCTAGCTGCCTTCTCTCGCAGGCCATCCAGCCCGGTCGTCCTGCAGAGTCGCATGTCCCATGCCGCATCGACATCGCTTGATCCGGGCATGCCCAGCATCTGGCGCCAGTCGGCCACCAGTCTGGGCCGACAGACCGTCGACGCGATGCAGCAGGCGGAATCGATCTGCCAGGTCATGCTGGCCGCCTTCGAGCGCGCCGCGGTCACCCCCGAAGGGGCGGAGCGTCACCTGGACCAGCTGAACGCCCAGATGAGCGATCCACAACTGCAAGCCCTGCTGGGCGAGCTGACCCGGATTGCCGGTAGGCGGGCCGCTGCCGCGCTGCTGCTGGATGGGCTCAACCGGCAGCTGACGAATGGACCAGCCTTGTCGCGCCAGGCCGAACGCATGCTGCGCTCGGTGTTGAAGGCCTTGACCCCCGCAGCGCGCGTCGAAGCGGAGCAGGCGATAGCGGCTTGGCACAGCAGGCTGACTGCTACCGACAGCACGGGGCAGTGATATTGCCGACTCAGGAGGGGATTGCGACACTGGCGCCAGCTCCGTGTTCGACGCATGTCTTGGGCAGATGGACGCATCCCGTCGGGTAGACCGTGGTCACGCCGTCGCGCCCGGCGCGAGCCCCACCCGCTGAACACCTTCAAGTCAGGGGTTTGAGTTCATAGCTCGTGCTGCGACCACTGGCGTCGGAGCGCTGCAGGACATCGCGCTCGAGCAGGTCGGTGAGGTCGCGCAGCGCCGTGTCCTGCGAACACTTGGCCATCGCGGCCCATTTGCTGCTGGTCAGCTTGCCTTCGAACCCTTCTGCGCAGCTTCCAGCTGGTCGTAGTAGTCCTTGTGCTCGCGCTGGATTTGAGCCGACAGGCTGTAGAAGCGCTGCAGCGACTGCTCGGCACGCGCCAGCGCCATGTCGCCGACCGCACGCGTCATCCGCCCGTTGCCGTCCTCTTCACTGCACTATGTTCAAGTCTCCGGCCTGTTGACGGTCTACTTGACCGTGGATGAAAGCAGGTAGCGCCGTATCTCGGGCTCTTCGGGGCCGAGGTGAAAGGCCAGTCGTCGATCGCGCAGCTTCGAGTCGCTGGCCGTCATGCGCTCGAAATGCCTGAGATGGTCTACCCAGGAGGCGTCGACCAGGGTCTCGATGAAGCGTCCTGGCTGGCCCAGATCCTGTTTCAGCTCCCAGGACAGTGAACCGCCACGCATGCGACTGGAACGCACCTCGTCGAGCATCAGATCCATGAAGGGCTGACTTTTTTCGGGATCGATGAGGTACTCGATCTCCATCATCACTTGACCTTGCTTGGGCGGCTCGACCGCCTCTGGCCTGCGCCCCAGCCGCATGGGCGTCAAGTCTTCGTCCACGCCATGGTCAGGCCATATGCGCTGGAGGCCTGCCATGCCAAGCAGCAGCAGGGGCGCAGCGATCCACAGGATGGTGTGGACGCTGGTCAGGCTGGCGACCTGGCCCCAGATGGCGGCACCCGCCGCGCTGCTGCCCATGACGGTGGCCAGGCTGATTGACATGCCACGGGCGCGCAGCCAGTCAGGCAGACCCTGCTGGGCCGCCACGGAGAGAACATTCCCGGTGGTGATCCAGGCGCAACCGGCCAGCGTCATCAGGATCAGCGCAGGCCACAACTCATTGACAAAGGCCATGCCCAGCAGGCTCAGGGCCTGCAGCAGGGTGCCGCGCAGCACCAGGGGATCGCGGCCATAGCGGTTGCGCAGGAGCGGCAGCCAGACCGTGGAGATGACGGCTCCCGCTCCCATGGCGGCAATCAACAAGGTAAAGGTCCAGGCGCCTCCGTCACGGATGCCGCGCGACAACAGCGGCAACATGGCCATCAGCGCCGATGTGCAGAGGAAGAAATGCCCTGTCCGCAGCAATACGCCCTTCAGGTGGCGTGAGTGGGCCACATACTGCACCCCCACGCGAATGGCATCATGCAAGCGTTCCGGACCCAGGGGAACTGGTGCTTGTTCGCGTTTCCAGAGCAGCAGGATGCTGACGGTCAGCAGCGAAAGCAGGGCGTTCAGCGCGAATACCCAGCTGCTGCCCACGCTCGCCATCAAGGCGCCGGCAACCACCGGGCCGATGATGCGTGAAGCATTGACAGTGACTGAATTCAGGGCCACTGCAGAAGGCAGTTCGGACCGAGGAACGACTTCAGGCAACAGGGCCGCGAGCAGCGGCAGGCGCATGGCCATGCCGACCCCATTCAGGAATACCAGGAACAGCAGCAAGGGTGGCGAAATCCAGTCCAGGAAAACTACGCCACACAACACCAGTGCCGTGATGCTGATCCAGAGCTGGGTCCCGATCAGAAAGCGTCGCCGGTCCAGGCCGTCGGCCAGCGCCCCGCTCGGCAGTCCGAGCAGAAAGACGGGCAGCATGGCCGCTGTTTGCACCAGTCCGATCCAGAGCGGTACCTCGGTCAGGCTGGCCATCATCCAGGCCGCCGACACGTCGTTCATCCAGGTGCAGGTGTTTGCCACCAGCGCAACTGTCCACAGGATACGGAATGACGGTATCCGCAACGGACCCCAGGCCGACATGGGCTCTTGCGCTTTATTCACTTGGAGAAATAGGAGATTTTCATTCGGTCAGGGGCTTCCCGGATGCCACGACAAGGCGGCCAATCCCGCACGAATCTGACGGCACCTGCTCGCCTGCATGGCAGGCATGTGAACTGACCGGAGCCGTCGAACCCGCAACTCTTCGACTTGGATTGTAAGTGGACGACCAGTCGGGCTTGCCCGACTGGCCTTGTGGGTGGGGCCGCCACCCCGCGCCGTCGCGGGTGTCAGGCCGGGTGGCGCCGCAGGCCAGGCATCAGGCCTCGGACAACTCGGCCTGGCCCTGCATCGTCAACCAGCCTTCGTGGTCCTGCGACCAGAGCCGCACCGTCTTGCCATCGGCTTCGGGCTGGCCATTGATGCGCAGCGCATGCAGGTCGAAGGTCGGTCGGATGGCCTTGAATTCGAATCGCTTGATGAAGGCCTTGGGCGCATTCCGGCGCACCAGATCAAGCAACAGGGTGGCCAGCAAGGGCGCGTGCACCACCAGACCGGGATAGCCCTCCACCTCCTTGCAGTAACTGCGGTCGTAATGGATCCGGTGGCCATTGAAGGTCAATGCCGAATACCTGAACAGCAGCACCGGGTCGGCGTAGATCTCCCTTTGCCAGGCCGCACCCGTTTCGGCGGCAATGGGTGTCGGGGCGGTTTCGCCGGGCCGGGCGGCAGCCCGGTAGACGATGTCGTGGATCTCGCTCATGGCCAGGCCCTGGCCGTTCAGGAACTCATGCCTGACCTGGACGAAGACCAGCTCGCCGCTGCTGCCGGTCTTGTGCTTGACGCTCTCGATGCGCGAGACCCGCCGGACCGCATCGCCCACGCGCAGCGGATTCGATGGATTCCATTCGAACTTGCCACCGGCCCACATCCGGCGCGGCAGCGGGACTGGGGGCAGGAAGCCGCCGCGCTTGCAATGGCCGTCGTCGCCGCTTTCCCTTTGCAGGTGGCGCGGCAGGAAATAGAGCCAGTGCCCCAGGGCTGGCACGGGGCTGCCCTCGGTCGGGACCGCGTCCTCGCGGTCCAGCGTCGCGCTCAAGCCACGCAGCGGCTCGGCGATGATCAGGTCATGCAGGGTTTCGGTCTTGCCGACCCAGTCCTGGAGTCGGGACAGGACTTGCGGGTCGGTGGGATTTGCGTCGTGGGCTGGCATGGGATCCTCGCTTGAACTGGGCGCCGGTGCTGTCCTGTTGCCAGCATCCCGGTCGGCGTCCTGGGGTTGTGTGTATGCGCGGCCGGAACGGCTCCGTCCTGGGAGGCTGGCGCTCAGACCAGGCCCCAGTAGGAGCCGCCGTCGAGCTGGATATTCTGTCCGGTCATGAAGCCCGCGTGCTGGCTGCAGACGAAGGCGCAGGTGGCACCGAATTCCCCGGGCTTGCCGAAGCGGCGCGCGGGCAGGCTGTCGGCGATCAGCTGCCTGGCCTGGTCCCGGTCCAGGCCCTGGTCCTGCATCAGCTTGGCAGCCATGAACTCCTGCCTGGGCGTGTCGAAGCGCTCGGGCAGCAGGTTGTTGATCGTGACGCCATCGACGATGGCCTCGCGCGCCAGGGCCTTGGCCAGCGCCGTGAGTCCGGCGCGCGCGGCGGTCGACAGCCCCATGGCGCCATGCGGAGTCTTGACCATGGCGGAGGTGATGTTGACCACCCGCCCGAAGCCGCGCGCTCGCATGCCCGGCAGGACGGCGCGCAGCAGCAGCGCGGCGCTGACGAGGTTGCTCTCCAGCGCGCTCGACCAGGCCGCGTGGTCCCAGTCCTCCAGCTGGCCGGGCGGCGGGCCGGCATTGTTGTTGACCAGGATGTCCGGCTCGGGGCAGGCGGCCAGCAGGGTGGCACGGCCCGCCTCGGTATCGAGGTCGGCCACCACCGCCACCACGGCTGAGCCGGTCTGCTCGCGGATCTGCTGCGCCGAGCGCTCGAGTTTTTCCGCCTGCCGGCCGTTGAGGTAGACCGTGCAGCCTTCCTGCGCCAGGGCCAGCGCACAGGCATAGCCCAGGCCCTGCGAGGAGGCACAGACGAGGGCCTCCCGGCCCTGTATTCCCAAGTCCATCGTGGATCTCCCGGATCGCGGGCGCTCAGGCGGCCGCCGACTGCAGGTCGGCGAAGCGGCGCTTGTCCCGCACCAGCTGTTGCAGCAGCGGCGCCGGCGTCCACCAGTAGCCGTATTCGGCATGCAGGCGCTCGATCTCGGCCAGCACCTGGTCGAGCCCGATGCGGTCGGCCAGGTACATGGGGCCGCCATGGTGGGCTGGGAAGCCGTAGCCGGTCAGGTAGGTGATGTCGATGTCGCTCGGGCGGATCGCCACGCCGAGTTCGAGCAGCTTGGCGCCCTCGTTGATCATGCCGTAGAGGCAGCGCTGCAGGATCTGGTCCTCGCTGATCGGCCGGCGGCTGATGCCCATGCGCGCCGATTCCTCGGCGACGAACTGCTCGAGCTCGGGGTCGCGCTGCGGCGTGCGGTCGCCCGGCTCGTAGCGGTACCAGCCCTTGCCGCTCTTCTGGCCCAGCCGTCCCAGGTCGCACAGCTTCATGATCAGGTCGTTCCAGCGCCGGTCCTGGGGCCGGGTCGCCATCTGCGCCTTGCGGGTCTGGTAGCCGACGTCGTTGCCCGCCATGTCGTGCACCGCGAAGATGCCCATGGCATAGCCGAACTTCTTCAGCGCGGCGTCGACCTCGTGCGGCAGGGCGCCGTCCTCGACCGCGAAATGGGCCTCGCGGGTGTAGTTGCGAAACAGGGCGTTGCCGATGAAGCCGGGGTAGATCCGGGCCAGCACCGCGATCTTGCCCATGCGCCGGCCCAGGTCCATCAGCGTGGCGATCACGTCGGGCGCGGTATGCGCGCCGCGCACCACCTCGAGCAGCTTCATGACATGGGCCGGGCTGAAGAAATGCGCGCCCACCACGTCCTGCGGACGCTGGGTGACGGCGGCGATCTCGTCGACGTCCAGGCCCGAGGTGTTGGTGGCCAGGATGGCGCCTGTCTTGCAGTGCTGGTCAAGCTGACGGAAGATGGATTGCT
>JACCDQ012218712.1_pt1 | contig 12982 bp, 23 predicted proteins | sample 7446031 | NCBI WGS metagenome assembly JACCDQ01 (sample SAMN15323442, study PRJNA562643) | freshwater metagenome | isolation source: river surface water | place: USA:Blue River Watershed | collected 2017-08-17 | reverse complement strand
CAAAATATAATATGAAAATTATCAATTTATGTCAATATCAAACCTTCACTGCGGTTACGGTTTGGCGTGCTTATATCACCGCCATGAATGACGGTGCCTTACGCACGGAACTGGTAAAAAATTATCTTTGGAGGATGTTCATAGGGTTTGGCAAAAAATTGTTAAGCTAGAAGCCGATTGTGAAAATAGAGTGTTAAGTGTTATTGATGAATTCAATCTCAATATTGATAAAGAAATTTATGCAAAAAAAGCGAATGCCTATCTCTATTTCTATCATTTTGCTCTAAAAAAGAAGAAATGGTATAAGAAAGCCCCTTATGAGATTTTAGATATTGTGCAAGCCATGCCTAATGAAATAATGCCGATGGATTTTTATATTAATTTGGAAAATTCAGAAATTAATAATAAAGAAAAGCTATTTAAGCTATGTTTTTAAATAAAAATTAATAAATATTTGTTTTTTTATTAAAAAATAATCATTTTTATTTAATTTAATCTAGAATATTTGATTATTTTAATGTTAAAATGACATCGTGTTAAACAACTGGAGAACAAAATGAGCCGTAATATTTTTGATGTGTTTGAGCAAATGGATCGTGACATGAAGAAAAACAGCGATACAGCAGCCAACAGCAAGATGGTCACTGTCAAAAATCAACAAGGAACTCTTGTTTTTAAAAATACTAATGAGGAAACTTCTGCAAAAAAAGTTCCTTGTTTCCAAGATAAAAAAGATAATAAATAAAGTTTTTATTTAGTTCGTTTTTTCGGCATGAGCATAGGCTTAATGCCGTTTTTATGCTATAATAAACCCATTCGAAACTACTTTAAGTTATACACCATGAACCAAAAAATCAAATCCCTCTGGAATCAAGCAATTCACATTGCCAATAAAACAGTTTCCCCTGATTTGGGGCGTGATTATTATTTTGCTCATGAACAAGTAGTTCGTGAAAAGTTTGCTGAATTGATTGTTAAAGAGTGTGCCGATGCAGCAGATATGGCACATGAGGCTCGCTGTCCATATGTTGGAGATTATGTGGGCGAATATATGGGGTTTGGTGAAAAAGAGGGTATCACTACTTGGCGTGTGCAAGAAAACTAAGCAAGGAATTTAATGTGGATTTTCCTAAACTCACCAACCCATCAGAAAATGTCATTGAATATCAAATTATTCCGACCACCAATCGGCTAACTTTTGATATTGAGTGGCAACATCCCCAAACATTGTATAAAGGGGATGACGATGGTGATTATTTTAAATTCATCGCTAGTAATGGCTATGAAGTGATTTCACGTTCACGAATGGATATTCAAACTGAAAGAATTTGGCTTTTAGGAGCTAAAGAAAAAGATCGTTCAGGAAGTATGGTTTTTTCAAGCAATGAAAAAAGAGACAAAGCACTAGTAGAGTTTCATAAAGCAATAAATGAGTGGGTTAATTTCGTCAAAGGGGATTAGAAATGAAATGCAATAAATGTGGTTACGATGATAATGGAACTGGTGATACTGCTCACATTTGTGGTTCTGTTAATGGACCCGCATTTTTTTCGTTGGATAATGTGGATAATCTGATTTTGGAAGCCCGAAAAGATTCTTTATATAACAATTCTAATTTTGAAAGAAAGCTAGTTGAGTTAGTGGTTCGTGAATGTGCAAAGTTTTTGGAAGAAGGTTCTGGTTATGACGATTGCAATAATGCGTGGCACCCTTCGCCTAAAGACCTCTTGAATCATTTTGGCTTTGAGGAATAAAAAATATTTAGAAATTTTATGCTATAATAATTATATTGTTTAACTAATGGGTAGGAGCTAACATGCAAGAAAAAATCAAAACATTGGCTGAAAAAGCTGGTTTTTATGTTCCCATGTTTGACCCTGAGAACGAAGACAATTTGAAAATCGAAAAATTTGCAAATTTGATTGTTGAAGAGTTGGTTCGTGAATTGGATCTCAGTAATGAGAATATCCCTACTCCAATTCAGGCGGGATTGAACCTTGCTAAAGTTGTTATTCGTGAACATTTCAAGGAAGACTAATGAAAACATATGAAGAAATGATTCAGTGGGTTGTAGATAATTCAACAACTGGTTCAATGAAGCTGCGCTATAACGAATGGCCTGCAATTATGGCTATGTCTGAAATCTATTCTGTTCCTTACGAAACAATTGCCAATGATGTTAAGGTTAAAAAAGACCTACGTGAAAAGGCTGAAAAAGAGCGTCGTAAAGCAGAAAGTCGTGCGAGTAATGAGCAGCGGCGTTTAGCAAATCTAGCAAATAAAGGTGTTACATCATGATTAAAGAGCAAATGAATGAAAAAATTAAGAATTTAGCAGAAGAAGCTGGTGTTAGTTTTGGCGAAGGCTTTGAGTTTGCTGTAGTCTTTGGTGAATATGAAGATTTTCAAAAATTCACTGAATTGCTAATTCGTGAGTGTGCTCAAATTGGTGAAGACACGGATGGAAATTGGAATGTTCGCCATGAAATTTTGAAGAATTTTGGATTGAAGGCTTAAGCGAATAAGTAATTAAGCACTATAGAAAGAGATTAGAAATGAATCATAGAAGAGTTTTTATAAAAAAGGTTTCTGCCTTGGGCTTTGGTAGTCTTTTAACCACGGGTTGTGTAACAAGTGGTGGCTCTTTTAGTCCTCTTGTAAGGAAAGAGGATAGTGATTTAAATGAAGAACCTCTTGAATATTTTACAAGATTTATTGAAGACAATAGAAAAGTGAAATTTGCTTTTAGTCCCAATAAGTTGGAATCTTCAAGGAAAGCAAAGGTTGTCTTTGATACTATTGAAAAAGATGGTTATGTACCTTATCTTTTAGATCTGCCCACAGAAAAGCAAATTGATGCTTTGTTGGCGAATTTGGAGAAAGAAAAAGCCAAACATGTAGGAAAAAAAGACCTTACAATTAATGAGCTTTATGAAATCAATAAGGCTGTTGTACCTGTTGCTAGAGCATATGTGGACATTAATTCACTGTCTTTTGGTAAAGAACCTATTAACCTTAAGAATAAAACAAACATCACTTACAAGAGAGATGGCTCTTTAATTATTCGTCCAGGGTATAGGGTTAAGTTTCTTCAAAGAAATTTTTGTTTGGAAGAAAAGAAACCAGAACCTGAAATAGGTTCGTTGGTATATCTTGATTATATGAATAAGAGAATCCCTCCTGAACTTCAAGATATTTATAATTCAGTAAAGAAAGTAAATAAGAATAAAGAATTACTTTCAAAGTATGAATATTTGCTGAAAAATTTATTTTGGGCAATTAGTGAGGCGGGCACTCCTGGTGGAAAATTTGAACAAATCAAGCCCGAAGAATTTAAGGCTTTGGAAGAGATCCATCCTGGTTCAAGTGCTACTTTGAAAAATTATCATGAGGTTAACAAGGGTAAATATGTTCAAAAGGAAGAACTTCCTATTAAGAACAACCCAATTATCAATTATCAAGAAATCAAAGAAGGTTTGTTTACTAAGACAGACAAGGTTGGTCTTTTAAGAACTAGAATTACATTGGTTAATACTACCGATAAGGATATTCCTATTGACCTTAGTAATTATGTGATTGAAAATCCTCAAAAAACAAATCAAGCAATGTCTATTCAGCCAGTGGGTGGGTTGGATGCAATTGATGAAGACAAGTTTTGGATGTATCCTTCTGATGAACAAATGACTTTAACCCAGAAGTTAAAGAAAAAGTTAAATGATAGCATTTATGACTTTGTGAGGTTTTTGGCTAATTTTGGCATGAAAAATATCTCTCAGAATCCAGTTTTCATTAAATTGGCTGCAAGAGCTTTAGGTAATGCCAACACAAGATTCTTAGTGGAAAACTTGCCAATTTTAGGTAGTGGTTTATCTCTTTATGAGGCTCTGAGTGGTAGGAGTTGGGTCAATGACCGACCATTAAATGCTTTTGAGAGAACTGCATCTTTACTTGGTGTTGTCCCTGGTGCTAAGTTCTTTACAAAAACATTTGGTCAAAAATCGTTTGCTGCTGCTCAACTTTTGTTTACTGGTGCTGGTGCTACCGCCAATATGGGGGTTTTACCTTCTGATATTTCAACATATGTAAAGACATATACTAATCCTTTGGATGTAACACCACTCGTTGATCCAGCAGAAAGACAAGTTAGAAAAAAAATTGTTGATCAGTTGATCAAAATAGAAAAGGGTGAAGGATTGCAGTTAGAAGAAAGAGGAATTATTCAGTATGGTTTGAAAAATGTTGATATAACCAAACTTTAAATTTTTCTATGTTTTTTAGTAACCGAATAAGGAATAAATAAATGAAGCAGTTTTTTAAATATAGAGGAGTGGAAAACCTGAAAGATTTTGGTAAATGGGCTGTAAGCTGTGTAGTAGCATTAGCTTATATTCCTGCACTCATTTATTGGGTTTTCATGGCAAATTGGGGTGCTGGTTGGATTGAGAAATTATTTGGCAAAAAGGTAAAATTGAAGTAATTGATTATTGGGTGATTTTTGCTAAAATTGAAAGATGAAGCAATTATTCACAAAAAATAATCTCTATTATCTAATCGCTATATTGGTGTTGGGTGGTGTGTTTTATTCCTACACCAATACTGAATTTGTCATAACTTTTGCCAACTTGATGTATTCCTGTTTTTAATTCAAGGTTGTGCTGCTTGAAAAGCCACACACATTAAAATCCCAATAAAACAAAAAGTCATAATGACTGCTGTGATGATTAAAAAGATAGGATTAACCTTAATATCTTTTTGAAATTCATTTTTCTCTCTCACTCCCAAAAATGCCCATAGAACTATTCTGATAAGATGGAAGAAATTTAAAATTTTGGTTTTATTAATCATTGCTACTACTTTCAAAACTCAATCATTATTTAATGAGAGTTTATGGATTAATCATAATGTTAAAAAATTTTTAATCAATTTCAAATCTTCATTTTTCTAGGGTTGCATTCTTCTTTAATAGAGAGCTTACCTTCCAAATAAGTTTTAAAGAAATTGCTTTTGGCATAAAGATAAGTGTCTCGCAAGTGGAAATCTGATGAAAAATCATTATCTTGATTAAAGAAAATTTCTAAATCTTTTTTGGATTGTTCACTAATTTTATATTCTTCACGAGCTACTTTTTTAAGAGCCATATTCATCCAAAAAGTGTATTTTTTCTTACTATCATAATCAAGACTTTTGCTATTAAGAAATACAAGTAACTCATCAAAAATAGATGAGCCATATTTATTTTTTTTGGCAATGTTCTCTAGGTTTTCAAAAACATCAGAAAATAACGAAAGGTAAACTTTATCTGCTCTATGAGAATATTGGGTGATAAAATAAAGCAAGTTATATCCATCTTTATCAACGATGGTTTTATCTAAACCTTTTTCTAAATAAAACTTTAAAACTTCAACGGGGGCTGTATGACTTAAACATTCAAAAAGCATGTTCCTACCCTTTTTATCTTTTTGATGAAAATCAAAGTTTGGATGCTTTTTAATCAGCTTAAAAAATTCTTCACCATGAACGGAACAAGAATGATAGCTGCAATAATCAAAAATCAAAGTTTGGTCATAAGAATTTTTTAAATAAACATCGGTTGTTTCATTTAAAATGTAGTCTTGAACGAATGAAAAGTTAAATGTTTCATTTCGTGCTCGGTTAATCATCCCCGAAACATAAAGAAGAAGATTGTCCCCCCCTTTATCTATATGATTAAAATCAAAACCATATTTTTCTTTCATTTCAATAAGGTCTTCTTTTTTTAAATACTTACGGTCAAACCCATAATCTTTATTGTGACGATAAAAATAGTACCCTTGAAGAATATCTTCCCAATATGCCTTATCTTCTTTGAGGTCTAAAATAATTAATTGAGCAAACAGTTTTGTGCTGTCTTGAACATCTAATATTTCGTTGGCTTGATAGCGGGAATAATTCATTTGTTTAAAACCATAATTAGCATAGCCAATTATAGCATTTAAACCCATCATTTTCAATTTTTAAGTTTAATTTAAATCGCTCGTATTATGCAAATAAAATATCTTCAAGTTGCCTTTGCTTATCAGCTAATTCTTTTGCTTTTAAGTTCGTATTGATATCACCTACAGAAACCATCTGATAATAAATAGCTATCAATTCTTTCAAAAGGGGTTGAGTAGATGTTAACTTGTCTAATTCAAGTTTGGTTTGAAGAACTTCATGTTTTTTCCCACCAAAAGCCAATAAAGAATAGATAATGGTAAGAATGAAAATCAATTTTTTCACATCTTGAGAGTTAGTATTTAAAAAAGCTAACAATTCGGTTTTTAACTCTAAGGAACTTTGCTCAATGACTTCTTTTAATGTGTCATACATAAAAGTAATGTTGTCGTTGTAAATTTTGTCTAGTTCCTTAATAGTCATTGAATTCTCACTCTAAAATAAACGGTTATTAATTATGTTTTAAGAGTTCAAAATAAAAAGTCAATAAAAAAAACAAACCCAATGAGGATTTGTTTTTTGGTTCAGTAAAAAATCAGCAATTATTTAGGTGCTGGGGAAGACAGTGGAACCTGAACGGTTGCACCAGCTAATTTGCCTTGTATCATCGCTTGAGTTTTTTGGAATTCCATTAACTGTTGAGGAGTCCATCCAATTTGTTTTGCAACTTCTTGATATGCTTCTGCATCTTTCTTTAAAGCACCTGCTCTAATACCAACAATTTTTTCGGTGGCTGCTGCTTTAGCTTCTTCTGCTTTAATTTCTTCAATAGATTGAATTTTTTGTTCAATTGCTGGAGAAAGTTGTACGTTGGCAATTTTAATTTCTGAAACAGTAAATGTTCCTTTTCCATAGAGTTCGTCTAATTGTTTTTGAAAATCTGCTTTCATCGTATTTTCAACATCTTGTTGCCTATCAATCAACTCTTCAGAGCTAAATTTTCTAATGGTTTGACTGGCTACAGAACGTGCTTCTTTTTCAATGTAATTTTGGCCTAAGATATAAACACTTTTTTCTTTATCATAGGTGATATCGCCAGTTTTAAGTAAGAAAGGCACTGCATTTTCACTATTAACTTTAATCGCTACATTTAAGTCTAAGTCTTGTAACATGATGCCATCAGCATCTTTTGGTTTGACATTTTCTATTCTAATTAAAGACTCTTTTCCATAAACTTCAAAAATTTTATCGATAATATTTAGATTAATTCCTGGTTTTAAAGTTTCAGTCTGATAGGTTCCTGAAAATGATTTTTCAATACCAAAATTTCCGTCTTCAATAGTTTTACTGCCAAAAACACTTGCTACTCCACTAACTCCCATAACGACTGCCATAATAACTGCACCAGTTCTCATCGCCCCAGTCATTTTATCTTTTAAAGATTCTTCCCCTTGGTTATAACTCATATGTTATCCTTTTTTTATTAGTTATTCCATAAATTTTACCAAGTTAAAAAGTAAAGTCAAAAATTGACTAGCAAATGAACTAATGTTAAATTAAGAAAAAATAAGGAAATGTGATGTGGTATTGGTTAATAAAAATAAAAGATTTATTGATAAAAAACGACAATCTTGCTATCATTAAATCAAAACAAAATGCTTTAGTAAGGGCTAATAGAAATGTTTGGAATGACCCCAAATTAGCCCAAGAAGATAGTTATGGAAAAGAAAATAAGGATTTAATGTGAATAGTTTTTCAAAAGATTACGACGAAGACGAAGATGGGTTTAATGGGAATTGTGAAGCCTATCTAATATCAACTAAAAAAGAAAATTTATTCAATTGGCTTCAGAAAGAAACTCCCCAAGCAGAAGAGATATATAAAAGTATTCAAAAATTAACGGGTGAAATCTTAATCATCAAAAATTTGAATGTGGATGAAGAATTTCAAGGACAAGGTTTTGGTACCCAAATTTTATGTGAGTTAATCAATGATTCATATGCCAATGCTGCTATTTTAGTTTGCGATATTGGTGAAACCCAAAAAGAAGGCTTTATTCTAGAGAAATTCTATGAGAGCCATGATTTTAAAACAATTGCTACCAATAATGATTATCCTTTAATGGTTTACCCTAAGGAAATTGCTGAAGCGATTGTTTCAGACTTAAATACCAGCCTCAAAATAAAACATAAACCTTGATTTCATTAAAAAAAATTAGAAAAAAGTTGCAAAAAATCAAGTTTTAAATATATAATCCCCAAACAACTTTATAGAAGTAAAAATATGAATGATCTAAGTAAGCTAGTTGGGGTCACAAAACACAGCATTGTTAGAAATTGGTTGCCTAGGTATACTGGTATGCCACTAGAAGAATTTGGCAAGTATATTTTGCTTGTAAATTTTAGACATTACATTCAAAGTTTCTCTGAACATTACAAATCGAAAATTTATGGGGAAGACAAGGCAATGCAAGCCTGCACCCATGATGATATTACCATTATCAATTTCGGTATGGGTAGTGCTAATGCAGCTACAGTGATGGATTTACTGACTGCTATCAAGCCCAAAGCCTGCTTGTTTTTGGGTAAATGCGGTAGTCTAAAAGATAAAATTACCGTAGGGAGTATGCTGCTTCCGATTGGGGCAATTCGGGGTGAGGGAACCAGTAATGACTACTTGAGTCCTTTGGTACCAGCATTGCCAGCTTTTCAGTTGGAGCGAGCAGCTAGCCATATTATCAAACAATATAAGCAAGATTATTTTTCTGGAACAGTCTATACGACCAACCGCCGAGTTTGGGAACACGATGACGAGTTCAAGAAGCAATTAATTGATATGAGAGCCACTGCGATTGATATGGAAACTGCTACAATTTTCATTGCTGGGTTCCATAATGATATTCCTACGGGTGCTTTACTCTTGGTCAGTGATCAACCTATGACCCCAGATGGTATTAAGACTGAACATTCGGACAAGAATGTAACCAGCAATTTCTCATTGCTTCATTTGAAGATTGGTATGGATTCTTTGAAGCAAATTAGGGACAGTGGCGAGTCCGTCAAGCATTTGAAATATTAAAAGAAGCATTGATTATTTCTTTTTTTGAAGTAAAGTCAAAATATTGATGTATAATATGTTTTTCTAAAACTTTGAAGGTGTCTTTATGATCAAAAAAATGCTCTTGTCTGTAGGGTTGATGTTCGGAATAAGTTCTTCTGCATTGGCTCTTTCTATTCCTGTCACTGAGGGAATGGTTAATGACAGAGTGGGTCAAAGTTTTCCCAAAACCGTCCAACGAGTAGAGTTGTCAAAGCCAGAAATTATTCTTTTGGAGGGTAAATCTCTACTTTGTATGCAAGGTGTTCCAAAAATTCCTTTTTTTAATAAGCCCTTTAAAGTCTGTGCTTCATTCAAGCCTACCTGGAACTCAAAAGAGGCTCAATTGGAAGCCACTAAAATGGAATTAACTGAACTCAATATGGAAGGTGTGGGAAGTGTGCCTGCTTCGTTCAAAGGGTTGCTGTCAGAAGTCTTGGTGGCTGTAGAACCATTGGTTTTGTATAAGTCTGATTCCTGGTTTTTGAAACAGATTGATTCTGTTGAGGTAAACAAAGGAATGATGTATCTCAAATTTTAAGTCTTGAGATTAGTTTTGGGTTGTGATTTTTTTGACTAACACTTTGGTTAAGTATTTCAGAAAACATTTCAGCCCAAAATTGTTTACTGCTAGCTGCTTTTGCCTTTGCTTGTTTTGCTTCTATGAAATCAAGTAAGATGGGTCTAGTGAATTCAAATTCAGAAAAACTTTGAACAAATTCTTTAACAGTTTTGCCACTCCCTCCTTTTGCCGCAAAAAATATTCCATACTTCATTAGATTTTCTGCTGAAAATAACATCACATTCAAAACAACAGTTTTTTCTGTATTAAATTTAAATGTTGTTTTGTTAACTGTTGTTTGATATTCATTGTGATTTAATTTGTCTTGAATTTCTTTAGGTAATTCAAAAAAGTTTTTACTGATAAACCGAACAATATAAGAGTTTTCTTTCACAGAAATTGGATCAATATCTATTTCTGTGAAATTAGTATAGATATAGTTAAATAATTTCTTTTTTGTTTTGTAATTAGGGTATAAAGAACCTAAAAACATGACCAAAGACTTTTCCAAAAGATTTAATTTGTGTTTGCCTAGCCTATTTTCATTAAGATAGTTTTTTATTTCAAATTTGCGACTTAAAATCTTATCTAAAAAAGGACCATCAGAAATTAGGTCAAAAATAATATCAATACCTTCTTCTCTACTCAATTTGTCTAGTATATTCCATTTTTCACTCAGTTTTTTATGGTTGAAATACAATGAAACAATTTCTTTTCTTAAGTTATAACCTTCTTGCTTAAAAACTATGGGTTCTATTTCAGATAAATAATAATCCATCTTGTCTTTGTAATTATTTTTTTCTACCGCAAGAATATAGTTTTGAATTCTATTAAAACAATTTGTTTTTATGTTGTCGTTGATATTAGTGTCTTCAAATTCAAATTTGGTGAAAAAATTAACAAAATAATGAATGACTTCTTCAACGGAAGATTGTCTATCAATCAATTTAACAATTTCTTCAAAAGGGTGTGGAATATTTTTAGTCATTAAAGTTCCTAATACGACTTAATTATACCTTTAAAAAGAAAATAAAAAAAGCCTTGATATTCAAGGCTTTTAATTGGTTTAATTAAATACTAATGTGATGGTTGAAGGAATACAACCTTACCTGTTTTCTCTTGTTCAGTAACCAAAGCCTCACGGATTTTGCGTTGTTGAGCCTTGTGACGGCTAAAATCATTGACACCTTCCAAGAAGTAAGCAATTTTGACTTGTTCCAAAATGGTATCAATCTTTGACATCTTATTTTCAAGCGAATCATTGGATTGAAGGATTTCCAGAAATTCGTTCTTGATGGCTGCATCTTGCATCATTTTCTCCAGTGGTTTAGATGATGTGCTAATTATAACACAACAAAAACTTGTGTGTGTTTATTTTTCAAGAAAATAAGATGGTTTTTTGGTAAGTTAATGGGGCAAAATGCTTGACTTTTTGTGGTTCTCCGCTATTTTTCTATCTCTACTACAGCAAAAAAATAAACGATGAAAAATTATTCAAAATTATTTAAACTTACAATTATCAGTGCTTGTTTAGCAAGTAGTTCTGCTTATGCTGGATTATTTTCAGATGATGAGGCAAGAGTTGCTATTAATCAGATGAAGCAAAAAAATGAAGAAAAGTTTGAGCAAATCAATCGTAATTTATTTGAAATTACAAATTTAATTGAAAAACAAAATGATGAAATTGCTAAATTAAGAGGTGCTATAGAAACATTGCATTATGAACTTGACCTCACTAAAAAACAGCAAAAAGATTTATATCTTGATGTAGATAGTAGAATTAAAAAACAAGAAGATGTTCAAAAAGAAATTGAAAATAAAAAACAACTAGAAAAAGAAGCTGAGGAAAAGGCTTATAATGAAGCATTAGGAAGATTTAAAGACCAAAAATTTAAAGAGGCTTCTTGGGCATTTGCGGGATTTTTACAAAAATATCCTGAAAGTAATCTAGCACCTAATGCTCAATTTTGGTTAGGGAATTCTTTTTATGCTTTAGGGGATTGCAAGAAATCCATAGATGCTCAAAAAACAATGGTGGAAAAATATCCTAGTGATAGTCGTATTCCTGATGCATTATTGGTGTTGTCTGGTTGTCAAATGGAGGAAAAGCAAATTAAAGAGGGTAAGTTGACTCTAGAAAAAATTATTAAAAATTACCCAACAAATGATGCTGCTGAAGAAGCCAAAAAGAGGTTAAGAGATTTGGATAAAAAGGAACCTAATGGTCAAGTTTTACCCAAAAAGAAATAAAATATGTTATACTTTCAACAATTAAATTGTTGGAGAAAAAATGAGTATTTTTATTGTGGATGTTGAATCTGATGGCCCTTGCCCTGGATTGTTTTCCATGGTGAGTTTTGGTGTGGTGAGGGTTCAAGAAGATTTGAAGAATACCCCCACTTTTTTTAGTCAAACCGCCCCCATTTCTCCAAATTGGATTCCTGATGCTTTAGCGGTTTCTAAGATTTCAAGAGAGACCCATGAAAGTTATGCAGATCCAAAAGTTGAAATGTTCAGATTTCATACTTGGCTGATTGAAAATAACAAGGGTCGTCCAGTATTCATTTCAGACAACCCTGCTTTTGATTGGCAATGGATTAATTATTATTTTCATGCTTATTTGGGCAACAACCCATTTGGCTTTTCTGCTCGTCGTATTGGCGATTTGTATAGCGGTCTGAAAAAGGATTGGTTTGCCGCTTCAAAGTGGAAGTCAATGCGAAAGACTGCTCACACTCACCATCCTGTTGATGATGCTCGTGGCAATGCCGAAGCCTTGGTGCAAATGCTCAAAGAACATAATGTAAAAGTGCCATATTAATTGGAGGATTAAAATGAGAACAAAAGAAATTGAATTGATTAGTGAAATGTTAGCAGATTATTCTGATCGTCTATCTAATGATGGCTTTGACGTCCTCCCCGCCCTAAAGGACAAAAAACAACCTCAAGTCTTCCGACTTAGGTAACGGTGATTCCTACTGCTAGACGTGCACGTCCGCACGCGAGAATGTTCTTAGCTGAGTTGATATCACGATGATGAACCGTATTGCAACTGGAGCATGTCCATTCTCTTATTCCAAGTTCTTTCAGTCCTTTCGGACCGCTTCGTGTATTACACGAAGAACAGACTTGGGTTGAGAAAGCCTCATTAACCTCTTCATACCATGCGCCTGTGCTATCACATTTATACATCAACATGGCTTTAAATTGTGACCATCCAGCATCGTAGACCGATTTAGCCATTTTGGTCTTGGCTAAGCCAGATGAGTTCACATTACCGACAAATATAGCACTGAATTTCTTGCTGAATTCAGTTGATAATTTGTGGTTAAAATCTTTTCTTTGATTCTTGATTTTGGCATGAATCTTTTTAACCTTTTTCTTCTTATTGGCTCTTTGAGCAATGGCTAGT
>JACCDQ010557200.1_pt1 | contig 12983 bp, 11 predicted proteins | sample 7446031 | NCBI WGS metagenome assembly JACCDQ01 (sample SAMN15323442, study PRJNA562643) | freshwater metagenome | isolation source: river surface water | place: USA:Blue River Watershed | collected 2017-08-17 | reverse complement strand
GAAAACAAAGGCGAATGGAGGAATTTATTTGCGGGGATAAATGCTTTAACTGAAAATGAACTAAGTGTTTTGGCAGCTAAGGTCGTTTGGGAAGAATGGAGCAAATATCCCCAAGACGAGTTTTTATTGAACGTTCGTGATCATGTCTTTAATTCATTACAAGTAAAAGGAAAAATTCGACTTACCGATTTTATAGAATTTAACTCTCAGATCAATACATCTAAAAATCAAGAAAACACCGTTGTAAATTCCCCTAGTAATACCATTAATTCAACCGAAAATCCAGAAAAACTGGAAAACAATGGTTTACTAAAAAATCCGAGAAGTAGAATTCAATTATCCAATAACTCTAACGCAAACAATACTGAAGGTTCCAATAATGAAAGGCCTTATTACGTTGCGGCTTTTGCAGAAATTAACAATTTATTAGAACTGAATAAATATATTGATAAAATCAAAATTGATTTTGACGATTTAACCAATAAAAAGAGTGTAAAACTAACTCCTACTCAATTAAGAGAAAAAGAAAAACAATTGAAAAAGATAAAATACAAGGAACCTAACCCTGACTTTAATGGCCTGGTTTTACTGCAACCCCAAGTTGCATACACGAATAGTTATTCGAGCCCTAAAAAAAAGTCATTTTTTGCAAAAGATAAATTCACAAAGAACCTAACAAAACTCTGGTATGATGTGGCTCGTAAAACGAAGATTAACTTAAATATCATTGAAAATACAGCAGGTTCCGAAATTTCAACTTCAACTCTAAATGAATATGCTCTTCTTAACGATTGGTTGATGGAAAGAATAAATAATGATACTTCTCAAATGCTTTTATATTATTCACAATATACCCAGAAATACATGGCAGGATATCAGACTAATTTATTAGGTTGGACCGGTGTTGATTATAAAATTTTTCCGCCTGAATTTGTTGCAATTGCACTTATCGTTAGTGTAATTTACTTTCCAATGATACCCGTTTATTTATATTTTCAGCTTCAACCCAATGCATATTATGAAGATTATTTTGTTGTTTTTGATACCAAATCTTCAAAATTGGTATATAAAAATTCAAAATATTATGAGAAAAAAGCCAGCAATATATTTCTTAAATCACAAATTTATGAATCTATGTATGAGTTAATGCATACAAAATAATTAGAATATAGCATAAACCACCAAGCCAATTATAGACTCATTTATGACATCAAAAAATATAATTTTATTAAAAAATAGAAATACTAATCACATGTTGAAACAATTACCTTGCCTTTTCATGATCATTATATCAGGTTTAATACCTAATATAATGAAAGCCCAGTCCAATCCAGGTTACCTAGGAAAAACGCAATTGCTAGAATTTACTACGAATACCAGTTACGGTGCTTTTGTTGAATATGACTTCAATGTTAAAGTAAACTTCGCTCTGCAATACGAAAAAATCATAAATCGAAAAACGGGTATTTCAGCTGGAATTAGAATCGATAATGCTAAGTACAGACCATATTTTGATTACCCTATTATTTGGGATGATGCAACAAAAAAGGAATACTCAATAACAAATTATGATCCAGCTTATCCAGATAAAAATTATTTTAAATACAACTGTACTGAATTATACATTCAACTTAAAAAATTCATTCCCATCAAAGGCTATATTGCCCCTTATGGATCTTATTGGGGCTTTGAATTTAGCACGGCACGAATGGCAATAACCGAAAACAAATTACCGTTTTCTCCGAAAATTGAAATTACCAGCGAACCCATTTATGCTTTTGTTCCTGCAGTAATAGTGGGCAAGCGAATTATAATTGCTGACCAAATATCTGTAAACGGATTTGCTTCAATGGGAACGGTTTTTTTTCATTCGGCTGAAGTTTATCTTGTTACTGGATGGCCTGACAGTCCAAAAGAATTTTTAAATTATATGATGTTAACAGAATTAGCTTTATCACGCATATTTACAGTAGGCGTATCAGTGGGTTATGTTTTTTAATTAATTTTTACAATTCTATAAAATCGTTATTTTCAAACTTCAACGTAAAATGCAAATAATTAAACCACAATATCAATAAGTAAAATACAAGTAAAGAAAATACAACAAATGAAAAGAAAAAGGGGCAAAGCCCCTTTTTCTTTTCTCTATATTAGAAAAAATCTCTCACCCTATCGAAGAAGCTTTTATCTTTCTCGTCTGGTTTGAAATTTTTACTGTCTTGCAATTTCAATAATATTTCCTTCTCTTCGCTACTTACTTTGGTTGGAATAAACACGTTCACCACCACCAGTTGATCTCCAGTTCCATAACCATTTAAATCGGGGAACCCTTTTCCTTTTAATCGTAAAACCTTGCCATTCTGAGTTCCTGGCTCTACTTTAATTTTTGCCTTACCGTCTAAAGTTGGAACCTCAATCTGAGCGCCTAAAACGGCCTCTGGAACACTTAACCACAATGTGTAGATCACATTGTTATTATCTCTTTTCAACTCTTCGTGTGCAACTTCTTCAACCAAAACGATCAAATCACCCGCTGCACCTCCAGCAGGACCATCATTGCCTTTACCTTGGATGCTTAACTGCATGCCATCAGCAACACCTCCGGGAATTTTCAATGCAGTTTCGAATTCCTCAGGAATTAAACCATGCTCATTTGCTTCCTTTGGCTTGCTTTCAATAACTTGACCCAATCCTTGACAAACTGGACATGCACTTTGTGTGGCCATTTGCCCCAAGAACGTATTGGTAACTTGTTTTACAACCCCAGATCCATTACAATGCTTACAAGAATTGAATTTCACATCCTTTGCAACCACCATGCGGCGGTATTTTACCTTCTTTTCCACCCCGGTGCGCATTTCCTCCAGGGTTAATTTCAATTTAATCCTAATATTAGTACCTACTGTTCTGCGATTCCGACCGCGACCGCCCCCTCCACCACCAAAGAATGAACCGAAAATACTATCATCCCCAAAAACATCACCGAATTGACTAAAGATGTCGTCCATGGAGAATCCCCCACCGCCATAACCACCAGCACCGCCCATTCCGGCATGCCCAAATTGGTCGTAGCGTCTTCTTTTTTCTTCGTTACTTAATACATCATAGGCTTCAGCCGCTTCCTTAAAATTCTCTTCAGCCTCCTTGTCGCCAGGATTTTTATCAGGATGGTATTTTATGGCTAGCTTTCTATAAGCTTTTTTTAATTCATCGGCAGATGCATTTTTAGAAACACCCAGAATATCATAATAATCGCGTTTGCTCATGTTTTCAGAATATTAATTACCTACAATTACTTTAGCAAAACGCACCACTTTATCATTTAAGTAATATCCCTTTTCCACTTCGTCGATAACTTTACCCACTAATTCAGGACTTGGAGCTGCGAATTGAGTAACGGCTTCATGCAATTCTGCATCGAACGTTTCACCCACAGCCACCATGGGTTTCAAGCCTTTACGCTCGAGAATTCCATAGAATTTTTTGTATACCAAATCCATCCCTTCTAAAGCAGACTTATTCTCCTCACTTCCTTGCAAAGCTTTAATTGCGCGCTCCATATCATCCACAACCGGCAATAAACTCTCAATAATGTCCTTGCTGGCGTTTTGGATTAAATCCAATCGCTCCTTGGCGGTTCTGCGTCTAAAATTTTCAAATTCACTGTACAAGCGAATGTATTTTTCGCGCTCTAACTGAACTGCATCCGTACTTCCACCTTCCATTTCTGGATGAACTTCTAGATTATCTTCATTCATTTCATTCGCTCCACGCTCGTTTTCGGGGGATATGGGATTTGAATTCTCGTTTTCTTGGGAATTCAATTCATTTTCGTTGGCATTCTCAGTATGATTGTCAGTCGTATTCATAATTGTATTTCTGTAACTCTTGTTTGAACGTTTTAATTCAATTTGCAAATCTACTTCATTCAAACATCTTGCCACGAAAAAACGAATGTCAACTTGTCAGATTTTTTTAACATTTCGCATTGTTTATACTGAACAAATGTCCTTAATTTGGAAATCATGTTTACTGGTATCGTAGAAACTCTGTCAGTTGTCAAGGAATTGAAAAACTCAGGAACCAACTTAGATATAACTATGCAGTGTCCGATAGCACACGAATTGAAAGTAGATCAAAGTGTTGCACACGACGGTGTCTGTTTAACTGTTACCAGTGTAAATTCCAACGAAAACACGTATACCATTACTGCAATTAAAGAAACATTGAACCGAAGTAGTCTATCACAATGGAAAATCGGGCATGTTGTAAATATCGAACGCTGCATGCCAGCCAATGGTCGATTCGATGGTCATATCGTGCAAGGTCATGTAGATTGCACAGGCACAATTGATGAAATTCACGATGTAGACGGCTCACACCTCGTTTTCATATCTCATCCCGAAAATGCGGGCATTACCGTAGGAAAAGGCAGTGTTACGCTAAACGGAATCAGTTTAACAGTTGTAGACAGTTTCCCTGATGCATTCAGTGTTGCAATAATCCCATACACTTGGGAACATACCAATTTAAAAAACGCACAAGCCGGTGATTTAGTCAATATTGAATTTGATATTGTAGGTAAATACCTTCAAAAAATGCAGGCACTAAAAGATTTAAATGCTAATTTGACTGATTCTAAATAAAGAGCATTGAAAAATCAACGAACTATTCTTGATGTGAATTGTTAAATTTGCAGAATTCTAAATCAAAACTAAACATTTATGGGAGTTATGTCGTTCTTGTTTTCGTCCAGCTTGGGTAGAAAACTTGTTATGGCGGTGACCGGGGTATCTTTGATCGCCTTTTTATTGGTTCACTGTCTAATTAACGCCACCGTTTTTTTCAACGATGGAGGTAAAACATTCAACTATGCAGCGCGTTTTATGGCTGAAAATTGGTTGATTCGTACCACGGAAATATTTTTATTTCTTGGTTTCATCATCCACATCGGTCAAGGACTTTGGTTGGTGTTCGACAACCGCGCTAAGCGTAAAGCCAAATATGCTAAATCTGCTGGTTCAGCAAACAGCAAATGGTATTCAAGAAGTATGGGCCTTTTAGGAACCCTAATCTTAATATTCTTGGTATTGCATTTGAAGCATTTTTGGGTTGTTAGTCGTTTTGGAATGCCTCACCATCTTGGAGAGGTTCAATATGCAGTTTCGCATACCAGCTCACAAGAAGTTTTGGAAAACTTATTCGTTGAAATGGTAAACGTTTTTGCTAATCCTATTGCTGTAATTGTTTATGTTTTGGGATGCTTTTCTTTAGCATATCACTTGTTGCATGGATTCGCTAGCGCATTTCAAACCTTAGGAATCAATCACAAATCCTACACTCCATTGATTTCTTCTCTTGGAACTGCATTTTCAATCATCGTACCTTTAATTTTCGCTGCAATACCCGTTGTAATGCATTTGGGAATTATCAAATAATCACCATCATTAAAATAAAGTGTGTATGAAATTAGATTCTAAAATTCCACAAGGTTCCATTAACGAAAAATGGACCAAATATAAAAGTTCAGTTCCCTTAGTGAATCCAGCCAACAAAAGACACCTAAATGTAATTGTTGTGGGAACCGGTTTAGCAGGAGCTTCTGCGGCAGCTACTTTAGCTGAAATGGGTTACAAAGTTTCTGCTTTTTGCTTCCAAGATTCCCCAAGAAGAGCACACTCCATTGCCGCTCAAGGTGGTATCAATGCTGCTAAAAATTACCAAAACGACGGAGACAGCGTTTACCGTTTATTCTACGACACCATCAAAGGTGGCGACTATAGAGCCCGTGAAGCGAACGTGCATCGTTTAGCGGAAGTATCTACCAACATCATCGACCAATGTGTTGCTCAAGGAGTGCCTTTTGCTCGTGAGTATGGTGGAACTCTTTCTAACCGTTCTTTCGGTGGAACTCAGGTTCAACGTACTTTTTATGCAGCTGGACAAACTGGACAACAATTATTATTAGGGGCATACTCTGCCCTTGAACGTCAAGTAGGTTTGGGTAATGTAAAAATGTACGCTCGTCACGAAATGATCGAAGTTGTAACCATCGACGGAAAAGCTCGTGGTATCATTGCTCGCAACTTAGTTACAGGTAAATTAGAACGTCATTTCGGACATGCAGTTTTACTTTGTACAGGTGGATACGGTAACGTGTTCTATTTGAGTACTAACGCCATGGGTTCTAACGTTACTGCTGCTTGGAAAGCTCATAAAGCAGGAGCGTATTTCGGAAATCCTTGTTTCACACAAATTCACCCTACATGTATTCCCGTTTCTGGTCATTATCAGTCGAAATTGACATTGATGAGTGAGTCGTTAAGAAACGATGGACGTATTTGGGTCCCCAAAAAACAAGGCGACACTCGTCATCCTAACGATATTCCTGAAGAGGAAAGAGATTACTATTTGGAAAGAAGATACCCAGCTTTTGGTAACTTGGTTCCTCGTGACATCGCAAGCCGCGCTGCTAAAGAGCGTTGTGATGCGGGTTACGGTGTAGGTCCAAGCAAAATGGCAGTTTATTTGGATTTCAAATACAACATGATCAACAAATACGGTCGTGCTGAAGCTTCTAAAAGAGGTATAGCAAATCCAGATGAAGCTACTTTATTGGAATTGGGTAAAGAAATTATCAAAGGACAATACGGTAACCTGTTTGACATGTACAAACAAATTACCGATGAAAATCCATACGAAGTTCCCATGAGAATTTACCCAGCGGTTCACTATACGATGGGTGGTTTGTGGGTTGATTACGAATTAATGACTACCGTACCTGGTTTGTATGCATTGGGAGAAGCTAACTTCTCTGATCACGGTGCAAATCGATTGGGTGCATCTGCTTTGATGCAAGGTTTAGCTGATGGTTATTTCGTAATACCTTACACCATTGGTAATTATTTGAGCAAAGAAATTCACACCAAACCCATTCCTACTGACCATGAAGCGTTCGATCAAGCTGAAAAGAAAGCAGCAGAACGCATCAATATGTTCTTGAATATCAATGGTAAGCGTTCTGTTGAAAGCTACCATAGAGAATTAGGAAAAATCATGTGGGATAAATGCGGAATGGCTAGAAATGAAAAAGGTTTAAAAGAAGCTATCAATGAAATTCGTGCATTGCGTGAAGATTTCTATAAAAATGTTCGTGTTCCAGGAACTGCTGATGAGTTCAATCCTGAATTGGATAAAGCAGGCCGCGTGGCAGATTTCCTTGAATTAGGTGAATTGATGTGCATGGATGCTTTGAATCGCAATGAAAGCTGTGGAGGTCACTTCAGGGAAGAATTCCAAACCGAGGAAGGTGAAGCTTTGCGTGATGACGAAAAATACTTAGCTGTTTTTGCTTGGGAATCCAAAGGCGAAAATCAATGGGAATTGCATCGCGAAGAATTAAATTACGAAAACATTAAAATCCAACAAAGAAGTTACAAATAAGCCAATATGGGACAATCAATGAGAATCAACTTACAAGTTTGGCGTCAGCGAAATGAAAAAGCTCAAGGCCAATTTGAAACATACAATGTGGAAACAAATCCAGATATGAGCTTCTTGGAAATGTTCGATGTATTAAACGAACAATTAATCGAAGAAGGGAAAGAACCAGTAGCATTTGATCACGATTGCCGTGAAGGTATTTGTGGTATGTGCAGTATGGTGATCAATGGCCGTCCACATGGCCCTAAACAAGGAATTACAACCTGTCAATTGCACATGCGTAGTTTCCAAAATGGCGACACCATTGTGGTAGAACCTTGGAGAGCCAATGCATTTCCCGTTATTAAGGATTTAAGTGTTAATCGTTCATCCTTTGATCGCATAATTGCAGCAGGTGGATTCGTTTCAGTTAATACCGGTAACGCTGTTGACGCTAATAGTGTCCTGATTTCCAAAGAAGTTGCCGACGAAGCTTTTGAAGCGGCTACGTGTATCGGATGTGGAGCATGTGTGAGTGCTTGTAAAAATGCTTCTGCAATGCTCTTCGTAGGTGCTAAAGTATCGCAATTAAGTATGTTACCTCAAGGGCAACCTGAACGCGAAACACGTGTTGTTGCCATGGTTAATCAAATGGACGCTGAAGGATTTGGTGCTTGTACAAACACAGGAGCCTGCGCTGCTGAATGTCCAAAGCAAATTCCTTTATCCGTAATCGCTAATTTAAACCGCGAATATTACAAAGCGAAATTGAATGGTAAATAAACTTAGTTGATCAATCAACTACTAGTTTAAATACTTTCACTGAAATGCTGCTCCTAAAACGAGCAGCATTTTTTTTTGCTAATTACGCAAACCCAATGTTATGTATGCACCCTATTAAATCAATAGGAACTCAATGGGTACTTAAATCCAAGATCGAGCATTCCCTGAGCACCCCAAGCCGTCTGAACCCCTTGATGATTGGGCAAAAGTGCCATTTGAACACGTGGATGTACTATTAATTTCAATTTTTCAGACAATCCGTATTCCAAGCGCATTCCTAATCCAACAAAAGCATTAAAAGGTATATTATTAACCCGATTCACTTTAATACCGTCATTGGGTAATGTTTCTAACGTGTAGTCATATACATTTACAGATTGACCCTCTTCCAATGAAAATCCTTGGGTTTTTATTCGTACATCGTCGTAAATTAAAAAAGCCGGAGTTGCAGATGCGGTTATAAACAATTGAGAATTTTCAATTCTTAAGTTCAAACCGTCAATGCGCTTCATGTACTGCAAATCTGCCACTAAATATCTTTGACGAAATTGATACAACATTCGTTGAGTGGGTCCCACTGACAATTGAGCATAAACGGCCAAATCAGGATGCGGCTGATAATTAAACATATTATTCACTTTTTCTCGTGTGAAACCCCACTGTTGCAATCCCACAGAAACCGAAAATATACGAGAATTGGTTTGCTTAAAAACCAGACCTGCAGAAAATGAAAATGTTTGATATCCAATATCACTAGCGTTAAAAGAGTCTTTCAATTCTTGTTCAGTAAATGCTGGAATTCCTTTAGACCCTGTAAAAGGAGTAACACTTCCTAAAATGCGATGTGAATACACAGGAGCTACTTTTACATCCGCATATCGCTCCCATCTTAAACCTTGAGAAAACACATCCCCCGAAAACAAAAAAACTCCAATAAAGACTGCCGCTAGATTCTTTTTCATATTCAATTGCAATCTTAATCTTTATACGTGAATATTCTTAGTCGAAAATTGTCAAATTTTTCACGCAACGATAGAAACGCCACACACCTAAAATAGAAGCGATAAAAAGTCCAATCGTAAATCCCGTCCAAATTCCATACACTTGTTGACCTAATACTTCCCCTAAATAATAAGATAAAGGTAAAGAAACCAACCAGTAGGAAATGATGGAAATGATACTGGCCCAAACTACGTCTTTTATACCGCGAAGCAATCCCATAGCTCCAGCTTGAATCCCATCAGACAATTGGAATAAAGCAGCTAGAAAGAACAAAGGCAAAACAAAGGGCATGACATCGGATTCTGCCTTGTATAAATGCGCTATTTGCTCGTTGAACAAAATAAAACCACCTGCGTTTAAAATTTCAAAAACACCTAAAAGAAAAAATGTAACATGCGCCACTCTTCGTATTTTAAGTGGATTATGTTCTCCGTATCCATTTCCCGCCATAATACTGCCGGCCATAGCAATACCGCTTGCCACCATATAGGTAAATGATGCTGCACTTAAAGCCATGGCATGTGCCGCCAATTGCGCCTCACCGTACCAACCCACCATAACTCCAGAAAACGCAAAACATGCCCATTCGGCAAAAGTTTGCAATCCTAAAGGGAATCCTATTTTCCAGATAGCATAGGTTTCTATCCAAACTTCTTTCAATTTAGGCATTACTTTAGGCAAATACTGACGCATTAACTTTGAGTAGCGAATGTACCAAAGTCCAGCCAATGCCATAGCAATTCTGGAAATCAATGTTGCCCATGCCGCTCCTTCATATCCAAAATTCGGGAAGCCCCAATTTCCATAAATAAACAACCAATTAAGCAGTACATTCAATAGCAATCCTCCAATCGTTATGAACATGGAAACCTTGGTATGCCCCAATCCATCCGTAAATTGCCGCGAGGTCAAAAAAATCAACATGGGCAGAATGGACCAAGCCACAATCTTTAGGAAACGAGGTGCAATTTCATTTACTGCTTCTGTTTGTTTCAACCAATGAAAATTAGAAATTAAAATTCCCAAAATAATCAATTGAAAAACAAATAATATTACACTCACCAATAAACCAGCACGGTAGGTAATAAAACCCTTGTTGGGATTCCCTTCTCCCACTTTAATACTCACCAATGTACTCACCGCGAATAATATCCCAAAAGTAAGTCCACTTAACATAAAAAATATGTTATTGGCTTGATTCACACCCGCTAATGCCTCTTTTCCGAGTCCACCCACCATGATGGTATCAGCCACCCCCATTAATGTGATACCCAATTGACCGAGAATTATCGGATATGATAATTTCAATATTTCAGAAATTTCAGGGCGGTAATTTCGTATAAAACGCAGCATTTGTGAAAAAAATCCCGCAAAAATAGGTGAATTAGAATGGAATCTATTAAAATTCAGATTAAACCCGTCATATAAGAGTTAAATCATAAAAAAAGGCAACAATGTTTCGTAACTTTGCAGCTATGATTGACGTATTGTGGGAAGATAACCATCTTATCATTGTAAATAAGCCTGCTGGAGTTCCCACACAAGGCGACGAAACAGGTGATGCTCACTTATTAGGCATGACGGAAGAATACATTCGAGTAAAATACAATAAACCGGGTGCCGCTTATGTTGGATTGGTTCATCGAATAGACCGACCCGTATCCGGCGCAGTGATTCTCGCAAAAACGTCTAAGGCATTGGTTAGAATGAATGAAATTTTCCAGAAAAAAGAAAATCGAAAAATCTATCATGCCATTGTTTCTACGCAACTTCCTGAGGAATCAGGTACTCTCGAACATTTTCTTGGGAAAGATTCGGTTACACACAAAGCTTTAGCGTACAATAAACCACGGGGAGGTGCAAAATTGAGTATTTTGCATTACCGACTTTTGGCAAGTCTAGCTGGTAAATATTTATACGAAATTCATTTAGAAACCGGTAGATTTCACCAAATTAGAGCACAATTATCGAAAGTAGGTTCTCCAATATTAGGCGATTTAAAATACGGTGCTGGCAATCCCCTACCTGATCGATCAATCGCATTGCATTCGCGCCAACTTATCACTCCTCACCCAGTAAAAACCAATCCATCTGTGAGTGTAATAGCTCCTTACCCCAAGAAACAATGGTGGGATCTTTTCAAAGAGGAATCTCGGGGACCCAAAAAACGTCGTTAAAATTCTGAATTTGATCGTTACAAACGATCACTCCTTCGGCTTCCAAAAGTTCTTGCATTCGATCTGGATGTGAAAAATGCATCTTACCCGTAAGAAGACCTTGTCGATTCACCACTCTATGAGCAGGAATTTTTGGATCAATAGCGTGACTTAAATTCATGGCCCATCCTACCATTCTGGAACTTCTTTTACTACCCAAGAATGCCGCTATTGCACCGTAGGTTGTAACCCGTCCAGGAGGAATCAGACGAACTACATCAAATACTCGATGATTGAAATCATAATTTTCAGGTTTCATACAACCAACTGCCCTTATTTTTGTCTTAAATTTACAAAAAAATTGTTTAAACACTCATTTTAACCTGAATACGGATATGAACTTGAAGAATATTGTTACCATTTTTTCCTTTTTTATTATCGGGGGAAGTCAACTCGTGGCGCAAAACACGGGGAAATCAAAGAAAAACAAATCACGTAAAGTTGAAGAAACGCCCATCGTTACTGCCGATGAAATCCAACCTGTTTCCAACCCCAATTCAAAATCCGTTCCTGCTGACGCCTCTTTAATCAACAATGTCCCTTCTGAACAACCGAAGATTTCTAATTATAAAATTATTCCATATCAACGTCCATATTCAGTAAATAAAGACAACCGAGTGGGTGTTTATCCCAAACAAAAAAATACCAAACAATGGGATGGAAGATCGCCCGGAATTTATTCTGTTCGATTCAAAATGAAGGGCCTAAAACCCGGTGAAACGGTATACATTGCAGATCATCATATTGGGGGCAAATACTTACGCGATACAGCAATTGTTGACAAAAAAGGAATAGCTAATTTTACCGGTAATTTCTGGTTGCAACGCGGCATGTATTTGTTCGTATTGCCCGAGAAGAAAGACTATTTTGAATTTTTAATTGATGACGATCAAGATTTTCAAATTAATTGCGATACCTCTTGGTATGAGCACGACTACTATGCAAAAATGACGGTGGAAGGATCAGAAGAAAACGATCGATTTGTAAAATATCAAATGGGCAAAATGCGATCCATTCAGAAATTAATTGACGTGGATCAACAGATGCAAGCCGATAGCACTCCTGAAAATCTTGCACGCTTAAATCCCATCAAAGAACAATATTTAAGAGAGAAAAATCAGTTCGACAGTTTGTATATCTCTAAAAATCCCAACTCGATGTTAGCCCGATTTTTATTGGCAATGCAACCCGTAACCATTCCTCAAGAATTGCCAACAAAAGCAGATGGCACCAAAGACAGCACCTTCCCATATCGATATTACAGAAACCACTATTGGGATAACGTTGATTTCAATGAAGATGCCCTTGTAAGAATGCCTGTAAACGTTCTTAAAATGAAATTAGATGGCTTCTTTGATAAAATCATCGTACCGGATGCGGACACGTGCATTGATGCATGTAATTTCTTACTGGAAAAAGCAAAAAACAGCGTCGAAAATGAAAAATACTTGATTTGGTACCTAACAAATCGTTTTGAATCAAGCAACATCATGGGTTTAGATCGAGTATTTGTGCACATGGCTCTAGGTTACTATTGCCAAGGAAAAACATGGTGGGTAG
>JACCDQ010167703.1_pt1 | contig 12984 bp, 11 predicted proteins | sample 7446031 | NCBI WGS metagenome assembly JACCDQ01 (sample SAMN15323442, study PRJNA562643) | freshwater metagenome | isolation source: river surface water | place: USA:Blue River Watershed | collected 2017-08-17 | reverse complement strand
GTTCATGTGGGGGCCAATTTCGCCTTCTAATTTGGGGAAGGTGAAGTACCCATGAGATTCTTTGGCATGCATTCCGAGTGGTCCGCGGTTTGCCTTGATTTTTTCGAAGATATCTGCTGACATGCTGTTATTTTTCTGCAAAGTTAAGAGAATATAAATGATAACAAATGAACAACCTGTTAGTTTTCAACAAGCTTTTCACTTAAATACTGCGCTGTTGTGTTGTCTTGGTGCTTGATAAACTCCTTAGGATGACCACTAAAGAGCAGGTGTCCGCCGTTTTCGCCGCCATCTGGGCCGAGGTCGATGAGGTGGTCTGCACATTTGATCACTTCCATGTTGTGTTCGATAACTACGAGCGAATGCCCTTTGTCTAGCAAGGCATTGAAAGCAATAAGTAGTTTTTCGATGTCGTAAAAGTGCAAGCCGGTAGTGGGTTCGTCAAAGATGAATAGTGTAGGTGTTTGTTGATTGCCTTTACTGAGAAAAGAGGCGAGTTTGATGCGCTGTGCTTCTCCGCCAGACATTGTGCTCGAGGACTGCCCGACCGTAAGGTAACCAAGACCTACATCGATCAGCGGTTGAATTTTTTCGGCCACGCGCTGCGCCAGTTTGTCTGGGTCTGCACTGAAAAACTCAAGCGCTTCTTGTAAGGTGAGTGCAAGTAAGTCTGCGATCGATTTTTCTCGGTATGAGATTTCCAAAGTTTCGCTTTTGTAGCGCTTGGCTTTGCAATGTTTACAAGGAAGCTGTACATCGGCCATAAACTGCATTGACACCGTGATGTTTCCTTCTCCTTCGCAAATTTCGCAGCGGCCACCGGCTACGTTAAAAGAAAAGAAGCCGGGCTTGTAGCCACGCAATTTGGCTAATGGTTGGCGCGCATAGATTTCTCTGATGTCGTCAAAAGCTTTGACATAGGTAATGGGGTTGCTTCGCGAGGATTTCCCGATCGGATTTTGGTCGATAAACTCGACATGGCCAAGTTTTTTGATATCGCCACTTAGGCCATTGCATTTGCCGATGAGTTCGCTGCTCAGGCCGAGTTCTTTGCGCACGAGCGGATACAGAAGTCTTTTGATGAGGGTAGATTTCCCTGAGCCCGACACGCCAGTGACGCAAACGAGTTGCCCAAGTGGAACGCTTACATCTAGGTTTTTGAGGTTGTTTTGTCTGGCATTGTGAATCGTCAAGGAACCAAGTGCAGTGCGGGTGCGCTGCGGCAAGGCAATTTGTTTTCGACCTGTGAGGTATTGCGCGGTCAGCGATTGGCTGTTTTGTAGGGCTTTAAAATCTCCTTGAAACACCAAATTACCACCTTGGCTGCCTGCCAGCGGCCCAATGTCGATGATTTCATCGGCGGCCCGCATAATTTCTTCTTCGTGTTCCACAACTAATACGGTATTGCCCTGATTTTTGAGGGCTGTCAGTACCTCTATGAGTTTTTTGGTGTCGCGGGGGTGCAGGCCAATAGAAGGTTCGTCGAGAATATAGAGTGAGCCAACAAGGCTTGAGCCAATTGAGGTGGCGAGTTGAATGCGCTGCGCTTCTCCTCCCGACAAGGTGTTTGAATTGCGGTTGAGCGTTAAGTAGCCGAGTCCAACTTTCTGAAGATAAGACAAGCGCTGTTCAATTTCGGGGAGAATATGCTTGCAGACTTTACTTTGGTGCGGATCCAATTCAAGACCCTGAAAATAAAGCAGGGCGTCGTCAATGCTCATTAAAACAACATCTTGAATGCTTTTGTCTGCTATTTTGACATAAGCGGCATCTTTTCTTAGGCGCGTACCGTTGCAGTCCGGGCAGATTGTTTTGCCGCGATAGCGAGAAAGTAGCACTCTGTATTGTATTTTATAAGTCTGACTTTCAATTTGTTTAAAGAATTCATTTAAACCAATAAAATACTTGTTTCCGGTCCAAAGTAGCGCGTATTGTGCAGGGCTTAGTTCTTGGATAGAGCGGTGTATGGGGAAGTCAAATTTACTGGCCTGGTAAAGCAATGTTTGCAGGTATTCTTGCATGTTTTCGCCTTTCCAAGCTGCAATGGCACCTTCGTACACACTTTTTGTGCGGTCAGGGATAACTAGCTCTTCGTCTATGCCGAGCGTCATGCCGTAGCCCTCACATCTTTTACAGGCCCCGTAAGGGTTGTTAAAGGCGAAAAATGGGGTGGTGGGTTCTTCAAAGCGCAAGCCGTCGGCTTCAAAAAGTGCGCTGAAACCCATCAATTCTTTCGTGCTGGCATTGTATAAGCTGCATTCGCCCTTGCCTTCAGCGAAAGCGCGTTCAATGCCTTCAGAAAGCCTGCTTTGTTGCGGGAGTTCACGGGCTTCATTTTTGAGGCGATCGACCACTACCCATAACTGAGCGGGCAGTGCTTCGAAAGGAAATATATCGTTAATTAATACAAAAGAATTGTCTAAAAACAAACGCGTAAAACCTTCTTTGTTAAGAAGTTCAACCTTTTTATTTAAATTTTCAATTGAATTATATTCGAGTGCATATAGAATCGCAAAAGGCGCGTCTTGCCAATTGGTATCCAAAAAATGCAGCACATCTTTGGTTTGGTGTTTTTGTACGGCCGCTCCTGAAATAGGCGAGTAAGTGGTGCCGATTCTTGCAAATAGTAATTTGAGGTAGTCGTAGATTTCGGTGCTCGTGCCAATAGTAGATCTAGGGTTGCCAGAGCTCACTTTTTGTTGGATGGCAATGGCTGGAGACAAACCTTTGATGTCGTCAATGGCTGGTTTGTCTAGGCGTCCAAGAAATTGGCGCGCATAGGCAGACATGCTCTCGATAAAGCGGCGTTGTCCTTCGGCAAATATGGTGTCAAAAGCCAAGCTGGATTTACCCGATCCGGAAACGCCGGTAATCACAGTGAGTTTGCCATGTGCAATGCGCACATCCAAGCCTTTGAGGTTGTGTTCGCGCGCGCCCTTTACCGAGATAAATTTTTCCATATGCAAAGGTAAAATTTCTTTACTTTTAGTGCTTTAAAAACAAGCGAATGTCCCAAAACTCTTTATTTCGAAAGAAAACCGTTGCTTCTATCATGGCTCAGGTGCGTGCCAACGAAGCCAGTACAGAAGGTCATGTCCTAAATAAACACTTAAAGATCCGCGACTTAATTGCTTTTGGCATAGCGGCTATTATTGGTGCTGGAATCTTTTCTACCATCGGGCAAGCCTCTGCGCAAGGTGGCCCGGCTGTTATTTTTCTATTTCTCTTCACGGCGTTGGCCAGTGGTTTTGCCGCCTTTGCTTACGCAGAGTTTGCTTCAATGGTACCTGTAGCGGGTTCGGCCTACACGTATTCGTATGTAGCCTTCGGAGAACTCATTGCCTGGATCATCGGTTGGGCGCTCATTATGGAGTACGCTATTGGCAATATTACCGTAGCAATATCTTGGAGTGATTATTTAACTACAATGCTTGAACAAATTCATATTGAGGCAATTGGATTAAAAGGAATTCACCTTCCTGACTGGATGCAAATGGATTACTTAAGCGCCTCAAACGGTTACACCGAGGCCTTACAATTTTTGAAAAACGGTGGCGATATTCAGCATTTAGAGCCTGCACTTCTTCAAGCGCGCGAGGCTTGGCTCACGGCACCGCAAATTGGATCTTTACATTTAGTACTCGATATTCCTGCCTTATTTATCATCGTCTTGATTACTTGGTTGGTGTATCGCGGCATCAAAGAGAGTCGGAACGCTTCCAACGCAATGGTGATTATCAAATTGGCAGTCATTCTTTTGGTGATTGCCGTTGGGGTATTTTATATCGACATGAACAATTGGACGCCATTTGCACCAGAAGGCGTGAGCGGGGTACTCAAAGGCGTATCCGCTGTATTCTTTGCTTACATTGGTTTTGACGCCATTTCTACCACAGCCGAAGAGTGCGAAAACCCACAGCGCGATTTGCCGCGCGGCATGATGTGGGCCATCATCATTTGTACAGTCTTGTATATCATCATTGCGCTCATCCTCACCGGCATAGTTCCTTATGACCAATTAGCGGTTGGCGAGCCTTTGGCATTTGTGTTTGAGCAGATCAACTTGCCCAAAATGACGTTTATTATCTCGATTTCTGCCGTTGTAGCAATGGCTTCGGTTTTGCTTGTTTTTCAAATGGGACAGCCGCGCATCTGGCTGAGCATGAGTCGCGATGGCTTGTTGCCTAAGCGTTTCTCAAAAATCCATCCGAAATACAAAACGCCTTCATTTGCCACAATTGTGGTTGGTTTTGTAGTCGCCATACCAGCGCTTTTCATGAACCTCACGATGGTTACTGACTTGTGTTCAATCGGAACTTTATTTGCTTTTGTATTGGTTTGTGGCGGCGTACTGGTCTTGCAAAATAAACCCGATGTAGAGCGCGGTTCTTTCAAGACACCATACGTAAATGCGGGTCTGGTTTTACCATCAGCTTTCGGATTGGGTCTTATATATACCCTGACTTTAGGTTTTCAAGGAAATCCGGTCTTCAATGCGATTTATAATTTTCTCGCTTTTGAGAGTTGGTCCGATTTCGGTGAAAAAATCCCGTCCCTCATTTTCTGGGTATTTACCATCTTTTTAACGGTTGTGAGTGTGCCTAAAAAGTTGTCGCTCATTCCATCTTTAGGGCTCTTGAGTTGCCTTTACATGATGAGTGAAATTCCGCTGCAGAACTGGATTTACTTTGGAGTTTGGTTGCTCATAGGCTTGGTGATCTACTTTACGTACAGTAGAAAACACTCCAAGTTAAATACCTTGAACGCTTAAATTAGTATCCGAAGCTTTTTTCGATGCCTAATATAAAGGCATGAATAACTTTGATATGTATTTCTTGGGCGCGGTCTGCATAAGGGCTATGTGGCGCCCTGATTTCTAAATCGGCCAATGCTGCGAGCTGGCCCCCGTCTTTACCAGTTAAAACAATGGTTTGGATGCCCTTTGCCTTGGCGGCTTCCACAGCCAAAATGACATTTTTTGAAGTTCCAGAAGTAGAAATGCCCAATAAGACATCACCGGGCTGACCCACTCCTTGAACATATCTTTCAAAAACGTGCGCATAGCCGTAGTCGTTGGCAACGCAAGAAAGGTGAGAGGGGTCGGAGATAGAAAGTGCGGCAAGTGCAGGGCGGTCGTTGCGGTAGCGCCCAGAAAGTTCTTCGGCAAAATGCATGGCGTCGCACATAGAACCACCGTTGCCGCAGCTCATGATTTTATTCCCGTTGGACAATGCATTGTGCATTATCGCAATGGCTTGCGCAATTTTTTCCATGTTTTCAATTGTATTGAACTGGGTCAATACGTGCTGTGCTTCTTGAAATTCTTGGCTCAATTGGGCTGGATCCATCGCTTTTTTTGTCAAAAATAAGAAAACGCAGCCAAGCGCCCAACGAATCATTTATCTTTGATTTATGAATCAGTCTGCTTTTTATCAAAATAAAGTCATCTGGATAACCGGTGCCTCATCCGGAATCGGAGAAAATTTAGCCATTCAATTAGCGCAACATGGTGCACGTTTGATCTTATCGGCGCGCAATCAACAAAAGTTAGCGGACTTAAAAGCGTCTTTAACGCATCCGGAGGCACATCTGGTTTTGCCTTTAGATTTGGGCGCTTTGCAAGCACCAGAAAGCTATACCGACCAGATTTTAGCCCAATTTGGAAGGCTGGATATCCTGATCAACAACGGTGGCGTTTCGCAAAGAGCCAGTGCGCATGAAACTGAAATGGAGGTCAATCGCCAACTTATGGAAGTGAACTTCTTTGGCAACATTGCCTTGGCAAAAGCTGTTTTACCGATTTTTAGAGCTCAAAAAAGTGGCCAATATTTGATTGTGAGCAGTATTGCCGGCAAATTTGGTTTCCACCTGCGCTCTATATACAGCGCCTCAAAGGCGGCTTTAGTGGGTTATTACGAAAGTTTAGCCATGGAAGAAGCGTCCAACGGCATCAAAGTCACACTGGCTTATCCCGGTAAGATCAATACACCCATTTCAAAAAGCGCCCTCACCGCAAGTGGTCAAGCGCATGGCACCATGGACCGCAATCAAGCAACCGGAATGCCAGTAGAACATTGCGTAAGCCTCATGCTCGAAGCGTTAGCTAAAGAAAAGAGAGAGGTGTTGATTGGCGGCAAAGAACTGATTGCTGTTTACATGAAGCGCTTTTTGCCGCGTTTGTTTTGGAAAATTATCCCCAAGCAAAGCGCTACCTAAAAGCATTGCCTGCTGAAAGGCCATAAAAAAAAAGGGCTGTCTCATCGAGACAGCCCTTTTTTATTTCAGAAAATCTGAATTAGTTTACGCTTTTAGAAAGGTCTGCACCTGCCTTGAAACGAACTGTGTTTTTAGCTGCAATTTGGATTACATCACCAGTTTTAGGGTTGCGACCGTTACGTGCATTTCTTTTAGAAATACCGAAAGAACCGAAACCTACTAAAGAGATAGCATCTCCTTTAGCCAAAGCGCTAGTAGTTGCGCTTACGAAACCATCCAATGCGCGTTTTGCATCAGCTTTAGACAATCCTGCAGACGCTGCGATTGCGTCGATCAATTCTGCTTTGTTCATAATAAATTAGTTTTAATCTGTTAGTAATTAATTATCGAAACAAATATATCGGAATATCAATGCCCGCAAAGGTTTCAGGCCAAAAAAAGTGCAAAAATGTTGAAAAAATGGTCATTTTGTTGATAAAGCAGGCTAAAATGCCCGTCAGTATTGGGTTTTGAGAACTTTTTTGGCGGAATTTTGTAATATGCAAATGAAGGTAGGAATCATTGGTTCTGGTATTGGTGCTTTAGCGAGTGCCATTGAACTCCGAAAATTAGGCCTAACGGTCACCGTTTTTGAAGCCAACGCAGTTATTGGCGGTAAAATTGTCGAGCAGCACATCGATGGATACCGTTTTGACATGGGCCCTTCTGTATTTACTGAACCCAAATTGCTCCAAGACCTCCTCCAATCCCTAGATCCACAGCAAAACTTCCCATATCGCGAATTAGAAGAGTCTTGTCGTTATTTTTTCAACGATGGCCAACAAGTCAGGCTTCCTGTGCGCAAAGAAGCGGTAGCCCACACCTTACATACCGAATTTGGCGAAGATCCAACCCTTGCGCTAAAGTACCTTTCTAAAATGGAAGCCAATTACAAGGCTATTTATCCGGTCTTTATTCAGATCTCTTTACATCGGTTCAAGCAGTTGTTTAAAAAGCCACTCTTCAAAGCGCTGTCCAGGCTATCCAAATACGGTTTGCAGCAAACCATGCACGCGCAAAATAAAAAGCACTTTAAGCATTCGAAAACCATCCAAATTTTTGACCGCTTGGCAACCTACAACGGCAGCTCACCCTATTTAGCGCCTGCCATGCTCAACATCATCTCACAATTAGAGTTCAACGAAGGTCCTGCTATGCCGGTTGGTGGCATGGTGCAAATCACGCGCAGGGCGCAGCAACTCGCGGCTCAACATGGTGTTGCTTTCCATACAAACGAGCGCGTGCTCGAAATTACACATGAGAACAACATTGTAAAAGGATTGCGCACTACAAAAGGAAAATACGCATTCGATTTGGTGGTATCTAACATGGATATCCATTATACCTATGAACAACTTTTGCCTACCTTAAAAGCTCCACGCTTTTTGCTCAAACAAGAAAAGTCGAGCTCAGCAGTGGTCTTTTATTGGGGCATCAATCGTTCTTTTGAGCAGTTAGGCGTACACAATATCTTCTTTGCCGCAGACTATCAAGCAGAGTTCAAGGCCATTTTTGAAACCAAAACGCTGCATCCAGACCCTACAGTCTATATCCACATCTCCTCAAAAGTAGAGCAAGCAGACGCGCCAGCAGGCAAAGAAAACTGGTTTGTGATGGTCAATGCACCTATCAATGTTGGTCAAGATTGGGATGAAGAAATTCAATTATTGCGCCAACGCATTTTAGCTAAACTTTCAAAAGCCCTTGCGCTCGATATCGAACCCTTGATCGAGGCAGAGCAAATCAATGAGCCCCGCTTAATTGATGCGCGCTATAGCGGCAAGCAAGGTTCTATCTATGGCAATGCCTCCAATAACGCATTTTCCGCATTTCTCAGACACCCTAATTTTTCCAAGCAAATCAAAGGCTTGTATTTTGCAGGTGTAACGGTGCATCCGGGCGGCGGTATTCCGCTCGCAATCAACAGCGCAAAAATAGTTGCACGTTGCGTTCAAGAAGATTATCCTAATCTTCGAAAATGAGTTGATACGTTTGTACTTGATTCAAAACGGCATTCTCCTCCTTAAACGACCCGTTGATCGAAAAAAACGTCAAGTATAGTTTTTTCGGGACTTCCGTTAGGGGCAAATTCTTTCCTTGTTCAATGTCATAAAATTGGTGCACGGTCCTTTGCGCCTGTACCAGATCTTCCTTGACCATAACTAACGAATCAAAGCGATGCCAATCTACTTGCGCATCATAAAACCAATAACAATAGTCATTTATCGTATTCAAGAAGAGCTCTTGATCTTTATTGAATTCTGTTTCCACACTTACTTTCCAGCCTATGTTTTCAAAGTCGGGAATTTTCCTTTTCTCAGCACCGTAGGCGATAATTGGTCTTTCGCTACAATGCACAAACACACCGCGTAAGCTGTCGAGTTCAACGGCGATCACAAAAGGTTGTTTTTTGAGTTGAATAACATGTGTTGAATCGCCGCGAAAGGTTTGGTTACCTTGTGAAAAGTCTATCTTAAATGTTTGCCCAAAAATATAGAGCTGTACAAAAATCAAAAAAAAGAGGATGCTTGTCCGCAATATCATGGAATAAAAGTAGGGAAATAATCAGCTACTTTGAGCAAAAAAAAGATGCATTTATAACGACTCACTCCTGCGCAAATCAAGAATTGTGGTCTGAACTTCTACCACAATTGCTTCTACTGAAGTACCTGTCGCCAATGTTGCAGCTCCTATCTTGACTTCAGCTTCAAACGGAACAGGCAGAAATGAGCCTTTTGGAAGAATTTTTCCTGTACCTTCTATCCAGACAGGAATGAAGGGTATGTGAGGAAATGCTTGTAACAATACGCCAATACCTGATTTGAAGGCTTGCAGTTCTCCTGGTTTGCCGCGGGTTCCTTCCGGAAATAAAATCAATGAATGGCCTTTTTTTAGTTTTTCTTCGAGTAATTGAAGGGCATTGTCTTTTTGCTTAATGAGTACCGTATTGACAAAAAGATTAGAGATAAAAGCAAGCCATTTTTTTTTACCAAAATAGTTAGCGGTAGCAACAGGGTGGGTTTTCATCAATACGCGAATGGGCAGACTAGCCAATAAGGCCATGGTGTCGATGTGGCTATTGTGATTGGCCACAACAATAAATTGATTTTGTCCTTGAAATGCGTTTTTATTACGGATCCTTACACCCACTAGTTTGAGTAGAATCGGCATCACGCCTTTATAAATGAAAATCAACAACAACTGCTTCATTTACCAATAGCAAATGAGGTAGACGTAATAAAAGAAAAACGGCGCACTAATAGCCAAGGAATCGATGCGGTCTAAGATGCCGCCATGACCTTTGATAGCTGTGCCGGTGTCTTTGAGCCCGAAATCGCGCTTGATGGCCGACACAATGATGTCTCCAACAAAACCCATGCAGGCGATAAGTAAGCCTGCGCCAAGTGCTTCTAGGGTGGTGAATGGCGTGAGAAAACGCAAGAGAATTGCGGCACCAATGGTACTCAACAAGCCGCCAATAAAGCCTTCCCAGGTTTTGTTTGGGCTGATTTTTTCAATGATTTTGTGTCTGCCCAGGAGTTTGCCCCAGGTAAACTGAAATACGTCGTTCATTTCGGTTAAGAATACGACAAACAGTAGCAGGCCCCTTCCACCTGCATTGAATTGAGGAAGTTCGGGGAGGGAGAGTAAATAAGCCAAATGACTGATTGAAAAAACAGTGAGCATGAGGTGCGTCGGGATCACACTCATCGAGCGCGCGATGTCTTGCGTATGGCCTTTCAAAACCAATACGAAGGGAATCCAGGTGAACATAAACACCGGAATAAACACCGCGAAGGGCGCAAACCAACCCATATAGGCAAAGAAATACTGAACGGGAACAGCGAGATAAGCCCAGAAAATAACGCTACGGTCTTCTATGCGTGCGCTTTTACTGATACTAGATAACTCGCGCAAGGCCGCAAACGAAAGCAAACCAAATGCGATAAATGAAATGGCCGGATGCACAATGGCTGCTGTGGTAAAAATACTGGCCATGACCCACCAAGATTTCGTGCGCGTCATGAGTTCGTCTACCTGTGGCCCGGGCTTGATTTTCTTCCAGATCCAAAAAAGCGTGGTGGCAAAAACAAGCACGCCCAAGATCACCAAAATCATTTGTTGGATTTCCGTCATGTCTTTAAGATATTGCATTTCTCAATCTTTTTAAGGTACTCCAAATCAACAAACAAAAAACAGTCAACCAAATCCAGGTGAGATACGCCATGATCGGCGCATTGAAAAAGAAGAGCAAACTCAGCACACCAACAACCAACGCGCGGTCCGATTTACCCATAGGGCCGTCATAGCGCCGTTCGCCACCGAGCGCTTGTCCCAGTAAACCCGCAAATTCATTGAGTACACTCAAAAGCAAAAAGGTCATGATCCAAATTTGGTCCATTGCAAACAGTACGTAAAGCGGGTAGTACAGCACGCTATCAGAAACGACATCCCCAATTTCATTCAAAACAGCTCCTGTTTTACTTTGCATATTGAATTGCCGCGCCATCATGCCATCCAAGGCATTGAGTGCCATGCGCAGCAATAAACAAATAGGGAGTGAAAGCAACGCCAGCTGTCGGTCTCCATACAAACTATAGCAACCCATAACCAAAGAGAGAACGAGAGCCAAAATTGTGAGTCCATTTGGCGTAAAACCCCATTTTTTGAAGCGCAATAACACTGGCTGCAAAAGGGCCTGAAATTTGGGCTTGAGTTGGTATACAGAAATCATGGTTGGTGCTTGATAAATGGATCGGCAACGGGTTTGGTCTGGTAAAAATACGAACCAAAATGCCCGTTCTCGATAAAATACATAATTGCTTCTGAAAAGACTTCCGGATGCGTGTACATCTGATCGTGATGCAACGGGACATACCTGAAATCTGTACAGGTCTGTCCAAAACATGAAATGTCCCAGCAATAAGGCCCGGGGGCAGCTGCGGTCTCTTGGTGTTTTCTGACCGTATTGGTCGCGTAAGTTTCCAGTAAAAGTCCTTTCTCAATTTCTGGGTAGGCGAGGGCAGGATAGGGTGTGTCGATGAGGTCTTGCATCACGGGGCCGAAAAGCAAAAAATTGACCAATTTCATATCTTTTACCAAGACATACGGTGCGCGTTCCTGTAAGGTGCTGCGGTCATAGACGATAGTAGCGATGTTGGCAGGTCCATTGGCTGCAATCCAAGAATTAATGGTCCAAGAACCGACAATATAAGCAAACACATGAACGCTATCGTAGTTGTCGAGCTTTTCTTTTTTCCAAAAGTCTGCAAAATTGGAAACCGTCTGATCGATAGATTGACGTGAAATATAGCGGGGTACAAAAACGTCGTAATTATAAACTCCAAACTGCTGTTTGATGGCACGCAAGGAGTGGTATTTCGAACCAAAACCCGTCAAAATGACAATGGCTTCTTTGTGCGCAAATGCTTGTCTTTTTTTGCCAAACAAGGTTTGAGGGACGGCATTGGGCTCGGATTTCAAGTAGGCTTGCAAATCGCCATAAACGACTTCAAAATCTTGGTTTTTGAAGTTGACGAGGTGGTGCGCATATAAATCTTCGATGAGTTCGTTGGGTGTGCTGATCAAAAACGCCAAGCCCGGATTGATTTGCGATTTGCGCAGCGTGCGTTTGAGCGCATCGGTGCAGTTATTGACAAAGAGTGTCCAGGGTTTTTCGAGGTTCCAGTAGTCGCTGAGTTGCTCTAATTTAGAGAGCTCGGGCTCTTTGGCTTTTAATTTCAATACCAGCGAAGGCACCTGACTTTGGTGTTTGAGCTCGAGGTGATCGTAAGCAAATGCTTTTTGATAGGAGATATCCTTTAATTTGAAGCAACCGCCGTCTGCTTTTCGGTATTTAGTATAATAGGTGAGTTGTGAGCTATCTGGGCCAAAGGCAAAGCTGATGTGTCCGGCTCCTGAGGTGGTTTGGGCACTACTATAGACAAATAAATAGAGTTCAAACCCTGATTGAGCAGCGTGCAACGGCTTGGTCAGCAAGGTGAAAAGAAATAAAATCCAATAATATTGAAACCGCATAAGGGCAAGTTTACAAAAGAATTTGACCGTGAAGAAATCAAATCTAGCAATTGCTCGTGTATCACTTGCGAAAAATGCAACAAAAAGTACAGAAAACAAAAAAGGCTCCGGTAGTGGAGCCTTTTGAAGTAGCGAGACCGAGAGTTGAACTCGGGACCTTAGGGTTATGAATCCTACGCTCTAACCAACTGAGCTATCTCGCCATGTGCGGGTGCAAATATAAAGAGAATTTTAAATTTCTTTACAATTTGGCCACAACTAATTCATTTTTTTCAATTCATTCTGGATAAAGTGAACTAAAGTTTGCAGGCGCTCTGATGAAAAATCAAATGGGACGCCAGCGGTTTGATAAATCTTGGTCATGGGCTCCGTATAACCCAGGGCGAGAGCATTTTTATAGTTTTGAATGGCGCTCGGATAATCTTCTAAGCTGTTTTTCCAGACGCCTAGTGCGCCAAGTTGGGCAATGCCGTATTCGATGTAGTAGAATGGAACTTCGAAGAGGTGTAATTGGCGTTGCCAGGAGCTTTGCACTAGCTCTTCATAACCGGTCCAGTCGGTGAGGCCCGTGCCAAAATCGCTTGCTAGTTTTGTCCAGTAAGCCGATCTTTCTTCGAGGGAATGTGTTGGGTTTTCGTAAATCCAATGCTGAAAAGCATCGATTTGCGCTATCCAAGGCAAGACCTTCAG
>JACCDQ010005150.1_pt1 | contig 12984 bp, 11 predicted proteins | sample 7446031 | NCBI WGS metagenome assembly JACCDQ01 (sample SAMN15323442, study PRJNA562643) | freshwater metagenome | isolation source: river surface water | place: USA:Blue River Watershed | collected 2017-08-17 | reverse complement strand
CCATCAACGTGGTCACCTTGCTCAGTCTGTCGCTGGTGATCGGCATTTTGGTGGATGACGCGATCGTGGAAATCGAAAACATCGTGCGCCACCTGCGCATGGGCAAATCGCCCTACCAAGCGGCCATGGAAGCGGCAGATGAAATCGGTTTGGCCGTGATTGCCACCACGTTCACCCTGATTGCCGTGTTTTTGCCCACCGCCTTCATGAGCGGCATACCGGGCAAGTTCTTCAAACAGTTCGGCTGGACGGCGGCGATTGCCGTGTTTGCGTCGTTGGTGGTGGCGCGCATGCTCACCCCCATGATGGCGGCGTATTTGCTCAAGCCCCTGGTCAACACCGGTGAGCCGCCAGACGGTTGGTTCATGGCCCGCTACATGCGGGTGGTGGCATGGTGCACGCACCATCGCGTCGTCACCATGGGAGCTGCCGCTGCCTTTTTTGTGGGTTCGATTTCGCTGGTGCCTTTGTTGCCCACCGGGTTCATACCGGCCGACGACTTCGGCCAAACCCAGGTAAGCATAGAACTGCCGCCGGGCAGCACCTTCAAAGACACGCTGGCCGCGGCCGAACAAGCCCGCACCTTGGTGGAACAAAACCCCCATGTGAAACGGGTGTACACCGCTGTGGGCGGTGGTGCTTCGGGGTCGGACCCGTTTGCGGGCGGCGGTGCAGCTGAAGTGCGCAAAGCCACCCTGACCCTGACCCTGACGCCCCGCGCCGAGCGGCCAGGCTTGCGCAAACAGGCCATTGAATTTGATCTGCGCGAACGCATGGCGGCCCTGCCGGGCGCCCGTGTCAAAGTGGGCCTGGGCGGCAACGGCGAAAGCTATGTGTTGGTGTTGTCGGGTGACGATGGCAAAGCGTTGCTTGAAGCCGCCAGCGCGGTGGAAAAAGACCTGCGTGCCATTCCTGGCCTGGGCAACATCGCCTCTAGCGCCAGCTTGGTGCGCCCCGAAATGGTGGTGCGCCCCGACGCCGCTGCCGCTGCCAACGCGGGCATTACGTCTCAGGCCATTGCCGATACCTTGCGCGTGGCCACCTCGGGCGATTACGACAGCGGGCTGGCCAAGCTCAACTTGCCCCAGCGCCAAGTGCCCATTGTGGTGCGCCTGCCCGAAGCCGCCCGGCAAGACCCAGCCACGCTGGGGCAACTGACCATACCCGGCGCCCGCGGGCCCGTGGCTTTGGCCAACATTGCCACCGTGGGCCTGGAAAGCGGCCCTGCGCAAATCGACCGCTACGACCGCCAGCGCAACATCAATTTCGATATTGAATTGAACGGGCAACCCCTGGGTGACGTGGCGGCAGCCATTGCGGCCCTGCCCAGTTTGCAAAACCTGCCGGCTGGGGTGCGCCAGGCCACCATAGGCGACGCCGAGGTGATGGCCGAGCTGTTTGCCAGCTTCGGCCTGGCCATGCTGACCGGTGTGTTGTGCATTTACATCGTGCTGGTGTTGTTGTTCAAAGGCTTCATGCAGCCCGTGACCATTTTGGCAGCGCTGCCCTTGTCGTTGGGTGGGGCCTTCGTGGCCTTGCTGGTCACCAAGAGCGCGTTTTCCATGCCTTCGCTCATTGGGCTGATCATGCTCATGGGTATCGCCACCAAAAACTCCATTTTGCTGGTGGATTACGCCATCCTGGCGCGGCGCGAAGGCAAAACCCGCCGGGAAGCGCTGATCGACGCCTGCCACAAGCGTGCGCGCCCCATCGTCATGACCACCATTGCCATGGGTGCTGGCATGATGCCAATTGCCTTGGGCTGGGGTGCCGACCCCAGCTTCAGGCAGCCCATGGCGGTGTCGGTGATTGGCGGCTTGATCACGTCCACCTTCCTGAGCCTGCTGGTGATTCCGGTGGTGTTCACCTACGTGGACGATCTGGTGCAGTGGACACTGCGCCTGGTGCGACGCGGGCGGTCACAAGCACCGGCAACGGTTTGATCAGTCTGGGTGTGGGCGGGTCGGGGCGGCCGTGCCTTCCCCCGCCACCGCCTGCACGGCCTGGTGGTGGGTCAAAAACACATTGCCGCTTAGGTGCTGCAAAAAGTCGCTGCGTTGCAAGCGGTCCATGACCGGGCCCTTGACTTCCGACAAGTGCAGGGCCACCCCGGTTTCTTGCAAACGCTGGTTGATGGTTTCCAGGCTTTCCAGCGCGCTGGCGTCAATGTCATTCACAGCGGTGCATTGCAGCACCACGTGCTTCAGCTCAGGGTGTCCGGCCACGGCCTGCGCAATGTGGTCTTCCAGGTAGCGTGCGTTGGCAAAGTAAAGGCTTTCGTCGACCCGCAGGCCCAGCACCTGGGGATGCACCACAACCGTGTGGCGCTTGACGTTGCGGTAGTGCTCGGTGCCGGGCACTTGGCCCACGGTGGCAATGTGGGGTCGGCTGCTGCGGTGCAGCAGCAACAGCACCGAGGCACTCACACCCGACACCAAGCCTGCCTCGACACCCCAAACCAAGGTTACGCAAAACGTCAGCAACAGTGCGGCAAAGTCGGTGCGCGAATAGCGCCAGGTTCGCCCGAAGGCTTGTACGTCCACCAGCGCCAGCACGGCCACCATGATGGTGGCGGCCAAGGTGGCTTGAGGCAGGTGGTAAAGCGCCGGCGTTAGGAACAGCGCCGCTGCGGCCAACCCCAGCGCAGTGAACATGCCGGCGGCGGGCGTGCGTGCACCGGCGTCAAAGTTGACCACCGAACGCGAAAACCCGCCCGTCACCGGGAACCCGCCCGTCAGGCCCGCCCCCAAGTTGCTCAGCCCCAAGGCCCGCAACTCGGCGTCGGGGTCGATGCGTTCGCGCCGTTTGGCCGCCAGTGATTGGCCCACCGACACCGATTCCACAAACCCCACCAAGCCAATCAACAACGCAGGCACCCACAAAGCACTTATCAGTTGCGGGGTGCTGGTTCCCCAGTCGGGCCAAGTCCAGGTGGGCAAGCCTGTAGGCACCTGACCCACCACTTTGACGCCGCGCTCGCTCAGGCCCAGGCAGGCACTCAATGCCACACTGCCCACCAGCGCCAACACCGGCGCGGCCTTGGCACCCAAATCGGCCCAAAAACCTGGCAGGCCCCTATCGCGAAGCCAGGCCCTGGCTTTGTGGCGGGCCAACACCAAAAAAACCAACACACCCAAGCCCATGGCCAAGGTGGGGCCGTGGATGGCATGCCCTTGCGCCCACAGCTGCGGCAACAGGCTGACCAAGGTGTCGCCTTGGGCCGATACCCCGACCAAGTGTTTGAATTGGCTTAAAGCAATCAGCACACCCGACGCCGACACAAAGCCCGAAATCACAGGGTGGCTCAAAAAGTGCGCCACAAAACCCATGCGCAAAGCCCCCATCAGCAGCATCATGCCGCCGCTGATCAAGGCCAGCCACACCGCCGCCTGCAGCTGCAAGATGGGGTGGCCAGGGCCAGCCACTGCACCTATGGCGGTGGCCGTCATCAGGGATGTCACCGCTGCCGGGCCCACTGCCAAGGTGTTGCTGCTGCCCGTCAGGGCGTACAACACCAGGGGTGCCATGCTGGCGTACAAGCCGTTTTCAGGGGGCAACCCTGCCAACAGTGCATAGGCCAAACTTTGCGGAATCAACATCAAGCTCACCACCGCAGCAGCCGTCAAGTCGGCGGCCAGCCAATCGCGCTGGTAGTGCCTGCCCCACCGCAAAATGGGCAGCCAGGTTTGCAAATGTGTAGACGTGTGCTTGGGGGCCATGGTAGAAACAGGAAACGGCACCCACACCCTGCGTGCGCACACCGCGTGTTGATAATACTCCTTGGAGTTTTGAGCCCCACCATGACCCACCCTCAAATACCGCTGCCCGCTGCGCTTGCCGATCGCATCTTGCCGCCTGACGACGAACAACGCGTGGCCCTGCACAACGAGGTGCATGCCCGCCCACCTGCCCGCATACGCTTGCCGGCGTTGGTCACCTACGTGGCAGTGCTCAACCATGGCGTGTCGCGGCAAGACGAATGGCAGCATTTGCGCCAGTTGCCGGGGCAGGCCGACTTGAAGCTCGACGATCTGAGTGCCCATTTTTTGCGCATGCGTTTTGCAGACCACACGGTCAAGTGGGAGCGGCACACCGAATTCACCCGCTATTCCATCGTGCAGCCCCTGCCCGACCATGCGGGCCTGGATGCGACGCAGCCCGAACTGCTGAGCCAGTTGGTGGTCCCCGCCGATTGGCTCAGAACCTTGCCTGGGCGCACGGTGGCAGCTGTGCAGCTGGTGTTGGTGGCTGCTGATCTGTCGGATCAAGCCGCCTCGTTGGCGCATGCCCACCGCTGGTTTGGGCGGCGCACGGTGGTGGCGTCACAAATGGGGGCAGGGCATTCCTGGGCGATCACGGATTTTCAAATTGGTGCCGACGGCTTCGAACGCATGTTGGTGATGGCCCCACCTGACACCAGCCAAACCCGTGCAGGCCGCATTTCCATGCGCTTGATGGAGCTGGAAACCTATCGCTTGATGGCACTGCGCGGCCTGCCGGTGGCCAAGGCACTGGGCCCCGAGTTGTTCAGCATTGAGGCCGAGTTGGCCGAGATAACCGCCTTGCTGGAGCGCAAAACGACACGCGAACAAGACCTGCTGGACCGCCTGATAGCGCTGGCGGCGCGGGTCGAGCGCGCCACCGCAGAGCACACCTTCCGCTTTTCGGCCACCCAGGCCTACGACGCCCTGGTGCAGCAGCGCATTGCCGAAATGCGTGAAAAAGCCATACCGGGCACCCAAACCCTGGGCGAATTCATGCGGCGCAGGCTTTCGCCGGCCATGGCCACGGTGGCATCGACCGGGCAGCGGCTGGCGTCCTTGTCTGAACGGGTGGCCCGCACCAGTGCCTTGCTGCGCACCCGGGTTGATATTGCCACCGAAGGCCAAAACCAACTGTTGCTTGAAAAACTCACCAAAGGGCAAGAGCTGCAGTTGCGCCTGCAGTCCACGGTGGAAGGCCTGTCCATCGCGGCCATCTCGTACTACGTGGTCAGCCTGCTGCTTTATGGTGCCAAGGCGCTCAAGTCGGTGGGCGTGCCGGTGCACCCCGAGTTGGCCGCTGGCGCATTGATACCCGTGGTTTTGTGGGGGGTGTGGACCACCACCCGCCGCATACATGCCAAGTTGCACTCGGGGGATTGAGGGGTATTCACTTCCCGCTCAAATACTCCGCCACGGCTGCCATTTCCAACTCGGTCATCTGGCTGGCAATCGAATGCATCACGGCGTTGTCGTTGGTGCGTTCGCGTTTGCCAAACTGTTTGAGCTGGGTGTGCACATAGCCCGCAAACTGGCCACCCAGGCGCGGCAGGTTGGCCGCACCTTCGGCGGCGGCTCCGTGACACGACACGCACGCGGGCACACCGCTGAACTTGTTGCCGTTGTGGTACACGTATTGCCCCACGGCCGCCAGCTGGGGTTCTTTGGCCTCCGCTTTAGCGGTGGGCATTTTTTCGTAGTATTTGCCCAGTGCCAGCATTTCGTCGGGTGTCAGCTTGGCCGCCATGTCGGCCATGGCGGTGCTTTTTCGTTGTCCCGATTTGAAGGCAGCCAACTGCTTGGCGATGTATTCGGCGTGTTGCCCGGCCAGCTTGGGGAAAATCTCGCTGGTGGATTCGCCCTGCATGCCGTGGCACAAAAAACACGAGCCTCCGGCCAGCTTTTTGGCTCGGGCTTCGTCGGCCTGCGCCCAGACGCTGCTGCCAACAAGGGCTGTGGCTGCCAAGGCACATAACGCGCGCGCGCCGCAGGCCCCTGTTTTTGGTTGATGCACCATGTCAAATCCGCCCATATTGGTTGGCCCCGCAACCCTGCCGCCACCCAAGGCGCAGCAGGGGCTGCGAAGCGGCTTCAGGCCAAGGTGTCGGCCCAAATGTTTCTGGCCCAAGCCAGTGCGTAGCGGCCTTCCAGTTCGCTGGCCGCTGCCGACAAGCCGCCCGAACCGGGCACGGCCAACATGGTTTTCTTTTCGGCGTCGTAACGGTGCACGCTGGCCACGTGGACCACATCCTCGTCGGTCACAAAGCTGTAGCAGGTGTTGGCGTAAATCGGCAGCGCAGGGGGCTCCTGGCCCATCAGCAGCGACACCACTGCCGCCGCGCAGGTTTTGCCGTGCTGGTTGGCCATGTGGCCCGACTTGGGCATGGCCGGGGCAATTTGAATGGCGTCGCCCAGCACATGGATGTTTTTGTGCGCCTTGGATTCAAACGTCAAAAAGTCCACTTCGCACCAGCGCTTGTTGGCGGTGGCCAGGCCGGTTTTAACGGCAATGTCACCGGCGCGCATGCCAGGCACCACGTTGGCCACGCTGGCTTTGAAGTCGTCGTTGAACTCAAACTTCAGGGTGTTGGTGGCGGCGTCCACGTCGGTCACCGCGTGCTTGGGGCGGTACTCGATCATGCCGTCGTAGTGGTCTTTCCACGCCTTCAGGAACAGCGCCTTTTTGGACTGGATGTCGTCGTTGGCGTCGAAGATGACGACCTTGCTCTTGGGCTTGGCCTTTTTGAAGTAGTTGGCCACCATGCAGGCGCGCTCGTAGGGGCCAGGCGGGCAGCGATAGGGGGCCAGCGGGATGCTCAGGGCAAAGGTGCCGCCGTCGGGCATGGCTTCAAGTTGCTTGCGCAGGGCTACCGTTTGGGCACCCGCCTTCCAGGCGTGCAGCACTTGGTCTTTGGCGCCTTCTTGGGCCATGCCGGGCAGGGTTTCCCACATAAAGTCCACGCCCGGCGACACGATCAGCCGGTCGTAAGCCACCTTGCCGCCGCTGGCCAGCTTGACCATGCGTTTTTCTGGGTCAACGCTGGCAACCATGTCGCGCACCAGCTTCACGCCGTGGCGCTTTTCCAGGTTGTCGTAGGGCGTGGTGATGTCGGCCAGGGTTTTGCTGCCTTGCAGCACCAGGTTGGATATGGGGCACGACACAAAAGCCGGGTTGGGTTCGATCAGCGTGACGCGGACCTTGCCCTCAGAGAACAGGCGTGTGTATTTGGCCGCTGTGGCTCCCGCGTAGCCACCCCCTACCACCACCACGTGGGGGCCACTGCCGCCACCCACCGTGGCGCAGCCGGTCAAAAAGCCCACAGAACCCAGTGCAGAACCCGCTGCAACCGTTTGTACAAATTGGCGACGTTTCATCTTGGGGCTCCTTATTTCTTTTGGGCGGCAAAGTAGGCGGCAATGTCTTTCAGTTGCTCGTCTGTGTAACCCTTGGAAAGCTGGTGCATGAGGGTGGCAGGCCTGCGACCCGACTTGAAGTCCAGCAGCTTTTGTGTCAATTCTGCGGCGTCTTTGCCTGCCAAAGATTCCATGCCGGGTTGGGCGCGGCCATCGGTGCCGTGGCAGTTGGCGCAAGCGGCCGCCCACACTCTGACCTGCGACACTTGCGCCTGAGCGCCCAAGGCCGCCAAGCCAAGCAGGCCAGCAGTCACGCATTTGAGAGCAGCTCTCATGAATCGTCTCCTTCGTTTACGGGTTCAACACACTGGTTTATTGAAGCAATGCTTGGGCAAATTCGCGGGCATTGAAGGTTTCCAGGTCTTCCAGTTGTTCGCCCACCCCAATAAAGTACACCGGCACATCGCGTTTTTGCTCGCGGGCCCAGATGGCAATCGCGGCCAGCACGCCACCTTTGGCCGTGCCGTCCAGCTTGGTGACCACCAGGCCGGTCAGCTGCAGGGCGGTATCAAACGCTTTGACTTGCATCAAGGCGTTCTGGCCGGTGTTGCCGTCTATGACCAGCAACACCTCGTGCGGTGCCGTGCCATCGGCTTTCTGCACCACGCGTTTGATTTTTTTCAGCTCTTCCATCAGATGCAGTTGGGTGGGCAAACGGCCTGCGGTGTCCACAATCACCACGTCTTTGCCGCGTGCTTTGCCTGCTGTCACGGCGTCGAACGACACGGCTGCAGGGTCGCCCCCTTCCTGGCTGACGATGTCAACCGTGTTGCGGTTGGCCCAAACGCCCAGTTGTTCGCGTGCGGCGGCGCGGAAGGTGTCGGCCGCCGCCAGCAGCACAGTGGCCCCAGCACCGGCCATGTGCCAGGTGAGTTTGCCTATGGTGGTGGTTTTGCCCGCACCGTTCACGCCAGCCACCATCATCACGGTGGGGCCATCGGGTTGCCCGCCTATGGCCAGGGGCTTTTGCAGTGGGGTCAGCAGCTCGGTGATCGATTCCACCAGCAGCGCTTTGACTTCGCTGGGCAAAGTGGCTTTGCTGGCTTTGACGCGCTGTTTCAAGTCGTCCAGCAAAAACTGGGTGGCTTGCGTACCGGCGTCGGCCATCAGCAAAGCGGTTTCCAACTCTTCGTACAAGGCGTCGTCGATTTGCGTGCCCGTGAACACGCTGGCAATGTTGGCCCCGGTTTTGCGCAGGCCTTGTGTCAAACGGCTCAACCAGCCTGCACGGCTGGGCGGTGGTGTGGCCGTTGCGCTTGCAACAGTTTCCGGCGTTGCAGCCGCTGCCTCTGGCACAACGGGGGTTGGCACACGTACGGCCGCCTCGGTGCTGGGGGGTTCGGTGGGCCCGGAAAAGAATTTTTTCTTGATGAAGCTGAACATTTGAGTGTTTCTAGAATCAAGGTAATTCTATGAAACCCAAGCACCCTTCGTTTCTCAGCGGTTCTGTGCCTGTTTTGCGCCTGTGGGGTCGGGGCTTATGCGCCTGGTTTTCGGGCGTGTTGGCCAGCCTTGCGGTGGGTACGGGCCCGGCCGCAGCCGCAGCCCCACCGCCAGACGGTATTCACACCAGCACCCTGTCCAACGGCATGACCTTGATCGTGAAACCCGACCGGCGCGCCCCCACGGCGGTGCACATGTTGTGGGTGCGGGTGGGGTCCATGGATGAAGTGGACGGCACATCAGGCGTGGCCCATGTGTTGGAACACATGATGTTCAAGGGCACGCCCACCGTGCCCGAGGGCGAGTTTTCGAAGCGGGTGGCAGCGCTGGGGGGGCGTGAAAACGCCTTTACCAGCCGCGACATGACTGCTTACCACCAGCAGGTGCCTGCCCACCGGCTGGAAGACGTGATGCGCCTGGAGGCCGACCGGTTTGCCAACAACCAATGGCCCGACGATGCGTTCAAGCGCGAAATCGAAGTCATCAAAGAAGAGCGCCGCGAGCGCGTGGAGGATTCGCCCCCCGCTCGCATGTTCGAGGCCTACGGCGCATTGGCGTGGTTGGCTCACCCCTACCGCCGCCCCGTGATTGGCTGGATGAGCGACCTGGAGACGATGACCCCAGACGATGCGCGCGATTTTTACCGGCGCTGGTACGTGCCCGCCAATGCGGCCGTGGTGGTGGTGGGCGATGTGAACTTGGCCCAGGTGCGTGAATGGGCCGAGCGTTACTACGGCGTGCTGCCCCAGCGGGCCGTTCCCGCCCGCAAGCTGCAAACGGAGCCGGTGCAGGCCGGCGTGCGCCGTATGGAGTTCCGTGCCCGGGCCAAGCAGCCCTTGCTGGTGTTGGGCTACCGGGCGCCGCAATTAAACACCCCTGACGACGAAAGCCCGGCCGCACAAGATGCGCTGGCGCTGCTGTTGTTGGCCAACATTCTGGATGGCCACAGTGCGGCAAGGTTGTCGCAATCACTGGTGCAGCGGCAACGCTTGGCCGACAGCGTGGACGCCTCATTTGGTGTGATGGGCAGAGGGCCGCAGCTGTTCAGTCTGTCGGCCGCGCCGGCCGATGGTGTGGCCCCTGCTGCGCTGGAAAAAGCACTCAAAGCCGAAATCAGGCGGGTGGCCGAGCAGGGCGTATCACCAGACGAACTCAAGCGCGTCAAAAACCAATGGACCGCCAACGAAGTGTTCAAGCTCGACTCCCAAATGGGGCAAGCGCAAGAACTGGGCCGCTTGTGGGTGCAGGGCTGGGCCCCGCAGGGCAGACAACGTTTGCTGGAGCGTTTGAAGTCCGTTACGCCCGATCAAATCAAAAGCGTTGCGGGACGTTATTTCAAAGACGACCAAATGACCGCAGGCCTGTTGCTGCCAGAGGACGCAAGATGACGGTTCCCTTTTTCAAGAATCGCAGTTTGGTGCCTGCCTTGGTGGCTGTTTGGGGCTTGTGGGCGATGGTGGCGGCCCAGGCGGCCCCTGCCATTGAGCATTGGACGCATGCCAATGGCGCCCAAGTTTATTGGGTGCAAGACGCCACCTTGCCACTGCTGGATGTGCAAATCGATGTGGACGGCGGTGGGCGCCGCGACCCAGTGGCGCAGGCTGGGCTGGCGCAGGCCACAGCTGCTTTGTTGGTAAAAGGCAGCTTGGCTTACCAAGCCCGCCCCGCCTTGGACGAAAACCAGGGCACTGAAGCGTGGGTGGATTTGGGTGCCCAATTCCAGGTGAGCGCCACCTCCGACCGTTTCAGCGTCCAGCTGCGCACGCTCACCGACCCCGACATCCTGCCCCAAGTGCTTGCGTTGGCCCAGCAACAGCTGGCCGCCCCAGCATGGTCACCATCGGTGCTGCAGCGCGAGCGCGCCCGTTGGGTGGCGGCTTGGCAGGATGCCCAAACCCGGCCCGAAACCCTGGCTGAGCGCCTTTTTTCGCAAGCCGTTTATGGCAGCCACCCTTATGGGTTCGAGGCCACCCCCACCACTTGGGCGGCCATAGATACCAAGCACCTGCGTGATTTCTACCGCACACACGCCCAAACCTGCAACGCCCGTGTCAGCTTGGTGGGGGCGATTGACCGGCCCCAAGCCGACCGCGTGGTGGCCCAGTTGCTGTCGGGTTGGGCCAGCCACGGTTGCAAGCGCTTGCCCACCGTGGCCGAAGTGCAACCCTTGACTGCGCCCAGTCAATTGAAGCAACCCTTTCAGGCCGCACAGGCCCAGGTGTTGGTGGGTCAGCCAGGCATCAAGCGCAGCGATCCAGACTACTTTGCCCTCACATTGGGTAACCACATCTTGGGCGGCGGGGGCTTTGCCTCCCGGCTGATGCAAGAGATCCGCGAAAAGCGCGGCCTAACCTATGGGGTTTACAGCTATTTTTCGCCCGCACGCCATGCTGCCGCCTTCACTGTGGGCTTGCAAACCCGACCCGACCAAGCCGAGCAAGCCGTGCAGCTGATCCACACCGCGTTGCAGCAGTTTGTGCAACAGGGCCCAACCCCAGCCGAACTCGAAACCGCCAAAGCCTCGTTGGTCAATGGTTTTGCCTTGCGCATTGACAGCAACCGCAAGTTGCTGGACAACGTGGCCTCGATCGCTTGGAACCAGCTGCCCTTGGATTATTTGGACACTTGGACCCAGCAGATGAGTCAAGTCACGGTGGATCAGGTCGTGGGTGCATTCAAGCGGGTCTTGCAGCCCGACAGGATGGTCACGGTCGTGGTAGGGGGGGCACCATGAAGCCCGCCGGCGAGGTTCGCATCATCGGTGGGGTATGGAAGCGCAGCAAATTGCCGGTGCCGCCAGTGCCCGGGTTGCGGCCCACCCCCGACCGCGTGCGCGAAACCCTGTTCAACTGGCTGGGGCAGGATTTGACCGGTATGCGTTGCGTGGACGCCTTTGCAGGCAGCGGAGCCTTGGGCTTCGAGGCCGCATCGCGCGGCGCTGCACAGGTGCGCCTGTTTGAGCAGGACCGCGCTTTGGTGCAGGGCATGCGCTTCAACGCACAGCGCCTGCAAGCCACCCAACTCCTCATTGAAGCCGGCGACGCCCTGCGTGGCATGCAGGCCTTGCCCGCCGGCGTTTGGGACGTGGTGTTTTTGGACCCCCCTTTTGTGCCTGCATCGGCGCAAACAACTGGGGCCAAACCCCTAGCCCCCGCAAACAACGAGCCCTTGTTCCGTCAGGCTTTGGTGGCGGCCCAGGCCCTGTTGGCCCCGGGTGGCGTGGTGTACCTTGAAGCCCCCCGGGCCTGGGGCGATGAAGAGTTGGCGCCACTGGGGTTGCGGTGTCTTAAAAATGGCCGCGCAGGCCAAGTGCATTACCACCTGTTGCACCGGATTGCCGACCAAAGGGGATAATCGCTACCCATGAACGCGCCCGTTGACCCAGCCACCCAAGTTGCCACTGCCGCCCAGCCCATGCGCACCCGCCGGGTGGGCGTGTACAGCGGCACCTTCGACCCCATCACCCTGGGCCACGAAGACGTGATCCAGCGCGCAGCCGGCTTGTTTGATGAGTTGATTGTGGCCGTGGCCGTGGCGCATCACAAAAAGACCCAGTTCGCGCTGGCCCAGCGCATGGCCATGGTGGCCGATGCCATGCGCGCCTGCCCGCAGGTGCGTGTGCTGCCGTTCGAAGGGCTGATCATGGATTTTTGCCGTGAACACGGTGCCCAGGCGGTGGTGCGCGGCATACGCAACGTGGCGGATTTTGATTACGAAGCCCAGATGGCTGCCATGAACCGCAAGCTGTTGCCCTCGGTGGAAACCGTGTTTCTGTTGCCCCAGGCGCAGCTGCAGTGCATTTCGAGCACCTTGGTGCGCGAAATTTCCAAGCTGGGGGGCGATGTGTCTCAAATGGTCAGTGAGGGCGTGGCCGCGCAGTTGCGCCCCGCCAGTGGCAACGTGGTGCATTGAAAGGTCGGCCATGGCACTCATGATCACCGCCGAATGCATCAATTGCGATGTTTGCGAACCCGAATGCCCGAACCAGGCCATTTCGATGGGACCCGACTACTACGTGATCGACCCCCAGAAATGCACCGAATGTGTAGGCCACTTTGACGAGCCTCAGTGCGTTCAGGTCTGCCCCGTGGAGTGCATTCCAGTCAACCCGGAACACACCGAGTCCCAAGAAACGCTGTGGCAAAAACACCAGCGTTTGCAAGACGCGGCGTCGGCTTCCTAAAGCCCCTAAGCCAGCGCAGTCGGTCTGGGAGGTTTGGGTCGCTGTGGTTTGCTGGCGTGTATCAAAACCGTGGCTTTGTCCATGCGGTTGGCCAGCAGGTCCGGCAAGGCTTTGATTGCTCGATCCAGGCCCGCATGGATGGCCTCCTGTTGATCTGGGGCCGGTTTTTTGAGCACCCAGTTG
>JACCDQ011033985.1_pt1 | contig 12986 bp, 14 predicted proteins | sample 7446031 | NCBI WGS metagenome assembly JACCDQ01 (sample SAMN15323442, study PRJNA562643) | freshwater metagenome | isolation source: river surface water | place: USA:Blue River Watershed | collected 2017-08-17 | reverse complement strand
GGCTACAAGGGCTACGTCATCAAGGAATACTTTGCCAACTATTTTCTGCACATGTCCGACGTCACCTTCGACATGAGCAAAAACACCATGGAAGTTCACCAGCAAAGCGCCGAACCCTGGCGCGTGACCCTGGTCGATACCGGCGACAACACCATGACCGGCGGGCGCCTCAAGCGCGTGGCCAACTACGTCAAGGACGAGGAGTCTTTTTGCCTGACCTACGGCGACGGTGTCAGCGATGTCAACATCACCGAACTCATCGCCTTTCACCAAGCGCAAAACGTCAAAGCCACCCTGACCGCCACCATTCCCCCCGGACGCTTCGGTGCCCTGGATCTGTCCGGCAGCAAAGTCAACAGCTTCATGGAAAAACCCAAGGGCGATGGCGCCCTGATCAATGGCGGCTTCTTTGTGCTCTCGCCCCAGGTTCTGGACTACATCGCAGGTGACCAAACCATCTGGGAGCGTGAACCGCTGGAGCGCCTGGCACAAGAAGGCAACCTGGCCGCATTCGAGCACACTGGTTTCTGGCAACCCATGGACACCCTGCGTGACAAGACCCAGCTCGAAGAACTGTGGCAATCAGGTCAGGCACCCTGGAAAACCTGGGATTAAACGCTATGGATTGCCACGCTTCCCGCCACGCTGCGCTCGCGGCTAAAGGCTTATTTGCAATGACAGTCAATCCAGAATTCTGGCGCGGCAAACGCGTCTTGCTCACAGGCCACACCGGCTTCAAGGGCAGCTGGCTCAGTCTGTGGCTGCAAAGCCTGGACGCACAGGTCCACGGCCTGGCACTTGCCCCCCCCACCACACCCAACCTGTTCACCGTGGCCCAGGTGGCCAAAGGCATGGCCAGCCACACCCTCGGCGACATCCGTGACCTGGCCACCGTGCAACAAGCCATACAGGCCGCCCAGCCCGACATCCTCATCCACATGGCGGCCCAGCCGCTGGTGAGGCTGTCCTATGCCGAGCCAGTCGAGACTTACGCCACCAACGTCATGGGCACAGTGCATGTGCTCGAGGCAGCGCGCCACTGTGCCAGTGTCAAGTCAATCGTCGTCGTCACCACCGACAAGTGTTACGACAACAAGGAATGGGCCTGGGGCTACCGTGAGGATGAACCCATGGGCGGCCATGACCCCTACAGCAACAGCAAAGGCTGCGCTGAACTGGTGACCAGCGCCTATCGCAAATCTTTCCTGCAAGGCCAGGGCAAGGCCATCGCCTCGGCCCGTGCCGGCAACGTCATCGGCGGTGGGGATTGGGCGGCCGACCGTCTGGTGCCCGACATCCTGCGCGCCTTCGAGCAAAACCAGCCCGTGGTCATCCGCAACCCGCACGCCACCCGGCCCTGGCAACATGTGCTGGAGCCTTTGTCGGGTTACCTGTGCCTGGCAGAACAGCTCTACACCCAGGGCCAGGCCTATGCCGAAGGCTGGAACTTCGGCCCCAAGGACGACGACGCCCGCCCGGTTCAATGGATCGTGGAACACATGGTCAAGAGCTGGGGCCATGGTGCCAGCTGGCAGCAAGACGGTAGCAATCACCCGCACGAAGCCAACTACCTCAAGCTCGACATTTCCAAGGCCAAAGCCCGCCTGGGCTGGCAACCGCGCTGGCCCCTGGCCACAGCACTCGAACACATCAGCAGCTGGCACCGCGCCTGGCTGGCGCATGAGGACATGCACCAGTTGTGCCTGGCCCAAATCCATCAATACACCACAACGATCCATTCAGCATAAGTATCCGCATCAGCATGACAACCGCACCCATTCAATTCACCGCCAAACACCCCGACGCCATCCGCCGCGAAATCGCTGCTCTGGTGCAGCAATACGCCGATGCGGTTTATGCGCCTCAAGCCTTTTTGCCCGGACAGACCGCCGTGCCGCCATCGGGCAAAGTCATCGGTGCCCAGGAGCTCAAGAACATGGTCGACGCCAGCCTGGACGGCTGGCTCACCACCGGGCGTTTCAATGCCGAGTTCGAGAAGAAACTCGCCGCCTTCATCGGCATCAAGCACCTGATCACCGTCAACTCGGGCTCGTCGGCCAACCTGGTGGCCTTCAACACCCTGACCTCGCCCAAGCTCGGTGCACGCGCCATTCAAAAGGGTGATGAAGTCATTGGTGTGGCCGCAGGCTTTCCCACCACCGTCAACCCTATCCTGCAGTTTGGTGCGGTGCCGGTGTTTGTCGATGTGGACCGGCTCACCCACAACATCGATGCCAGCAAGATCGAAGCCGCCATCACACCGAAGACCAAGGCCATCATGCTGGCGCACAGCCTGGGCAACCCGTTCAACCTGGACGTGGTCATGGCCCTGTGCAAAAAATACAACTTGTGGCTCATTGAGGACTGCTGCGACGCACTGGGCACCACCTACCGCGGCCAGATGGTCGGCACCTTTGGCGACATCGGCACCCTGAGTTTTTACCCGGCCCACCACATCACCATGGGCGAAGGCGGCGCGGTATTTACCAACAACGAGGAACTCAAAACCATTGCCGAGAGTTTTCGTGACTGGGGTCGCGACTGTTATTGCCAGCCCGGCAAGGACAACACCTGCGGCAAACGCTTTTGCCAGCAGCTGGGCGACCTGCCCCGTGGCTACGACCACAAGTACACCTATAGCCACCTGGGCTACAACCTCAAGATCACCGACATGCAGGCCGCCTGCGGTCTGGCCCAACTGGAGAAGGCGCCAGAGTTCATTCAGGCGCGCAAGGACAACTTTGCCTTTTTGAAAGAACGCCTCAAAGACTGCGAAGAATTTGTCAACCTGCCCGAAGCCACCGAACACTCGGACCCCTCCTGGTTTGGCTTCCCGATCACGCTCAAGGACAACTGTCCGGTGACCCGGCTCGACCTGCTGACCTACCTGGACCAGAACAAGGTCGGCACCCGCTTGCTGTTTGCCGGCAACCTGACACGCCAGCCCTACATGGCGGGCGCCCATTACCGCATCAGCGGGGACCTGACCAACACCGACAACGTGATGAACAACACCTTCTGGATCGGGGTGCAGCCGGCCTTGACCCGGGAGATGCTGGAGTTTGCTGCGTCGAAGATCGAGAGTTATCTGGGTGTGAATTTCTGAGTGGAACCCACCATGCCTGTTTCATCCTCCACACCGCCCTTGACGTCAAGTGCTCCGCCGACCTTTGACGCAAGGGTACTGCGCAAGACCGTGCTTGATATGGCCTTTGCCGGCTCGACGGTGCACATCGGCTGCGCCTTCTCCATCATCGAACTGCTGGCCGTGCTGTACCGCAGCCACCTGCGCTACCCCGGCAACGACCCGCTGGCGGCCGAGCGTGACTACCTGGTGCTCAGCAAAGGCCATGGTGTCATGGCGCAATACGCCTGCATGCGCGAACTGGGTTGGTTGAAGGACGAGGCGTTCTCGGGCTATTTTGCCGATGGCAGTGATTTGAAGGGTTTGTCTGATTCACGCATTCCGGGCCTGGAGGTCACTTCCGGCTCGCTGGGTCATGGTTTCTCGGTGGGTGTCGGTATGGCCATGGGCGCCAAACTGCGTGGCACCGATCAAAAAACCTATGCTCTGGTGGGTGATGGCGAAATCAACGAAGGTCCGATCTGGGAAGGTGCCCTGTTTGCCGCGCACCATGCGCTCAAAAACTTCATGGTCATCGTTGATGAGAACGGCTTTCAGGCCATGGGGCGCACCCAGGAGGTGCTTGCTCTGGGATCCATCCAGGCCAAGTTCGAGAGTTTTGGTTTCGAGGCACTCACCGTCGACGGTCATGACGAAGAAGCCATCGATCACGCCATCAGGCAACTTTGGAGTAGCCAGTCAAGCGCGCCGAAGGCACTGATTGCCAAAACCGTCAAGGGCAAGGGCGTGCCGTTCATGGAACACAACAACATCTGGCATTACACACGCTTGAACCAGGACAGTTATGCGAAGGCCCTGGCTGCTGTGGCAGGGGGTGCAGCATGAGGGCCGCGTTTTCTGAGGCGCTGGTGCGCCTGGCCAAGGCCGACCCCAAGGTGCTGCTGCTCACCGGTGACCATGGTTACGCCTTGTTTGACGACTTCCGCCGCGAGTGCCCGGCGCAGTACATCAATGCCGGCATTGCCGAGCAGAACATGGTGGGCATGGCCGCTGGCCTGGCGCGAACAGGCTTCAGGCCAGTCGTGTATGGCCTGAGTGCCTTCATCCCGGTGCGTGTGCTTGAACAGATCAAACTTGACATCGCCCATGACCAGTTGCCGGTGATCCTGATTGGTGATGGTGCCGGTTTTGTTTACAGCCACCTGGGCACCAGCCACCAATCCATCGAAGACATCGCCTGCACCCGGGCCATTCCCGATTTGTCGGTCTATTCACCCGCTGACCGGTTTGAGGTGAGCGCCTGCATGGAAATGGCCTATCAATCGAAGCGCCCGGTCTATTTGCGCATGGGCAAGTCCGATCGAGGTGATGTGCATACCCAGATGCCTCGGCCAAGCATTGGCGCTTTGCTGCCCGTCCAGCAGGGACAGGCTGGCAACATTAGCTTCATTGCCACCGGTTCGATGGTGCGCACGGCCATGGACATCGCTGCTGGCTCCTACCCTGACGCGTCGGTCTGGAGTGTCCCTTTCATCAAACCCCTGGATGCCAGCCAGGTGGCCGCCATCTGCGCGCAATCCAGGGCGCTCGTGGTGCTGGAAGAACATTCGGTGCTGGGCGGACTGGGTTCTGCCATCGCCGAGATTGCCACCGAGTTGGCCCCGGTGCGCATGCTTCGGGTTGGTGTGCCGGACCGTTTCTCGCACCATTGCGGCACTTACGAGTATCTGTTGAAGGAACACGGCCTGGACCGGGCTGCTGTGGCGCAACGGATTGCAGCTTTCCTCCAGACCGCTTGAGCCATGCGTATTGCCATCCTGGGTGCCACCAGCCAGATTGCCAAGGATCTGATCCTGTCTTTTGCAAGCCATGACCAGCACGAACTGGTGCTGTATGGACGTCGCCCCGAGGCTGTGACGCAGTGGTTGACAGACAGGCATCTGGCGCAGCGTTATGCTGTGGCGGACTATGCTGCTTTCACAAGCAATGAGCATTTTGATGCCATCCTGAATTTTGTGGGTGTTGGCAACCCGGCACAAGCTGCGGCCATGGGGGCCAGCATATTTGACGTGACACTGCACTATGACGAGCTGGCCTTGAGTTATGTGCGCCAGCACCCCACCTGCCGCTACCTCTTTTTAAGCAGCGGTGCAGCCTATGGATCAAGTTTTGAAGCGCCGGCAGATGCCGACACCAAAGCAACAATTGATATCAATCACCTACAGCCGCAAGACTGGTACGGCGTGGCTAAATTACATGCCGAATGCCGTCACCGGGCACTGGCCCATCTTCCTATCGTTGACATTCGGGTGTTCAATTACTTCAGTCATACACAGGACATTGAGGCGCGCTTTTTGATCACCGACATCCTGCGCGCCATCCGCGACGAGACGGTGTTGAAAACGTCGTCGGATTACATCGTGCGGGACTATCTGCACCCAAGTGACTTTTACCAACTGGTCAGCGTGATGCTGGCTGCGCCGCTGCAAACCAATACCGCGGTCGATTGCTACAGCTTGGCGCCGATTGACAAGCCGAGCTTACTGGCGACCATGCAGCAAAAATTTGGTCTGCAATTTGAGACTGTTCAAACGGGCTCGAGTGTCAATGCCACCGGTGGCAAGCCGCATTACTATTCAAACAGCAGGCGGGCTGCAGATTTTGGGTATGTGCCAAGCTGGTCTTCCATTGAGGGAATATGTTTTGAGACCAAATGCTCACCATATTGGGCAGCGATACAAAAATAAGTCTCCCAAAGTTCTTGAATTGCTAAAGTGACGAGATCTTCAAGCCTGTTTGCTTAGTTGACCCAACATATCCTCGTATGCCCCCAACAAGCCGTCCTTCATCGTCACTTTGGCGCGCCAACCGAGCGCGTTAAGCCTCTTTGAATCCATCAGCTTGCGCGGCGCACAATCCGGCTTGCTGGTGTCAAATGAAATATTTCCCTGATAACCCACGGCCTGCCCCACGGCCAGTGTCAATTCGGCGATCGTGATATCACTGCCGTAGCCCACATTGATGTTACTCAGCATGGGCTGGGTGTGAGCCTCGTAGGTGGACAGCGGCAACTGCATCACAAAAACACTGGCAGCCGCCATATCGTCCACAAACAAAAACTCCCGACGCGGCGTGTCACTGCCCCAAATGAGCACGTCGGGCACCGCAGCAACCTTTGCTTCATGGAAGCGACGCAACAAGGCCGGAATCACGTGACTGTTTTCCGGGTGGTAGTTGTCGCCGGGGCCGTACAGATTGGTCGGCATGACGCTACGATAGTCACGCCCGTGCTGACGGTTGTAACTCTCACACAACTTGATGCCGGCAATCTTGGCGAGGGCGTAAGGCTCGTTGGTGGGCTCCAGCGTACCGGTGAGCAAGGCATCCTATGCCATGGGCTGCGGTGTCATAAGGGGATAAATGCAACTCGACCCCAGAAACAGCAGCTTTTGCACACCATGGGTATGCGCCGCATGGATGACGTTCGTCTGCAACATCAGGTTGTCATAAATGAAGTCTGCCGGGAAGGTGTTGTTGGCATGGATGCCCCCCACCCTGGCTGCGGCCAGATACACCTGTGTCGGTTGTTCCTGGTCAAAAAATGCCTGCACGGCGGCCTGGTTGCACAGGTCAAGCTCGGCATGGGTCCTTGTAATGATGCTGGTGGCAGGTACACCCTGAACCATCAGGGTACGCACAATGGCACTGCCCACCATGCCGCGATGTCCGGCCACATAAATTCGTTCGTTCATCATTCGACGCTCACATTGACGCTATAGCCATGCTTCTTGAGCAAGGCATGTTGTTTGGCTTGCGCCAGATCGTGTGCCACCATCTCATGGCACATGTCTCCCGCTGTAATTTCCGGGACCCAGCCCAAGTCTTTTTTGGCTTTGCCAGGGGTCGCCCAACAAGGTCTCCCTTCGGTCGGCCTGAAATAACGGGAGTCAACCTTGACCGAGATATCGCCTACCTTCAAGGCAGGCGCATTGTCGCCGCTGATCGCCACCACCACAGCGCATTCGTCCACGCCTTGCCCTTCAAAACGCACCGCCACACCCAGCGCCACCACAGTCCAGGTGATGAACTCACGCACGCTGTATTGCACACCGGTGGCAATGACATAGTCCTGCGGCTTGCCTTGCTGCAGCATCATCCACTGCATACGCACATAGTCTTTGGCTTGACCCCAATCGCGGAATACATCCATATTGCCCATGTAGAGGCACTGCTCCAGTCCCTGGGCAATGTTGGCCATGCCGCGGGGATCTTGCGAGTGACGAAAGTCTCGCCACGGCGCGGACTTTCATGATTGAAAAGGATGCCATTGCAGGCATACATGCCGTAGGCTTCACGGTAGTTGACCGTAATCCAGTAGGCATAGAGTTTGGCCACCGCGTAAGGGCTGCGGGGATAAAACGGCAAGGTTTCCTATTGCGGAATTTCCTGCACCAAACCATACAGATTGGAGGTTGAGGCCTAGTAAAAGCGGGGCTTCTTTTCCATGCCCAGAATGCGGATGGCTTCAGGCAGCCGCAATGTGCCCATGCCATCAACATCAGCCGTGTATTCGGGGCTTTAAAAACTCACGGCTACGTGGCTTTGGGCGCCCAGGTTATAGACCTCATCAGGCTGCACCTGCTGGACGATGCGCGTGAGGTTGCTGGTATCGGTCGAGTCACCGTAGTGGAGCTTGAAGCGCGCGTTGTCAATGTGCGGGTCCTGGTAAAGGTGGTCAATGCGTTCGGTATTAAAGGAGCTGGCGCGGCGCTTGATGCCGTGCACTTCGTAGCCTTTTTCCAGCAGTAACTCGGCAAGGTAGGAGCTGTCCTAGCCGGTGATACCGGTAATGAGCGCGACTTTGGGTTGTATCGTCATGACTGTGCGTTTTTAAAAAATAGATGGATCTCTCAATGAGCTGGCCGATGTATCGCAAGCGGACCGACCCAGCCAAGAAGTTGTTCGACGGCAGCTCGGGTGGTGTAGGGACTCGGCCGGCCACTGTCTGACAGGCCACCGGATCGCCAGCGATCATACAAACAGGCCAGCTCCCCGGCCAGCGCTTGTGAGGCTTCGTCGGCCTCTTGCCCGGGGACGCCCGTGAGCACCGCCAGGTGGCCCTGCCCGCGCAGCATCTCAGCCATCTGAGGATTGCGGTGCACAGTGGCCAGAATCGGGCGCTGCATCCAGAGGTATTCGTAACATTTGGAGGGAATGTATTCCTCACAAATGGGCTCTTCTCCGTGCAGTAGCAGCAGCAGGTCAACCGAGCGCATGCGCCGCAAAATTTGTGCACGTCCACTCAGGCCCGTGATCGGGTCTGCCTCGATGCGACCGAAATGGCGCACACAGCCGCCCACCTTCGAGCTCGCAATTTTTTCGCTTGAGACCACATCAAGCGGACCGCCATAAACATGGAGCTCAGTCTGGGCCACGATTTCCGGGCGCTGGGCCTGCAAATATTCAAGCGCACTCACCATGACGCCCAGGTTGCGGGTGGCGGACAGGGAGCCGAAGTGCCCGACGATGAACTTCAGCCCCGACGCATAGGGTGGCAGGGTCTGGAATGGCGGATCAATGCCCGGCAACATCATCTTGCCGCGAGCACCCAGTTGCACATGGCGCGCCCGTGCACTGGCCAGAGCCTGGTCGGTGAACCAGATGGCCACATCGGCCTCGTTGCAGATCAGGCGCTCCACCTCGGCCTGCATCTTGTCCTGGGCCGTGCGGGGCGTGCGCCCGGGCATGACAAAGGGGTCATGCACCTCGGCCAGCCAGGGCGTGCCGGTGACGCGTTTGAGCGCGCGACCCGCCAGATGGGCGGCAAAAGCCCCCCCGGTGGAGTAGATCAAGTCAAAAGGCTGACGGCGTGCCAGCGCACGCCCCTTCAGGTAGGCGCTGAGCCACCAGGACCAGGAGCTTTCTACCGGCCGCAGCAATTTTTCGATGAACAGGAATGGCAGCAAGGCCAGCGAAGCCAGCGTCATCAGCGTGCGGTAAACCACACCTTTGCCGAAGCGGCGCTGCAACACATGACGCAACTCGAACCGGATGCCGGCAGGCCCCGAAGGCCAGAGTTGATGATGTTCCAGATGTTGGTCCGGCGCGCCTGAGACCCCGCTCAAGACCACCAACTCGACACCTGCCTGCCGCAGGTGAGGCAACTTGTCGGTGATGGTCTGGCTGGCGGCCCGGCCGTCCATGTTGAAAGCGTGTGACAGGATAAGCCAGCGTTGCCGGGGTTGCTCGGTCATGTGTTGGTCTGGGATTGGGCTTGCCGGTAAAGTGTTTCGTATTGTAGGGCGGCGGCTTCCCAGGAGTGCTGTTGCGCAAACGTCATTGCCTGGCGCCTCAGCCTGTCTGCGAGCCCGGAATCCTGCAATATGCGGGCAACAAGGCGGGCCAATTGGTCGGCATCGCGCGGATCTTGTAGCAACAGCGCCTGCTCTTGATCCTGCAACTGACCTGAGATGCCGCAATGGCTTGGGCCACTGACCACCACGGGCAAGCTGTGGGCCATGGCTTCGAGCACCACCATGGCAAAACTGTCACCCAGCGTGGGGTGGACCAGGCAGTCAGCCGCCTGGTAGGCGGGCGACAAGTCATGGAGTGAACCCAAAAAATGCACCCTGCCCTGCAGGCCCAGGTCTTGGACTATTTGCCGGTAACGCGGGATGTGGGCCGGATTGCCGGCCACCGCCAGTTGCACTTCTGTCGGGAGTTGCGCCAGGGCTAGCAGCAAGGCGTCAAGGCCCTTGCGCGCGTAGTCATTGGCGACAAAAAGCAATAAGGGCGCGTCATCTGGCAGACCGAGTTGACGCCGTGCCTCGGCACGGATCAGTGCCTTCGCCGGCCCGTGTGTCCCGGGCGTGATCACCGACAGGATCGGCTCGCAGTCTGGGTAAGCCTGCTGACATTCGTCTCCCAGTGTGTCGGAAGCCGCCACCACGCGCCGACCGGTCACGGGCTTGAAGCGCGCACCTTCCAGTAACACATAGGTGAGCAGGCGTGGACTCAGCGCCACCTTGAGCCTGCGCAACGCCAGACGGGTGCCAGTGCGCGCATGAAAAAGGTTGTGCCGCACCGGGCGCACATGAATGGTCTGGATCTGGCCATGCCAGGTGTTCTCGTGCGAATGCACGACGTCAAAGCCGTTGCGTGTTTGCCACCAGCTGCCCAGGGCAAACAGCAGCTGATTGAGCCAGCGCGGTTGGCGTGCCAGACAAAACACTTTGTGGTAGCTGACCCCAGCTACCGGCTGATTCGACTCCTGGGAAAAAACATGAATCTCATGCCGACTGGCCAGTTGCTCAGCGATGGCCACCGAGTAACTTTCGGCGCCACCCGCTGCTTTGGAAAATATGCGACTGATGACAGCGATGCGCATGACGCTACAAAAGAACAATATCGTACTGTTCCTGCCCCATGGCACTCTCGCTTTGGAGCGACACCGGCTTGCCAATGAACTCGCTCAGGCCTGCCAGATGCTGGCTTTCTTCGTCAAGAAAGAGTTCAATCACCTTGGGTGAGGCCACCACGCGGAACTCTTTGGGGTTGAACTGGCGCGCCTCGCGCAGGATCTCGCGAAAGATATCGTAGGCCACACTGCGCGCGGTTTTGACAATGCCCTTGCCCGCGCACACCGGGCACGGCTCACACAACATGTGCGCCAGCGATTCGCGGGTGCGTTTGCGTGTCATTTCGACCAGACCGAGCTGCGAAAAGCCGCCACACATGGTCTTGACGCGGTCACGCGCCAACTGCTTGCGAACCTCGACGAGCACCGCCTCACGGTGCTCCTCGGGCGCCATGTCAATGAAGTCGACAATGATGATGCCACCCAGGTTGCGCAAGCGCAGTTGCCGCGCAATCGCATGGGCAGCCTCGAGATTGGTCTTGAAAATGGTGTCGTCAAAATTGCGCGCCCCCACAAAACCACCGGTGTTCACGTCCACCGTGGTCAAGGCTTCGGTCTGGTCCACCATGAGGTAACCGCCGGACTTCAAGTCGACCCGCCGGCCCAGGGCCTTGGCAATTTCTTCGTCGATGGCGTAGAGGTCAAAAATTGGCCGCTCACCCTTGTAATGCAGCAGCTTTTGCGCGGCAGCCGGCATGAACTCTTGGCCGAATGCCTTCATCATGGCAAATTGTTCTTTCGAATCGACCTTGATGGATTGGGTGAACTCGCTGGTCAGATCGCGCAGCACGCGTTGCAGCAAGCTCAAGTCCTGATGCAACAACGAGGTCGCCGGCAGTTTGGTGGCGGCCAGGCGAATACGCGCCCAGGCCTTGCGCAGGTAGCCAATGTCGTCAGCCAATTCCTGGTCGGTGGCCTCTTCGCCATTGGTGCGCAGGATGAAGCCGCCACCCTGGTCGCCCACCAGCACCTGCAGCCGACGCCGCAATTCGTCGCGCTGCTCCGGGGGAATTTTTTGCGACACACCCAAGTGGTCGTCTTGCGGCAAAAACACCAGCATGCGCCCGGCAATGCTGATCTGGGTGGATAGACGTGCGCCCTTGGTACCAATCGGGTCCTTGATCACCTGCACCATCAGGCTCTGGCCCTCGAAAACCTGTTTTTCTATCGGAATTTGGGTGGCCGTGCTGCGCGCCGCAGAAATGGTTTCGCCTTCCGCGGGCGGATGCCAGACATCGGCCACATGCAAAAACGCGGCACGCTCGAGGCCGATGTCAATGAACGCCGACTGCATGCCTGGCAAAACGCGCGACACTTTGCCGAGATAGACGTTGCCGACCAGCCCGCGCTCGAGCGTGCGCTCGACGTGCAGCTCTTGCAGTGCACCGTTTTCCACCACGGCCACGCGGGTTTCCTGCGGCGACCAGTTGATCAAAATATCTTCTTGCATGAACTTGGGGTTCTCAAACTTTACAACTTGAAGCCAAAAGCCTGCAGCAATTGGGCGGTTTCGAACATGGGTAGTCCCATGATGCCCGAATAACTTCCACTCAAACCTGAAATATACGCCGCCGCCCTGCCCTGCACCGCGTAGGCGCCGGCCTTGCCCATGGGCTCGCCGCTGGCCACATAGGCCTGAATCTGCGCCGGCGTTATGGGTGCAAAAGTCACTCTGGAAATGGAAACAGCCTGCTGGCGAGCCTTCGCCGTACCAATGGCAACCGCCGTCAACACCCGGTGGGTTTTGCCAGACAGGGTGGCCAGAATGTGTTTGGCATCGGCGTGATTGGCGGGTTTACCCAGTATGGTGCGGCCCAGCGCCACCGTGGTGTCCGAACACAGCACCGGCGCCGGTGGCAGCTTGCGGTCGCGCAAACGTTGCAAGGCGGCGTCGAGCTTGCGTTGGGTCACGCGTTGCACATAGGTCAGCGGCGCCTCATTTGGCAGCACCACTTCGAGCGCTTCGGCGTCTTCATCGTCGGCAGGCAGGAGCAACTCGTAGGCCACGCCCAACTGCTCCAGCAATTGCCGGCGGCGCGGGCTTTGCGACGCCAGATAGACAAACTTTTTCATTCTCGGTGGTAGGGATGATTCGCGTTGATGGACCAGGCGCGGTAGAGCTGCTCGATGAGCAACACACGCACCATGGCATGTGGCAGCGTCAGGTCGGAGAGCCGGATGCGCTCGTGCGCGGCCTGCCTGAAAGCGGGCTCGAGCCCGTCAGGGCCTCCAATCACCAGCGCCACATCGTCGCCTGACAATTGCCAGCCATCGAGTTTTTGCGCCAGCGCCAGGGTGCTCAAGGCTGTGCCACGTTCGTCAAGCGCAACGATGCGGAAGCCCTTGGGAATGGCAGCCTCGATGCGCGCGCGCTCGGCCGCCAGCAGGGTTTCAAGTGACTTGGACGCGCGCGGCTCGGTCTTGACGGTCTTGATCTCCACCCGCAGTTCGGGTGGGAAGCGCTTGGCGTAATCGTCGTAGGCG
>JACCDQ010444453.1_pt1 | contig 12988 bp, 13 predicted proteins | sample 7446031 | NCBI WGS metagenome assembly JACCDQ01 (sample SAMN15323442, study PRJNA562643) | freshwater metagenome | isolation source: river surface water | place: USA:Blue River Watershed | collected 2017-08-17 | reverse complement strand
GCGCTGTCGAGCGACTCGACCCGCGCGCCGCGCACCTTGTCGCGCTCGATGCGGTCCTGGGCCCATTGCACATAGCCGCCGACGGCACTGTCGCGGCCACGGCCGTCGCGCGCGGCGACCGCCAGGCGCCAGGTGATGCGGCTGGCCGGCTGGACCAGGCCGGTGGCGCCCAGATCGGCCTCGGCCAGCATGACCCGGGGCGCGAAGTTGATGAAGCCGGCGCCGCGATCGGGCTCCTGCACGATGACCTGGGCGATGCGCAGGCGGGCATCGCCCAGCAGCACGTGGTCGCCGACCTTGAGCGCGAGCGCGTCCAGCACGGCCGCGTCGACCCAGGCGGTGCCGGGCGCCGGTCCGCCCCGGACCTTGCGGACCGGGCCGTCGACCGCATCGGCCACCTGCAGCGCGCCGCGCAGCGGGTAGCCCGGCGCGACGGCCTTGAGCGAGACCAGGCGGGCGGCGCCGCCCCGGTCCTCGTCGGCCCGCGCCATGCTCGGGAACGAGGCGCTGCGGGCGCTGAGCAGGCCCATCTCGGTGGCGCTGCGGGCGAAGGTCTCGGGCAGCGGCTGATCGCTGGCGACCACCGCATCGCCGCCCAGCAGGGCCAGCGCGTCCTGCGCCATGCCCTGCTGCAGCCGGTCGGCGAAGAAGGCGACCGCGCACATCGAGGCCACCGCCAGCGCCACCGCCGCCGCCATCAGGCGCAGCTCGCCGGCCCGCAGGTCCCGCATGAGCTGGCGCAGCGCCAGCAGCCACACCGAGGCCGGACGCATGACCGGACGGGGGCCGGCCTGGGGCACGGGCAGGGGCTTGGCGGGGGGCAGCGTGGCGCTCATCGTGTGGGGCTTCCGGATCGGTCGTGCAGCAAGGCCCGCACGCTACACCAAGCCCGTCCGGGCCCGAATGCAGCGTGCAAATGACCCGAACGGCACCCGCAGGTCGACATGCTGCAATGGCGTTCACGAGAGGAAGACCATGAACCCGTCAAACCACTTTCCCCCGCTCTACGTGTCGCACGGCTCGCCGATGATCGCGCTGGAGTCCTCGCCCGCCGCGCAGTTCCTGGACCGGCTCGGGCCGGCCGTGGAAGCCGCCTTCGGCCGACCCCGCGCGGTGCTGGTCGTGTCGCCGCATTCGTCGACCCGCGAGACCCTGCTGCTGGGCGGCGTGCGCCACGAGGCCATCCACGACTTCGGCGGCTTCCCGCAGGCGCTCTACGAGCAGCGCTATGACGCGCCCGGCGCACCCGCGCTGGCCGCAGAGATCGCCCGGTCGCTGGGCGATGCCGGCGTGGCCGCGCAGTCGGTGGCGGCCAGCGGCCTGGACCATGGCATCTGGACCCTGATGAAGCGGGCCTGGCCCGGCGCCGACCTGCCGGTCTTGCCGCTCACGCTGGTGCCCAACGCCGCACCGGCGCGCCAGTTCGCGCTGGGCGAGGCGCTGTCGCGCTGGGCCGACGCGGGCGTGCTCATCATCGGCAGCGGCTCGCTGACCCACAACCTGCGGCGCTTCTTCAGCAGCCCGAACGCGCATGAAGGCAACCGCGAGCTGCCGGTCTCGCCCGATGTCGCCGAGTTCCAGGCTTGGGTGCGCGACCGGGGCGCGGCACGCGACTGGGAAGCCCTGATGGACTACCGCCGCCAGGCGCCGCACGCGGCCCTGCAGCATCCGACCGACGAGCACTGGCTGCCGTACTACATCGCCGCCGGTGCCGGTGGCCGCGGCTCGCCGGCCGTGCGCATCCACGACAGCGTCGATGCCGGGATGCTGGCGATGGACGCCTATGCCTTCGGCCCGCAGGCTGGCCGTCTGGCCGAGGCGCTGGGCGAGGCGACGGGTCAAGTCCAGACGGCCTGACGGGGCGGTCGGCATGACCGATGATCCCGGCCATGCTGACCGTCCATCACCTTGAAAACTCGCGCTCGCAGCGCGTCCTCTGGCTGCTCGAAGAACTGGGCCTGACCTACGAGGTGCGGCGCTACGAGCGTGATCGCACCACGATGCTGGCGCCGCCCGAGCTGCGCGCGGTGCATCCGCTGGGCAAGTCGCCCGTGCTGACCGATGTCGCGCCCGATGGCAGCACGCTCACCGTGGCCGAGACCGGCGCGATCGTCGAGTACCTGATCGAGCGCCACGGCGACGGGCGCCTCAAGCCCGCACCCGGCACGCCCGAGCTGCTGGCCTGGCGCTACTGGCTGCATTTCGCCGAAGGCTCGGCGATGTCGCCGCTGCTGTTCAAGCTGGTGTTCGACCGCATCGCCAGCGCGCCGATGCCGTTCTTCGCGCGGCCGATCGCCAAGGCCATCGCGGCGCAGACCGAGAAGAGCTTCTTCGGTCCGAACCTGCGCAGCCATGCGGCCTACATCGAGGCCGAGCTCACCCGTCAGCCCTGGTTCGCCGGGGCCGAGTTCAGCGCCGCCGACATCATGATGAGCTTCCCGCTCGAAGCCGCCGCGCACCGCGCCGGACTGGGCGCAAACGGCCAGCATCCGCACGCCAAGGCCTGGCTCGAACGCATCCACGCCCGGCCAGCCTACCAGCGCGCGCTCCAGCGCGGCGGTCCCTACGCCTACGCCTGATTCGCCGCGCAGGGCGCCGGCTCAGGCCGGGTTGTCGATGTCGATGTGGGTGTGGCGCAGGCCGTGCAGCGCCGCGACATGCGCGGCCACGGCCTGGGCGCCGTAGCGCTCGGTGGCATGGTGGCCGCAGGCCACGAAGGCCACGCCGGTCTCGCGCGCCAGATGGGCCTGCGGCTCGGAGATCTCGCCGGTCAGGAACAGGTCGGCACCGGCGGCGATGGCCGGCTCGAACCAGCCTTGTGCCCCGCCCGTGCACCAGGCCACGCGCCGGATCGTGCGGCCGTCGCCGGGGATGCAGGTCGGCGTGCGCTGCAGCCGTCGACCGATGTCGGCGGCCAGCGCATCGGCCGTGCGCGGGGCATCGTCGCCGGGCGTGCCGATCCAGCCGAGGTCCTTGTCGCCGAAGCGGCCGTCGGCCTGCCAGCCCAGCACCCGCCCGAGCTGCGCGTTGTTGCCCAGTTCGGGGTGTGCGTCCAGCGGCAGGTGGTAGGCGTAGAGGTTGATGTCGCGGCCGAGCAGCGCGGCCAGCCGGCGGCGCATCCAGCCGGTCACGCGACCGTCCTGACCGCGCCAGAAAAGGCCGTGGTGGACGACGATCGCATCGGCCCCCGCATCGGCTGCAGCCTCGATCAACGCGAGGCTCGCGGTCACGCCGCTGACCAGGTGCCGGACCTCGGCGCGGCCCTCGACCTGCAGACCGTTCGGACCATAATCGGCCACGCGGTCCGACTGCAGCAGCGTGCCGAACACCTCGGCAAGTTCATCGCGACCGATCACCACATCCGTTCTCCATGTTGATGCGCAGGCTCTGGCTGACATTCTCCCAGGCGGTCACGGTGGCCGTCGCCGTGGTCTTCGTGCTGGCCACCTTCAAGCCGGACTGGCTGCCGATGGGCACCACGATCCCGATCCCCGCGCCGAACGCGCCGGGAGGCCCCGTCGGGGGGACGACCGGATCGGTCCCGCCGCCCGCCGTCGCCGATGCCGTGCCTGCCCTGCCGTCCGATGCGGCCAGCCGCGGTGCGCCGACCAGCCTCGCGCAGGCCGCACGCCGCGCCGCGCCGTCGGTGGTCAGCGTGGTCACCACCGGCGCGACCGTGCAGCCGTCCGCCGAGGGCAACGGACCTCAAGGCACCGAGCCCTGGTTCCGGCGCTTCTTCGGCGAGGGCGTCAACCCGCCGGTGCCGTCCACCGGCATGGGCTCGGCGGTCATCGTCTCGGCCGATGGCTACCTGCTGACCAACAACCACGTGATCGAGGGCGCCGAGCGCATCGAGGTCGTGCTCAACGACGGCCGACGCCTGCTGGCGCGCACCGTCGGGGCCGATCCGGAGAGCGATCTGGCCGTGCTCAAGGTCGACGCGCAGGGCCTGCCGATGGTGACCTTCGGCCAGTCCGACCTGCTGCAGGTGGGTGACGTGGTGCTGGCCATCGGCAACCCGTTCAACGTCGGCCAGACCGTGACCTCGGGCATCGTCAGCGCGCTCGGGCGCACGGGGCTGGGGCTCAACACCTTCGAGAGCTTCATCCAGACCGATGCCGCGATCAACCCGGGCAACTCGGGCGGCGCGCTGGTCGACGCCGAAGGCCGGCTGCTGGGCATCAACACGGCGATCTATTCGCGCTCGGGCGGCAGCATGGGCATCGGCTTCGCGATCCCGGTGGTCACCGCCCGGCAGGTCATGGACGGCCTGATCCGCAACGGGGTCGTCACGCGGGGCTGGATCGGCGTGCAGCCGCGCGACCTGACGCCCGAGCTCGCGCAATCCATCCAGATCGCCCCGGACACGCGCGGCGTGCTGATCGTGGGCGTGCTTGACGACGGTCCGGCCAGCCAGGCGGGCGTGCGCCCCGGCGACGTGGTCCAGCAGGTGGCCGGCCATGACGTGGCCAGCACCGCCCAGCTGCTCAACGAGGTGGCCGCCCTGCCGCCGCAGAGTCGCGCCAACCTGAGGCTGCTGCGCTCGGGCCGGTCGATCGACGTGCAGGTGAAGGTGGCGCAGCGGCCGCGTCAGCGACCGGTGATGGAGCAGAAATGAAGCGTCAGGACGCCGCGCCGTCCGCCTCTTCCGGCGCCTTGGTGTGCTTGATGAAGACCTGCGCGGCGTAGATGCCGACCTCGTACAGCAGACCCATCGGCACCAGCAGCGCGATCATCGAGACCGCGTCGGGCGGCGTCACCAGGCCGGCGACGGCCGCAGCGGCGACCCAGAAGTAGCGCCGGAAGCTGCGCAGCTGATCGATCGTCACGATGCCCAGCCGGGCCAGGATGACCACGGCCACCGGCACCTCGAAGGCGACACCGAAGGCAAGGAACATCGTGATGACGAAATCGAGGTAGGCCTCGATGTCCGGGCTGACCGCCACCGAGGTCGGTGCCATCGCCTGGATCGCCGGGAAGGCCTGGCCGAACACGAAGAAATAGCAGAACGCGACGCCGGTGTAGAACAGCAGCGTGCTGGTCACCACCAGCGGCAGCACCAGCCGCTGTTCGTGCTTGTAGAGACCGGGGGCCACGAAGGCCCAGACCTGGTAGAGCACCCAGGGCAGCGCCAGTCCGAAGGCCGCCAGCGCCGTCACCTTGATGGGGATCAGGAAGGGCGAGACGACGCCCACGGCGATCATCTTCGAGCCCTGCGGCAGGGCGGCGACCAGCGGATGCGCCAGCAGGTCGTAGAGCTTCGACGGGCCGGGATAGAAGGCCAGCAGCGCGAAGATCGCGCCGATGCCGTAGACGGCCTTGAGCAGGCGGTCACGCAGCTCGATGAGGTGGCTGACGAAGGGCTGCTCGCTGCCGGAGAGTTCGTCTTGGGGGTTCGGGGTCGGGCTCACGGGCGGCGGGCGATCTGGAGGAGGGGATCGCAACCACCGCCGACGCGGCGGGGTCGCGGGACGGGGCTCAGCCGAGCCGGCGCGGCGTGTGGCGCTTCACGCGGGCGGCACCCGACTGGACATGTCGCCGCACGCCTTCGCGCTGCTTGTACCACTGGGGTGTCGCGCCCTTCTTGACGCGCCACTTCTTGCCGGGGTGACGGTACTCGGGCGGGGGCGGCTCCCAGCCGGTGCCGTTGGCGTAGGGGTCGCTGGACCAGGTCGACGACGATGAGGACGATGAGCCGTCGTCGCTGCCGTCCAGGCCGGCGCCGATCTGGTTCATGCTGTCGTTGACGCTGCGGTCGATGTCGCGGGCCGCGTCATCGAACTGCGCCTTCATCTTGTTGATCTCTTCGAGCTCGATCGATCGGTTGACCTCGGCCTTGACGTCCGAGACGTAGCGCTGGGCCCGGCCGAGCAGCGTGCCGGCCATGCGGGCGACCTTGGGCAGGCGTTCAGGGCCGATCACGACCAGCGCGATGCCGCCGATGATCAGCAGCTTGGTGACACCGATGTCGAGCATGCGTCAGGCGATCAGGCAAAGCGGCACGACCGCGCCGTCGCGGTCGCGGGACCGTGCGGCTGCGGGCGTGCTGAAGGGGGGGATGCAGCGCGCGAGCGCGGCAGGACTCACTTGACCTTGGCTTCGACGTCGACGGTCTGGCCGTCGGCGGCGCGCTTGGCGGTGGCGGCCTCGGCGGTGACCTGGGCGGCCGGGGCAGCCGCTTGCGCGTCGGCGGCGGCCTTGTCGCTGTCCTTCATGCCGTCCTTGAAGCCCTTGACGGCACCCCCGAGGTCGGAGCCGATGTTCTTGAGCTTCTTGGTGCCGAAGATCAGCACGATGATGACGAGGAAGATGATCAGGTGGGTGGTCGACAGGCCCATGATGTGGCTCCGGTGGGTCGGTTCAGATCGAAAAGATTCTAGACGGGGGGCGTGATGCCCCCGTGTCAGAGGCGATCGCGGCGCAAGGGTTCAAACGATCGGTGCCGGCGCGTGGCCGGGCCCGTTCAGCCGTGTTTCCAGGGCCGCGGGCCGCCCATCACGTGCATGTGGAGGTGGTAGACCTCCTGCCCGCCGTCCGGTCCGGTGTTGATGACGGTGCGAAAGCCGTTCATCGCCCCCTGTTCGCGCGCCAGCCGGGGCGCCAGCGCCAGCATGCGGCCGAGCAGCGCCGCGTGGCCGTCGTCGGCGTCCGCCAGGCTCGCGATGTGGACCTTGGGGATGATCAGCAGGTGCACCGGCGCGGCCGGGTGGATGTCCTTGAAGGCGAGCAGCTCGTCGTCCTCGTACACCTTGGACGACGGGATCTGGCCGGCGGCGATGCGGCAGAACAGGCAGTTGGGGTCGTGGCTCATCGCGGAATCGGGGGTGTTCAAGTCGGTGGGGTCAGGACTGGGCGGCCGGACCGGGCTGGCTGCGCTGGGCGAATTCCTGCAGGCCCGACAGGCCCTCGCGGCGGCGCAGTTCGGCCAGCACGTCCTCGGGGCCGAGGTCGAACTGCGACAGCACGATCAGGCTGTGGAACCAGAGGTCGGCCATTTCGTAGACGATCTGCTCGCGGTCACCGTCCTTGGCGGCGATGACGACCTCGGTGGCTTCCTCGCCGACCTTCTTGAGCATGCTGTCCAGGCCCTTGTGGACCAGCTTGGCGACGTAGCTCTTGGCCGGATCGGCGCCACGGCGCTGGGCGATCGTGTCGGCCAGCGCGCGCAGCGTGTCGAGGCTGCCGGCGGTGTCGGGGGTGTCGGGGTAAGGGGTCGTGTTCATGCGCGGTAGATCGTGGCCGGATCCTTCAGCACCGGCTCGACGCTGACCCACCGGTCACCGTCCAGGCGCTGGAAGAAGCAGGAATGCCGGCCGGTGTGGCAGGCGATGCCGGGTTCATGGCCGAGCTGCTCGACGCGCAGCAGCACGACGTCGTTGTCGCAGTCCAGGCGGATCTCGTGGACCTTCTGCACGTGGCCCGATTCCTCGCCCTTGTGCCAGAGCCGGTTGCGCGAGCGGCTGAAGTAGACCGCCACGCCGCGCTCGGCCGTCAGGGCCAGGGCCTCGCGGTTCATCCACGCGAACATCAGCACGTCGTTGCTGCGCCATTCCTGGGCGATGACGGGGACCAGCCCGTCGGCGGTCCAGGTGATGTTGTCGAGCCATTGCATGGGTTCAGTGTAGCAACCGACCCTTCATGCAAGTCCCGTGCGCGGGCATCGACAATCCATCCCAGCGTACCGATCCCAAGCTTCCGACATGAACCTCGCCGCCCCGCGCCCCGCCCGTCCTGCCGCCTTGCCGTTGCTCGTGTCGATGGGCGATCCGTGCGGCATCGGGCCGGAGACGATCGTCGCGGCCGCGCTGCGCGGCGAACTCGACGATGCGGTCGTCGTCGGCGATCCGGCCGTGCTGCAGCGTGCGGCCGGCTTCGTGCGTCTGGCTGGCGGCGGCGGACGCGACGACGGCCCGCGCCGGCCGATCGCCGTGATCGGCTCGCCCGGCGACGCGGCCTTGTTGCCGGCGGGCGTGCTGAAGGTCTGGCCGCTGCAGGGGCCGGCGCTCGATCTGGCCGCGCTGCCGATTGGCCAGGTCCATGCCGATGCCGGACGGGCGGCTGCGCGGGCGGTGCGCCAGGCGGCTGCGGCGGTCCAGGCCGGGCTGGGAGCGGCGCTGGTGACCGCGCCGCTGCACAAGGAGGCGCTGGCCGCCGCCGGCGAGCACCACCCCGGTCACACCGAGCTGCTGGCCGAACTCGCGGGCACGCCGGAGCGGCCTGCCGACGTGCGCATGATGCTGGCCAACGAGCACCTCAAGACCGTGCTGGTGACGGTGCACTGCTCGCTGCGCGAGGCGATCGATCGCGTCACCTTCGAGGCCGTGCTCGACACCTTGCGCATCGCCCATCGCAGCGCCGCCGCCTGGGGCCAGCCGACGCCGCGCATCGCGGTGGCGGGGCTCAATCCGCATGCCGGCGAGGGGGGGCTGTTCGGCCGCGAGGAGATCGAGACCATCGCCCCGGCCATCGCCGCCGCACGGGCCGAAGGCATCGACGCGCGCGGCCCGCACGCGCCCGACACCGTCTTCATGCGGGCCCGCCAGGGCGAGTTCGACCTGGTGCTGGCGATGTACCACGACCAGGGCCTGATCCCCGTGAAGTACCTTGGCCTGGACGAAGGCGTCAACGTGACGCTGGGCCTGCCCTTCGTGCGCACCAGCCCGGACCACGGCACGGCCTTCGACATCGCCGGACGCGGCATCGCCGACCCGGCCAGCCTGATCGCCGCGCTGCGCATGGCGCGTCGTCTGATTCGCGTCTGATCGGCCGGACGACCGGTCAGACCGCGTAGGACAGCGCCACGCCCGCGAACACCGCGAAGCCGAGCCAGTGGTTGGCCCGGAAGGCGCGGAAGCAGCCGTCGCGGCTGCGTTCGCGGATCAGCCGGAAATGCCACAGCGCCTGCCCCGCCGCCACGGCCAGTCCGGCCAGATGGACCGCGCCGAGGCCTTGCGACAGGCCCAGCCAGCCCCAGACCAGCAGGTAGACGGCGTAGAAGGCCATCACGCCCGCGACGTCGAAACGCCCCAGCGTGATCGCCGAGGTCTGGATGCCGATGCGCAGGTCGTCGTCGCGGTCGACCATGGCGTATTCGGTGTCGTAGGCCAGCACCCAGAACAGGTTGCCCAGCAGCAGGCCCCAGGCCAGCGGCGGGATCTCGCCGCGCACGGCGGCGAAGGCCATCGGGATGCCGAAGCTGAAGGCCACGCCCAGGACCGCCTGCGGCATCGAGACGAGGCGCTTGGCGTACGGGTAGACCAGCGCCATGGCCAGCGCCGCGAACGACCAGGCGATGGTCGCCGCGTTGGTGGTCAGCACCAGCGCGAAGGCCGCCAGCGCCAGCACGGCGCCCACGGCCAGCGCCTCGCGCACCGACAGCGCCCCGCGCGTGACCGGGCGTTGCGCCGTGCGCTTGACGTGGCGATCGAACTCGCGGTCGGCCACATCGTTGATGCAGCAGCCGGCGCTGCGCATCAGGATGGTGCCCAGCGTGAACACCGCCAGCAGGTGCCAGCCGGGGAAGCCGCCGGCCGCGATCCACAGCGCGGCCAGCGTGGGCCACAGCAGCAGCAGCCAGCCGGCCGGGCGGTTCCAGCGGATCAGGTCGAGGTAGAGGGCAAGGCGGGAGCTGGTCGTTGCGGCGAGGTCCATGGCGACAAATTATCGGCCGCGGCCGAGACCATCTCGCCCATGTTGAGCGTCTCGACCGGGTCGGCCGCGCCGGGATCGGCCGGCGCCGCCTCGCCGGCTGCCCGCGCCGATGCGGCCGGGCGCGGATCGCGCCAGTTGCGCAGGAAGGTGCGGATGTCCTCGGCCGGCATCGGCCGGGCGGCCAGGAAGCCCTGCATCTGGTCGCAGCCTTCGCCACCGAGCACCTGGACCTGGGCCGGTTCCTCCACGCCCTCGGCCACGGTCGTCATGCGCAGCGACTTGGCCAGCGCGACGATGTTGCGCACCATCGCCCGGGCGTCGCGGCTGACCAGCATCTCGCGCACGAAGGCGCGGTCGATCTTGAGCGTGTCGAACGGGAAGCGGCGCAGGTAGGCCAGCGACGAGTAGCCGGTGCCGAAGTCGTCCAGCGCGATGCGCACGCCCAGGTCGTGCATCGCGTGCAGCTGGCGCACGGTGTGGCGGTTCTCCTGGATGAAGACCGACTCGGTGATCTCCAGCTCCAGGCGCTGCGCCGGCAGGCCGCTGTTGGCCAGGGCCTCCTGCACCAGGCCGACGATGTTCTGCGCCATCAGCTGGACCGGCGACAGGTTGACCGCCAGCGTCAGCTCGGCCGGCCAGCGCGCGGCGCAGCGGCAGGCCTCGTTCAAGGCCCAGGCGCCCATGGCCGGGATCAGGCCGCAGTCCTCGGCGATCGGGATGAACTCGACCGGCGGGATGTTGCCGTGCTCCGGATGCCGCCAGCGCATCAGCGCCTCGAAGCCGGTGACGCGCCAGGTGGCCAGGTCGATCTTGGGCTGGAAGGCGAGCGAGAGCTGGCCCTGCTCGATCGCGTCGCGCAGGTCGCGTTCCATGATCTGGCGACGCCGCACCTGCTCGCCCATGCGCTGGACGTAGAAGCGCACCGAGCCGGGCGCGTGCGACTTGGCGTCGTACAGCGCCAGGTCGGCGTTCTGCAGCAGCTCGTCGACCACCAGGCCGTCGGCCGGGAAGCGCGACACGCCGATGCTCATGCGCACCGGCACCTGGGTGGAGCGCACCGGCACCGGCTCGGCCAGACCGTCGAACAGGCGCTGCGCCAGCTCGGCGATCGGGGCGGTCTCTGAGATGCCTTCGAGCAGCACCGCGAACTCGTCACCGCCCAGCCGCGCCACCACCGCCTCGCGCGGCAGCAGCCGGCGCAGGCGCTGGCCGACCTCGGCCAGCAGCGCGTCGCCGGCCGGGTGCCCGTGGGTGTCGTTGATGACCTTGAAGTTGTCCAGGTCCATGCACAGCACCGCGCCGCCCGGGCCTCCCGGACGCAGCCGCTGGATCGCGGCCTCCAGCAGGACGCGGAAGTGGGCCCGGTTGTTCAGCCCCGTCAGGGTGTCGAAGTGCGCCAGCCACGACAGCCGGCGATCGGCCAGACGGGCCTGGGTGACGTCGCGGGCGACCCCGCGCCAGCCCATCGCCGAGCCGTCCTCGTCGGTCAGCGGCTTGGCCGTCAGCGACCACCAGCACGCCTGGCCGCGGATCTGCAGCGGCACCAGCAGGTCGCGGAACGGCCGGCCTTCGGTCAGGCACTGTTGCAGCAGGCCGCGCGACTCGCGTTCGCCGTCCGGCAGTTCGCGTTGCAGGTGCTGGATCAGGCCCAGCAGCGGGCGCCGGCTGAGCTCCGTCAGCGGCAGGCCCAGGGCGCCTGCCAGCCGGCGCGTGACACGCTGCAGGCGGCCGGCGGCGTCGATCTCCCAGAGCACGTCCGCGCCCTGTTCCTCGAAGTCGCGCAGCAACAGGCTGATGAGCTGGCCCTGCTGCTGCGACAGGTGTTCGGCCCGCACGCGCGCCTGCAGGCTCTGGGCCGTCCAGCGCACCGTGCTGGCCAGCACCAGGATGCAGCCGCCCCACAGCAGCAGCCCGATGCCGTCGAAGGCGCCCGGGTAGAGCGCCTGGGTCAGCAGCAGCGCCGCGCTCAGGCCGCCCAGAAAGGCGTGGGCGGCCACCGGCAGGCTCGCCAGCGTGACCGCGCCGATGGCGCACAGGCCGATCAGGCCGGCGCTGACCAGGCTGCGATCCCCGCCGGTCTGGACCAGCATCCAGCCGGGCATCAAGCCCCAGACAAAGCCGAACAGGCCGGCGCCGGCCGACAGCCGCCGCAGCAGCGACACGCTGACCTTGCGGCGCGGCTCACGCCGGCCGCCCCACCAGAACTGGGCCAGCGCCAGCTCCATGGCCGTCACCAGCAGGGCCCACAGCCAGACGCTGGTGTCGACCGCCGCGCGCGGCCCGAAGGCCGCCAGCAGCAGCGTGATCACCAGGCTGGCGCCCAGGGCGGTGGGCAGGTGGCGCTGCAGCGCATCGAGCTGACGCTGGCGCAGCAGCTCGTCGCTGGCGCGCCGTTCGATGTCCTGCCGGCTGGGCGGCGCCGCGCGTTCGGCGGCGCGCCGGCTGCGGGCGGGCGGCCGGGTCGTCGGGCCGCTGGGAGCGGTGGATTTGGCGGTGTTCTTGGCGTTGGGCTCGGACATGCGGCTTCGAGGCCGCCGGTCGGTGGCGGTCCATCGTCAACGCTGTTTCGGCGTGCCGTCCGGGCACTTGAGTCGTTTTGCCGATCCGGGCGGCCGCGGCGTGACGCCTTGCCCGGTTGAGCCGATTGAGCCGGTTGAGCCGGTCGGGCCGGTCGGGCCGGCTCGGTGCGGCTCAGTCCGTCAGCCGCTTCGCACCCGCCAGCTCGCAGGCATAGATCGCGTTGCGCAGCGCCGCGATGGCCTCGTAGCGGGTGAAGGTGCGCCGCCAGGCCAGCACGACCCTGCGGGTGGGCACCGGATCGCTGAACGGCACGTAGTGGATCAGCGGCGGGCTGTCGGTCAGGCCGCTGCGCGGGATCGACAGGCGCGGCACCACGGTGATGCCCATGCCCGAGGCGACCATGTGCTTGATCGTCTCCAGCGACGAGCCCTCGAAGCTCTTGCGGATGCCTTCGGCATCGCTGGCGAAGCGGGCGAACTCGGGGCAGACCTCCAGCACGTGATCGCGGAAGCAGTGGCCGGTGCCCAGCAGCAGCATGGTCTCCTGCTTCAGCTCGGTCGAGCTGATCGACGTGCGCGTGGCCAGCGCGTGTTTCTCGGGCATCGCGATGACGAAGGGCTCGTCGTAGAGCGGCGCGATCGCCAGGCCGGTGTCGGGGAAGGGCTCGGCCAGGATGGCGCAGTCCAGCTCGCCGGTGCGCAGCATCTCCAGCAAGCGCACGGTGAAGTTCTCTTGCAGCATCAAGGGCATCTGCGGGGTGCGCGCAATGGCTTGCCGCACCAGACTCGGCAGCAGGTACGGGCCAATGGTGTAGATC
>JACCDQ011792250.1_pt1 | contig 12989 bp, 14 predicted proteins | sample 7446031 | NCBI WGS metagenome assembly JACCDQ01 (sample SAMN15323442, study PRJNA562643) | freshwater metagenome | isolation source: river surface water | place: USA:Blue River Watershed | collected 2017-08-17 | reverse complement strand
GCCAAGGTCTGGGAGTTTAATCTACTGGTCAATGAATTACTGAGTACAACACATACCTATGGCAATTTATCCAAGGTGTTAAAAATAAGTAATTTATCGGTTTTGTATGAGCAGTACTGTTTCCTAGAACTGGTCAATATGCTGGAAGAGGTTTTTGAAACAACGATGGTTTTTAGTGAAAACCTCAAGAAAGCGTCCAACACCGATGAACAACTTGTTGTGTATTACGAACGTCAGGATTTGTTTCAGCGGATTGCTCGTGGGAGTGACAAGGCCTATTGTCCTGATTTTGTCATTTCTTTTAAAGAAAAGGATACGGATAAGCATTACGTCTTGATTCTGGATGCTAAATACAAACGAGAACGCAGTATTGAAGAAAACGACCTTGCTCAATTGACCTTGAAGTATTTACATGGCATGAGACCCAAGGATGCTAACACCGTGGTGATGGGCTTATTCTTGTTATTTCCTAAGACAGAACAGCAAGATGACGTATTAGGCTATTACCAGAAAGATGAATTTGTACAGGGGCAACCTTCCTTTCCGTTGATTGGTTGGGTGAGCCTTTTTCCGAAAAGGAATGCGGCTTTACGCACCTTGATTCAGGATATAAAGCATATTGTCGCTTCATTAGGTTAAATTGCAGTAAAATAATAGTATTTTATACAGAAATGTTTTAATTAATTCTGAATTAATACTATTTTTGTCAAGATTAGTTAGTACTGTGTAGAACAGTTGCCTTGTGCAATCGTTTGAGCATCGTGCTAGGCTAAAAATAGGTACTTTTTTATCTGGAATGTCTTTGATATGTACAATTTTAGCAAGATTGTCTAAATACATGTAAGAATCGTATTATTTATTTCTAGTTAAAAATTGTAACTTCGAGCTTTATTATAGTACAAATCCTTGATTACTTAACATCAATTTAAAAAAACAACCCATGCAAAAAGGACTCCAAACCCTTGATTACCTCGTATTTTTCTTTTATTTCATCCTCGTTGCAGGATATGGTTACTGGATTTATCAAAAGAAAAAATCAAAAGAAGCTTCTTCAACAGACTTTTTCTTAGCTGAAGGTTCACTTACTTGGTGGGCTATTGGTGCATCAATGATTGCCTCTAATATCTCAGCCGAACAATTTATTGGGATGGCTGGAAACGGTTTTAAAATGGGTTTAGCTATTTCCGCTTATGAGTGGATGGCAGCAGCTACCTTAATAATTGTTGCGGTATTCTTCATGCCTATTTATTTGAAGAACAAGATTTTTACCATGCCTCAGTTCTTGAAGCAACGTTATAATTCAACGGTGAGTACGATCATGGCGATATTCTGGTTGATTTTATACGTGGTGGTTAACTTAACGTCAATTCTTTATTTAGGAGCATTAGCTATTACAACCATCTCGGGTATCGACTTTACGGTATGTATGTGGGCGTTAGCATTCTTTGCAGTGGTTATTACCTTAGGTGGTATGAAAGTAATTGGTTTTACGGACGTAATCCAAGTGTTCTTTTTAATCTTAGGAGGTTTGTGTACAACGTATTTGGCTTTAACCTTGGTATCTGAGAAATTTGGTGTTGATGGTGCAATGGCTGGTTTATCTGAAATGTTTACCCGTTCAAACGATCACTTCCACATGATTTTGAAGAAAGACAATCCAAACTTTGCTTCATTACCAGGCTTAGCTGTTTTATTAGGTGGTATGTGGATTGTAAACTTGAACTATTGGGGTTGTAATCAATATATTACACAACGTGCTTTAGGAGCTTCACTTCCAGTAGCTCGTGAAGGGTTGTTATTTGCAGGTTTCTTGAAATTATTAATGCCAATTATCGTAGTAATTCCGGGTATTGCTGCGTATGTATTATACCAAAACGGAATGTTCCAACAAGAAATGTTAGGCTCAGATGGTACAGTGAATGCTGACCACGCTTATCCTGTGTTGTTAGATCTATTACCAAAAGGATTGAAAGGGCTTTCTTTTGCTGCCTTGACTGCTGCGATTGTGGCTTCATTAGCTGGTAAAGCAAACTCAATCTCGACGATCTTTACCTTAGATATTTATAAGAAATTTATCAAGAAAGATGCTACAGAGCAAGAATTGGTAACGACAGGTCGTATTGTAATTGTAGTGGCAATGGTGATTGCAATCTTTATTTCTCCATTCTTAGGAATTGACAAAAAAGGTGGATTCGACTTTATCCAAGAAATGACAGGATATGTATCTCCAGGTATTTTTGCGGTATTCTTGTTAGGTTTCTTCTGGAAACGTGCTAACTCAGCAGGTGCGATGGCTGCAACAATTGGTTCGGTGGTGATCTCTTTAATTTTGAAAGAATTACCAGAATGGACAGGAATGTATGACACCGTTATTTATTCTACATTTGTAGATGGAGAAGGAAAACATTTAATTCCATTCTTGGATCGTATGGCATTAACATTCTTAGTGTGTGTCTTGATGATGGTTATCTTAGGTGTTACTGATCCGTCAACGAAAGAGAATCCAAAAGCATTGGCAATCGACGCTTCGATGTTCAAAACCAATACGGCTTTTGCTATCGGTTCAGGTGTAATTATTGCCTTGTTAGTTGCTTTATATGGCATCTTCTGGTAAGATTTTGCTTCCTTATAATGAAAAGGCATCAGGGAAACTTGATGCCTTTTTTGTATTTTTGCCTTATGTCAACTACAAAGAAACTCATTATTATTGCAGGGCCAACGGCTGTTGGTAAAACAGACTTGTGCGTAAAACTTGCTCAATTGTTAGATACAGAAGTTGTTTCGGCAGATTCTCGTCAATTTTATCGTGAATTAGCTATTGGAACGGCAAAACCTACTCCTGACGAAATGCAGGGAGTAAAACACCACTTTGTCGATTCGCACAGTATTCATGATTACTATAGCGTTGGAGATTATGAAAAGGATTGCTTAGCAGTGCTGGCAACTATTTTTGAGAAAAAAGAGGTTGCTATTCTGACAGGTGGTTCGGGAATGTTTATCAAAATGGTTACGGATGGTATTGATGAAATGCCCGAGGCAAATCTGGAACTACGGGCAAGTCTTATGACTCGTTTAGAGACCGAAGGACTTGCTCCCTTAGCATCTGAACTAGCGACTTTAGACCCTGTCTATTTTGCAGAAGTTGACCAACAAAATCCACAACGCATTGTGCGTGCTTTGGAAGTATGTTTGACTACAGGGCAACCTTTTTCTAGTTTCAGAAAGAACCAAAAAGCAGAACGCCCTTTTACTTGCGTACGGATTGGGTTAGAAAGACCTCGTGAAGAGTTGTACCAACGAATTGATCAACGCATGGATATGATGCTGGCTGCTGGTTTAGAAAAAGAAGCCATTCGTTATATAGACTATCGAGATCATTACGCCTTAAAAACGGTTGGATATAAAGAAATTTATGAACACTTAGACGGTGACTATGATAAAGAAGAAATGCTGCGTTTATTAAAAAGAAATTCACGCCGTTATGCAAAACGACAACTGACTTGGTTTAGAAATCAAGATAACTTTACTTGGTTTGATGCCAAGGATGAAACTGCCATTATCGCTTTTGTGAAACAACACGTGTCGTCTTGCTAACAATGGTCTTGATAATTTTGTTCTCTGCTTTTTTCTTTACAGCCAAAATGTTATGAGGAAACCCAATCGCATACGACTGGCTTGAAAGGCCTAATAGACAAATAGTTAAGGTGAATAAGATAAGCGTTTTCATATGATTATTGTTCGTTTATTATTACTTGTTTGACAGCTCTTTTTAAATCTGATTCAAAGATATGGGTTTAAGATGGTATTATGCAATACATAGTACTATATTTTATCAATTAATTTGGATGAATGGAAGGTCTTTTTGTATTCTATAGATGCAAGAAGGGGGGAGAAGGTTGCAAATAGGATTCAATTTTTTGATAAGTATATATTAGCGGAATGTTATCCGAAAATTATATTACTCGTTTATGCCTTTTAGAATACTGAATGAAATCTTTTTGACCCTTACTTTTGAGGTCAAAAAAGAATTGTTAGTATGACTTTAGTAGAAGTAACCACGGGAATCCTGATTTGTTGGATTATTTTAATGCTTGTTTGGGAGCGAGTGCGTCCCTTTCGAAAAGGCTTACCATTGTTAAGAGAAGGGATTTGGGTAGATGTTATTTGGTACACACTCATCCAAAGTTATTTCTTGAAAATTATCATTTTCGATTATATCATTCAGCCCGTTCAACATTCTTTTGATTGGTCTGATTACCAATTTGTAAGTCGCTGGCCTATTGCCGTTCAAGTACTATTTTTTGTCGTGACGCATGACTTGTATATTTACTTATTTCATCGTTTCCAACATGCCAATAAATATTTTTGGAGAACACACGAAGCACATCACTCGGTCAAAGAAGTTGATTTTATAGCAGGTTCTCGTTCAAACGCTCTCGAAATTATTATCAATCAGACGATTGAATTTCTACCCATTATTGTATTAGGAGCAGATCCTGCTGTTTTACCTATCAAGGCATTGCTAGATGCTATGTTTGGGATGTTCATTCATGCTAATATTGACGTGAAGTTGGGTAAATGGAAATATTTATTGAATTCTCCCGAACTACATTTATGGCATCATGCCAATTATCAAGAAGTGTTTTATGCCAATTTTTCTACCAAATTTGCGATTTGGGATTACTTATTTGGCACTATCTATGACCCCAACAAAAAACCAGGGAACGAGCGAGAGAACTGGGGACTATATTATGAATTTCCGAGAGACTATTTCCTACAACACGCTTTTTCAATCAAGCGTTTCGACGAAAAAGCCCTATTGAGATATCCCTTATTTCGTTGGTATTATCATTTGAGACCCAATGTGATGAGGTGGTTAACGAATTTTTTTAAGAGGTCTCACTAACTATTTTTGTTTTAAAACGTAAAGGTCGTCTCATGAGTAGTTGCTCAAGGACGACCTTTGCGTTTCTAAGATAGAGAACTATGTACTACGCCTTCGTAATCAACGCTACACATTGAGCCGCAACTCCTTCGCCACGACCTACAAAGCCAATGTGTTCTGAAGTGGTAGCTTTAATAGAAAGGTCTTCTTCTGCAATGTTCATGACAGTAGCTAAACAGCTTTTCATCGCTGGAATATGAGGGTTTAATTTAGGATTCTGCAAGATTACCGTTACATCTAAATTGCCAACTTCCCAACCTGCTTCCCGAATCATTTTCATGACTTTAGTGACTAATACCTTGGAGTCGATACCTTTATATTGTGGGTCTTTATCAGAGAAATGATAGCCGATATTACGCATATTGGCAGCCCCAAGAAGGGCATCGCAGATGACATGGCAAACAATGTCGGCATCCGAATGCCCCACCGCTCCATGGGTATGAGGCACAATAATGCCACCTAACCAAAAATCACGCCCTTCTTCTAAACGGTGAACGTCGTATCCTTGTCCTACTCTTATTTTCATTTGTAAAAAAATTAAAATTATATACGTGTTCCCCTTATTTCGCCGCTCGATAATATAAGGTCGAACAATTTTCGGGTCTTAATACTTTATTGATTTCCGAATGAACATCGTCTGCGGTTACTGCCTGAATTTTAGCGGCTTCTTGATTCGCATATTCTACGTTACCCGCATTGGCTGCAAAGGCTAGGTTCATGGCACGGTTCAACAACTCTACCTCTGAGAACACCAGCGTAGATTCGGCTTGATTTTTAACTTTCTGTAGCTCTGTTTCTTGGATAGGACTTGTTAAAAACTCCGCTACAATATCATTGATAGCCGCTTCTCCTTCTTCAATACTCACTCCTTGATTTAGGTTTCCTTGAATAATAAATAAGCCTGGGTCTAGCGAAGAACTTACATAGGCATTTACGCCATTGAATAGTTGAAGGTCTTGTACCAATCGAGTGTGTAGTTTGGACGATTTACTTCTCCCTAAAATATCGCTTCCTAAATCTAGGGCATTGTAACCAGCTTCGTGTCGGCCTTGGGTATGATACACTTTATACAAAGCATCCAAAGGTACTTTTGCCTCTGTTTCTAAGAAACGAGCGGCTGTTTGTAAAGGCTCTTTGGGTAAAGCACGAGGTGTAACATTCCCTGCTGGAATTGGTTCAAACCATTTTTTACACAATTGTTTCACTTGTTCAACCGTTACATCTCCAGCCACTACCAAGGTCGCATTGTTAGGGAGGTAGTGTTTGTAGAAAAATGCTCGAACATCATCCATCGTCGCCTCTTCGATATGAGCAATCTCTTTACCGATGGTTGCCCATTTATACGGATGTGTCGTATAAGCAAGTGGGCGAAGCTTCAACCAAACATCGCCATAGGGTTGATTCAGATAACGTTGTTTGAACTCTTCGATTACTACTTTTTGTTGTGTTTCTAAGACCTTAGGGTCAAAAGAAAGAGACAACATTCTATCTGATTCTAACCAAAATGCAGTCTCTAAATTGACCGATGGCAAGGTGATATAATAGTTCGTTACATCAGGAGAGGTGAAGGCATTATTTTCGCCCCCAACCAATTGCAATGGTTGGTCGTAGGCAGGAATATTTTTTGAGCCGCCAAACATTAAATGCTCAAAAAGGTGAGCAAATCCCGTTTTTTGTTCGTCCTCATCACGTGAGCCAACATTATACACTATATTTACGGCTGCGATAGGCGTAGAATGATCTTCGTGAACATAGACATTTAGTCCGTTGTCTAAAATAAAATGTGTGTAACTTATCATGATTTTGTCTTTTCTGTGTTCAGTGAGCCACTTCTTTATTTAACACGAATTTGTTTGTAAACGTTTTACGAATATTCGTAATAAAGAGAAGCTATTGCCTAATAATTTCCTAAAAGTACATAATAAAAAAATAGATGAAAAATAAACTACTCGTAGTCCTGCTCCTTGGAATGAGTATCATTTCCAAAAAGACTCATGCTCAAATACTTAGTGATGCTTCGGTAAGACAACAGATTCAGTTCGGCTTGGAGAAAATGTATTCTTACGATTTTAAAGAATCGGCAGAAGTTTTTGTACGTATTAAAAATAAGTATCCACAGCACCCTGTGTTTTATACCTTAATGGCCTTACAAACAGAATTACAGTATTTCCCACTGAAAGATTATCCTGCCCAACAACGTAACTATTTGGCTTACTTAAATCAAAGTAGGGCGTTGTCGGAAGCGATGCTCGAAAAGAATGAAAATGATATCGAAGCGAACTTTTTTGAGTTGGCAACACTGGGCTATTTGGCTGCGTTAGATGCCGATAATCAGGAATTTATGAAGGCAGTTGGTATTGCTAAAAAGGCTTATACCCATTTGAAAAAAGGTTTAGAATGGACGGAAAAGCAACCTGAGTTTTTGTTTTCTTCTGGAATTTATAATTATTACCGAATTGAGTATCCAGAAACGCATGCGTTGATTAAACCCTTTATGTTTTTCTTTGCAGACGGAAATAAAAAACTGGGTTTACAACAATTAGATTTGGCCACGAAGAAAACCGTCTTTGTAAAAACAGAAGCGACTTTTTATGCAGGATATGTGTATGTAAAGTACGAAGGAAACCCCGCCAAAGCCCTCAGTTATAACTCCATTCTGATAGAAAAATACCCTGATAATACGCTTTTTCAAATGCAACGAGCAGAATTATTGACCGCTTTAGGGCGATTTGAGGAGGCAGAAAAATACATTGCCTCGTTGACTAAACAGAAAGGAATGATGTTTCAGTGTGCGGGGGCAATTTTTAAAGGCTTAATCGAAGAGAAGCAAAAGGATGATAAAACCGCAGAAGCTTATTTATTAAAGGGAGTGAGAATTCCTTATGATGAACGCTTTACAAAGGATTATCATGCCTTAGCATACATGGCTCTAGCCCGTATTGCTCGTAGAGGAGGTGATCATGCAAAAGCTAAAAATTATGCCAAACAAGCTAGTAAAATAGCAGAATATAAAACTACTCTAGCAGAAGCAAAAGCATTTTTGAAGTAGTACAAAGGAAGGCTATGCTACAAATTGTAGGAGAAAATCGTAACTTTGAGCATAAAAGGGGGATTTTTCGGAGAAAAACAAGTGGATTCCTTTTTCCGAAATAATTCAACTTATTTTTACCTTACATATCAATCAGTAGGATAACGTCTAAGGCTAATCAATGGCCTATTTAATTGTTCCAAAGAATGGATTTACGAGATAAGAAAGTATTAGTAACAGGGGCTGATGGATTCATCGGTAGTCATTTGGTTGAAAAATTACTCGAAGAAGGTTGTCAAGTAACGGCTTTTGTGTATTATAATTCTTTCAATTCATGGGGGTGGTTAGATACACTCCCGAAGGAAACATTGCAGAAAATCACCGTCATTACGGGAGATATTCGTGACCCACATGGGGTAAAAAATGCGATGAAGGGTATTGAAGTGGTTTTCCATTTAGCCGCACTTATTGCAATTCCATACAGTTATCACTCGCCCGATACGTACATTGATACGAACGTGAAGGGAACGTTGAATATCGTACAGGCAGCTCGTGAATTGGGTACAGAGCGAGTGCTAGTGACCTCAACATCAGAGGTTTATGGAACTGCTATGTATGTGCCAATTGATGAAAAACATCCGAGACAAGGACAGTCGCCTTATTCGGCTACCAAAATTGGAGCAGATGCCATGGCAGATTCGTTTTATAGAAGTTTTAATGTGCCTATCAGCATTGTTCGCCCTTTCAATACTTATGGCCCACGTCAGTCGGCAAGGGCGGTTATTCCAACGATTATTACGCAATTATTGAATGGGAAAACAGAAATTAAATTAGGTTCATTGCATCCAACTCGTGATTTATTGTTTGTAAAAGATACGGCAAAGGGTTTTATCGAAATTGCAAAATCAGACAAAACAATCGGGCATGAAGTGAATATCGCTATGCAAGAGGAAATCACGATTGGCGATTTGGCTCAAAACATCATCAATCAAATCAATCCTGATGCAAAAATCATTACGGATGAAATTCGATTAAGACCTGAAAAAAGTGAGGTAGAACGTTTGTTTGGTTCAAATCAAAAAATAAAAGAATTAACAAACTGGCAACCTGATTATACCCTCGAAAGTGGTATTGCCGAAACGATTCAATGGTTTTCTAACAAAGCAAACTTGTCACAATACAAAGCAGACATTTATAATATATGATTCCTCTTTCAGTCCCCAACCTTGCTGGCAATGAGTGGGAATACATCAAAGATTGTTTAGATACCAACTGGGTTTCTTCGGTTGGAAGCTACGTCAATCGCTTTGAACAAGCATTGGTCGATTTTACGGGGGCAAAATATGCCATTGCTACTTCCAATGGAACATCGGCATTGCATATTTCCCTGCAACTGGCGGGGGTTCAACAAGGAGATTTGGTCATTGTACCAAACATTACCTTTGTGGCAACCGCTAATGCCGTTAAATATACAGGAGCAAGTCCGCTTTTGATAGACATTGATGCCGACACGTGGCAACTGGATTTAGATTTACTTGAAAAATTTCTAAGCAACGATACCCAAGTGATTGAGGGTGAAACCTATCATGTGGGAAGTCAAAAGCGAATTAAAGCCATCATGCCTGTGCACGTCTTGGGTAATATGTGCGATATGGAGCGGTTGGTCGAGATTGCTAATCGCTTTCATTTACAGGTGGTAGAAGATTCAACAGAAGCTTTGGGAAGTACCTTTAAGGGGAAACATGCAGGTACGTTTGGACTCTTTGGAACAAGTAGTTTTAATGGGAACAAGATTATCACAACAGGTGGCGGAGGAATGATTTTGACCAATGACGAAAACTTGGCAAAACGTGCAAAGCACATCACCACCACTGCTAAGGCCGATGCATACGAATATTTTCACGATGAAGTAGGATACAACTACCGTTTAGTGAATATTTTGGCAGCAATGGGCGTAGCTCAAATGGAGCAATTACCTGCTTTTTTGATTAGAAAAAAAGAAATTGCCGACTTATATAATGCAGCCTTGTTGAAAATCGAAGGAATTATTCCTCAACAAATCACCGAAGGAGTACATGCCAATCATTGGTTATATACCGTAAAAGCTCCTAGACAAAAGGAATTATTAGCGTTCTTGGGTGAAAATGGTGTGCAAGCTCGTCCATTTTGGGTTCCTATGAATCGCTTACCATTTATGTCGGAAGAAGTTTACATTACGGAGCACGATGTAGCGGGTAATATCTATGGACAATGTGTAAGTTTACCTTGTTCTACAAGTATTACAGATGCTGAGATAGTCGAAGTGGTGGGTTTGATACAACGATTTTATGGCGTATGAAAAAGCTCATCTTAGTTGGAGGGGGAGGGCATTGTAAGTCCTGCATTGATGTCATAGAGTCAACAAAGGAATATGAAATTGTTGGAATTTTAGATAGAAATACGGAGAATACGACCCATATTTTGGGGTATCCCATCATCGGAAATGATGATTTGATTCCTTCCTTAGCCAAACAGGGCTATGAATTTTTGATTACGGTTGGACAAATTAAATCGGCCGCTATACGAATCAAACTGCTTACTTATATCCAGCAATCAGCAGGTAAACTAGCGACTATTATTGCTTCTACAGCTTACGTCTCTAACTATGCTACCATTGGTGAAGGTTCGATTATTATGCACCAAGCCTTTGTGAATGCAGAAGTAATTATCGGAACAAATTGTTTGATTAACACCAAAGCAGTGTTAGAACACGAAACCCAAGTCGGGAATAATTGTCATATTTCTGTAAATGCTGTTTTGAATGGAGCGGTAACTGTAGGGGACAATTGCTTTATCGGTAGCAATGCGACGGTGCACCAAGGGGTGTCAATTAGCCCTAATACCTTGATTGGGGCGGGTGCTGTGGTTAGCAAGTCCCTAGCAAGCGGAGGTGTTTATGTTGGTAACCCTTTAACGAAAATCGGATAAATGAAACATACAATCATTATTGCAGAAGCAGGTGTGAATCATAATGGCGACCTTGAGTTGGCTAAAAAACTAGTTGACGAAGCTCACAAGGCTGGTGTCGATTATGTTAAATTCCAGACCTTTAAGGCTTCTAATCTTGTTAGCAAAAGTGCTCAAAAAGCATCTTACCAAAAAAATCAAACCGATGCTAGTGAAACACAGTGGCAAATGTTAAATCGCTTGGAATTGGATGAAGCCTCTCATGAGGTGCTATTTCAGTATTGCGAGCGTAAGCCCATCAAGTTTCTTTCCACGCCATTTGACTTAGAGAGCATTGATTTACTCAAAAGTATTGGGATTACGTTGGGGAAAATTCCTTCGGGAGAGCTTACCAACTTACCTTATTTACGTAAAATGGCTCAAAACTTTGAACAGATTGTCATGTCTTCGGGTATGGCAAATTTGCAAGAAGTGGAAGAAGCGATACAAGTATTGTTAGACTCGGGTACAAAGAAAGAGAACATTACGATTTTACATTGTAATACCGAATACCCAACGCCCATGAAAGATGTCAATTTACTTGCCATGAATACCATTCAGGAAAAGTTAGGCGTGAAAATTGGGTATTCTGACCATACTTTAGGAATTGAAGTACCCATCGCAGCGGTTGCTTTGGGGGCGACGGTCATTGAAAAGCACTTTACCTTGGATAAAACGATGGAAGGCCCCGACCACAAGGCAAGTCTTGAACCACAAGAATTAGCCGAAATGGTACGCACGATTCGTAATATTGAGCAAGCTATTGGAGGTTCGGGAGTAAAAGAAATTTCGGAGTCGGAGCGTAAAAATATTGCGATTGCCAGAAAGAGCCTTATTGCTGCTCGTGCGATTAAAGCAGGAGAGGTTTTTTCAGCAGAAAATATTACAGTAAAACGTCCAGGCAATGGCATTAGTCCGATGAAGTGGGATACTGTTATTGGGCAAATTGCCCAACGGGATTTTATTGAAGATGAGTTGATAACTTTGTAACAAAAAACGTATGAGAGCTATACACAATCCTTTGACTAATGTTCAGTTAGAACTACTAAAAACTTTTTCTCATCAACTTTCAGATACTGACATTGTTGAATTGAGGAGAGTCCTGGCACTTTTTTTTGCACAGCGTGCTATTCAACAAGCTAACAAAGTGTGGGATGAAAAAGAATGGACGAACGAGGATGTTGATCGAATGTTAGAAACGAAAATGAGAAAAAAATAAGTTAATTGTCAATTGATGTGGAGAGAATTGTAGTTGATACAAACGTTTTATTGGTTTCTATATCGGAAAGGTCTAAGCTTCATTGGTTATTTAGAGGGCTTTTGGCTCAGCAATATATTTTGTGCGTTACCACAGATATATTGGCAGAATATGCAGAAATAATTGAGCAACACATGGGCCATTATGTTAGTGAATCGGTTATGGGCATTTTTGAAAACCTACCTAATGTTGTCCAAATAACATCCTATTATAAATTTCAGCTATTGAATGATGAAGATGATAACAAGTTTGTAGATTGTGCTGTTGCTGCGAATGCTCGTTTTATCGTGAGCCATGATAAAGACTTTAAGAAATTAAGTAGTATTGACTTTCCGAAGGTATTAGTGATTGATACCAATCAGTTTAAGGAGATATTAGAAGACTGGTCTTAATGAATTCTGCTGAAAGAGGGAGAGTATTAAGTTTTAACGTAGAAAATTTTGAAAAAAATATGTTTCATAACAGGCACACGAGCTGAATATGGCTTGTTGATGCCCTTGATGAAGGCTGTTCAGGAGGATGATAATTTTCAGCTTCAATTATTAGTGACAGGAATGCACCTTTCGCCAGAATTTGGTTTAACGTATCAACAAATTGAGCGAGACGGTTTTACCATTGATGAAAAGGTGGAAATGTTGCTTTCTGCGGATTCTGCTTCGAGTATTGCCAAATCAACGGGTTTAGGTATGATTGGTTACACCGATGCCTTGATGCGTTTACAGCCCGATTGGGTAATCGTATTGGGGGATAGATACGAAGTTTTTGCCGCAACT
>JACCDQ010226358.1_pt1 | contig 12989 bp, 11 predicted proteins | sample 7446031 | NCBI WGS metagenome assembly JACCDQ01 (sample SAMN15323442, study PRJNA562643) | freshwater metagenome | isolation source: river surface water | place: USA:Blue River Watershed | collected 2017-08-17 | reverse complement strand
GCCACTGAGGTACGCGGGACCACGGCGGGACCGATCGGGCAGAAGCCGTCACGCGCCTTGAAGCGCACCGAGGGCCGGTAGCAGCTGTCATGCGGCACGCTGACGTCATTGACGATGGTGTAGCCCGCCACATGGTCGAGCGCGTCCCGCGGCGTGAGCCGGCAGGCGCTGCGCCCGATCACGATGCCGAGCGCAGCGCCGACCTCGAGCTCGGGCGCATCGAGCGGGACTGTCACCGCTGCGCCGTCGAGCACGAGCGTGTTGAGCGGCTTGACGTAGAGCACGGGGGCCTTGGGGGCTGCCTTGTAGGGGGCTTGCAGCATCTGTGCGCCAAGTGCCTGCTGCGCCGGCCGATGGTTGAGCAGGGTGCCGTAGACGACGCCTGAGAGGCGGTAGGGTGCGTGGTCGAATGCCAGCTGGAAAGGTGGGACGGTCATGAATCGGTTATTTCACTAACATGTGAGCATTATGTTTGCTCACATGTTAGTGAGTCAACCATCCTGCGCCGTTCTGTCATCGGGGTTTACCCGCGGGCTCTGCCGCAGAGGACAATCGACGCTGCCATATGATCCAGCCATGTCCGTTCCTCAGCTGAAACACCGCAATCTTCCGCTGCTGCTGTTGCAGGCGCGCGAAGGCATCTTCTCGCGCTTCCGGCCCCTGCTCAATGCCGTGGGTCTGACCGAGCAGCAGTGGCGAGTGGTGCGTGCCTTGCTCGACCATGGCCCGCTCGAGCCGCGTCAGATCGGCGAGATCTGCTGTCTCTCCAGCCCGAGCCTGGCGGGAATACTCGCGCGGATGGACGACATGGGACTGGTGCGGCGCGAACGGCTCGAACACGACCAGCGCCGGGTGATGGTCGCTGTCACTGAAAAGGGGCAGTCACTCGCAGCAGAACTCGCGCCCCGCATCGAGCAGACCTATGCGGAACTGGAGGCGCAGGTCGGCCAGGACTTTGCCCGCGAGCTGTACAAGATGCTCGACGAACTGCAGACCAGGCTGAGCTGAGTGGCCGGTGCTCCGCTCGATCAGCACTCCGGACGGGTCGAGTGGAGTGGTCCGCCGTCATCGACATGCCAATTTTCCGAATGCGGATAGACGGACATCAGTCATCCTCGATGTCGCCTTGCCGTTCTCAGTTGGCGCTGGCGACCCATTTCTTTCCTCAGATGGGCTGATGTGATGGAGACCTGTTGAGGTTCTGCGGGTTCATGACATGGCAAGCCGCCAGGCGATAGCCTTCCTGAATGACAAACTGCTTGAACGCCTGGTTGACGCCCGTCAGTATGGTGTCCCGGCGATGGATGAAGCACCAGTCGATGTACTTCGGCATGTCCTGCAGGTCCAGCACGCAAACCAGGCCCGCTTGCAGTTCAACCTGAAACACATGTGCTGACAAGAAGCTGATGCCGAGTCCGGACATCACTGCATGTTTGACTGTTTCGTTCCCGGCAAGTTCCATCTCCTGCCGGACCTGGATCGACTTGGCCTGCAGGAGTTGTTCCGAGAAGGCACGGGTGGCAGAGCCCTGCTCCCGGAAAATGAAGTCTTCATCGCGCAGACTGTCCCATTCGATCTCGGAACTCATTGCCAGCTTGTGATCAGGACTGGCGATGATGCAATGCGGGTGGCGGGCAAAAGTCGTGGCCTCGAGATCCGCTTCCGACGGCGGATAGCCAGTGATGGCGATGTCAAGCTGATGTTCAAGCAGCATGGCCAGCAGCTCGGAACGCTTGGCCACGGTCAGCTTCAGGCGCACGTCAGGATATCTCCGATGGAACTCGTGGAGCAACCGGGGAGCGAAGTAGTGTGCAGGAGCCACCACGCCAAGATGCAGAAGGCCGCGGGGACGTCGTACGCCATCGGCTGACGCATTGTCGCCGTGATAGGCCATGGCGGTTTCTGCCGCGCGTACCTGGGACAGTATCAGCCGGGCATGCTGCAGCAGCTCCGATCCCGCTTCACTCAGTCGCTTTCGGTCCCTGACGCCGAAGAGCGAGACACGAAGCTCCTGCTCCAGCTGACGTATCTGCATCGATACCGCCGGCTGTGTCATCCCGAGCTGTTGGGCCGCACGCGAGAAGCCTCCTGCGCTGACGACCGCCTCAAAGATCTCCAGTTGGCGAATGCTCAAAGATTTCGCGGTCATTTCTTACCTATCGGATACCCGTAGAAGCCATCCCCGGAACGGATCGAAATGTCGTTTCAAGAGTGCATATGGGTAAATTATAAGATTTATTTATGTGAAGTATAAGACTTAATAAATTGATCGAATAGTGATCGTTGCCTACGATGGGCGTCCATGAACACACCACTGACCTTCCTTCCTTTTCCGGCCTGGGATGATGCTGCCACTGCAGGCATGGATGAAGCCCACTTGCTCCTGTACCGCTCCAACCTGTTGGGGTCGGACTTGCGGATCACCAACTATGGCGGCGGCAACACCTCCGCCAAGATCTGGCAGCAAGATCCGCTGACTGCCACGGACACCGAGGTCCTGTGGGTCAAGGGCTCGGGCGGTGACGTCGGCTCGATGAAGCTCGATGGCTTCTCGACCCTGTACATGGACAAGCTGCGCGCGCTCAAGGACCTGTATCGCGGTCGAGAGCATGAGGACGAGATGGTGAGCTACCTGCCGCACTGCACGTTCAACCTCAACGGCCGTGCGGCCTCGATCGATACCCCGCTGCATTCGTCCTTGCCTTATGCGCATGTCGATCACATGCATCCCGACGCTGTCATCGCCATCGCGGCGATGGAGAACTCGGAGTCGATCACCCAAGTGGTGTTCGGTGGCACCGTCGGCTGGATGCCGTGGCTGCGCCCGGGTTACGAGCTCGGTCAGCAACTGGCGGCCTACAACGAGGCCAATCCCGGCCTGCGTGGCATCGTGCTGGGTGGCCATGGCCTGTTCAGCTGGGGCGACACCGCCAAGGCTTGTTACGAGAACACGGTCGACCTGATCGAGCGTGCGCAGACCTGGCTGGCCCAAGAGCGCGCCACGCGCAAGGTCGTGGTGTTTGGTGGGGCCCGCTTCGAGGCCTTGCCGGAAGCCGAACGCCACGCCACGCTGGCCCGGGTACTGCCGGTGTTGCGCGGCCTGGCGGCGGAAGGTGCGCCGAAGCTGCTGCACGTCAATACCTCGGCCGAGGTGATGCAGTTCGTCAACTCGAATGAGCTGGAGGCGCTGGCTGCCCTGGGCACCTCCTGTCCTGACCATTTCCTGCGCACCAAGATCCGTCCCCTGGTCGTGCCGGAATCGGTCTACACCCAGAGCGGATCCGCACTCAGGACCGCCTTGGGCGAACTTCTCACCGCCTACCGCGCGGACTACGCGGCCTACTACGAGCGTTGCAAGCGCGCCAACAGCCCGGCCTTGCGCGACCCCAACCCGGTCGTGCTGCTGCTGCCCCGCATCGGCATGGTCACCATCGCCAAGGACAAGGCCACGGCGCGGATCGCCGGCGAGTTCTACGTCAACGCGATCAACGTGATGCGCGAAGCCAACGCGGTCGACCGCTACGCCGGCCTGCCCGAGCAGGAAGCGTTCGACATCGAATACTGGCTGCTCGAAGAAGCCAAGCTGCAGCGCATGCCCAAGCCCAAGCCCCTGGTCGGCAAGGTGGGGCTGGTGACCGGCGGTGCCGGCGGCATTGGCCAGGCGATTGCCCGTCGCCTGCTCTCCGAAGGGGCTTGCGTGGTCCTGGCCGACATTGACCAGTCTGCCCTGGACCAGGTGACGGCCGAACTGACCCAGCTCTACGGCAAGGACCATGTCCGTGGCGTGTCCTGCGATGTGACGAGCCAGTCCAGCGTGATCGAGTCCCTGCACCGGGCGGCACGCGAATTCGGCGGCATCGACATCCTCGTCAGCAACGCGGGCATCGCCTCGGCCGCTCCGCTGGACGAAACCTCGCTCGAGCTGTGGCAGCGCAACCTGGATATCCTGGCGACAGGCTACTTCCTGGTCAGCCGTGAAGCCTTCAAGCAGATGAAGGCGCAAGGCACCGGCGGCTCGATCGTAATGATCGCCAGCAAGAACGGCATGGTGGCAAGCAACCAGGCCACGGCCTATTGCGCTGCCAAGGCAGCCGAGATCCAGCTCAGCCGCAGCGTGGCACTCGAGGGGGCGCCGCTCGGCATACGCTCCAACGTGGTCAACCCCGACGCCGTGATCCGCGGCTCCAAGATCTGGACCGGCAAGTGGAGCGAGGAGCGTGCAGCGGCCAACAAGATCGAAGAGGGCGATCTCGAGGCTTTCTATCGCGAGCGTTCGATGCTCAAGCGCAGCGTGTTCCCGCAAGACATTGCCGAGGCCGCCTACTTCTTCGCCGCTGACCACCTGAGCGGCAAGAGCACCGGCAACATCCTGAACGTCGATGCCGGCAACCTCGCCGCCTTCACCCGCTGAGATGCAGCAAGACAGACAAGGACTCATCATGACATTGATCGACCAGGGCCTGGTTCAGGCACATAACGAACAGGCCCAGCGCCACTTGAAGCGGGACTACGAACACCTGGCTGAGCAGTTGTCCCGCCGCAATATCGACATCGAGGTGGTACGACGCCAGGTGGCTGGCTTCGGCGTGGCCGTTCCCAGCTGGGGCGTGGGCACCGGTGGCACGCGATTCGCACGCTTTCCTGGCGGCGGTGAGCCGCGCAACGTGTTCGACAAGCTGCAGGATTGCGGCGTCATCCAGCAGCTGACGCGCAGCACGCCGTCGGTCTCGCTGCATATCCCGTGGGACAAGTGCACCGACTGGAGCGAACTGCGAGACAGCGCCGCCCGGCATGGGCTGTCGTTCGATGCAATGAACTCCAACACCTTCTCCGATCAGCCCGGCCAGGCTCACAGCTACCAGTACGGCAGCCTGTCGCATACCCATGCCGCGACCCGCGCCCAGGCGGTGGAACACAACCTCGAGTGCATCGAGATCGGGCGCCAACTGGGCAGCAAGTCCCTGACCGTGTGGGTCGGCGATGGCAGCAACTTCCCTGGTCAGCAGCATTTCCGGCATGCCTTTGACCGTTACCTGGACAGCGCACGCCAGATCTATGCGGCACTGCCCGGCGACTGGCGCATGTTCCTCGAGCACAAGATCTGCGAACCCGCTTTCTACAGCACGGTCATCCAGGACTGGGGCTCGAGCTTCCTGGCCGCCAGTGCCTTGGGTCCCAAGGCACAGTGCCTGGTGGACCTGGGCCACCACGCGCCCAACGTCAACATCGAGCTCATCGTGGCGCGTCTGATCGCGACCGGCAAGCTGGCAGGCTTTCACTTCAACGACAGCAAGTACGGCGACGATGACCTGGATGCGGGCAGTGTCTCGCCCTACCGCTTGTTCCTGGTCTTCAACGAGCTTGTCGCTGCCGAGCACGAACGCCTTGCCGGCTTCGATCCGGCCTATATGCTGGACCAGAGCCACAACGTCACTGATCCGATCGAGAGCCTGATGACGAGCGCTGTGCAATGTCAGCGCAGTTACGCGCAGGCCTTGCTCGTGGATCGCGCGGCATTGGATGCGGCCCAGGAAGCCAACGACGCATTGACTGCCACTCAGTGCCTGAAGACGGCATTCCAGACCGATGTGACACCGCTGCTGCAGCAGGTCCGCCTGGATGCTGGCGGTGCCGTGGATCCGGTCGCCGTGTACCGCGCCAGTGGCTACCGGAAACGCGTCGCGCAAGCTAGACCGGCGTCCAGTGCCGGAGGTGGCGGCATCGTCTGACCCAGAAACTGGGCCCTGGCAGTTTCGGGGGAATGCCAGAGCCCGGGAACGCAGGACCGTGAGGCACGGCCAGCCGTTCAGTCCATCACTTCCCCTGAGTGCACTCTAGACAAGAAATACAGGAGACAATCTTGAAAAAGCAACTTTCCCTCGTGGCGGCAGCCGCCATTGCCATGTCCCTGGCCCAGCCGGCCCTGGCAGCAGACAAGATCGCACTGGTCGTCAAGAGCCTGGGCATAGGCTTCTTCGATGCCGCCCATCAGGGCGCGCTCGAGGCCGCCAAGGAGCTCAAGGACGTGGAGATCATCTACACCGGTCCCGCCAAGGCCACGGCTGAAGGCCAGATCGAAGTGATCAACAGCCTGATCGCCCAGAACGTCAAGGCGATCGTGGTCTCCGCCAATGATCCGGATGCATTGGTGCCAGTAACCAAGAAGGCCATGGCCCGTGGCATCAAGGTGATTTCCTTCGACTCGGGTATCCGCAAGGATGGTCGTCTGATGCACCTTGCGCCGTCCAACAATGCCCTGATCGGCGAAAAACTGGTCAAGATGACTGAGGACGCCGTGGGCAAGACCGGTGAAATCGCCGTGCTATCCGCCACCGCGCAAGCGACCAACCAGAACATCTGGATTGGCGAGATGAAGAAGGTGCTCGAAAAGCCCGAGTATTCCGGCCTCAAGCTCGTCAGCGTGGTCTATGGTGACGACCAGACCGACAAGAGCTACCGCGAGGCGCAAGGCCTGTTCAAGAGCTACCCCAATCTGAAGGCCATCGTTGCGCCGACCACGGTGGGTGTTGCGGCCGCCGGCAAGGCGGTGCAGGACGAGAAGAAGGTTGGCAAGGTCTTCGTGACCGGACTGGGCCTGCCGTCCGAGATGGCGGGCCACGTCAAGGGCGGAGCGGTCAAGTCCTTCGCGATCTGGAACCCGATCGACCTCGGCTACTCCTCGATCCATATCGCGAGTGCCCTGATCAAGGGCGCCAAGGCCGAGCCGGGCGCCAAGTTCTCGCTGGGCCGAGTTGGCACCGCGACGCTGGACGCCAGCAACGAGGCTGCGATGGCCGAACCGTTCACCTACGACGCGTCCAACGTGGACAAGTTCGCCAAGATCTTCTGACTCATCACCTGAATGCCCTTGTGGTTATGACGCTTGATATCTCTCATGCCTGGCTCAAGCTGCGGGGCATTCACAAACGCTTCGGTCCCACCCACGCCCTTCGGGGCGTGGACCTGGACCTCGTGCCAGGCGAGGTACTGGCCCTGATCGGGGAAAACGGGGCCGGCAAGTCCACGCTGGTCAAGACCCTGACCGGTGTCTATCGTCCCGATGAGGGGCAGATCCTGGTCGAGGGTCAGCCCTGCCATTTCGAACGGGCCCAGGATGCACAGGACTGCGGCATCGTTGCCGTGCATCAAGAGACCGTGATGTTCGAGGAGCTGAGTGCCGCGGAAAACATCTTCATCGGCCGTCAGCCCCTGCGCAAGCTGGGTCCATTCGAGTACATCGACTGGCCGCGCATGAACCGCGAGGCACAGGAAGTGCTGGACCGGGTCGGGGCCGGCTTTGCCGCCACCACGCAAGTCAAGCGGCTCAGCCTGGCGCAGCGTCACCTGATCGAGATCGCGCGCGCGCTGTCGCAGCGGGCCAGAGTGGTGATTCTGGATGAACCTACCGCGGCCTTGTCGCAGCAGGAAATCCGTGACTTCTACGGACTGGTCCGCGGTCTCAAGGACCAGGGAGTGGCAATCCTCTTCATCACGCACAAGTTCGATGAGATTTTCTCGGTCTGCGACCGCTATGTCGTGTTGCGCGATGGCGCCTCGGTGGGCAAAGGGCTGATCGCGCAGACCGATGAGAACAGCCTGGTCAAGCTGATGGCCGGACGCGAGATCGAGAAGATCTATCCCCATATCGAGAGCCGGCGCGGCGAAGTGGTGCTGAAGGTCGACAAGCTGAGCCATCCGACCGAGTTCGCGGACCTGAGCTTCGAGCTGCGCCGCGGCGAGATCCTGGGCTTTTACGGCCTGGTGGGGGCCGGACGCAGCGAGGCCATGCTGGCTCTGATGGGGCTGAACCCGGAGTCCAGCGGGGAAGTGTCGGTAGACGGTCAGGTGGTCCGCATCCGCAAGCCGGCGGATGCGATCGCCGCCGGACTGTCCTACGTCCCCGAGGAGCGGCAGCGCCAGGGTGGCATCCTGGATTTCTCGGTGCTGCACAACATCAGCCTGGGCGGTCTGGCTGGCCCGGTCACTGGCAAGGCGGGGCTTTCACGCGGGCCCTGGCTGTCGGCTGAACGCGAAACCAAGCTGGCCACGGACATGATTCACCGTTTGCGCATCAAGACAGCCAGCCAGGACACGCCCCTGTCGGGGCTCTCCGGCGGCAACCAGCAAAAGGTGGTGATCGCGAAGTGGCTGGGTCTACAGCCGCGCATCGTGATCCTGGACGAACCCACCAAGGGGATAGACGTGGGCGCCAAGCAGGCGGTCTACCACCTGATTGCCGAAATGGTGGCCGAAGGGCTGGCCGTGATCCTGGTGTCGAGCGAACTGCCCGAGGTGATGCACCTGGCCGACCGCGTGGTCGTCATGCGCCGTGGACGGATGGTTGACGAGTTCGGCAAAGGCCAGGCCGATGCAGAAACCATCGTGGCTGCAGCATCCGGTCTGGGCAGCGCGGCAAAACCGGACCTCGCAAAAGAGGCAATGGCATGAAACAACTACTGGATTCTTCCTGGCTGGCACGGCAACGGGAATGGCTGCTGTCGGGCATCATCGTGCTGATCGTTGCACTGGTGGGGATGAGGGCCCCCGTCTTCCTGAGCTGGGGCAATGCGCTGGACATCGGAAACGACTCGTCGATCCTGGTCATTCTTGTCATGGGCCAGATGCTGGTCTTGCTGACCCGGGGCGTCGATCTTTCCGTGGCCTCCAATCTGGCGCTGACTGGCATGATCTGCGCTCTGGCCGGCAAGGCCTGGCCGGGAATCCCGCTGATCGCCTTGTTGCTGCTGGCCTGCACGCTGGGGGCCTTGCTGGGCGCGCTCAATGGGTGGCTCATCATGCGCTTCAACCTGCCGCCCATTGTGGTGACCCTGGGCACACTGTCGGCTTACCGCGGCGCCATCTTCGTGGTGAGCGGCGGTACCTGGGTTTCCGACCACCAGATCCATCCGCTGATCAAAGGGCTGCCGCGTGAAACCTGGCTGGGCCTGCCGGCCCTGATCTGGTTCGCCATCGCCGTGGCCCTGCTGTCTTGCTATTTCCTGCGCTGGCGACGTGAGGGACGTGAGCTCTATGCCTACGGCGGCAACCCGCATGCGGCGGTCTATGCGGGAATTCCCGTGACCCGAAGGCTGATCATGGCTTACACGCTGTCCGGCCTGCTGGCGGGGCTGGCTGGTTTGCTGTGGGTCGGGCGCTACTCGATCGCCTTCACTGAACTGGCCTCAGGCTACGAACTGACGGTGATTGCAGCCTGCGTAATCGGCGGTGTCAGCATAGGCGGCGGAGTCGGGACCATAGGCGGTGCCTTGTTGGGGGTGCTGTTCATCGGTGTCATCAATGGAGCCCTGCCTGTGATCCAGGTTTCGCCGTTCTGGCAGCAGGCCATCGCCGGCGCAGTGATCCTGATTTCGGTGGCGCTCAATGCCCGTGCCGACCGGACGCCAGGCCGTCAGATCCTGGAAGCCGAGCCCCGGCAGGACACCAGAACCGCACAGTCTCAGGCCCAGGTGGCCGGCAAAGGAGCCGCAGCATGAAGACGTTCGACACTTGGGAGCGCCTGCTGATCGCCTTGATCGCACTGGTCTATATTGGATTTGGCTGGGGCATCGAGGGTTTCCTGTCGCCCTTCGCCCTCGCTGACAGCACGTACAACTTTTCCGAGAAGGGACTGCTTGCGCTGGCCATGGCACTGCTGATCATCGCGGGCGAAATCGACCTGTCCGTGGCGGCCACCATGGCACTGGCATCCCTAGCCATGGGATTCGCGATGAAGGCCGGAGCCAGTCTGCCCTGGATGCTGGTCGCCGCGCTCGGCACCGGGGCGTTCTGTGGCGCCTTGAATGGCTGGCTGGTCACGCGCTGGAAATTGCCTTCCATCGTGGTGACCATCGGCACGCTATCCTTGTACCGTGGCTTGGCGCAGGTCGTCCTGGGCGATCAGGCCATCACGGGCTATCCCGAGACGCTGGTCACCTGGGGCAATGGCAGCATTGGCGATCTGATGGGCTTGCCCGCCTGGATCGTTCCTATCGAGTTCATCCTGCTCGTGTTGATGTCGATCGTGGTGGGGTTTTACCTCCACGGCACTGTGCACGGCCGACGTGTCTACGCGATCGGCGCCAATCCGGTTGCGGCGCGGTTCTGCGGCATCTCGGTCGATCGCTACCGTTTCGGGTTGTTCGTGTTCGCCGGCCTGATGGCCGCCCTGGCGACCATCTTGCTGACCGGGCGCATTGGCAGCACCCGTCCCAACCTGGCGATGGGCTGGGAGCTCGACGTCATCACCATGGTGATTCTGGGCGGGGTGTCCATTGCCGGCGGGCGCGGCACCATCGTAGGCACCGTGCTGGCGGCTGTCCTGACGGGCAGCTTCACCTTCGCACTGGGCATGCTCAATGTCTCTGGCATCGTCATGTCCATGATCATGGGGGCCTTGCTGATCCTGGCCATGGTTCTGCCGCGCTACTGGCGCGTCACCAAGCTTTCATTGACCAGGGCCTGATCCATGCAAACCGAAAAGATTGCCTTTCGCATGTTTCTGCTGCCAGGTTGCGAGGCTCAGTATCGGCAACGCCATGACGAGATCTGGCCGGAGTTGGTCGAATTGCTCAAGGCCAGTGGCGTGCAGGACTACAGCATCTTCCTGGACCGCGAGCACCATGTCCTGTACGCCGTACTGCGGCGCACGCCAGGACATGGCATGGGTGAATTACACAGACACCCCATCATGCAGAAATGGTGGCAGCACATGAAAGATCTCATGTGTACCCATCCGGATGGCTCGCCCGTGGTCGAGCCCTTGCCTTGCGTCTTCCACCTGGATTGAGCACCGCCGTGACACATACCTTAGTACTCGATATCGGCAAGACCAATGCCAAACTGATTCTGATCAATGAGGCCGGTGAAGTCCTGGCGCGTCATGTGCAGGCCAACGTGCCGTTCGAAGGACCGGGGTATCTGGCGCTGGGCACTGATTCGATCGAAGCCTGGCTGATGGCCACGATCCCGCGGCTGCCTGATCGCCAGCACATCGGCCACATCAGCATCACCACCCATGGCGCAGCTTTTTGTGCCATCGACGGGCAAGGACTCGTGTTGCCTCCAATGGATTACGAGTGGGATGGCTATGGCCGATACCGCAGTGAGTTCCAGTGCCTCGTGGACGATTTTGAGTACATGGGATCCCCGGACCTGCCTTTGGGCCTCAACGCCGGTCTGCAGCTGTACTGGCTGCAGCAGACTCAGCCAACGGCATGGCAGCGGATACGCCATTGGCTGCCTTATCCACAGTACTGGGCGTGGTGGTTCAGCGGCCAGGTCGCCAGCGAGGTGTCTTCCCTGGGCTGCCACACCCACCTGTGGTCGCCTGCCGATGGTGATTTTGCACACTGGACCAAGACGAGCGGGATCGCTGCACTGTTCGCGCCTCTGCGTCAGGCCTGGGAGGTGCTGGGCCCGCTCAGGCCCGAGCTGGCGGCCGGCACAGGCTTGCCCGGCACTTGTCTGGTGCATGTTGGCGTTCACGACAGCAATGCCTGCCTCGCCCGGCACCTGCGTGCCGTTCCGGGCGCCACGGTGGTTTCGACCGGCACCTGGTGCGTGGTGATGGCCCCTGGCAGCGAGACGACTGGGCTCGATCCGGACCTGGACCAGCTGGTCAACGTCTCGGTCGAAGGACGACCTGTGCCGACCACCCGGTTCATGGGTGGGCGTGAGTTTGCCGTGCTCTGTGCCGGTGCCGACCCTTCACTGTCGACACTGGCCGCACTGGACGAGGTGCAGGCACAGGGTTGGTCGGTGACTCCATCATTCGCCGATTCGGGTGGTCCTTTCCAGGGACACCAGGGCCAGGTCTGGCGCTATGGGCAGCTCGAGGCAGGAGGGGTGATCAACGTTCCCTTGCACCTGCGGCCTGCATTGGCTGCCCGCTACTGTGCCGAAGTCACGGCCCAGCTGGTGGATTCGATTGCACCCGCAGGCGCAAACACCTCGGCCGTAGTCGTTGAAGGGCCGCTGGCAGGCAACGAGGTCTACCGCTCCAGCCTGCATGCCTGCCTGGGGCGGCGCAAGCTGCTGCGCTCAGTGGACGAACTCGAGGGGACGGCGCGCGGCGCCTGGATGCTTGCCGACTGGTCCGCACGGGCAGGGTTGTCCAGCTGGTACGAAGCTCTGACCGACATATCGGTGGAAGTCCAGGGGGCCTGATACGGATGTCAAATGAACTCCTGAGAAAATGGCGGCGAAAGCCGCAACCAGGAAGCGAGATGAAGAAAGGCCAGGCCGCTGTCACAACCCAGAAGTGGAACGCGCAGGAGCTTGAGGCCTCGGCGCGCGGTGAGTCCAACGCCGGGCTCTGTCGGCCTGGCGAGGCGAGGACTTGCGCGTGCTGCTGAGAGAAGAGTTTGGAGCCGAGTACAGCCTGTCGGGGGCCTGCGCGCTGATGCCCGGCTGAGGCTGTCGAACCTGCTGCCTCGCCCACAGCATCCCGCCAAGGCCGTGGCAGTCCGAATACTTCCTGAGATCCGTATCAAATGTTACTTACGCAGTGAGGGATGCCAGGCATTCCTTGGCGCTGCAGGCAAAAAAATCCGACAGCAAGCATGGCATGCAAACCCCGAATGGAGAAGAGTCATTCAACGGCTCTGATGCCACGGCATCTCGATACATGGGGGAGTCGCTTTAGGCGCGTGTCGCCATCGTGACCCCGGAATGAGCCGTCCGATGGCGGCGCGGCTTGTGCTGGGCCTCCCGTTGCTCGGCCTGCCAGCCCTTGCAGGCCAGCCATACCGTCTCCGGGATAGGCTTGCTGCCCGACAGGTAGTAGCTGAGCATCCGGCGCGAGATTCCCACCGCATCGGCCGCTTGCTGCTGCGTCAGGCCGCAGTCGTGCATCCAGACCCAGATCCGCTCATGGCCGATGCTCCCCCGCCTGCTCGACGGCGAGGTGGCGCAGGTTGTCAGCCCGCAGGTCCAGCTCGTCCGTGATCCATTCGACGGCGCTGCCCCATTCGCCCACCCGCGCCCGCGGG
>JACCDQ010214755.1_pt1 | contig 12990 bp, 8 predicted proteins | sample 7446031 | NCBI WGS metagenome assembly JACCDQ01 (sample SAMN15323442, study PRJNA562643) | freshwater metagenome | isolation source: river surface water | place: USA:Blue River Watershed | collected 2017-08-17 | reverse complement strand
TTTTTGGTTCTTGTTTTGGCAGACGATTAACGCTGGCCGGGTTTTGGTTGTTCTATCTTGTATGCTGTGTTGAGTCTTGTGTTCTTTTATATAATGTGTCTTTTTGGTCTTTTTTGTGACTGCTTGGCACTGGAGACTTTTAAGATGACCGTAAGTATATTTTCTAATTAGGGATGAGGATTTAAATTGTTTTTAGTGTTCGGTTTCTAAATGGGTCTATTCTTAGCAGTACTCTCTAGCTAGCTAGTGTTCAAATTGCTGCTAGTTAAATCAAGTTCAATTGGGGTCAATCGGTCTATCTTCAGCAGTAATCTCTAGAGTTCCATTTGGCGGGTTGATCTATTTGGAGCATCGAAATTCGGAATCCAATCTTTGTGTCATATTTTTGGCAAAATGAATGCAAATAACAACGAAGAAACCGAAATTTATTCTTTCTCCGCTGGTCCTGTTCTTGGTCCAGATGGACAGAAATTGAGTGGACCCAATGGGGAGACCATGATGTATGTAAATGACAAAATCTACACTGAGAAGGAAGGGAAAAGGGTGCTTGAAGCAGAGGCTGAAAAGTTGTGGAAAGCTATGTATGGAGAGGCCTGTAAGTACTGCGATTTTGCTCCTTGCGTGTTGAATACTCCACCAGGCAAAAAGTTGCTAGAAGAGGGGAAGGTGATGCAGCAGTATGGAGACCTTTTCCATACCGACCAATTCCTACGTGACTCCTTTATGGCTTTGATCCATGATCAATTCGAGCGAAACAATCCCAGTGAGGGCTTGCCGGAATGTGTTACCTGTGCTATTACTTCTGTTGCAAGCACTAGTAAATCTGATGAACATGTTAGCGTGCCTAGTTTTGCTGGTTTTTTGGATCATGCGGAGACGGAGATCGCCACGGATCTTAAAAATGCCAACAAAAGCAGCAGCAGCAGCAGCAGCAGCAGCAGCAGCAGTGATGGTAGCAGCCATTACGAAGAATGGAAGCGTATGGTTGATGCCCAGGCCAAGAAAATCGGGGATACAAATGTTCATGCTCCAGATTGCTTTTGCGAGTTGTGCAAGGAATTCAAGGCTTACCGGGACATGAAGAGTGAGAAGGCTGAAACGAGCAGTTCTGGAGGCAGAAGCGGATCCAGCAGTGGATCGAGTGGGCGTAAAATCCAGCAGCGTCCAGTCCCAAAACCTGCAATCGGAGCTCTCTACCTGCCCAGGCTTGGTGCTAGTGTTGCCTTGGAAGATAACCAAGAGAACTTTGTGGAAGATTGTGGCTGCGGTTGGGGAGAAGACTGTGGATGGGTACAGCAAGAGCGCATCAAGAGTGACGGTAGTGCCTCGGAGAAGAGCCACGATAGTGCTTTGGAGAAGAGCCACGATAGTGCTTTGGAGAAAGCTCCGAAAGTCAATGTCTGTACTTGGAACCCCGAAACCCAGGAATGTGCTTGTCAATGGTGCAAGGTATGGCGTCCCAATGCTGCCACTGATGGCGGAGTTGAGGAAATGGATGGAGTGGAGAATCAGGACTGATCTTTTTGGTCATGAGGATTTGCATGACGAACACACAATCTTTCCTCGCACACGGTTACAGGTGATTTAGTTTTTTACTTGTATGTAAAGCCGTAATATAGCGATTATATGTATCCTGGACAGTTGGTTACTACATGTCGGGTGTTTGTTGAGACGTAAATAGAGCTGTTCCTTCAGCCGTACACAGAGACGTACACAGAGCCCTACATGGGGACGTACATGATTCGTTTGGATACCACTATATATTTTGTGAGATTGCATGTGGCAGTTATCTTACAGTTTGATTTGAATTTTTTAGTTCTGGATCTGGTTGAAGTCGAAGCATATCTCGAGTTTGCCGTTTGACAGTTTTTGGCTGTGAAAACATCAATACTCAGCAGATGGAATGCTGGGTTGTGAATTCGAGAGAAACCCGAACGGTCCCTTTTTGGGTTATTCGTTTTGCCCACTTTTTTCCAATCTCTTGTTGTCTCTCATAATCCGTTGCCACACATCTTTTTTCACTTTTCCTAGCTTTCTACTAACTTTTTCTTTTTCGTCGCCATGGATGACAAGAAGATGGTTGACCTCAAGGAACACGGTCCCAATGATGAGAAGAAAGATGAATCGAATGAAGCTTTTCAAGTCTCCACGGATGAAGATTCCATCAAGAAGTTACAGAACCCACAGGTTATGACGGAGTCGCCCGGATGTTCCAACAAGAAGAAGAGCCCCATTCCACCCACGACCCCTCCTGCTGCAAAGAAGGCACGTTCGGAGTCTGACGAAGAGAAGACCGAACGGATTAAGCGAGCCGAGGCAGCTATGAAGCGATTGTCAGGAACTGCCGATATCGCTACAAAAGGAGACATTGAAGCAGACATCCCCAACGAAGATGCTGATGATGACGAGGTGGTGTTGGTCAAGGTTACTCCAGCGAAGAAAGCATTTCGTGGTAGTCATGCGACTGGAGGCGCATGTAACACTCCAACTACAAAAGGAGGGATGGCTGCTGCTAACGCTGTTGCTGCTGTGGCAGCAAGAAACGCTGGAGTCGTTGCCGCTGCAGAACTTCGCAAGGCTGGAATTTTTTCTAGTGGCGACTCTACTTCTGGAGTGGACTTGTTGTTTGGGGACTGCGGCGAGATCGAGTTTGTATTCACGCAACATGGCACTCAAGCAAACGAAATTGTTTTGCTTCAAAGGATTGTGAGGCACCACTTGAAAGGAATGGGCATTCGTCCTATTGACTATCCTGTACTGAGGGGCGATTCTGCAATTTCGTTGAAGGTTCAGTTGTATTGCAGCCCTAGTGATAGCTTTTTCGAGGACCGCGCTAATGGAGTGTTGACGGAACGAGCCAAGAAGAAGGGACTTCCATTTCTGTGCTTGCCTAGTACAGGCATAGATGCTTACATGGAAGCCAAGCCCGGATTGATTCAAGCAGCTCTAGCGGGGATTATGTACTCGGATGTTCACCAGTTGGCGAAAGTGGAGATCCTGAAGGTCTACGACTTCGATGTACCTCCTTATTCCGGGAAGGTTGTTTTCTCAGTGAAGAAATGTGGCGGCAAGGATTTGATTCCCCTTTTTTCGGGTGTGGATCCAAAGAAGCCATTTACTCCCGAAGAGAATAAAGACATGGAACTGGAAGAAGACAAGAAGATGCCGGCGAAGGAAGCCGAGGATGACAAGAAGATGCCGGCGAAAGACAAGGCAGAGGATAAGGCAGAGGACAAGAAGGGAGCCTCGGATGTGCCTGCTGATGACGAGAAGAACAAGGACAAGAAGGTGCTGCCCACCAAGGATTCCTCGGAACAGGAAAAGGAAGAAGTGAAGGACAGTGCATCGGAGAAAGGAAACGAGCCCAGTGTAGTGGTAGCGATTGACGAGTCCAAGGTTGGCAAGCAAAAGGACAGTGGGCGTCGTGTTGCGGGCGATTACGTGGTCGGCATTCCCCCTTAGGCAGGCAGTTTCTGTGCCTTTGTTTGTTTTGCGCCTTTTGTTTGCCGTGTGTGGTATTTATTTTTAGTATTTATGATAACATGATGCTGGGTGGTCTCAAATGCCGCTGCGAAAGACAATTTATTGTCATAGCATTAAATAATATTAACATTGCTTCTGTTACTAATGATTGTGCTGCATGCGAAGCTGTATGGGAAGCTGTATGCGATGCAGGCATTGAAACTGTTGTTTTGAGAATGTCGATGGGACGTTCCTTGGGCCGTACATTGGGACGTACACTGGGACGTACACTGCGCGCCGGTCGTTGCGTGGTAACCACGCAACGCCCGGCGTGCCCGTTGATCCCTTGTGGTACTTAAAGAAAAATGGTGCGCGAGGTGCATTTTATGAGCAGTTGCGCCGGCTGAGGTACCTTATGAGCTGTTGCGCCGGCTGAGCTAACTTTTTACGCTTGCATTATTGTCGCTTCTGTTTTACTGGATCGCTTCACTTTTTTTACCGGCCTTTTCGATTTTTGACTCTTACCGTTGTTCTTATTCCAACTATCCATCAAATTTCATTCTTTTATGTTTCCATCAAATTTCATTCTCCGTATCAGTTTGGCTCCCGTGATTTAATGCAGCGGCATCAACCTCTTTGTCTCACAAAACATACTTTTCCTGACTCGAATCAGGGAAGCGAAAGATGCCTCCCGAGTCAATTGTAGTTAACCAAAACAGCTATGATGATGCAGACTCTCGTGCTGGTTTGACAACTCTGTCTGAGAGGGATGATGATGACAGTTCCTTCTCTCTCTCTGTCCCGTCCAACATAAGAAGATTGAATAACAAGGAAAGTTCCACGCGCCACCAGCGAGACCAAATTGCAATGCCGCCACCAGCCAGCCGCCCAAAAGGCAAGAAGGCACCTGCTGATCTAATCAAAGTTGATGCGTTTTGCAAAAAACATTTGGAGCAATTGGGAATTGGTACTACGCGAATGAAGGATTATGTTGCTGTCATGAGCAGGGTCATGTCGTCTGACAAAGTTACTCCTTGGCAGTCTCGCATTATTCCGGTCCTTTTCATCACTGCGTCTGCAGGACTACAATGCTTCGACTGGATTTCGGACTCAGTCGGCATTGTACCGACCCATGTGAGCAATGAACTACTCGAACAAAACAACTGGTGGTTCCCAAAGATTGGTAATTTATCAAAGCACATGGATGGCGTGCTCAGATCCATCTACAAGGAAATGATAAAAGAATGGACGGAGAGCAACAGCGAATTGACAGAACAATTCCCAGTACAGGCAAGTCGTCCTATCGACAACCTGGATGACTCGTCATATCAGTCAGAGACAGAAGAGACAGAAGACAATAGCACCGTCGGAAGCAAAACTCTTGGCACTAATCAATCCTCTGTTGCTTTGTATGAGGCCAACGATGGAGTGAAACTACTCCCAGACAGCGCAACGGATTTGCCGATTGGCCCTTCGTACAAATCAGTATTAGACAAGGTCAATTTTTTTAGGAAGACACTACATCGCCTGCTGTGGACATGGAAAGTCAACAAGAAAGGAGATGTTAGGGATGAGATACTGCTCTGGATGGTGAAGGCTTTAACACCTATACAAAGCCATTCTGAATTCCACAAAGTAATTCAGGACAAAGTAGAAGAAGGAGTCAGGACCAAAATGAGACAAGCAGGACAGACAGTCATACCCCAGCATTTCCCACAAATGCGAGAGACGACACAGTCTGAAAGGAAACGAGGTTTATCTGCTAGGAAAAAATCACCCAGAAGCAACAAAACGCCGACGCGAAAGACCAGGACACCCACCGAGACTAAGAGAACCAGCACTCCAGGTTCAAACCGTCCCGAGAGTGAGACTCCGACAAGGATGGCAACACGGGCAATGTCTCCATCTACCGGCTTTACACCCGGCTTTACACCACCTCATCTTGTTTTACCAGCCGAGGTACCACCTCATCATGTTTCACCCGCCGAGGTACGGAATCCCATTTTTCGTGGGGGATTTGGAACTGCTATCCGAAGCCTTACAGCCACAATCGGTGCTACCTTTGGTGTACTGAATCGACTTGAGGAAACGTTACCAACAAACCATCCTTCGCAACAGTCCAGAGCTCCCGTAGTAGAGGATGATTCTATTGCCAGCACACCCAGCAAGAATCCACGGACAGCATCAACCTCTAGTATCCAGCAATTGCCAGTGGAGGGGCTTCCGTGTACGTCTCCGTGTACGTCCCAAGGAACGTCTCAAGGAACGTCCCAAGGAACGTCCCAAGCAACATCATCGGAGATCAAGGAAGCAGGAGACTACGATGACGACAGCACCGTAACGGAAAACATAGATGACATCGTTGACGATGCTTCAGCTGCTAGCAACAAAATGTCAGATAATGCCGCAAACCAATCCATTAGCTCGGGGCGACCCAAGAGGGAATGTGTGATGAGGAAAGAGGAGGAAGAAGAGAAGGTGAAGAGGGCCAAGACGGAATTAAAGGATTACGAAGCGCTACCTCCACCTTGGCAAAGTAGACTGACAGCCATTCAAGAATGTGAAGATCCGGGTTTGATGATACTGCTACAATTCTGGAGATTGAAGTGCATGCAGATGGGGATGCACCTACTGTATAGCTTTGCTATACAGGGTATCTATCGAGCGCTTAACGTTGGTCGAAATATGGGTGCAACAATGGAAGCAGTCTACAGAGGCCACCACAAGGTTGACAAAAGTATCACCAGCGCACATTTTCAACCTTCGAAACCAATCCCGAAGGAGAAAAAGAATCAACAGCTTGACTTCGAAGAACCTGGCCGAATGTTTCCTGTAGTGGCCATGGATCTTATCCAGTTGATGCGAATAGTACTGTGCTCGACCTTGGTACATGGAGTGGAACCAACTCGCTGGAACTGGGAGGAGATTCTAATCAACAAAATGAGCAAGATTCGGAGAGTGACTAAACGAGACAGAGAGTTTGCCATGCTGGTTTGTCTGATTCTCTCAGCTGCGACGCCAGACTACAAGTGCATTGAAGCCACGGTAGCACTCTGGGCAGCTGGACTACTTGATCCACTTAAACTGTGCAACGCAAAGGATTCCGCGATTCTAAAGTGTATTGGACCAGCAGGGATTGGCAACAAACGGACGGTTTACTTGAAGAAACTGGCCTCCAATCTACTGGAAAAGCACAATGGCGCGGTGCCTTCTACTGTCGAAGAATTGATGGAGTTCGAGGGAGTGGGGCGAAAAACTGCGGTTCTGGCTATGAACGAGATTTTCGGATTGACAATTGGGATTGGAGTGGACACCCATGTCATCGAGGTTTCGAGGGCCCTTGATTTTCTACTAGAAGAAGAAGATGCTACGCTGTCTCCCGTCCAGGTTGAGACAAGTTTGTTGAAGTGGGTCAAATCCGAGGACTGTCGCCACTACAATCCCATTGTTGGCGGGATGGCACAGTTGTTCACCCAGAACATCCAGACAATGAGCACTGCTGAGAAACTGAACGTCGCTGAACTAGTGGTGCTCTCTATCTCGGACCACATCCACAAGCCATACCATGTGGAGCTCCTATGGTTTGCCATCGCAAAAATCCGAATCCACTACATCCGAATGAAGGCAAAGACAGTGGATGTTTGATGGTTTTGATATGTTTGTTCTTTTTATTTTTTAGTATTTAATTTATTTAGTATAGTTCAGTGTTTCACCCACACAACCTCCTCTTCAAAGCCCTCCGGTTGGAGCATTTGGCAATGTACGTCCCAAGGAGAGCATTTGGCAATGTACGTCCCAAGGAACGTCCCAAGGAACGTCCCAACCTCGTTACAAGCAGGGCGTTGCGTGGTTACCACGCATCGCCCGGCGCGCACATAGAATATACACTAATCCCGCAGTAAAATTATACATATTTCCCTGGTGTCTTACTTCCAATGCTGCGACATGAGCACCTAATTCCTATTGGCTGCGACAAGTGACACACCTATCTGTGATTAACCCATGATTAACCCATGCCAAATCACGGACACAAATTGGAAAGAAATCGGTTTTTTAGACAGTGATGGAGTACAGTGATGGAGTATTGCAGCGTGGAGTTTGTTGTTTTTGCCGCACGCTATTGAATATTGTACATTCACGCCCTTAATATTGTACATTCTCGCCCTTTGCCGTTTATACTCCACGTAAGGCAAGAGTTGAAACACCACAGCAAGCTCCACGCAAGGCAAGGAGTTGAAACGCCACAGCAAGAGAGCTTTGTTTCAGCGTGGAACAGAGTTTTGTTCGAACAGTTTTTGTTTTTCATTTTGCGCTGATCGAAGAGTCACAATTCGTTCATTTTTTTCCTTGTATTACTCACCTTTAATTCAGTTAGCAAAACAAAACAACAATGTCAGCTTCGCAATCTACCAAGACAACCACACCCCCTCCCGCTCCAAGCACCGGAAAGAGGACATATGCAGACATCACTCCTGATACGGTCCCCAAACAGTTATTCAATCAATTTTCGCCAGCAGTCCAGGCATTTGTTAAACTAACAGCAGCCGAGCGAAACGCTATGGATGCCAAGGAGCTCAGTGAAAAACAGGCTATGTTTCAAAGAGAGGCCGAGCAGTTGAAGAAGAACCAGGAGGAACAGGACCAGCGAGAGAGAGAAGAAGCGTGGGTCAAGTATGAGAAAACATGGACCGAAAAGGGTGTAAAATTCCTGTACAACTTCGCTCCCAACAAATTGACCTTGACTGCGAAGAACGCAAAGTGGGTGGCGGCCGGACTCCCCTCATGCTACCTTCCAATGCCGGTGAGGACCCTTCCCAAAGTTTTTTCAAGTGCTGCTATTATGGATGCATACTTCGAGAGGACAACATCGGAGAAGCCACTGGATCCTTGTCCCTTTGGCGCCCAGACGCATGTTGATCACATTCGAGGATCTCTTGAGCGATGGACCAAACCAGCTTTGCGAACATCGAACACCCACTGCATGGCATTGCAATGCATGCTCCAGCTGTACCAGACGGAAAGCATTTGGTGGGGTGATGTTTTGGAGGGTCACATATCGGAATTGAAGATCCATTTCTACCACGAGGTTGCATTCATTGACTTCGAATCTGGAAAACTCGGAGCAATCGCAACAGCTTTTGAAGGTTGCAATATTAAATATTCGATCACAGCGGCAAACAAAAACTTGGCTTTTCTCATCAACCAAGCGCTTATGTGTGGTCCCGGACAAAAACTGGAAAGCTACAAAAAGTCTGCGAGAAAGCAGTTGAAGAAGATGGGAAAAGAGGATAAGATTCAAGTCGCAAAAATGGACATGCGCTTCTTCTACCGAATGATGAATCCCAAGTCCTGCGGATGCCCTATTGGATTTAGCAAGAACGACAAGAAGGATGTCGCAGTCTACAAATATGACACGCTGGTGGACTTTGCACTGCACAGGTCTTTGAAGAGCCTCCTCGCCAAGGCCAAGGATTATGGAGTATGGAGCACCGAATACGTCCACAAATATGTTGTCCCCGGTGGTCCAGCTCTCACGGAGGATGACAAAAAAATGACAGCGGGTGTCTTCTATCCACAGGCATGTCTCCTGCGACGACTGATCAAGTGCTGCGACTTGGGACCCGAGGAAAATTGGTATGTCACAGAGGACGAGAAGAAAAAGTTGCGCGATCGAAAGATCCCCATGGACAAACGGGGATTGGTAAAGGCCTGGTGGCAGGGTGCGTAGTTGCCTGGTGGCAGGGTGATTAGTGGTCAGAGTGAGCTCTCGTGTGCTCCTTCTAATGATATTTATACAGTAGCCGTGGAAGAAGACTGAGTCCGGCTGAATGATTCTAACTAACTTACATACTTCTAGTATATTGTAGAAGTAAACTATTATACGAGATGCTATTACTGCTATTGTTTTCCTATAACTATTACTTTATCTACTTGTGTACGTCCCAAAGAACGTCCCAAGGAACGTCCCAACAAATAGGGAAGCTGCTTTCTTTTACATCTGCCATGTACTCACTCTTCCTTTTTGATGCCTACCACACATCCTTTCTTAGCCTTGTCGGCGGCCTTGGCCTGTTTGGATTTGCTCTGCGTCTGCTTAGGCTTTTCGTCCTCCAGATATTCCACTTCTTCCAGAGCCCGCATTAGACCATTCCACAGGTTACCGGAATTGCGTCGTCTCCAAATGAACTCGAACAGGCAACGTTGAATGTCTTTGCGATTGCGACGTCTAACCGGAGTCTGGCGTTTGATACCATGCCAGGTACCTTCAATGGTGTTTGTGTGGACAGCGGTTTCGGGATCAACATAGTGTTTGCTGTGATTTACCTTTTCGTGGACATAGTCAAATCCCTTTTCGAAGGGGATGATGTCATAAGCCTTCCAGAAATCGCTTCGGATGATGGATCCGGGCTTGATGTGAGCTTTGATAATGGGCAACAATGTCTCTCGCTTCCTGTCTGGAACCACGACGGCAAAACATTTTCTGTCAGGAGTCAGTTCCACTCCACCGAAGACCCAGGCGCCCTCCACACGATGCCCCTTATTGTACTTTCGCTTGCCAAACTTTGACTCATCAATCTCAACTACCACACCTTCTCCGCCGATCATTTGATGATCTTCCTTGACGACCGTGGCTACCAAATCTCGTACTGCCTGTTCCCAGCGCTGAACCTTGACCCTAGACCAACCGCTATGCAAGCCAATGGACTTGTTTGTTCCACCAATGAGCCAATGGTACAGGAATTCCATGAGCTTATGTTTGCCTCCACGGAATCCATCAAAGAATGATCCTTTCCAAACAGATTGCTTATACTGGTTACCACCATGATTGCGTCGGCACTCCTGTCTGTTGCATCTCACGATATGCTCACAGTCAGGGTCTCCTAGCGGATAACTGCATCGAGGACAAAACCTGGGAACTTTTAGAATCTCAGGGTATTCCTTTTGAACCCAATCTAGAAAGGCACTTTCACTTTCCAAGTGTTTGGATATATCTTCCCACTGTGGAATTCCATAAGTTTGGTTATAATTTGTGCATTTCACATTGTTATCTTTGACAAAGAAGTCGTAGAGATTATCTTCTTTGTTGTATTTGTAGACAACCGTGTCTTCAATTTTTACTTCTATATTGTTATCCATGCTGAAAATGTGAGGGCGCTGGAGGACATGTTGTGGTTTTGGTGTTGTTAACATTTCAGTTATTCCGTTATTTTCTATCTAATTGATAGTCTATATAACCCATAGGTGACAGGATTGTGTTAGGTTCACCCGGCTTACTCCCCAGGGCATATTCTCCAGCTTTCCAGACTGTCGCTGAGTTTAATACTAACTAATATTAACATTTTGGGACGTTCCTTGGGACGTACATTGATGCCTACACACGCGCCGGTCGATGCGTGGTAACCACGCATCGACTGGCGCGCATAGATATAATCCGTCAAGTATCCTAAGTGACAGTCTACTTTGATTAAACAATATGGGATGTGATGGTCACATCTTGATTAAACAATATGGGACGTGATGGTCACATCTTCGGTTGAATTGGTCACATCTTCGGTTGAATTGGTCACATCTTCGGTTGAAATCTTTTTCGCAGCTTTTGTACATGCTGCTTGGTAGTTTTTACTCCTTAGATGTATTCTCTAGCATTCCATCTTTGTCGCTTCTCATTTTGGCAGCAGAGCCCCGAGTTGTTTGTTTTTGTTGCTTTTTCTCGTCTTTTTGTTTTCTGAAGAATCAGAGCATATGTTGTCATAAAATTTCTTTTGGAAGTCATAACAATGCCCGAGGACAAAGATAACCAACCATCGCAGAAGCCCGAATTTTATTTGAGGACTCAGAGTCCTTCAACTGCAAGTTCGGGCGAAGAAGATGATGAGGAGCGGTTGGAATCCGACAGAACCAATTACCAAACTCCATTTACGAAGAACAACACGAATTATGCTACTCCACAGACGCACAAAACTTCTAATGTGCAGAGGCCACTCGCCTCTAATGTGCAGAGGCCATTTGCATCCCTTGTGCCAGGTCGCGGGACAAGAACTATTGTTCCACCTGCAAATAATATTGCAACGAGTGTCATTCATGACGAAAATGGATACAAATTGTTGCCTCCTAGAGGTCCAAGACAAACTTACCGGTTGCCTCTTCCAACACAGGCACAGAGACATTACAAGCCCATCGATGAAGAGGCTGTCAGGGAAGAGTTGTTCGGTGATAGTCCCAAGGAAGCGAAGGAGGCAACGGCGGCAAACAGAGAGACAAACAGAGAGACCGTACCAAAGAAAGTTCCGAAGAATGTCGGGACTGCCGTGAATGGTACTCCACTCGTTACTCCGAATGTGGCTCCGAATGCTGCTCCGAATGTGGCTCCGAATGCTGATCCGAAGCTTGCTGCTCCGAAGCTTGTTCCAAAGCTTGCTCCGATATTTGCTCCTCGGAATGTTGCTCGGGATGTTGCTGTCAACGTTCCACGAATTGTTGGTGCTGTTGCTCAGAGTGGTAACATTGCTGCTAATGTTGCCAATGTGGAGGCTACTGGTGCCAAGGAGGAGGATGAGAAGATGCCAGCAAGGAAGACTCGGAAGAGTATGAGAGATGATCCCTATGCCATCGACAAATATATAAATGGAACAGCGGATGGTTACCATCATCCCGATGATCGCTTTGTTAACCATCGAAATCCGAATGCAGTGGTCAAGTTGCCATGTGGATTGCCATTGAGCAAAGCGCAATGTCAACATCTACAGGGTTTATATGGTCATTTGGAGGAGACCAGAGGAGAAGTGAGGAAGAGGGAACCAGGCGACAAAGCAAGCCCGAGGGGCAATGTCGTCCTACCTAATGGCTCGATGGAGAAGCTAGGAACCATCTAAAAATGGATGGAAAAATGGCTGGACCACGAAATTGAGAGCGAAGACATCAAGTCAATTTCTTCCGACGAGACTTTGGCGGACCCAAGTACCGCTGACAGCCCAAATACCGCTGATAGCCCTAATACCGCTGACAGCCCTGCTCTGTGTACGTCCCCGTGTACGGCTGAAGGAACGTCCCAACCAAAAGAGGTCGCACCTACTCCAACCACAGTAGGTACCTCCAACGCGGCGATGTCAACTCCGACTACAACTCAAGAAGGCGAAAATACTGTGACTCAAAAGAAGAGAAGGCATGCAGATCCAAGAGCGTTTGGAGAGCATGCAAGTCTCGAGTTAAGGGCTCGGGATCCAAGTGTGGCCTCACCACCATACAAGATAATGGATATGAGAGAATGCATTCGTGAAGATAGAATGCGTCGTGCGGCTGCCGAAGAGCCTGCGGAAGCAAACAGAGCTACCGCTAGGGCCAAGGCAGTAGAGAGAAACATTAGGGAGACAACTGCGAGCTTCGGAGCAAACACGGCTACCGCCCCAGCCCCAGTTGCTACATTGGAAGCAGCTCGAGCTACCGCTAGAGCAGACGATGCAGAAAGAGACATAACTGAATCGGCTGCTAGATTGGCTTCCATTTGCAATCCCGATGGCTGGGGCAACC
>JACCDQ010894384.1_pt1 | contig 12992 bp, 5 predicted proteins | sample 7446031 | NCBI WGS metagenome assembly JACCDQ01 (sample SAMN15323442, study PRJNA562643) | freshwater metagenome | isolation source: river surface water | place: USA:Blue River Watershed | collected 2017-08-17 | reverse complement strand
TTGTAGACCTCTTCGATATCGGCATCGTCCGTGACCGCCTCGACGCGTTCCTGCACCGGGATCACCTCGTCGTCGCAGGCCATTACAACCACTGCGCGGAACTCCAACCCTTTTGCCAAGTGCATGGTGCACACACTGGCTTGCCCGTTGGCTGTCTCCACATGCTCGTCCAAGACGTTGAACGGGATACCAGCGGCGGTAACCGCAGCGACCGCCCGTGGTATTTGGGCTTCAGAGCGAACGAAGACACCTATCTCGTGCGGAGCCAATCCATCTTTCGCCCGGTCAAGAATCCAAGCGGTAACCGCCTTGCACTCCGCGACCTCGGACTTGAAGGAACGAATGTCAGGGGCAGGTCCGTTAAAGACCGATACCGTGCCGCGACGGTCCTCGCTGTTGCCATCCACGTCTGTGACATCCGGTCCCAGCAATTGATCGGCTTGGGCTCGGATTTGATGCGAAGTTCGGTAGTTGATGTGCAGCGTGCGTGACCGCCCCCGGATATCGACACCCAGCGACTTCCACGAAAACGGCTGCTGAAAGATTCGCTGCCCCAGGTCACCGGCAAAGAACAAGCTGTTCGGGCGGACTTGCCCTCGGCTGGTGCTGACAGCTGCCAGAAACTTGAGCTGCGAGATGCTCACATCCTGCGCTTCATCAACCACCACAAAGTCGAAGGGCTGATGTGGCAGCGTCGCGGCTTTCTCTGCCAGGCGGCTGAACATCTCCGCATGCGTGATCAGTCCGGCCTGCTTCAACGCTTCTTGCGTTCGCTCGAAAACAGCCCATAGAGCAACGCGCTGGGACTCCGAAAGCCGGGTCTTGCGCCCAAGCCGCTTCACATCCTTGTAGGCTTCCCACGTCTTCAACTGCCAAGCATCAACAAGATCATTCCACTCACCAAGCACGAAGCGTTGGCCGAACTTCAAGGTAGTGTCGGCCTTTGCAGCGTCAAGCAAGACCCGAACGATCTGTGCATGAGAGGCAAGTTTCGGCTTGCCCCAATGCGCCGCATACAAGCGAGCGCCAATGGCCGACATGGACTGAACCTCCAGCCTCTCGGCCAGCCTTGGTTGATTACTGATCAGGTTTTGCAGCTTGGTAGCCAAGGCACTGGCCAGGGTCTCGGAAAACGTGGCCAAGAGCACCCGGCTGTCTTGATGCTGGCGGGCCAAGTGAACCGCTCTATGTAACGCCACAATGGTCTTGCCTGTGCCCGCTGAGCCGGAGATTCGGGCAGGCCCGGTGTAATCACGCTCAACCCATTGCCGCTGAGCCGGGTGAAGAAAGACGGTCCACTTCTCCCATGGGAAGTCGAGCGCCCGTTCCAGTTCTTCCACGTCTTTCATGACTCGGAATCGGCGCTGTGCATCGGGGTGGCTGAATGGATCAGCACCCGGTTGTATCGCCGCCACTGGCTTCGGCACTCCGCCCGTTGCCAGTTCTAGCAAGGCCTCGGCAGCCTCGCCAGGAAGATGGTCAGCCAGCACCAATAGACTGTCTTCGTCCACCTTGCGCACGTCAGCCAGCCATTCGGGCGGAACGCCATAGCTCAACAGTTCGTCGTCAGAGCGCCCGTCGAACAACAAGCTCTTTGCCTTTGGAACGCCAACCGGCTTCGGTGCATTGGCCTTGACACCATCAGGCGCCACTTCCACCTCGCCAGTGCGAACTACGACTTCTTCAACGCGTTCGCGAATCTCGACCCACTGAGCGGCACCCGTCTTGGGATGCACTTCCAGCTTTCGGCGCTCGGCCCACTTGTAGGCCTTATCGTGATGATCAACATAGCAGAGCAGGAAACTGGTGGCCGTCTTGTGCACGATCACGCGAATGTCGCTGCTGACCCTGACCGACCAGAAATTCTTGTCCTTCGACTGCTCTATCTTGTGCAAGCTCATGCTCGGGTGAGCCGGGTTCAACTGCAAGTCGAACGCAGTCGTCTTCACCGCTTTCTGCTCATCACCGGTAAGTTTGGCGAGGCTGTCGGTAAAGGTATCGGCAATGCGGAAGTCCATCAATCACCAACCTTCATTTGAACCGCTGCAACCACAGCCTTATTTCCATCCAGGATAGCCTCAATGAGCACTTGGAGATCCGCAGTTGTCTGCGCGTGGGCGCCGATGTATCCGCATTTAATTAGATCAAGAAACGGTGTCTGGCGAAGATACCGTCCGCTCAAGCTCTTGAAACTCAGACGAAGACCTTTCTTCGGCCCTTTGAAAGAAGGATCGGAACGTACTATCTCGAAGTGATCCAATGGAGTAATGATTCCACCATCGCCGATTGAGGCGTCTCGCTTGACGAACTTCATGTAGAAAACCTGCGGGTTTAGCCTGTATTCCTTTGGCCCCGGCGGATGCGCTTTGGCAAAGGCGTTCATTCTTGCGATCTCCGCATCCAGTTGCCCGTCCGGCCGATAAACCCAATCAGTTTGATCATCAGACTTACTTGACGGCTCCAGCATCTTGTACTGGAGCATCACAACGTTTTGCTTTGTCAGATTGACATAGATGAGGTCAACCCCAAAGCAATGCTCCAACTCTCGGCGATTGGCGGTGAATACCTCCAACTGGTCTTCACCTTTTTTGAATAGTGCCCGCCCAGTAACATCACTCTGGATCAGAGAATATCCGGGAACGCTGCGGGCATCATGTTCAACGACGGAGTCTTCCATGATTGCCACCCGACCGAGGGCTGTCGAACGACCTTCCGCCAATTCAACGCTGGTCGCTTGATCGCTCGAACCCAACCCAAAGGCCGCGAGTGCAGTTTGGACTGCGTCCTCCTGCATGGCTGTATTGCCTTTGAATCGCTTAGGGACAGACAACTTTTCTGCGACAGCCCGCAGACTGCCATTATTGGAGGCGATAGTTGCCAGCCTCTCGATGAGGTAACTGCTCAGCTTCGGCGATAGCAATGAAACTGCTTGTTCGTCTTTGACGCGAGATGCAAAATTCTTCGCGTGCGGTGCGTCGCAAATCAATGCAGACAATCCTGCCACTGAAGAGGGGACAACAACCACCGACCGCGTCACCTTGATTCTTGAATCCAACGTAGTGATTGGACTTCTTGAGGAAACCAGACCAAAAAGTACCTGCTCAGCTTCACCGTCCTTCCCGAGTAGCAAGCAAGGTGCGGGAGCCTTTACCCCGCTGACCAAAGCATGAGGTAAGGCAACAGTGAACTCACCTACACCGCGACGCGAATTCGACAAGGACTCCCACTCATTCGACGTAAATCGCAAGACAACAATTGGGTGTTGTTCCGCATAGTCTTTGAGTGTCTGAAGCCAACTCATGGTCACGCGCCAATGTTTCTGGTCTGACTGCGCAAGGCCTCGACGGCTTTTGCAAGTGCAGCCACATCAGGCGCCTGTGCCCCCCAGTCCTTCCAGAAGTCACGCGTAGCACTATCTGGCGCGACAGTCGGCAGGTCCAACTTGATCCGCGATGGAAGTAGGACCGCATCCCCCAGCATCAGCGCCTCGCCGGTGTCCAGCAACGGCAGCACGCTGGTCAGGCCTGCCAATGAATCGGGCATCAAACGTTTGATAACCCCTTGATCCGCATCATTGGTCAGACGCAGGGACAGGAAGTTGTTGCACTGGCTCAGGATCGTCCTACTCACATCTGAAGGACGCTGGCTCACCACCAGCAATGAGAACCCGTACTTGCGGCCTTCCTTTGCGATCCGCTCAAAGGCCCCAAGGGCCTGGCGCTGCACAGCATCGGCATCGTCGCGCACTGGTAGATACAAGTGGGCCTCGTCGCACAGCAATGTGACGGGCGTGCGCTTTTCGGCGGCCATCCAGAACTGCACGTCGTAGAGCAACCGCGCAAGCGTGCCAGTTACAACAGGCAGAACATCAGATGGGACCTCCGAGAAGTCGATGATCTTGATGCCTTTACCGCCGTTCGATCCGAGCAGCTTAGCAATCTGCGCGGCTAGCCAGTCGTAGGTGTTCGCAGCGGCAGGCGGCGTAAACATAAAACCATAGCGCCGATCTTCAAGCTTGGCCTCCATTCGAGAAATGAACCGCGTGAGCTTGTCTTCCCACTCTCCCTTGACCGGGCCAGTCTTGCCGACGCCCTTTGTCGTGTTGTCAGTGTTCAAAATATCCAGCAGGTCACTGATCGCGTATGGAATCGGGGAGTCGACGGTAAAAGTTTTAGCAACGTCATTCTTGCCTTCGGCTTTGAGCGTCTTCTCCTTCAACGCCCTCACATGAGACGTGAACCGCGACGCCTGATTGGGTGCATTCTGGTCGCTGCGGTCGAGGATCATTGACAGCATCTCGTCACGATTCAGCAGCCAATAGGGCAGAAACAACGCATCATCTGCCGGTGCTGCCAGGTCGCCAGGGCCAGCGATGCGTAGCCGAGTGGCGAAACCGCCCTTGCTCTCATCGGCCAGCGGGGCATACTCCCCGTGCATGTCGAACACCAGAATGTTCGGGTACTTGAGCTGAGCAGCCCGCTCAAGAATCAATGCCACCGCGTAGCTTTTCCCGGAGCCCGTGCTACCCAAAATCGCGGCGTGCCGTTGAAAGAACTTGTCGCCGCTGGCAATGGCCTCTGCAGTTCTGTCTGCGACGAACACCCCCAGCTTCAATCGTTCATTGGGTGGGTAGTCAGCGCCGAGGATGCCCATGAATCGCTGGAGGTTTGCTCCCTCCACAACGTAGCATTCCCGATCAATCTGCGGAAAGCTATCCGTACCCCGCTTGAACGTATTCTTCTTCTCGCCATCGACAGTCCGAAAGGTGCCAATCAACGCGCCACGTACCGTGTCCGTCGGAATGGCAGTCAACGGCAAGTCATCCCCATCGGCAGGCAACTCGTCTGGCAGTGCGTCGCTCAGACTCCGCGTCACCCGCTCGGTGATGGCAATCAGGAACTCGCGCTCAGTGCTGCCCTTGATAGCGATCAGGTTGCCGATGCCGATCCGGGTCAGCAACACCGAATTCGAGACATCGACAGCCACTCGGCTTGTATCGACAGAGGAAACACGGCCAAGCAAATCTGCCTCGGCGAATTGCAGTGCTGCGGGCGTAGCAGTCATGGTTCAAGAACCTCCGTAACGAATGAATCTACGTCCCACATTCCGACTCCCGGAAAGAAGAACTCTTTTTGCTCGATGATGACCGTAGTCCCAGCAACGCCTGCCACCTCGGCATATTCAAGGGCAATGACATTGGCGTGCATCAGAGCCAGCTGCCGCGCCACGGTGGACAGTGACCGTGTCAGCATCAATGTGGGCTTGCCACCCTTGATGCAAGGTGACAGGTGCGTCTCCAGATGGTCATCATTGAATCCGTAACCAAGCACGAGGAATCTGCTTGCGCGATCAATCGCATCGTTGGCTTTGGATCGGTGATGATCAAACGGACTGTCATACCCGTTGCGAAATTTGTTGTGCCCTGGCGTGATGATCAAACGAACAGCGTCAACCAAATCACCAGGATAAAAAACTGGGCGGCCAGCCCTCGCGTACCAATCCAAGCTGCCGTGGGGCTTGCATATCACGGCGCGTGGACGATAGTGAAACGTTGCCGCAGCTGGGCGCTGTTTGACCGTGACCTTGCGACAGAAACTCAACTGGCTTTCGCGCTCGTTCAGCTGCCCCGCGAAGCGGCCCACAAACATCGTGTCGGCACCAATATCTGCCTCCTCCGCCGCAATCTCTACCAGACGGTCGTAGTTCGTCGTGACGATGGTCAGACCGGCTGCGGGCTTCACCAAGTGTGGCAGTAGGCGGGTCAGTCGAAGCTTTCGCGTGCCTGCAAACACCTCCGACACGACGGTGCGCTCACGCTCCGCGATCATCTTTCCGGTAGCGGTCGCAATCGCAGCCTCAACGGCGGGAGTAGGTGGCACAGCAAGTAGCGCCCCTTCAAGACCTTTTGTGGAGAACAACGCCGATGCTGAGGCCCAGGCAGTGGCGTCAGCGCCAGTCAATCCACCGCCAACCTGCGCAAGCAGGTACGCCGCCAACTCGCTCATGCCCGGCAGCCCTTCGGCACACGACAAGCCCGACCCCACAATCGTGACCAGTCCGTCACTCAGATGTTCTTGAAGACGTACCTTGACGTTGTGCAGGTCCATTCGTGCGCCTCAGACTTTGAACACCTTCATCACCTCATCACCCAGGTGATTGATCACCTTCACGGCAATACGGCCAGAAGTCGGCTTGTCGAATGGGCGCGATGTGTCGCTGTTCAAGGTCGCCCAGGCTTCTTCGTTGATCTCAGCCTTCAGCGTGGTCTTGAGTGCCTTGTAGGGGTCGTTGGCACCCAGGAAATAGGCATGGCGGACGAAGAAGCTTTCCTCGTTGTAGTCGGTGTCGATGAACCAGCAAGCAATGCCGTCGGCACCGTCACTGCGCACTTCGCCAGTGTTGGGGTGGAACACGTCTACGCCGTTGACTTTGACGCAAACCTGGCCCTCGGCGGCGTCGAGGATGTCAATGTCGGGTTCGCCGAAGATCACGAACAGGTTGCCCTTGCCGGTATTCTTAAGGTCTTCGGCCATGTGCATGTCGGCGTTCATACGTGCCTTCAGCACCGGGATGCGGCCTAGCTTCTCGAACTCTGACGAGTGCGCGTCGTAGTTGAACGCGCAGGCAATCAAAACATCGAAGCCTGCATCGCCAGCTTCGCGTGCGGCGGACACCAAGTCGGGTCGGGACACCGTGCCGAACTCTGGTCCGATGAAGATGGCCGCACGCTTCTCGCCTGTGCTGTCTTCATAGATGCCTTCCCCGCAAACCAGATCGCCAGGCCATGGCACCAGCGACGTGAAGACGATCTTGTCTTCCTTGTGGGCCTGCTGTACGCCAGCGGTCTTGAGATTCTCAAGAATGATCTGGACGAAACTACGCGCAGCGTTGTACTCGGCCTGTTGCTCAGCAACCTTCGGGTCGTTGGGGTCAATCAGCTCGTCGTTTTCATCCACACCAAGTACACGGTGTGGCGACAAACTCTCAACCGTGAACGGCCCAGCTACGCGTACCTTTTTCTTGTCTTCGTAGGGCTTGTCGTAGAGATGCTCAAATTCCGCCTTAGCAGCGATAGAGGCATCAATAGCTTGTTGATACGCAACGCGCTGCCTCCACCATTCAGTGTGCGCCTTCTTTGCCACATCAGGCCAGCTGGGGTCTACCTGTCGCGGGATATTCCATTCCGCCCAAGATTTGCTCAATGCCGTATTTAGCTGCTCCCTCAAAGGTTCCATTGATAACCTATGCTGTTCATAGATCACGTCGATCTCTGTATTGTTAGCAATAGATTTCAGCGTAATGTGTGGAACCCGCTCGTAAACAAATCCATGGCGCACGTTACCTCGGACTGGAGCGCTTGACGGCACAGTGCGGGTAATTTCCGCTTCCTTCTTTTGCCCTTCGCGACTGTCCGCCAGCAGGTAGTACGGATAGCGAGCGCCCATTATCCGGGCGCGAGCTAAAGCCAACGCAACTCGGGACGTATCAATAGTTATCCATCGGCGTCCCCATTGTTCCGCAACATAGGCAGTGGTACCAGATCCACATGTAGGGTCAAGGACCAGATCGCCTGGATCTGTGGTCATTTGAATGCAGCGTTCGATGACCTTCGTAGCAGTTTGAACAATGTACAGTTTGTCTTCGCCGGAGAACCCTGCAATGGCAGTGTCGTCCCAGTTGTCAGACACCGGTACAACTGGAAAATCATCAACATACCGTTTGTAGTTTGGTAACGTTCCAGAAAGAATCAGGCGATTTGCTCGAATGAGTCGGTACATCCCTTCCATCGTCGTTTTCCAGTTGTGATTTGATCCACTATGAAAACTTTTACCTTGGAAGTCGAACGCACAAGTTGTATTCGCTCTTACTCCTTGGGAGCGAAGATTCTGAGCCGACAAGACACTCCATCCTTCAGGGAGATAAGACCAATCCCTGACCTCCTCACTCGTCATCTTTCGCCATTCGCCAGTTTCACGCTTTTCTGCAACGTTATAGCTAGCCAACTGATTCGACTTCTTCAGATAGCTCTGCCGATATTTAACGGACTCTCTTTTCTTGGCGTACCAAAGAATGAAATCTCCACTGGTGGGTAGAAGAGCAGCAGACGTGGCGGTTGTCTTTGAAAAAGCAATCTGACAGACAAAGTTTTCATCGCCAAAGACTTCGTCAAGTACGCATCGAAGACGATGAATGTTTTCATCGCTGATCTGTACAAAGAGGGAGCCGCTGTCGCACAACAGATCGCGAGCAACAGTCAGTCGGTCACGGATGTAAGTTAGATAGGAGTGAATACCATCACGCCATGTATCTCGAAATGCTTTGACCTGTTCCGGTTCACGAGTAATGTGCCCCGCGTTGCCATCCTTTACGTCCCGGCTGGTGGTGCTCCACTGAAAGTTGCTGTTGAACTTGATACCGTAAGGCGGGTCGAAGAAGATGCATTGGACCTTGCCACGCAGTCCTTCGCGCTCAGCCAGAGACGCCATTACCGCCAAGCTATCGCCCAAGATCATTCGATTAGCCCAGTGGGCGTCATGGGCGTAAAACTCGGTCTTGGCGTCTTCGTTGGGCAGACCGTTGAAATCGGCAAACATGTCGACCTGCGGTGCATCAGTGCCTTGCGCACGTTCGGTCTGCCGCTTCAGGTCGTCGATCAAAACCTTGGGGTGCACCTTCTCCTGGATGTACAGCGGCGGCGCGTGCACCACGAGGTCTGACCAATCCTGTTCGTCTTTGCCACGCCAAACCAGCTGCGGGTCCAGATCGCGGTTGCGGCCTTCGCGCTCGCGCGGGTAGGCCACGCGCACCGGGCTCTGCTGCTCCTTTTTCATGACCGACTGGTACTCGGCCGTGGGGATATTCTTGCGGGTGGCGTCTTCGTGCTTGAGCGTCTCTACGCTCAGCGGGGTGTTCTTCTTGGTGGCCATGTCAGAGTGCGCCCTCGGGTACTGATTCGGTGGCCGGGGCAACGGCGTCGATCATCTTGTTAAATTCGGCTTCGACCTTCTTGGCGAAGTCATGCTGCATTTGGTACACGTCAACGAACTCGACGAAGGCCCAGCGGCCGTAGGCGCCCAGATTGTTGACGCCGGGCACCCAGTAGGTGTCCATGGTCAGCTTCTTGTCTTTGGCGTCTTCGCCCCTGTAGCCCTTGATCTCAACGACGAGGTTCAAGAGGTCGTCAGGTCCATGGCCGTCGTCGATCTTTACGATGAAGTCGGGCCGGTACTTTCGCGTTTCGGAGCCGTAGCGATACGGTACTTCAAGACCCAGGTTGTGGTTCTTGACGTAGGCCACCACGCGCGGGTGGCGTTCAGCCACTCGGCAGAACTCGGCCTCCCAGTCGCTGTCCAGAATCACCCAGTTGACATGGCATTTGGGCGGTGAGCCGTTGGTTTCCCAACGTTCGGTCTTCGAGGTGTTGAAGTTGACGAAGCGGGTGGTGCCGGTGGCGTTGTACGGGTCCAGCACCGCTTTGATGGGGCGCTTGTTGCCTTGCTCGGCCTTGGTGATGGCAGCGGTGATGCGGTTGCAGGCCTCGTCGGCCAGTTCCTGGTACATCAGCTGCGCTGGGTAGGTGTCGCCCTTGCAATCCAGGCAGGTGTCCAGCCATTCCTTGGTGATGCGTTTGAGCTGGCCGAACAGGTGCAGCTTGGGTTCGTCACCAGGGTCGCGCCAATGGTTGATCAGCAGACGCTTGGTGAGGTGCATCAGCAAGGTGGAATGCCGCATGTCAGCCAAGTGATCCAGGCTGAGGTCAACCGTCTCACCGATGATGCCCGCGTTCTGCGTGATGGAGGGCCCCACCAAGTCGGGCGTCAGCACCAGCACGGAATCTGCCGTGAACTCAGCTGTCAAACGCTCGTCGGGCAACTCGACCCGGTAGCCCTGCACACGGGGAAACTGAATCTCCAATGCGGCGCGGTCTGGTTGTGCACGCACCTGCACCGTCTCACGCGGCGGCTTGGGCTTGGAGATCACCGGCTTGGCAGTGAAGTCAAACGGGATGCCCAGCACATCGGCGTATTCGACGTTGAACAGGCCTTCCTCGTTGAGGTCGTAGGACTGGCGGCGCAGTGCGCGGCCAATCACCTGTTCGCACAGTAGCTGGGTGCCAAAGGCGCGAACGCCCAGCACGTGGGTGACGGTGTTGGCGTCCCAGCCCTCGGTCAGCATGGACACGGAGACGACACAGCGAATCGAGTCGCCCAATCGACCAGCCTTGCCCACGGTGTTCATCACTTCGCGCAGCAGACGTGCGTCGTCGAAGTCTTTGCCTGAGCGAAGTTCATCGGCCAAGGCGCCGCCACGCTCGAAGACTTCTTGCTTGAACTGTTCGATTTCTGGGCCTGCAGCAGCACGGAAGCTGTCGTCCAGCGCGTCGCCGGACTCCAGTTGCTCGCTGTCAATCAACAGCGTGCGCGGGCGGCCGAAGGGGTTACCGTACTCGTCGGTGTTGCGAAACAGCTCCAGCCGCCCAGGGACCGGCGTCGAGCTGCCGTCATCGTTCTCACGGTTGAAGCCGGAGATGAAGTCATAGACCAGCTTGGACGTAGAAGTGTTGTTGCACACCACGATGAAACAGGGCGGCACCTTGATGCCAGCGGCCTGCCACAGGTCGAATGTCTTCTTGTAATGACCGTACAGGGCTTCCAGCGCCGTTTGCAGCTCCACCGGCAGGCTCAAGGGGTCAAGTGACTTCGCAGCACCCCGCCCCTTCTTTGGCATGCGGGTGCGGATGTGCTCCCACAGGTTGCGGAACTTCGGCATCTCGCCACCGGGGATGTTGTCAGCCACGGGCACACGGGGCAGCTTGACGATGCCGCACTCGATGGCGTCCATCAGCGAGAAGTCGCTCATGGTCCATGGGAACAAAGTGCCCTCAACGTAGCCGGAACCGGCGAGAAAGAACGGTGTAGCCGACAGGTCAACCACCTTGGCGACGCCCAACTTGCGGTTGACGGCCTCCAAGCCGGTGATCCACATGCGAGCGGCTTCGTTGTTCTCGTCGGCTTCTTTCTTCTCGTCACCCTTCAGCGCGTCCAGCTCTGCGTCCGGCTTCTCGCGGTAGCAGTGGTGGGCCTCATCGTTGATGACCAGCACATTGGTCATGCCCATCAGGTCAGGCATGACGCGCTGGAGCATCTGGCCTTCGGTTTCGAGGGTGTTGAGTTCATCGCCGCCACGGCCTTGCAGCAGCAGGCGACCACCCTTCGACAACTCGATGCGCTCTCGGAGTTTGAACGCGTGGTAGTTGGTGATGACGATCTTGGCCCGGTTCAGGTCGTCCAACATGTCGCTGGGCACCAACTCACGGCTGGCGTAGTAGCTCTCTGGATCGTTGGGCTGCAAGACGCGAAGACGGTCCTTGATGGTCAAGCCGGGTGCGACGACGAGGAAGCCGCGCGTGAACTTCTTGCTGCCAGGACGGCGCACAGCATTGACGGTCTGCCACGCGATGATCATGGCCATCACGGTGGTCTTGCCCGCGCCGGTCGCCAGTTTCAAGGCCAACCGCATCAGCTCTGGGTTGGCGTCGTTATTGGCGTTGGACAGGTGGTCGAGAAAGGTCTGGCCGGTCTTGCCCATCTGCGGGGCGACTTCGGTAAGCCAGATGACTGTTTCGGCCGCCTCTACCTGGCAGAAGAACGGGCGAATACTGCTGAACGGATGTTCCCGCCAGTGTTGGAGTAGCCGCGCGGTTTCGGGAGTGACGCGCCAGTCGGCTGGGTTCTTGAGTGCACGCCATTTGTCCACCTCTTGCCGCACCGAGTTGATGACGGCAGTGTGGTCATAGGCCTGCTTCTGCGTGGATAGCTCATCATCAAACAGCAGGGCATCTTGCTTAGCGACGCCCTTTTGTTTCTTTGCCTTGGGGATTGGGGTGATGAACTCGGCGCGGCGGCGAGTTTCGACAATCTGCTGGGTTGGTTGCCCTGAGCCGTCAAGTTCCCAATGGCGACCAGGGTACTCGTACGGCGAGTTGAGAATTGGCTTCTCAAAAAACTGGTTCGACATACAGCTCCCATTTATTGCCGCTATCTTGTAGCCGCCACGACAACAACGATACACATTTTTTTACATTTTCGCGGTATTCACCGGCGTAGCGATCCAATTTTAGTTGCCTATCTTGAGTGTTTGACGCTCCCGGGCGGTGTGCATTGGCAAACCTCAATGTGACGCATGACACTGCAAGCAAACGCAAGGAACGTTTTCGGCTTTCAAGCCGGGGCGTCTGCCACAAACACGGTGAGCACACCGGTGTAACCGTACAAACGGTGGTGGGCGATTTCGCCTGCCGCAAAAAATCCCACCAGGGGCACGTCGCCCAAAGCTCGGCGCACGATTTGCAACTCGGCGCTGGGTGCGCCGAAATGCGGTCCGCCGCGGCCACTGCAGCTCACGTAAATGGCACCCGCCACCCGGCGCGCGGGATGCGGCGCGCTCACGGCCTCGTCGGTGTCGGCCAGTTCGGTGGCGGTGGTCAACGGTTGTTCGACGGGCTCCAACTCTTCGCGCACCTCGGTGCAAATGCGCACCAGATCGGCCTTCGCAGCTTGCGGATTGCGTTCGCAAAAAGCCAGTGTGCCCCCCAGCGGCACATGGTCGGCCACTGCCACGCCCTGGCGGTTGGGGTCAAGGCCGATCAGATGCCGCACCAGCACATCGTCCCCAAAGTGTTGGCTGTTGCGGCCTTGCCCTGGTGCAACGGCTGGGGCGTCGCTGGGCAGCGTCAGCCCCACCAAAGTGGTCCGCAAACGGGCCACGGCGGTGCGGGGTTCGTCCAGGGTGATGCCCAGATCGTTGAGCAAGACCTCCAGCGCGGGTTCGCCGTCCAGGCCCAACACCACGTTGCCATCGGCAGCGGTGATACGGTGCGATGCAGCCACCGGGCTCACGCCTTGCGTGACACGCGACACCAACGCCACACCAGGGCCCCAGGCCACGCCGCTGAGCCCGCCTTGGAACACACCTTGCGACCCGGCAATGCC
>JACCDQ011402847.1_pt1 | contig 12999 bp, 8 predicted proteins | sample 7446031 | NCBI WGS metagenome assembly JACCDQ01 (sample SAMN15323442, study PRJNA562643) | freshwater metagenome | isolation source: river surface water | place: USA:Blue River Watershed | collected 2017-08-17 | reverse complement strand
GTTGCCAAAGCCGGCAATTGGCGGTTGCGGTTGGAGGGGTCCACCACGTCGCCATCAACAATGGTCATGCGTCCAACGCCTGCGCGTGCAATAAATTCGGCTGCAAAAGAGCCTACACCTCCCAAGCCCACGACCAACACGTGTGCCTGTTGTAGTTTTTGTATGCCTTCGTCGCCAACCAACAATTTGGTGCGACCAAGCCAAGCTAAATCTGTCATGGTAAAGGAGTAATGGAATTAGGTTGGATGACTGCTTTTTACCCAATACGCTTTCTTTTCTACGGGTAAAAATTCGACATCTACCATAAATTTAATGAATAACCTCTTTTATTTTATAGTCGGTTGTTCTATCAGAATTGAGCGTCATGAGTTCTCCGATAAAGCCAGCCAAAAACATTTGTGAACCCAGAATAATCGACACTAACGCCAAGTAAAACAAGGTATTATCGGTGATATTTCTGAAAGGAATATGCTGAGAAATACTATATACTTTTTCAACTATCAGCCACATAGTCGTAATAAGTCCGACCACAAAAAAGAAGATACCCCAGCCTCCAAAAAAGTGCATGGGTCGTTTGCCATATTTTTGTACAAAAGTGATAGAAAGCAAATCGAGCAAGCCGTACAAAAAGCGTTCGATACCAAACTTGGTTGAGCCGTATTTGCGGGCTTGGTGTTGTACAATTTTTTCACCAATGTTAGAGAAGCCATTCCAATGGGCTTGTACAGGAATGTAGCGGTGCATTTCGCCATACAAACGGATGGTTTTGATTACCTCTAATTTATAGGCTTTTAGTCCGCAGTTGTTGTCGTGCAGGTCGATGCCCGTTACCCAACGGATAGCCGCATTGTACAATTTGGTAGGAATGGTCTTGGTAAGGGGGTCGAAGCGTTTTTGTTTCCAGCCAGATACAAGGTCGTAGCCTTCTTTTGTAATCATGTTATACAAAGCAGGTATCTCGTCGGGGCTATCTTGCAAGTCGGCATCCATCGTTATGACCACATCGCCTTTGGCTTGTTCAAAGCCCACGTGCAATGCCGCCGATTTGCCATAATTTCTACTAAAAGAAACACCTCTAATATGAGGATTTTTATGCGAAAGTTCTTTTATTACCTTCCAAGAATTGTCTTTGCTTCCATCATTTACGAAGATTATTTCATACGAAAAATGATTTTCTAACATCACTCGTTCAATCCAAGCACTCAGTTCGGGTAATGATTCTTCTTCGTTATACAACGGTACAACAATTGAAATTGCTAACATATTTTTGAGATTACAAAGTACGCAAAGATACAAAAGCCCTCCGTTATTTGATACTCCTCAGCGATAAAGGCATGAAAATTTCATAAGGAAATAGGAGGGAAGGGGAGGATAAAATCGGGTTGATTACAGCATTTTTGGAAAAAACGCATACGATTCCCTCAAAAATCAAGTATCTTCGGGCTTGATTTTTGAGTACGATTCCTGCATGGAAATTGGATAAAGGGTATCAGCATTGGAGTGAAAAATATTCAATTTTGCCTTCCCAAAAACCTTCGTACCTCACTTACTTTTAGCATTTCTCTTGTTATGTGGACAGAAAAAGACCAGAAATTACAACGGACTTTTCATTTTAAAGATTTCTCAGAAGCATTTGCTTTTATGGCACGAGTGGCATTGCTTGCCGAGCAGCACAACCATCATCCGTGGTGGTCGAATGTTTGGAATACCGTACACATCGAACTCAGTACCCATGATGCGGGCAACATAGTGACGGAAAAAGACCGTGCTTTGGCAGCCGCCATTGATGCCCTATTGGCGTAAAAATTGATTTAATTTAGACAAATGAGCAAATTATATTTAGTACCAACACCCATTGGCAACCTCGACGACATCACCCTGAGAGCCATCAAAGTACTGCAACAAGTCGATGGCATTTTGGCCGAAGACACCCGTAATTCGGGTATGTTGCTCAAGCATTTGGGTATATCGAAGCCCCTCTATGCACACCATGCTCACAACGAGCATCATAGCACCGCAGGGATTATTAAGCTATTGAAAGAAGGAAAAACCTTGGCGTTGGTGTCGGATGCAGGCACGCCGGGTATTTAGGACCCTGGTTTTTTATTGGTACGAGAATGCCTAAAATTGGGCTTTGCAGTTGAGTGTTTACCTGGCCCAACCGCCTTTGTTCCAGCACTTGTCAACGCTGGCTTACCCAATGACCGCTTTACATTTGAAGGATTTTTACCCCATAAAAAAGGGCGACAAACCCGTTTGCAACAATTGGTAGCCGAAGAGCGTACTATGATATTTTACGAATCGCCACATCGCTTGATGAAAACCCTTGAACAATTGGCCGAGTATCTTGGAAGTGACCGCCAAGCCAGTGTAGCCAGAGAGCTAACCAAAATATTTGAAGAAAATATCAGGGGCTCATTGCTCGAAATTATAGCCCATTATACCACTCATGCCCAAACTATCAAAGGGGAAATTGTGATTGTTGTTGCAGGGAAAGCATAATTTTTCGTATTTTAGACACAAATACGCCTCAATCGTTTCGGCTTTGGAGGCTTTGGTACGCTTTAATCAACAAATTGCCTTTTTTCATCATTACATAACGCCCTCATATTGCATGAAAAACCTAAACCATCTCGCTAAATTATTGTTTCTTGTGCTGGTGTTTGCCCAAAATGCTTGGTCGCAACAGCTTTCGCCACAAGCCAAAGTAAGCGTCATTACGGTAGCCCCTGGCAAAGAACTCAACGATGTGTTCGGCCATTCTTTGCTTTGGATTTACGACCCCGTCAATGGCATTGACCATGCTTATAACTGGGGTACTTATGATTTTCGTACCCCCAATTTTTATGGAAAATTTGTCTTAGGACGACTTCCTTACACAATGGAATACGCCAGTCTTTCGCTGTATATGGCGTATTATCAAAAACACAATCGAAAGATGACTGAACAAGTATTGGATTTAGCGCCTGCTCAAAAACAAATCATGTTCGACCGTTTGCAACAAACCTACAACGACCCCGACAAACGCACGTATTTATACAAATTCTTTACCGATAACTGTGCTACACGCATCAGAGATGCCATAGAAGTAGCCTGTACCGACAGTGTGCATTATGGCATCGTAAAAGGCATGAGCGATACTACTTTTAGACAATGGATGAACAAATGCTTGTACAGAGGTAAAATGTATTGGGCGGCGGTAGGCATGAATATCGCCCTCGGAGCAGATGCCGACGAAAGAACAACGCAGTTTGAATCGAACTATTTGCCCGAAAACCTTTACCTCAATCTTGCGGCTGCCAAACGCATGACGCATGGCAGGCTTCGTTATATTGTAGATACCGAAAACCAATTGTTTCCTGTACAAGCATCAACCGAGGCAGAGCCATTCTTTTTCTTGACACCCACGTTTTTCTTGTTGGCTGTACTCATAGCTACTTGCTATCTTACCTATCAGCACTGGAAGAAACGCCAAAAGGGTTATACTATCGACAAAATATTATTCAGTGTAGCAGGCTTTATCGGATGGGTATTATTGTTCCTTTGGTTTTGCACAGACCACGGCGTTACTACCAAAAACTACAATATTTTATGGGCATTGCCTTTCCATTTACCTTTGATTTTCAGACTTAGAGAAAAAACCAACGAAACTTGGTATGTATATTATTTCATTATTACAGGCGTTTTTACGGCCTTGAGCTTGGTGTTTGTGGCACAATACATGATAGAATTGGTGCTGTTTGTATCGGCACTATTGGTAAGAGCCATGTATCATGCAGCCTTTGAAAAAGAAAACCGTATGACGGTTACAAAATTCCGCAAGGTCATCAAAGGTCGAAAAATGCACGTAGTCAATTATGAAGACGAACAGCCTTAAAATGAAAAAGGGGAGATTGTCATAACAATCTCCCCTTTTTCATTTTAAGCACTATCAAAGATTTATAATTAGTTGAATAATAAAATTTATCTGTGTAAATACTTTAAAATGAGGAGTTTAGTCAAGTGCTCGCTCAATCGCTCATTCACCCAACAACTTAAATAGGTCTTTTTGCTTTAACAAAACATTTACGCCAATAATCCGTAAAAAGATTGTCTTCTCTAATGCCTTTGCTAGTAGAGGCATGAATAAAAAATACTTCGTTGTCGCCCTTGACTTCGGTAATCATGCCCGAGTGGTTGATGCTTTTGCTGGATTTATTGGTTGCAAAGAAAATCAAGTCGCCTGGCCGCACTTGTGCCAAGGTGACATCTGTACCTACACTTGCTTGTTGGTAAGAAATACGAGGTAAATCTACACCCACTTGTTTGAAGGTTGTAAAAATCAAGCCCGAGCAATCCATTCCTCGCTTGTCTGTACCCCCCGATTTGTAAGGCACGCCCGTATATTGCCGAGCCGTACTAATCAATAAATTGATGGTTGCTGAGGTGGTATTAGAACGATTTTCTTTTTTGAAAAGCCGACAACTACTAAGCGTTGTCAAACAAGTAAGGACAAATAACCCTTGCCATACACGGCGGGTTGAAACAAAGTAATTCATTGGCTACAAGAAGTTGAATAAAAATTAGTAAACTGTAAATGAATGCGTTGCGAAAAGAGGCTGATATTCATACCAATACCTGTCACTTGCCGATACACAATCAGCCATGTACGAAAGTGTTAAACGTGCTTAGAGAACGTTCAATTTACAAAATATTTTATAATACTTTCGTACATGGCATTACTATTCTTAAACCGCCTTCATACTTAACGCAATTCGTTTACGAGCCAAATCTACTTCGACTACACGCACCTGCACGGTTTGTTGCAATTTCACTACCTGATTGGGGTCCGAAACGTATTGGTTGGCTAGTTGTGAAATATGAACCAAGCCATCTTGTTTTACACCCACATCGACAAAGCACCCAAATGCCGTAATATTGGTGACAATACCTGGCAGTACCATACCTTCTCTCAAATCGTCTATGGTTTTGACACTAGGGTCAAATTGAAAAACCGATAGCGGTTCTCTTGGGTCGAGGGCTGGTTTTTCTATTTCTTTTACAATATCCTGTAAAGTCAGTAAGCCTGTTTTTTCGGAAATATAGGCTTGTAAATTGAGCTTTTTACGCAAATATGCACTGCTCATCAAGTCTTTTACACTACACTTTAAATCTTTAGCCATTCGTTCAACAACGGCGTAGCTTTCGGGGTGAACCGCCGAGTTGTCTAAGGGATTTTCTGCTTTAGCAATACGCAAAAAACCAGCACATTGCTCAAAAGCCTTTTCGCCCAAACGAGGCACTTTTTTGATTTGTTGGCGGCTTTTAAAATCGCCATTTTCTTGTCGGAACTTCACAATATTGGCAGCCAAACTAGGCCCTAGCCCAGCCACGTAGCTCAACAAGTGCTTGGAAGCCGTATTGATATTTACGCCAACGGTATTTACGCAACTTTCAACTACGCTATCGAGGGTATTTTTCAATAAACTTTGGTTGACATCGTGTTGGTATTGCCCAACACCAATAGATTTTGGGTCGATTTTTACCAATTCAGCCAAAGGGTCGAGCAAACGACGACCAATAGACACCGCCCCACGCACCGTCACATCTTTATCGGGAAACTCTTCACGGGCTACATCCGAAGCCGAGTAAATAGAAGCCCCTTGCTCCGAAACCATAAAAATATACGGGGGCGTTTGGAAGGACAGTTTTTTAACAAATTCTTCTGTTTCACGACCCGCCGTGCCGTTGCCTACGGCAATCGCCTCAATGTTGTATTGCTCAACCAATGTAGAGATTTTATGTTGTGCTTCTGCCGTTTTGTCGAACGGATAAATCACGGTGTCGGTCAACAAATTACCTTGGGCATCTAAACATACCACTTTGCAGCCCGTTCTGTAGCCAGGGTCGATAGCCAAGACTTTTTTCTGACCTAATGGCGAGGCTAAAAGAAGTTGTCTTAAATTTTGAGAAAAAATCCTAATTGCTTCTAAATCAGCTTTTTCTTTTGAGGCATTAGCATATTCAGTTTCGATAGAAGGCTTCATCAACCTTTTGTACGAATCGGTGATGGCATCTTCAACCTGCTTTTTGGCATCGGGTAATCCACGCAAGAAAATTCTATCCAAAGCTCCCAAAGCAAGGTCTTCGTCGGGTGTAATTGTCACCGACAAAACCCCTTCTTCTTCCCCTCTTCTAATCGCCAACAAACGATGCGAAGGAATACGCTTGAGTGCTTCGCTGAAATCGAAATAATCTTTGTATTTTGCCCCTTCTTCCTCTTTTCCTTTTTTCACTTTGGCATACAAATACGCCTCTCGGTCAAACACCTTCCGAACGGCATTGCGGGCTTCTACATTTTCGTTAATCCATTCGGCCATAATATCTCTCGCTCCTTGTAAAGCCTCCTCAACCGAAGCCACTTTTTCGTTCAGAAAACCTGCTGCTTTTTTGAAAATATGCGGGTCTTTTTGTTCAAAAATCAACGTAGCGAGCGGTTCTAGCCCCTTTTCGATAGCGATACTTGCCTTTGTTTTACGTTTTTGCTTGTAGGGTAAATAAAGGTCTTCTAGTTCTTGTAAATAGTAGGCTTGTTGCAATTTAGCCAACAATTCGGGAGTCATTTTTCCTTGTTCTTCAATCGATTTAACGATGGATTCCCTACGCTTATCGGCTTCTTTTAACTTATTCCAAAGGTCTTTGATAGCAAGGATTTGCACTTCGTCTAAACTCCCAGTAGCTTCTTTTCGATACCGAGCAATAAAGGGCACAGTGCCACCCTCTTCTAATAGTTTGATTGTATTCTGCACCTGATGGGCTTTGACCCCAACGGTATTGGTAATAATACCAATTTGAGCTGTATTCATGGACAATAGCTATGGTTTGAAAACCACAAAGCTAAGTATTCTTTGGCAAAATGCCTGCATAAGACCATAGACTGATTTCAAATAAATCTTATATTATAGAGAAAAAAATAGAACTATTCAAAGATTTTTCATAACTTGCAGGATGGTGCATGATGGTTGAAAAAAGGTATTATGCTTATTTTACAAGTAATAAGCCATATAATCTAATATTTATCCATGTATTGGATTAACCTCAAAAGCTTATTACAAAAGGTCATATAAAACTAAACTTTATTATTATGAAAAAACATTACAGCTTCTCTCAAACACATACGTTTCGTCTTCCTAGCGTCATAAATCTCTAACAGAACGCATTAAGCGAAGAGTCGAGTTTCATTTCTTATGGTGCATGTAGCTGAAAAATTAGATACATGATACATAGGCAATGTTTCGAGCCTTTTTCTCTTATAGCCTTTTACATAGCTTTTTCTGTATAGTATTGTAAATGTGTCATATAAACACAATTCTTGCTATTTATTAAGACTGTTGTGTACAATCAACACAGTAAGTAGGTGGTTGATGGCACTCTGTGTACAATTTCTTATCAGCTATTTACAAAAGAAAAATATTATTCAAATTATATTCAGTACTTATTTATTATAAATAAAAACCATAAAGAATGATGCATCAATACACTCATCGTTATTTTTTCGTCATGTTTGGGCTTATCGTTTCACTTTTGAGTAGTTGTACGAAAGAAGAACTCGATATTTACAAACGACCCTCAGACCTTGCTCCGCCTATTTACCAGACCTTGCAGAGTAAAGGTAATTTTACCACACTTTTAGGCGTAATAGACAAAAGCGGTTATAAGCAAACACTCAGCAGTGCTGGCTATTGGACTTTTTTTGCTCCTAATGACGATGCCTTCAAAAGCTATTTTACTAAAACAGGGCTAAATCTTAGCACCCTTGATACCACTAAAGCAAGAGAATTAGTGCAGGGATTATTGGTTTACAATGCCTTTGACAAAAACCGTTTGGCCGATTATCAGGCACCAGTAGGTTGGCAAGAAGGCAGAGCCTTTAGAAGAAGAACCGCCTATTATACAGGGTTTTATGATGAAACGGCCTTTGATGGTAGTCAATTCAAAGCTGTGGCATTAAACCGTTATCTCAACACTTATATTGTAGGCGACAATAACAATAAGCATATTTCGTACTTTACAGATAAGTATTTTACTAGCAGAGGATTAAGTGCTGCCGACTACAACTATTTTTATCCAAACATAACTTTTAGTGGTTTCAATGTGATGGATTCAAAAGTAGTGAATGCTGATATTTTTGCAGAAAATGGCATGATACATGAAATTGATAACGTAGTAACCAACCAGCCTTCTATCGACGAATACCTCAGAGGCAAGCCCGAATACAGTGTATTTAGAAATCTTATTGAAAAATATGTTTCGACCTACGCACTGAATGATGCCATGACTATCAAATACGCTAATCTTACAGGCAGGGGAGATAAGATTTATGTAAAAACATTCAATAAACAAGCCAATGCCAGTAAGTATTTGTCGTTTGCTCCCAACTGTGAGAACTTCCTGAAAAATGCCGACAATGACGCACAAATAGATATGTGGACAGCTTTTGTGCCAACCAACGACGTATTAACGCAATACATCAACAGCGTCTTGTTAGAAAATTATACCTCACTTGATGCCATGCCTCCAGGCATTATCGTTGACTTTATCAATGCACACCTTTTCCCTACTGCCGTGTGGCCTACTAAATTTAGCAGTACAAGCAACGGTTTGGGCGAAGAAGCACGCTTTGATGCCAATAGCAATGTAGTAGAGAAGAAGGTTTTGAGTAATGCCTTTTTCTACGGAACAAATAAAGTACAAAATTCTAATTTGTTTTCTTCGGTATATTCAAAGGCGTACTTAGACCCTAAGTATAGCATTATGACCCGTATTTTAGACATGGATTGGCGAAACACCATTATCAACCCAAGGGTAAAATACGCACTATTTATGATTAGTGACGATATTTTTAAGGCCGCAGGGTATGACTATGACCCATCGAAATTTGTAGCAAACGTAGCCAATAGTGAGTGGGGCTATACAGCACCGGGGTCATCAACAAGAACCTCTGGTACATCGGTATTGGCTAGTTTACAACGCATTGTAGCCACCAGTGTTGTATATACACCACAGGGGCAATTAGATAACCTTGCTGGCTCAGGTGTTATTGATGCGATTAATGGAGAATACATTAGATTTGAGAACAACAAAGTGTATTCTACAGGGACGAAAAATGCTCCACTGAACGTATTGTCTTCTAAAATAGCTTCTAACGGCAAGGTGTATTATATGGATGGACTACTCAATTTTGCTCCTAACAACACAGCCGTAGCCGACCCTATTGGTAAAGATTTATCGGTGCTTGGTGCTACTACTACTTCGCCATTTTACAACTTTTACCAGTATTTGAGAAACTCTACTTTATTTACAGCAGCCACTTTTGCTATTACCAATGTAAATGAAGGGTCGTTTTATACTTTATTTATTCCCGACAATGCGGCTATTCAGCAGGCTGTAAACGATGGTATTTTGCCAGGCACAGGTACTGGGGCAGTTAAAACCCCCAACTTTGCACCAACCAATTTAGCTGATAGACAAAAAGTAGAAAACTTTATCAATTACCATATTCTCAATAAAAAAGCAGTAGCTGTTGATGGTAAAGAATCGGGAGCGATGGAAACATTATTGAAAGACAATCTTGGAGATGCGGTTAAAGTTACGGTACTGAACAATGTAGGTTCGATGCAGGTAGCCGATGCTACAGGTAGAAAAGCGAATGTAAAAGTAAGCAACAGCAACAACCTATCGAACAGAGCCGTGATACATCTCATTGATACCTATTTGAAATCAAACTAGGTCCTGTTCATATAAAACTATTTAGCCATCAATATCAGCAATAAGCTCATGAAAAATTTTACCAAATTTATATTCCTCTTGGGTATGCTCTTGGGGGGCTTATCAAAAGCCTCAGCCCAAGGACCTACCCTGCATACTGTCAGGGGAAAAGTTGTCGATATGAAAGACAGCTCGGCTGTAATAGGGGTAACAGTAGCCGAAATCGACAGAGACAACCGCATTGTGAAGGGTGTCACCTCCGACGTAGAAGGCAATTTTGTGATTCGAGTAACAAATGCCAATAACACACTTTCCTTTTCAAGTATTGGGTATAAAACCCAAAAAATAGCCATCAAAGGGCGTAACAGCGTTAAGGTATGGCTCGAATCTAGCTCATCAGACCTCGACGAAATCACCGTTACAGCCAAGCCTACTGATAACGGTTTGATGTCGGTTTCGGAAAGAAATACGACCATTGCCGTAGCAAAAATTGATGCTAAGGTTTTGGAAGATATGCAAGGAACATCTATCGACCAGATGTTGCAAGGGCGTTTGGCGGGGGTTGACATCACGGCGGCTTCGGGCGACCCCGGTACAGGGATGCAAATTCGTATTCGTGGTACGTCGTCTATCAACTCTTCTGTGGATCCCATGATTGTGGTTGACGGAATGCCTTACGAAACAGCTATTCCGTCCGACTTCAACTTCGGAACTGCGGATGAAATGGGCTATGCCTCGCTTTTGAATTTAGCTCCGTCAGACATTAAGAATATTGCTGTATTGAAAGATGCGGCTGCTACTGCCATGTGGGGGTCGAGAGCCGCCAACGGCGTGGTGGTAATCAATACCAAACGTGGGGCAATGGGCAAACCTAAAGTTTCTTATACTTTCAAAGGCTCTGTTTCAAAACAGCCTAATGCTATCCCGATGCTTTCTGGAGATCAATACTCTACCTTGATTCCCGAAGAATTTATGAATAGAAACGGGGTTCCTTTGAATACCCAGACGGTCAAAGAATTTATGTATGACCCCAACGACCCCTACTGGTACAACAACTACGGTCAAAATACCAACTGGGTAGATGCTATCACACAATTGGGGTATTCGCAAGACCACAACGTTTCTATTACAGGTGGTGGCGAAAAGGCCAAATATTACGCCTCTACAGGGTATTTCAACCAAGTGGGTACAACCATTGGTACAAGCCTCGACCGTATCAATACACGTATCAACCTTGATTATAACGTTTCGACTCGTATTCGTTTTAAGACAGATTTATCTTTTACGCACTCTGATAATAGCCGTAACTATGTCTCAAGACTTACGAGAAACCAAGATTTGGTTCGCTCTACGGCTTATAGCAAAATGCCCAACATGAGCATTTATGAATACAACGATTTGGGTGAACTCACGGGTTTGTTTTTCTCGCCATTAACTAACATACAAGGTGCTTTTCCTGGTACTTACAACCCTGTAGCCTTGGTGAAATCGGCCAAGAATAATATTATTAGTGAACGAATTATTCCCCATTTTCAAGTACAATACGATTTAGTACCTCAAAAATGGATTGCTACATTTGATATTCAATTTGATATAAATAATACCAAAACAAACTCTTTCTTACCACAAGTAGCTACTGGACAGCCCTTTACCAGTCCTTACGTAAACGTAGCTGCTGATGGCGACGCAGATGCCTTTGGCGTAACAACCAAAACAACGTTGATTTACACGCCTAAATGGAAAAATACGAAGCACGATTTTACCAGTTTGTGGGCTTTAAATACTTCTGATGTGAGGTCTGTTTGGCAAGAAGCGTATGTGACCAACACCAACTCATCAGAGTTAACAGATGTGACCAACCCTGCACGCCTCACGACTTCGACCTTAAATTCGGGTGTTACACAAATGCGTAATGTAGGTTTGTTATGGAACATTCACTATGGATTTCTGGATAGATACATCATCGACGTAGGTTTAAGAGGAGATGGTAACTCTCGTTTTGGCCCTCAATACCGATATGGTTTGTTCCCGTCGTTGTCGGCTAAATGGATTATTTCGGATGAGCCATTTATGAAACGTTTAGACAACATCTTTGAGCACATCGGATTGCGTATGAGTTATGGACAAAGCGGTAATGCCCCTCGCAACGATTATTTGTTTTATGGAAAATACAATACATTAGGCTGGTCGTATTTGGGTTCGGCGGCTGTTGTACCACAAACCATGCAACTTAACAACCTTCGTTGGGAAAGAATCGTAGGGAAAAACCTTGGTCTGAATATCATCACTCGTAACCGCAAGTTTACGCTTGATGCCGAACTTTACCAAAATACTACGAAAGATTTGTTTTTCAATGGCTTGCAAATACCAGGCTTCACAGGTTTTAGCACGGTACAGATGAACGTAGGTACGATGGAAAATACAGGTTGGGAGCTCAACGTAACCATGAACCCTTACAAAACAAAAACTTGGAGCGTCGATTTCAACTTCAATATTTCACGCAATATCAACATGATTCGTGAAATATCAGATTTGTATCCACGTCAAGGAGGAAACGCCACCCTCAACGGTTCGTACATGACTTATATGCAGGTAAATAACCCTTTTGGCTCTTTCTATGGCTATCGTTATTTGGGTGTATATAAAGATAAATCGGCAACTGTAGCCAAAGGTAAAAGTGGCGAGCCGATTGTTACACCAGATGGCCAATCGGTATATATGCGCTTCAATTACCCTAGTACCGACTATGTGTTCCAACCAGGGGATGCGATGTATGAAGACGTAAACAAAGATGGCAACATCAATTATATGGATTTGGTTTATCTAGGCAATAGCAACCCAGCTTTTACAGGGGGCTTTGGTTTTGGCGTTACGTACAAAGCATTTAAACTAACAACATTCTTCAATTTCCGCTCTGATTACGACGTAGTAAACGCTACCCGTATGAACGTAACGAATATGTATGGCTTTGGCAACCAAAGCACCGAAGTATTATCTCGCTGGCGTAAAGAAGGCGATGTAACAATGGTTCCTAGAGCCGTGTATGCCACTGGATACAACTGGTTGGGTTCGAGCAGATACGTAGAAGATGCCTCGTTTTTACGTTTTAGAACAGCCACTTTCAGCTATACATTCCCTACAAAGGTTTTGAAGAAAATGCACTTATCAGCTTTGAGAGCTTATGTGACAGTTGAAAATATCATGACTTGGACCAACTATAGCGGACAAGACCCAGAAGTGCAAATGCGTGGT
>JACCDQ011420444.1_pt1 | contig 13001 bp, 13 predicted proteins | sample 7446031 | NCBI WGS metagenome assembly JACCDQ01 (sample SAMN15323442, study PRJNA562643) | freshwater metagenome | isolation source: river surface water | place: USA:Blue River Watershed | collected 2017-08-17 | reverse complement strand
TGGGATTGAATTTGCGGAGGAAATAGACTCGGAAGACCAGCTTTCGGTGATGGGGAACCCTCAGTTATTAAAAGTTGCTTTTATTAATTTGATGGAAAATGGGTGTAAGTTTTCTCTAACCAATACTGTCAACGTATTTATCGGGTATAAAAATGGTATTTATCTACAGTTTAAAAATAAGGGAGTAGCGATTGATAAAAAAGACCAAAAAATGATATTTTTACCTTTCTTTCGCTCTAAAAATACCGCAGATACTAAAGGATATGGTATTGGACTCCCGCTGGCCGAACGCATTGTGAAGTTGCATAGAGGGCAGATTTCAGTAGAAGAATCGACTGTAGAGCAAACTATATTTAGAATTCAGTTTTCGGATGAAACAGCTGATTATTTATTAAGTACAAAAACAGAAGAGCATACTTAATACTAATGGATGGTAGATATAATGCCCTCGTTCTGAGTATTGTTTACCATTCAATACGCTAGATTCAAAATCCAAAATATCACTTACGCACTAACCAAATGTTTAAAACAACTACCAATCGAGATGCTCATAAGCGTCCTTTCATGAGTAAACATCAACTTGTATTTGTACTAATATCGCTATTGAGTACAGCGTTGCTATTTTCCTTAGGGTTGAATTTTCTTCAATGGAAACAGGGACAGCACGTAACTGAACATTTGAATGAATCCTTGATTCGTCAAGATTCTATTTTAGCCGTAAAATTAGAAGGTGATAAGGAGATTGCCCGTCTGAAACGTAAGTTAATTAGAAGACACAAACAAAGTATCAGACAGCAAACTCCTCCGACGATAGAAACGGCAGTTCCTGTTCGTCCTAAATGAAGGGCTTAATTTTCGATTTTTTGCGTCAATAAAGCCCCAACGCATCCAAGTAAGATTAAGCTAGCCAAAGCAGTTCGTAAAGAACTTATTTCAGAAATAAAACCAATCATGACAGGGCCAATTAAAAAGCCTGCAATACCAAGGGTTGAGATAGCTGCTAGAGCAACTCCTGAAGCCATAGTCTTAGAATGCCCAGCTTCACTATAAATTAAGGGAACAATTGTCGAAAGCCCTAATCCCGTTAGGCCAAAGCCTGCAACGACCACCCATTCTATCGAAAAGCCAAGTGCGATAGACATACCTACAACTACGAGTAAACAATTGATTAGTAGAGTTTTCTGTAGTCCTAATTTAGCCACAATCATATCGCCTAGAAAACGTCCAAAAACCATCATTACAGAAAAAGCGGTTGCTCCTGCTGTTGCAAATCCATTGGGTGAAGTCATCACTTGTTTGTAGTACAGTACCGACCAGTCTGCCATCGCTCCTTCGCTCAACATTCCACAAAAACAGATAATCCCAAGAATTAATAAGGCTTTATCAGGCACTGCGAATAAAGGGGCATTTTTATCAGATTTATGGTCATGTCTAATCAAAAATACGTTAACCGCACTTAATACGACGAGCATCAGTAAACCACAAATAGAAAGGTGAATAAAAGGACTAATGTGCCTTGCGGAAATATACCCACCTAAAGCAAAGCCTGTCATAAATCCAATACTGAATACCGCATGAAACGAAGACATAATACTTTTATGAATTATTTTTTCGACGTTTACGGCCTGAACATTCATGGAAATATTAAGCATATCACTACCAAAACCCAATAAAAAAAGTCCGATGACAAGTTGCCATATCTCACTCGAATAGCCTAATAAGGGTAATGCAACCAAGTAAAAGAAAGCTGACAAAAAGGTAACCTTTTTACTACCCAATTTATCAATAATGACTCCTGCCACGGGTAGAGCCGTCAGACTTCCCACAGGCATGGCAAACAAGACACTACCCAAAGCAGCGTCACTCAAATGGAGCATTCCTTTGACATCAGGAATGCGAGATGCCCAACTGGCAAAACTAATACCTGTCATAAAAAATAGGGCATTAGTAGCATGTCTTGCCTGAAAAGCATATTGTTTAAGGCGTATTGAGTAATCCATATATAAAAATGATTATGGTGATGAGAATAAATCGCTTTGGATATTATCAAGGATTTAGGGATTGATGTTTGAGCTAAATCCTTAATAGGTCGAAGCACTTTGTGGTACCTTATTAGGAACTCATCGTATATTATTGAGGTAGTAATAAGCCTTCTACTTCTTTCCACGAATATACTCGCTGATAACCTTCTAAGTGATAATTATGAGGGGCATCGAAAAGTAAAGGAGTTCCTTCAAACTTAACCAAATTCTTCTCGTGGTCGTCAATTAAGTAATCGGCTTTGATCATGTGCTTATGTCCGCAAAAAACCGTATGTTGCCAGCCAATCGTAGGAAAGTGCTCTTCTAACCATTCTAATTTTTCCGTTAGTGATTGAGGAAATTCTGTTGCTGCCGAAACAATGAATACTTCATAATGCTCTTGCAATTTCTTTACCACCTCTTGGGCACCTTCAAAGACAGGTAGGTGTCTGAACATCCCTTTTTCGTACAAACATGCTCTGATTTGCTTGTATTCCTCATAGTACTCGTGGAAGATAACAGGGTCTTTTAATTGCTCTTTTTGGTAGTTAGTATTTCTACGTTCGTTGGTGATTTCAATTAAACGGGTGGTGATGTCCGCTAAAACATCATCCATATCGATGGCTATTCGTTTCATGTTTTTTCGTTATTTTAAATTATTGAACAAATTTACCGCAAAAAAACGCACATTTACAAGTATTTGTATTAAATTTGTGTAATAAAAACGTAAAAAACCGTACAAGTAAGTACAAGCTATGTTAAGAGAAGAACGCTTACAGGTAATTTTAAAGATGCTCGATTTGAATCAGCGAGTATCGTCGGTTGAATTGGCAGAAATGCTCAATGTATCGGACGATACGATTCGTAGAGATTTGAATGAATTAGCAGAAAATGGGCTTTTGAAAAAAGTACATGGCGGAGCGATTCCAAAATCGCCAACTAGCCCTTATAAGCTCACTGAGCGAGTAAATATTGCTCATGAAGAAAAGTTAGAATTAGCTCGAAAAGTGCAGGATTATTTCAAAGATGGTCAGGTAATTTTATTAGATAATGGCTCTACGAATATGGAAGTGGCTCGGCTGATGCGTCCTGATTTAAAAGCGACGGTTTTTACGACGAGTATTCCGATTGCTCAAATTCTCTGCGAACACCCCAATATTAATTTGTTTATTTTGGGAGGTCGAGTTTTTAAGGATGCTCAGAATACCTTTGGGACAGAAGTCATAGAACTATTGAGTAAAATCAGAGCGGATATTTGTATTCTTGGAATCTGTGGAGTGCACCAAGGTATCGGGATGACCATTCCAGATTGGGGTGAAGCAGTGGTAAAACGCAAAATGGTGGCTATCTCAAAGCAGGTAATCGCTTTGGTAACAAGTGATAAATTAAACACAGCAGAGAGCTATATCGTTTGTTCGTTCGACGAGCTGGACATGATGTTAGTCGATGATACCATTGATGCAGAACAACTTGCACGTTATAAAGAATTGGGTTTAACAATCGTATAAAGAAAATTCGCCTTGATAAAATGAATTTATCAAGGCGAATGATACGCTATTTATCTTTTCTCAAATCATCGCCACCGTCTTTACGTAATTTGCGGACAAGCATTTGGTTGAAAAGCTGTTCGGTTTTGTACAATTCAGATAATTGACGAGCACTAATTGCCTTCAAAAACTTCGCCTGATATTCTTTCTCTAAGTCTACCTCTTTTTGTTTTAGGTTAAGAATTTCTTTTAACCCTGCCAAGATACGTTCATCAGAACTCGTTAAATTACGGCTTTCAATCGTAATTTGACGGATACTTTTTCTGATTTCTCCTCGCTTGCTTTCAAACTCATTAAAAATAGTCCAAAACGTCTTTGCTTGCTCTTCAGAGAGGTTTAAGCGATTGGTAATGAGTCCGATTTTTGCCGCTTTAATGCGTTCTTTTCCTTTAGGAAGACCCATATTGGCGTCGTCCTGAGCTTTACAATCCGTACTAAAAAGCAAAGCAGTAGCTATGATAATGGGGATTATCGTTTTCATTTTTCTGTAAGTTTAAGTTAATTATTATGATGAAATTTTAAATTAATGTAGTTATGTACTCCGTGTACTCCGACCTATCTAACCACATAGATACAGTAGCAAATATAGCTTTGTTAAAAGTTGGTAATCAATAACTTATATTGACTATGTCTATATATGATTCTTAAAATAAATTTGTCTTCATTCTCACGTATTTACAAATAGAGACTGTTTTATCAAGAAGGATGTTGTTACATGTTTTCTGCTTCCTCATCGATGGTAAATTGAGTAACATCGATACTTTGGATAAGAGCATTATCTGAGACATTGAGATTATTAATTAAATCTTCTTCTTTAGCATCTATTTGGCTGTTAAAATCAAGGTGTTCCTCCACATCTGCTTGAGGAATATTTTGTTGAATTAAAAACTCTACAATAGCTTCGTGTTGTACTCCTGCCAGTGGTTCTGCTGAAATCGTTTCTTGCTTTGGCATAAATGATAAATACCCTAAGATTGCGATAGCGGTTACGGCAGCTACGGAAGCGGCGGTACGTCTCCAAGACCAGGTTACAAACGAAATTGTTTCTTCTTCATTTTGTTCTATGGTCTGTTCTTGGATACGAGCAGTCAGTTCTTCAAAGTAGTTGTCTGGAACTTTGAAAGGGTGTACCTTAGGTAGCTCGTCTAGTTTGATTTTTCCATTCTTCATACAGTCCAATGTTTTATAGATAGGTTGTCGTATATGCTAATTACGGGTTCAATACGCTTATCTGTTATTTATTTTAGGTCAATTTACATCTTAGAGTGTGATACGAACGAAAGGTTTAATTTATAACCCAAAATCTTCTTGATTAGAGAGAAATTCTTCAATTTTTTTGATAGCAAGGTGATAAGAAGACTTTAAACCACCTACAGAAGTGCCTGTAATTTCTGAAATCTCTTCGTATTTCATATCATCAAAGTATTTCATATTAAAGACAAGGCGTTGTTTGTCGGGAAGACTTAGAAGTGCTTTTTGTAATTTTAGTTGGATTTCTTCACCAGAAATGGTAGAGGAGTCGTCGAGCTTGTTAGCGAGGTCTTCGCTAAGGTCATAATTAGGTAAGAAGAACCGACGTTTTTTTCGGCCGAGGAAACTAAGGCATTCGTTGGTAGCAATGCGGTATAGCCAAGTGAATAGCTGAGAGTCACCTTTAAAACTATCAAGTCCCTTCCAAGCCTTAATAAACGTTTCTTGCGTTAAATCATTCGCATCGTCATGGTCGATGACCATTTTACGAATATGCCAATAAACTCGTTGCTGATAGGTTTTTATCAGAACATTGAACGCATCGTTTCGGCTAGTTGGGTTTGAAAACTTTTCTAATAACTCTTTATCACTCATAGATTCCCATTAATGTCATTCTGAAAGCAGCTACCTCCTGTATAATTTTCATATAATTACTAAGATAGCTCCTTTCAGTCTGACAAAAAAGGGTTATCTCGAAAATTATGCGTTTTTACGAGCGATAGCTTTCAATGCTTTTTCAACGATTGAAGCTGCATTTAAACCATATTTTTCCATTAATTGAGCTGGTGTTCCTGATTCACCGAATGAATCATTTACAGCAACATATTCTAATGGCACATAGTGTTCTTGGATTAATAATTGTGCGATAGAGTCACCTAAACCACCGTTCATTTGGTGTTCTTCAGCAGAAACTGCACAACCTGTCTTCTTCACTGATGCTAAGATAGCTTCTGAGTCCAAAGGTTTAATCGTGTGGATATTAATAATTTCAGCATTGATACCTTGTTCTGCTAAAATTTCACCTGCTTGGATTGCTTCCCAAACTAAATGTCCTGTTGCAAAGATACTTACGTCTGTACCTTCGTTCATCATAACTGCTTTGCCGATGATAAATTCTTGATCTGGATCTGTAAATACAGGAATTACTGGACGACCAAAACGTAAATAAACTGGACCTTCAAATTCAGCTACTGCGATAGTCGCTGCTTTTGTTTGGTTATAGTCACAAGGGTTGATTACGGTCATGCCTGGAAGCATTTTCATCAAACCTAAATCTTCTAAGATTTGGTGAGTAGCACCATCTTCTCCTAACGTTAAGCCTGCGTGAGAACAAGCAATTTTAACGTTTTTGTTAGAATATGCTACAGATTGACGAATTTGGTCATATACACGACCTGTACCAAAGTTAGCGAACGTTGTAGCGAAAGGAATTTTTCCACCGATTGTTAAACCAGCAGCAATACCAATCATGTTTGCTTCAGCAATACCTGTTTGGAAGAAACGCTCAGGGTTTTCTTTGATGAACGCATCTAATTTTAATGAGCCAATTAAGTCAGCACAAAGAGCGACAACATTAGGGTTTTTTTGACCCAATACTTGCATACCTGCTCCGAAACCAGAACGAGTATCTTTTTTTTCTGTGAATGTGTATTTTTTCATTTTATTATTTTTACTCGGTAGCAATGACCGAGACGAATATCTATGATAACTGGTATGAGAGTAAAGTAACTGTTCGAAATGAGTATCCGAATTAATAATCTCCCAATGTCTCAGGTAACTGAGCCAAAGCAGCTTCTAATTGTTCGTTGTTTGGAGCAACACCGTGCCATTTGTGAGAACCCATCATAAAGTCAACACCAGCACCCATTTCAGTTGTCATCAAAATCATGATTGGTTGTCCATTTCCAGACAGTTCACGAGCTTGGTTCAATACCGCTACTACGTCAGCCATGTCGTTACCGTTCATGGTGATAACTTTCCAACCGAATGCTTCGTATTTAGCACCTAAATCACGGTTGTTCATTACTTTTTCAGTAGGGCCATCAATTTGTTGACCGTTATAGTCAATTACGGCTACCAAGTTGTCCACTTTGTGGTGTGGAGCATACATTGCTGCTTCCCAAACTTGACCTTCGTTTTGCTCGCCATCTCCCATTAAAACGAAAACAAGGCTGTTATCTCCGTTTAATTTTTTAGCTTGAGCGGCACCAATTGCTACCGACATTCCTTGTCCTAACGAACCAGAAGCGATACGAATACCTTCTAGGTGTTCGTGTGTAGTTGGGTGTCCTTGTAAACGAGAATTTAATTTACGGAAAGTTGCTAATTCAGCTACTGGAAAGTATCCTGAACGTGCTAACACTGAGTAAAATACAGGAGAAATGTGACCATTTGATAAGAAGAATAAATCTTCTCCTGTTCCGTTCATATCAAAGATTTTGTTACCTGATTCATCAGATTTCAACGTCATTTGATCGAAATAAAGACCTACCAATAAGTCTGTACAACCCAAAGAACCTCCTGGGTGACCAGATTGACAAGCGTGTACTTGTCTTACGATGTCACGTCTTACTTGTGATGCAACTTTCTGTAATTCTGCGATTTCCATTAATTGATTGTTTTAATTTGCCCCCAACCCCATCGGGAGCTTTTATGAATGTATGTATTGAAGAATCCAATTGGCCGCTGTCCTAATGGTACAACCAGTAGATTCCCCCCTCGGGGGTTAGAGGGATGTAATAATTTGTTCTGTGTGATTTTTGGTATCGACTTTCTGAATAATGTCGCTAATAATTCCTGCTTCATCAATTAAAAAAGTAGTACGAGCAATGCCCATATAAGTTCGTCCATACATGGATTTTTCGACCCAAACACCATAAGCTTCTACCACCTGATGGTCTTCGTCTGAAAGTAGTGGGAAACCTAATCCATATTTTTCAATGAATTTTACATGGGCTTTCATGCCATCTGTACTTACTCCGATGACTTCATAACCTGCTGCTTGTAAGCGTGGTAAGTTTTCATTTAGGTTACAAGCCTGAGCCGTACAACCAGGGGTATTATCTTTTGGATAAAAATAGAGAACTACTTTTTTTCCTAGAAAGTCTGATAACTTAATGAGTTCTCCCTGTTGGTTTTTTTGCTCAAACGCTGGGGCTTTGTCTCCAATTTGTAATGCCATGGTTTATCTGTATAAAGACAAATCTTGTCCATTTGTCCATAATGATTCTAACTTATTTGCAAATATATAGAAAGAAACTTTATGTAGAACTCTATAGAACAGTTATTTCTTCTTTCTATGCTTTTTTTTAGGTATTTCTACTTTCTTAGGACGAACAACCACAGGAGTTGCTTTTTCTATGGTGGTTTGATATGTAAAGGTATTCCCTTGATTATCTTCTACATCAATAGAAAGATTGCCTTCAAATACTTGATTTTCATTTTCTTTTAGTGACCAGATTAAATTTCGTTTATAATCATAATCCATAAGTACATATTGTCCATTAACTGTTGCTTTTACTCGTTTTAGCCCAGACAGATTGTCGTAGATTTTAAAAGAGAAACCATCTTTATTTTTCTTGACAAGGCTGATACGAGGAGGGATGCTATCTGTTAACAATGTAAAATTGCCTAATTTTTCAGTCGAAAACAAGACTGAATTATTTTGCCATTTGCTCGCTAAAAATTCTCGTTCTGTATTTAAAACACGATAAACAGACGTTTTTTCTGGAAAAAGAATCGCTTCTGTTGGTTTGAAGGTAATACTTACTTCTTTTCTCAGCGGAATATCTGCTTGTCCAATCGAAAAGTTCTTACCACTACTCAAGCCTGTCAGATATAGGGTGTCATAAATGGCTCTAGTATTACTAATAAATTGCAAACTTTCCGTTTTAACCTCATTGGTTTGATTCGGGAAACACGTTTTTAAGAAACTAAAAGGCTTCGTGATACCATCAATTGTAATGGTTTGTGGTAGTCCTTTGCGTAAATCCCAAAGATAAATAGCCGTATTTTGTTTGCTAAAAGTAATTGGAACAACGACAGATTCATTGTTAACGACCAATGTAGCCACCGAAGTTGGCGTTTTAAGATGCTGTGCTTTCAGGACTAACGTATTTTCTGCAATTTCATATCGTATGGTCAGGGGAGCCGCACTGATAGCCATTGTCGTATTGTAACTTTCCTTTTTACCGATAATCGTAAAATTAAGCGTAGCATTATTTTCATAAGCATCCCAAATACGGATACTTACTTGATGCGTTTTCCCGTCTTCAATATGTAATTTTCCTTTAGAACGTGAGGAGCGATAAATCGGTAATTCTTCATTACCATCGTCTTGAAAGAGTTTTTGTACTCGTTTCCCTTGTAACTGCTCTATTCCAAAATCGTCGTGTACATTGATGTCATGAGAAACTTCTGAGGGAAACTGCTCTAAGTTCGAATAATACTGTTCTTGGCCATCAACCAATAGTTCGACACAGGTGAGCCCATTTGAATTTTGAGTTCCAGACATTTTATCGACTGCCAATAACTCTAACCCGATATCACCAATGGCATTGACATTACCGCCGAGTGTATAAGTACCGTCTTTTTGACGAACAGGATAGTAGGTTCTCATTGAAAAGTCGTTAGCGACTCTTGAGTTGATACTTAAGGGCTTAATTAAAAGTGATTGGAAAATAGGAGGGAGTTCGTCTTTAATTTCACTAAACCCAAAATTTAGAGGATTTAATATATTGTTTTTGGTATCTCTAATTTCAAAGTGTAAATGAGGACCACCTGAGCCACCTGTATTACCCGATATACCAATAATATCTCCCCGTTTTACTTTAAATTGGTCTATTTGTGGCTTGAGGGTAATTGTAAACGTTTGTTGTGCGATTCTGTTTTTACGAACGTATGCTCCTAAGGGTTCTCCAAAAGATTGTAAGTGACCGTACACGGTAACAAATCCATTGGGGTGAGTGACAAAAATAACATTGCCATAGCCTTTCGTTTGTACACGCACTTCCGAAACATAGCCATCTGCGGCACAGTAAACAGGTAATCCCTCTCGTCCTTGTGTTTTGATGTCAATACCTGCATGAAAATGATTAGGTCGTAAGTCTCCCATACCTCCAGCCAAATAATTTCGCTGATTGGGGTTTATCGGAAACTGAAAATATCCCAAAGGGTAACGTAATTGCTTTTGTTGTTGAGCAAAACTTAGCCATGCAAGACTATGAAACAATAAGATAAAAAGTCCTTTTTTCAATGATTTAAGAGAGGGTTTTAGGCAGAAGGTTTTAGGTAGTAGGTATTAAAAAGTCCAAAATTTATACCTTTGCATTACTACCTCATACCTACTACCTAAATAAGTTTATTTTATTTCAAAATTGATTAATTCTTGTCCTTCTAAGAAGCCAGTCAGACGGTCGCCTATAGCCACAGGTCCAACACCTGCAGGTGTACCTGTAAAAATTAAATCGCCTGTTTTTAAGGTAAAATATTTTGAAATTTCAGCGATGATTTCATCGAAATCCCAAAGCATCAGACTTGTATTTCCATTCTGACGAGTTTCTCCGTTGATTTGTAGAGAGAAATTTAAGTTTTTTAAGTCGGCAAATTGACTCTTAGGTAAGAAATTAGAGATGGGGGCAGAGCCATTGAATCCTTTTGCTTTTTCCCAAGGAAGTCCTTTCTCTTTCAACTTAGCCTGTAGGTCACGAGCGGTGAAATCAATTCCCAAACCAATTTCTTCATAATATTTATGAGCGAATTTAGGGCTGATATTCTTACCCATTTTATTGATTTTTAAAACTAACTCAATTTCGTAATGTACATCCGTCGAAAAGCTAGGTAAATAAAATGGTTCATTATCTCGTAATAGTGCCGTATCTGGTTTGATAAACACGACAGGTTCGGCAGGGCGTTCGTTTTGTAGTTCGGCAATATGGTCTGCATAATTTCGACCGATACACAATATTTTCATCTTATTTTCTTTCTACTAATTGATGTCTCGTTGAACCCTTATATTTGTTCTCAAAAGCCATAAATTGGTAAGTAATATATTTCTTTGAATAAAAATTGCTACAAAAATACGTTTAAATCAAAGAAATGTAGAACCTTTTTATGATTTTTACGTCAGAAGAACCGAGAATGAGGAGAATCATCGGGCTTAGGAATACATTTGTCAAATCATTTAATTTAAAACAACACATACAATGAAAAGAGGAATTTTATATGGAGCAATGTTACTATCGCTTGTTTGGGCTTGTACTTCTGTTCCATTAACAGGTCGTCGTCAATTATTATTGGTATCCGATTCTGACATGCACAGTATGGCCTTGACAAGTTATAAGCAGTTTTTAGATACGAATAAAGTAGTATCTGCTACAACAACTCAAGCCGCTATGGTAAAAAGAGTAGGGGATAGAATTGCAAAAGCTGCTCAACGTTATTTTGAACAAACGGGTAATCCTAATTACTTAGATGGGTATCAGTGGCAAACCGAATTAGTGGAGAGTAAAGAAGTAAATGCATGGTGTATGCCTGGCGGGAAAATGGTTGTTTATACAGGTATTCTTCCTGTAACACAGAACGAGACAGGATTAGCTGTAGTGATGGGGCATGAGGTTTCTCATGCGATTGCTAAGCATGGTGCTGAGCGTATGAGTCAAGGAATGGTAGCAGAAGGGCTTCTGGCAGCAGGTCAAGCAGGTTTAGGTATTGCAATGGCAAATAAACCTGGGGCAACTCAAACACTTTGGAACACCGTTTTTGGGGTGGCAGCACCAGCAGCAGCTCAATTAGGCTTACTAGCACATGGACGTAACCAAGAATCAGAAGCAGATCATTTAGGATTAATCTTTATGTCGATGGCAGGCTATGACCCTAAAGAAGCCGTGAATTTCTGGGGAAGAATGGCTGCTTTGTCTAAAGGATCAAAGACTCCAATCTTTTTGTCATCACACCCTTCTGATACACAACGCATAGCAGACATTCAAAAGCTAATGCCAGAAGCACTTAAATATTACCAAGTAACATCTACGACTCCAACCACTACATCGGGTTCTAAGAAGTATTAGTTTTTGGATTGAATCTGAACCAAAAAATCCCTGCAACCATCTTTTGTTTGCAGGGATTTTGTTTTATGGTAATGAAATCGTACTCGTGTTGGCTGATAAACTTCCTCTCAGAATTATTTTTTTGGCTTGCTTTATTCCAGATTGAACGTCAATGACATGGCCTGACTTGATAATGACGGTATCATTGGAAGTTGGAGTTCGATTGCACATCCATGAAGTTGGATTATCCCAATCACCTGATTGCTTTGAGATAACATAATTACATGTGTTTAATTTCCATAATTCTACTCCATGAGAGTCATCGTACGAACTGAAATAAAATGCACCATCCATACTAATCATTTTGGAAAATAACTCCCTACTTTGTAAATAGGTAGTATAATTTAAACCATTCATGTTTAAGATAGTCGTGTTGAGTGAACGATAATCATAATACTTGAAATATAAGCTGTCATCTAATGTGAGCCACTGAAATGATCCTCTATCAGGGAATGGAATAACCTGTAATTTAACGGTTGAATCGTTTTTTATTGCCCATAATTCCGAATCAGTTGAAGTGTATGAGGATAAACTAAATAAATAGTAAGTCGTATTATTTATACCACCGATTTGATAATAACCGTCAGTGGTTTTAGCGTTCTCATTTAGTAATTTTGTCCCACTCGTTGAACCATCACTTTCCCATAAATGGTAGTAATATTTAGAAGCTTGAGCGTTCCAACTTCTGACGCTAAAATACAGTTTTTGGTTAACTTCTGTTAAAAATAGATTACTGTTACTGGATAGTCCTAGCGAATCAGCAGTTTGAGTAAAGCCGAAATCTTTCACAATTTGCGTTCCAATTTCAGTTCCATCGGATACGAAAAGAGCTTGTCGGAATAGTATGGATGTATTGTTTGGCTGAAAATAGGCAGATAGAAAATAGGCTTTTGTCCCTATTTTTGCAAAACAAGTAGGATTGAAAATTGCTAATCCTGTAGCAGCGATGGGCAAATCATGTAGGGGAAATGTTCCAGAAGGAGTGCCATCACTTGTCCATACAACATATCGGTATTGATTGCCTTGCATCGTGAAAAACAGGTTTTTGTCTGTTGCTAACAAACTACCTATATAGG
>JACCDQ011993760.1_pt1 | contig 13002 bp, 9 predicted proteins | sample 7446031 | NCBI WGS metagenome assembly JACCDQ01 (sample SAMN15323442, study PRJNA562643) | freshwater metagenome | isolation source: river surface water | place: USA:Blue River Watershed | collected 2017-08-17 | reverse complement strand
GTCGGAATAATGCCTAGCCGAATTTCACCTGCAATCTCATTTTTTTCGGCACTGATTAAGGCTTTTATCCGATTAAATTCAGAGAGGGTGACACGAGCCTGCTCAATAATTTCTCGTCCAATTTGGGTTACTCGTACAGGGTGACTACTTCTATCAAATATTTTTACGCCTAATTCGTCTTCAATTTTTTGTATTTGCATACTCAATGTCGGCTGTGTAACGCAACAAAAGTCGGCTGCTTGAACAAAATTTCGGTGGTTATCTAAGGAAATAATATACTCTAATTGGGTGATTGTCATTTATTTAAACTTATGTATAGTTTTTGTCTATAATGTTATAGTGAATATCAATTTGATTGTAAGGTCTTTTGTTCAGACCTTTGCACCTCCAAAAGGACAGGGGAGGTTCTTGATTAATCTCAGTTAATTAACAAATATTAATAGGTACTTGATTCCCTTGCGTTACTTTATATTTGAATAACAGTTTTTCAATATAAATAATTTCATTTCAAAATTCCTACAAAAATGTCAAACAGAATTTTAGGTTTAGGAGCTGAGTTTCCAGCATTCAACAAAACAGCAGTTGTATCACTTGAAAAAGGAAACGAGTTTCAAAACATTACCTCAGAAGACCACAAAAATGCAGACAAATGGTTAGTAATGTTCTGGTGGCCAAAAGATTTCACTTTTGTTTGTCCTACAGAAATTGCTGCATTCAACGACAAAGCAGAAGATTTTGCAGACCGTGATGCCGTATTAATCGGTGCTTCTACGGATACTGAATTTGTTCACTTAGCATGGAGAAACAATCACGATGATTTACGTGGTTTAAGATTCCCAATGTTAGCAGATACTTCTAAATCATTAGCTGAAGACTTAGGTATTTTAGAAGCAAACGAGAAAATTGCTTACCGTGTAACATTTATCGTTGACCCACAAGGTATCATCCGTTGGGTATGTGCTAACGATTTATCTGTTGGCCGTAATGTTGACGAAGTTCTTCGTGTATTGGATGCTCTTCAAACAGACGAACTTTGCCCATGTAACTGGAAACAAGGAGAAGCTACTTTGTAATTGGTAGTCCCTTTGTAAACAAGAGAGAGGTGTGTAAAAAGTTAAAAGTTTATAAGATTAAAGCTAAAAGCAGACGTTTAGTTTTGCTGAATAGAGAGTTTTAAAATAATATTTCTTAGAATATTATTTGGCGAAAAATACTTTAAGCCTTAAACTCTACACTTTTTACTCACCTTCTATTTTCCTCCTAATTGATTTCATCTCCTCCTACAATTTTCCTGAATTATGTTAGTTAGCGAAACTAAAAAAGGACTGTTTGCTGAGTTAAACTTAGCAGCCGACCTTGAAAGCATATTAATCGACCGTTTGAATGCTACAGACAGTCGTTATTTAAAAGACCTTAAAATCAATGTTGCCAACTCAATGAAGGCAAAAACATTGACTGAAAAAGAAGCTGCTTTATTGGCTCTTAGCATTGCAATCAACGAAAAAGAAACCGTTTTGATTGCCGCTTTAGAAGAGTTAGCAAGAGCAAGAGGAGCAGAAGAAAAAGAATTGAATGAAGTTGCTGGTTGTGTTTCGTTGATGAATGCCAACAACATCTTCTACCGTTTTAGACACTTCATGGACAAAGAGAGTTATAACAACATTCCAGCAGGTATCAGAATGTCCATCATGATGAATCCTGTATTAGGAAAAGAGTTTTTTGAATTAATGAGCCTTGTGCTTTCGGCGGTAAATGGTTGCGAAATGTGTGTTACTTCACACGAAGCATCGGTTAAATCGCACGGAGCAACAGAACAACGTATTTTTGACGCTGTTCGTTTAGGAGCAATTATGAAAAGCTTTATTGTATTGTTATAATGAAAAAGCCCTTTGATTTGAGTCAAAGGGCTTTTGTTATTTTTTTAGGAGTCCATTTACTTCTTTTAGCCACACATCTCTTCCTTCGCAATTCCAGTGGGTATCGCTGGTTAAGTAATAACGTTTCCCCGAATTCTTAAAGACTTGGTAGGTATCAATAAAGGGTACTGTTAAGGATTTATCTGTCTGAATACGCTCAATGACATGGTTGTAGTTACCCATGTTAGGTGCGATTACACTTACCTTATTGGGAATAATCGATAAATAAACCTTGTCGAAACCAAGCTGCTGGTATTGCTTACTGGTCTGGTTGATATGAGTAACCATCGTGTCCACTTCTGCCTTACTAATAGGGTAGAAAGACGATTTTTCATGGGTTGAATCAGCTTCTTCAAAGTAAAAAAGAGCATCTTTTTCAGGAGAAAGAACGACCTTATTTTCTACTCGATTAAATAAACGTAGATTCATATTCGCCTTCCATTCTCTCAAAGTCAGTACCCAATCATAGTTGAATAATACGTGCTCTAGTCGCTCTTCAATTCCTTCGGGGATAAACAACGTAACGAAATCATCTATTCGTTTAAGAATAGGCGAGGGCGTTTTAATAGCCTCTTCTGGCTTACTTGTTACAACAAACTCGTTGGCATTATGACTAAAATGTCCTTTCACACTACGTTCTACGCTTTCTAGGATAAGAATATTCGTTGCATTGGTGTCCAATTGAATCGACTTACTTTTGTCCCAATGAACGTAGGTGTATTGGGTACTTGCCACGTCATTCGCATGTACTCTACTTTCTTCGGTAAAGCTATCGCCGATAATGTACAAGTGTACCTTACTACTCGTTTTCTTTACCGAAGGAGGAGGGCACGCTTTGGCCTGTTCCTTGAATTGGGGTAAATAGCAGAGGCGATACAAGTCACCGTTTCGATAATCATCCGAAAACAAATGCTTGCTTGCTGCCCAACGATAGACAAGTGGAGAGTAACCTTCCAGCCAAAAGCACAAGGCGATGATAAGGGTACTCAAGACTACTATTTTCTTACGTATTGTCATAAAAACAAAGGAAGCTTCTTCTAAAACTGAAAATAAATAAATTGGTTGGTGTTGAATACGCCTAGTGCGTAGATGCTCACTGCCAAAAGAATAAATAAGCCATAAAACAACTGTGTATTATGGGTTGGAATATACAGTAGGCGGTATTCTTTGAGCATTAGTAATCCGATTAAGCCTAAACAGAAAAGCATTTCTACCGTATTTAAGGGCGATTCTAGGGATTGATGCAAAGAGAACGTAGCAATTTTTTTCAAAACAACAAGTGCATCATGGATGCCATCGGCACGGAAGAAAACCCATGCGAGCATTACCAACATAAAGGTTGTTAGGAGGTTAATCGTATTGCCTAAGCCATTTTTAGGTAGTTTTAAGAAAGACATTTTTTTATTTCTAAAAATGGCTACCATTAAATAAATACCGTGTAAACATCCCCAAATAACAAAGGTCCATTTAGCTCCATGCCAGAGTCCACTGACCATAAAAATAATGAATTGGTTAAGATAAATTCGCCACTCGCTCACTCGATTGCCTCCAAGAGGAATGTATAAGTAATCTCTAAACCAAGTAGATAATGAAATATGCCAACGTCTCCAGAATTCCGAAATTGACTTTGAAAAATAAGGGGCGTTAAAGTTTTCCATTAATTCAAAGCCCATTACTCGTGCTGAACCTAAGGCAATTTCTGAATACCCTGAGAAATCACAGTAGATTTGGAAGGTATAGAAAAACGTAGCAACCAAGAGCGTTAAGCCTGTTTTTTCGCTAGGATTTTTATAGGCAAAATCGACCATCATCGCTAGGCGGTCGGCAATGACTACTTTTTTAAATAAACCCCAAGCCATCATCATTAAGCCACTTTTTACTTTTTCCCAGTTGAAAGCGTGAAACTGATGGAACTGATGCAAGACATTCTGAGGGCGTTCAATAGGCCCTGCCACCAATTGGGGATAAAACATGACATAAAGGGCATAAATCCCAAAATGCTTTTCGGCTTTTTCATTACCACGATATACTTCAATCGTATAACTCATCGCTTGGAAAGTATGGAAAGATAAGCCAATAGGTAACAAAATCTCTAAAATGGGAATCGGATTTCTGACGTGTACTAAGTTGAGCACATGACTTAGGTTATCATTTAAGAAATTATAGTACTTGAAAATCGCCAAAATTCCTATGTTTGAAAGTAAGCTAATCACAAGTAATAGCTTCTTTTGGGTTTTATCGGTTGTTTTCTCTAACCAAATCCCCGCAAAATAATCAATCACAATTGTGAAAAATAAAATGAGGATATAGATTGGTTTGAATATCATGTAGAAATAACAACTGGCAGCTAATAGCAGTCGCCAACGTCCTTGCCAACCTAGACAAAAATAGGAAAGCGTTACAATGATAAAGAAAATTAAAAAGTGGATGGAGTTAAAAAGCATAGTCCTGCTGTTATTTCAATTTAATAGACCACGTGTCAATACTAGTGGCACTTGTGGTATTGATGAGTATTTTATTGTATGATTCTGAATACGTAATACTTGGTCGAGAAGTAGAAACGAGCGGTTTATCACTCAGTGAATTTCCTTTTTCATCATATAAATGATACGTAGTCCAACCATTTGAGAGAGCAAAACAACGAAGGCTGTTCCCCAATCGATAAAATTGAATTTGCTTGTTTCCATAAGGAAGGTTAGACAAGCTGAATAGCTCGTTCGTATTTTTATCTAAGATACTACAATTCTTTCCGTCGCTTCTCAAGATTACCCAGTCGTTTTGCTTGTCTGTAGGGCAAATGCTGAACTTTTCTTCATTATTGGGTCTAAATAATTGCTGTTCATCTACAATACGACCATCGGTTGCTATTTTATAAAGTTGCCCTTGTTCACTGAGTACTCGTATAAAGAGCGTTCCGTTATTTTCTTCCAAAATAGGAGCTTGCTTATATATTCCTTTCAGACGAACAGGAAAACCTTGAATTGCCTGTCCAGCCGCATTGACTAAGCTCAGTTTTCCATTCGGGTCTAACAACAAGGCGTACCCTTTGCTATTAATCAGCAAGGTGCTAATGGGCGTTAGATACGTCGAAAGTGTCGCAGAGCTACTTGCTTTGGTCAATCGAAGCGTCGCTTTGTCCAAGCGATAGGCTTGCCCTGTTTTGGTCAGTAAGGTTAAGGCTGTATTTGAATCATCTAGAATACCGTATTCTGTTAGGTTAATGCTTGAAAAAGACGGAGACTCTTTTACCTCAAAACCCTTCTCCGTTCTAATCAATAAATAAACTTGCGTAGCGGTAGCAGCTAAAAATTGTTGAGCATCACTTTTGATAAGCTTAATTGGTTTGATTACACCTACTAGTTTATCTGGCAATTGATACGACCATGTACTTGATTTTTCGCCTACTAAATAGAGCTTGTTCGTTGTTCCTTGTACCAATACCTCAGCCTTTTTGGTACTAGGGTTGTACAAATAGAATGGGATAGAGCTAACGGCTTGCTCAATGCTCATTAGTTTTACAAGCTTATTAGAGTACTTAGAAGAGCTGCTCGTACCAACTCCATTTTTCAGTAAATTTATTTCAGAATGGTGTTCATTCTCTACCTGATAGACAAGGGTTGAAAACGCATTTACCTCATCTTTTACACTGCTAAGAATCGTTTTCCAGCGGTTGTTAAGCGAGCTATTCAAGAAAGGAATAGCTTTTGGTATGTCACAGATAAGCGTCGTATTCGCTGCCTTACAGTACTTTAGCAAGGCTTGATATTTAACAGAACTGCTCCAAACGTCGTTTTTACTTACCGCTTGTAGGTAATCTTGTAGCGTTTGCAAGTTATTCGCAATCACTACGTGGTCTTTATAGGTGGTGTAAAAAGACTCTTGAAACCCAAAGAAGTAAGGGCCAAAGGTCATTGCTGGAAATTCTTTTAGTCCTAAACGATGCACTAAAAAATTGCCATACTGCATCGAAAACACAGAAGCATTACTGTTTTCAGCAATATTCTTACTAATCTCGTCGAGTTTTTCGATCAGGGTTGTTTGCTGAATTACCAATACTTGCCCGCCAGTGTCGGTATTCCCTAAGGTTGTATGACACAGCATGATTTCCTTACCAATGTTTTCGTAGATATCCGAAAAATCAATGTCAAACTCTGCACTAGCCTTTGTTTTGATGTTTCTCAAACCCGATTTTGCAGGAATTTGGTCGTTTACTGCATCTTCAATTAGGCTATTATCAGAGATAGCCCAATGAGACAAACTTCCCGTAGCATTCGGGATAAAAGCCAAGCAGTTAAGAGGTTGAGCTTCTTGTTTTCCGAAAAAGAGGTTGGTTGTTGTATTATTCGTTCCTGTCAAATCGCCATTTTTATTGGCAGACCAAAAGTGATAATTGGGTAAAATCGTCATGAGATAAGGATTCGCTCCCCCTTCTTTTTCAAGAACTAATTTGGCAAAATGGTTAATTGCTTCTTTATTCCAGTAAATGACCGTGCTGCCATTATCTTGATTGGTTGCGGTATTACCTAAGGCTAATTCTTTAGACCATTTTCCTTGGCTATGCAATAACAAGTCTTCGATTAAAATGCTAGAGGTGCTATAAATCAGCAACTTATCTTTGATGATAAACGAAAGTATGATTTTTCCTTGCGGATTGATGACTTCAGAAATCTGTTCTCCTTCGGTAGTATGTGAGATAATACGAGTGCCTGTAACTTTTGTTTTTAAGCTCAATAGTTCTTCCAAAAAGGCATCATCTTTAGGAGATAAGGGTAAGTAGGTGACAGGCTGAATCTGCTCTTTTCCCAGTGGCAAAATGGCAAAGAAAAGCTTTTTCCCTTCAAATAGATGAGTAGTCAATTCTTGGTTAAGTCCTAAATTATCAAAACGTTTGACTTCGTTTATTAAATCAGCAAATAAGGGGAGTTTATGAAGGACGCTTGTATCGGTCTCACTGGCTTGTATGGCTTCGTTTGTTTCGATTAGCACAAGCGTATTATCCGAGATGAAGGTATTCATCATCGCATCGGATGTTTTGGAATTACTATAAAATAGGTATCCTACAATTCCAACAAGAAAGGCACTAAGGAATAGTGAGGCTTTTTTCATATTGAGCATGGTATTTTCAAGAAGCAACTTAGACAAAGTTACGAATTTTTTAACAAGTCGTTGTCAAAGATACTAAACGAGAACACACGTTCCAAAGGAAAAAACTCCTTCAAAACGTGTGTCGCATGATTGTGGGCTTTTTAGTTGTCTTGGGTAAAAGAGACTCTATAGAAAGCTATTGAAACACTTTTTTGGTTGTTGCCAAAGCGGATCCAATTACTTGGTGCATATCGTAGTATTTATATTCAGCTAAGCGACCACCAAAAATAATATTAGCTTCTTGGTCTGCTAACGCTTTATATTGGCGGTACGTTGCGGTATTCTTCTCATCATTGATTGGATAGTAGGCTTCCATACCACTAGTCCATTCGCAAGGATATTCCTTCGTTACTACCGTTTTTGCTTGCGTTCCAAACTCAAAATGTTTGTGTTCGATAATACGGGTATAAGGAATATGCGATTCAGTATAGTTGACAACCGCATTCCCTTGGAAGTTAGGCTCATCTAAGGTTTCATTCTCAAAGCGTAAACTTCTATATTCCAATTTGCCGAAACGATAATCGTAATATTCGTCGATGTGTCCTGTAAAAACAAGCGTTTCCGCCAAATTCATCCATGATTCTTTATCGGCAAAAAAGTCCACTGAAGTTCTTACTTCAATTCCTTTCAATAATCCTTCCGTCAGTTTGTTATATCCCCCAATCGGAATACCTTGGTATTTATCGTTAAAGTAGTTATTATCGAAAGTAAAACGTAAGGGAAGTCTTTTGATAATAAAAGCAGGTAATTCGGTTGCTTTTCTACCCCATTGTTTTTCGGTATATCCCTTAATTAATTTTTGATAAATATCTGTTCCAACTAGTGAAATCGCTTGTTCTTCCAAATTTTGAGGATCCGTAATACCAGATTCTGCCACTTGCTCATTGATTTTAGCTTGAGCTTCCTGTGGTGTTTTTACCTTCCAAAGTTGGTAAAAGGTATTCATATTGAAAGGCAAATTATACAATTCCCCTGCATAATTAGCCAGAGGAGAGTTGGTATAACGGTTGAATTCAACAAAAGAATTCACATAGTCCCAGATGGTTTTGTCATTCGTATGGAAGATGTGAGCTCCGTATTTATGAACATTAATTCCTTCTGTTTCTTCGCAATAAATATTGCCACCTAAGTGGTTTCTTTTATCAATAACAAGGCATTTTTTACCTTGTTTTGTTGCTTCATGAGCAAATACTGCCCCGAATAATCCAGCACCTACTATTAAATAATCGTATTGTTTCATCCGTCTTGCCTAGCGTAAGTTTTTAATTTTGTTGTTCAATTCCACACGGAAGTTTACTAACTCTTTGAAGCTCTGCCAACAAACTTTTAAGAGTTTCATTTTTTGGATAGAAACTTCACCTGTAGCACGCTCTTTGTGTACGATTGGAATATTAAACAATTCTTGTCCTGATTTTTTAGCCATAATTGCCAAGAAAATATTGGGAGCAAACGGCACAGGGGTAGGCAGTTGTTCCAATAATTTTTTCAAGAAAGAGCCTTTAATTAGACGGAAAGGAATATTTGAATCCATGATGAAGGTACCATAGACCAAGAACATGCTATAACGTAAAACTCGTGTGATTAACAAACGGAAAATCGCATCGTGGCGAGTTTGACGGAAGCCCAAGATAAAATCAGATTCGCTACGTTTGTTCCATAGTTTTTTTACATCCTCAGGAATAAATTGGTCGTCAGAGTCTGTTTGGAATACATATTCAGCCCCAAGTTCAACGGCTTTTCTATAAGCGTGTACCACTGCATTACCATGACCACCATTGGGTTGGTGTACGACTACTAATTTTGGATATTGCCCTGCTAGGCCATCCAAGATTTTGCCAGTGCTATCTTTTGATCCATCGTTTACTACGATTAATCGGGTATTCTCTCCTGCAAACTCAGCATCTAAGAGGTTTGACCAAATTTTTACTACGTCGGCCATGCACGCTTCTTCGTTGTAAGCAGGCATGACGATGGCTAATTTAATGCTCATCAAAATGGATTTGTGGGGTAGTGAAGGAGTAATGAAACTCCATTTTATTATCTTAATTGTAGTTGTAAGCTACGGTAATCATATTTGATTTAGGGTATTAAGTAGCGAACCCTTTTTCGTTTTACCTACTACTTAATTGCTTGCTATTGTCACATTACGTTACTAGTGCAAACATTTGCGTTGCAAAAATATGCAATTAAGTTTTAATTATCTCAAGGCATCATCTAAAAATAATTATATCTTAATTTCCTTTAACTGAATCGTTTTAAAGTGAAAAAACTTAGTAGGTAAAATAGCGTTTTAATCCATTGACTGGCTTTTCTATTAAAAACCACGATAAACTGGCTAATACTACGGTGATACCAAAATAGTAAGCCAACTGAAACGGAACAAAGCTAGCTAGTGCTGGAAAATGGTTATTTAGCTTCGCTAACAAACGTAACGTTGGATGAGTCGCTGGCGTATGATAAAAATTAAATACAAAGTTATGGTATAAGTATAAGCCGTAGCTAATCTTACCAATATAACTGATTACGCCATTTTCTAAGACAGATTTCAAGATACCCTGATAGCCAATTACTGCTCTGAGGATTAGGAAAAAACAGAAAATGGCAGCAATTAAGCGTTCTAATACTAAATTTCCTAGGTTATAATGCCCCTCCAATACGTGTTTAGTTAGGAAGATAACGCCCAAATAAGCGATAAAGCTGAGTCCTAAATATAGGTTTTTATTTAACTTTTCTAGGATGCTTTCTCGATGATAGAGATGTAAGTAGGCCATTAAACCTCCTAGTCCAAAAGCATCTAAACAGGTAGGCATTGATACGTATTGCACCATCCATTGATCTCCATGAAAGTAAAGAGCAAGACGTAAGCCTACCGATACCACAATCATTATCACAAAGATTTTAAGAAAGAACCGTTTGGGTAAAAACAGAATCAAATAGGGGAAAAATAAATAATATTGCTCTTCTACAGCTAAAGACCAAAGGTGGTCGATTACGCCCATCCAACGTTGGTGATAGGCAATGTACAAATTGGTAGCATATAGCAAACACCATCCAACGGTTTCTCGAACAGGAGGAACATCAAGTATATAGCACACAAAAATGGTTAGGAAGTAAATCGGGAAAATACGAATACTTCTACGGATGATGAATTGTTTTACTGAAAACCAGTGACTACGCCCTTGCTGTTCGTCTTTGGTTTTACTCTGAATTAAAATACGAGTAATCAGAAAACCACTCAGTACAAAAAACATGGTTACCCCTAAAGGCCCCAAAGGAAGGGTATTGCGTTCGGCTAACCAGTGGTCAACTAGTACTAGACTCACGGCCAAAAAGCGAATGCCATCTAGTTGGGTAAAATAGGTCTCTTTTTCCTTCATCATTTATGTGCTATGTAATTAGTCTGTTTGTATAATTGGAGGTTTGTTACCAATTGGTTTTGATGGTATTTGCCACTTTAGGACGTACTAGTTGAACGGAATCCTGACAGTTGAGTAACTGGATTTTTGTGCCTTCTTTTGTGAGTATACCAATGTAGTAAGTACCTGCCTCAAATTCGTAATTGGCAATATGAGCATCAAAACTACCTATGAATAGTTCTTGACTTAACAGGGCTTTCTTAACACTATTTTTCTTTGTGTGTGTAGGGAAGACGTAACAGCGTTTGGCTGATTTTGCCAAAATATAAATACCATCATCGGCTGTTTTAAAATGAAAGTCTCCACTGCCACTGATAATCAAATCTCCCTTCTCTACTTTACAGACAGCTAATTTGAATACAGGAGCTTGCGGTAAATTGGGCGAAAGTAATTCTGGTAATAAGCCGTCAAAAAATATAGGAGGGTTTTCGTATTTAAAGCCTACCATGAGTGGTTTTTTACCAGAAAAATCTTCGTAAGTCCAATTGAACATGCTGGTAGTTAACCCTTTTCGGTGGAAATCAATGCTAGGCATACTGTGCCAAAAACTCATGAAAAAGCAAGTAATTGCGACCACTAACACCGCTCCGAAATTTATTTTTTGTAGTGAGTTCTTCAGTAACGTAAAGCTTCCTGCATAAAGCGTTATCAGTAACAAGACGCTGTAAATTTTGTAACGACTGGTTAAAATGGTATTGAAACCATAGCCAACCAAACGTGTCCAAGCTACCATTGCGGCTGAAAGTAAGATAAAGGTAATTGTTCCTAACAAAAAGATAGGCCAATTAGCAGGAATACGCCAGCGTTTTTCATGAAAATCAATAGGAAGATTTTTTCCATATATTCCCAACGATAAACCTATCAATAGCAGACCAAAAATGGCACTCCGCATAACACGACCAGCAAGCGGTATTTCTAAGTTCATATCTGCATAGCTTCCTGTAAAAGCAAAGAAAGCTTTAGATAGTTCTTTCAATTGCGAGATGCTTGCCATAGGAGTGGCAGGAGGCTTTTGATAACTCAAGAAATACGCTGCCAGTAGGCAAAGTGTCAAAAGAGCGAATAACCCAAGTTGTTTCCAATTGCCTTTGAGTAGGAGGATTCCCATTAACAAGAATAAGGCAACAAAGCCGTTTCCACTCGTAAACACACCAATGCTAATTAATACCATTGCTTTGATAAATTGCTCTTTTTCGAGTGCCAAAAAAGCGGCGAATACAAAAAAGACAATACCAAAGTTTTGGACAGAAGCCATTCCCCAAAAGGTATTTTCTTGATGTAAAAAAGTAAAGAGTATCCAAGGAATGGGCAACAAATAAACCAACGAAATTCCCTTATGCTTGAAATAACGAACGAATACCCACAGGATTCCCAATAGGAAGCCATTACCTAACCAAATGAGTGTTTTATAATTGATAGTGCCTTCTAGCTGATAGCTAATCAATAAAAAGATACGGGTTAGGGCAATGCGATGTTCGTTGTGCTGAGCAAAAATGGCAGCGATTTTATCCGAAATATGGTCGCTCGCATAGTACTTGAGAATGAAGCCTTTTAGCCCATGATCATCTACATAAGGAATATTTATTCCATAGTCAGCAATATAGACGAAGTAACTGGCTATCGGGAAAAGAAAGCAGAGTAACCACGCTAGTTTTAGGATAAATGGGGTATTTTTCACAGAATATTAGTATCTATATTTGTTTCCTTTAAAATCAAAAAGGATAATGGATTGCTTATTTTTTTTCTTTAAAATTACTTTATTGGGCTCGTTTACTGCAATTTGTTGTACTTAGGTTGCTTCTTTAGGTAAATATAGATTGACAAGCTGAGCGTCGTTATTATCAAATTCTCCTGCTTTGCGAGCAATGGCCCTCGAAAAACTCGTTTCGTACATCGAAGGATAGAGTACTGTGTCTCCTTCCGCATAATTTTGGATGATTTTTTGGGCAACCGTATGGTAAGGATTGTAAATTCTATCGTGTGACGCCGTATATTTTTGTGGAGAATCTCGGTAAAAACGCACCAAAATACGAGCAAAATTATACGATTGAAATAGCATAATGACAACGAGTCCTAGACCCACTAGCTTATTGGTCTGATACGCTTCTATGACAAACCATGCTACTAAAACTGAGGCAAATGGAAGTCCAAAGCTTGTATAGCGGAAGTAAAAACCTGTCATTACGCCTGCATTATAGGCGGATAAAAGAGAAAAGACAAAAGGGATAAAAATGACCAGTCCACAAAAGAGAAAAATACGAAATTGTTCTTTACTGGCTTTGCGAAGGAGGATTCCTGCCATGGCTATTAGTAGAACAGCCAAGGCAACTACTCCCATTTTCGAGCCTAGTTTTTCATAAAGTCCATTCGTGAAAATAAAGTCATCATTCAAAATGGAAATCCCTCTTTTGAAGAGATTACTCCAACTTGCTAAATCAATAAAGCCTGAGTAGGAGGCTGCCAGAGCGGGGTTATTTAAAATGTCTTTGTATAAATTGGTGGCATCTTTGATATACAGAAGAGCG